>Ga0255341_1000841_pt1 | contig 47719 bp, 45 predicted proteins | sample wastewater_treat_8_FD_192418 | JGI IMG/M metagenome (GOLD analysis project Ga0255341, IMG submission 192418) | Wastewater microbial communities from Lulu Island WWTP, Vancouver, Canada - plant12 | ecosystem: Engineered > WWTP > Wastewater > Unclassified | place: Canada: Vancouver, British... | reverse complement strand
AACTTATTATTATACTTCATTTTAGGTAGTACTTATAAATTTGCTAATTTCTTCAAAATAATTTAAGTTTATAGGGACAAGTTTTAAAGCTCTCAAAAACACTAAAAACCGTTCTATATCAAGATTTCTATAATGGTCCTCAATTTGGTATTTAGCTGGTAAATCATAAAAATAAGCCCCACTGCCAAGTGCATCCTCAAGCCTTTCAATATTTGCACATATTGCCTCTATTATTGATTCATCGGATGGAATTGGAAAATCTTTGTTTTTTAAATTATACTGTTTTAGAATCAGCATTTTACCATCTACATCAAAGGCATTTAAGCCATCATAAGTAAATGCATTTGCAAGCAAGAAGCCATATAAAGAACCTAAAAAATGTAATATGTAAACATTTTTATCTTTTATTATAAATGGAAACTCCTCCCCTTTAAGCTCAGGAAAAAATTTTTTCTTTATTACAGGTGCCAATAGATAATTATAATTTCCTGCTCCTTTTCCTTCAAAAACTTTTTCATAGTCAGTCGTATCACTTATTACTTTAGCATAGATCCTTTTTTTATCATCTAAAACATTTACTATTTGCCAGCACTTACCAGATAGTATAAAAGTCTCTTTTGGGTAGAAAATTTTCCCTACAATATTATCTTTTGCAATGTCATACACTTCATATTCTCCAAAAGATATCTCTGCTATATTTGAGTAAATTTTGCCATAACTGATCTTACGCTCAAGTGCAGGAGTTAGGAAGTAAATTCCTGCTCTTACTTCCTTTATAAATCCTACTTCAATTAATGAGCTAAATATTTCTCTAATAGTATCATAGTCGTAAATTGGCTTAAAAATTTCATAAATAGATTTTAAAGTTGTGCCAATTCTCCTTCTTTGATACATATATGAATAGATTTGTTGTGGAATTATAGATAGTGCTGGTTTATACAATTTTTCAAATAATCTGCCTGATTTAGCAGAAGCAAACATGGTTTCAAATAATACTTTTTCCCAATTATCAGCATATACTCCAAGGGCAAACAGTCTATCACTCCTTCTATTACCCCTACCTATTCTTTGTAGAAGCGAAGAAACATTAAATGGAGGTCTATATAGCACTACGCAATCAACATCTCCAATATCTATGCCTAATTCCAAAGTTGAAGTTGCAAGAAGAATCATACTATCAGCATCATTCATTGCTTTCTCTACTTCTTCTCTTTTAGGTTTTGGCAGACTTGCATGGTGAACGAGTACTTTTCCCTGAAATGGTGGACGATTTAATTTTCTTGAAAATTCTTCCGCTAAGCTTCGAGCATTGAAAAAGATTAATATTTTTTTTAGATTTCTTTCCAAAGCAACTTTAAAAAGTTCATTAATAAAATCTTTAGCCTGTATAAGTGAATATTCAATTTCTCTTTCAGACTTTAAAACACAGAATTTAGAATCAGGGAAATATCTCTCGCCAATTTTTAGGTCATCAATTGTTGCTGAAAGAGCACTATATTGAATACTATTATTAATTTTTCTTAACCTATTTAAGAGAATTCGCAGTTGATCACCTCTTGGAGTGTTATCTAATAAATGAATCTCATCAAGAATTACAGCCTTTAAACTTTTAAAGATTTTTGTCTCTCTCGTAAGGAGAGAGTCAAAAGACTCTGGAGTTGTAAGCAAAATATTTGGTAATTTCTCAGTATTGATCAATGGGTGATCTCCTGTTTTACGTTCAATTGTAAGTCCAAGATAGGTTACAGGCTCTTTTAGTCTTCTAAAGAGGTCATTTACGAGTGACCTTGTCGGTGAAACATATAGAACTTTAAACCCTTCTGTTTCTCGATCTAATAAAAGATTTTCAAGTATAGGAGCAATAACTGCTTCAGTCTTTCCGCTTGCGGCAGGGGAAATTAAAACAATGTTTTCTCGGTTTAATATGTGAGGTATTGCGAGTTCCTGAACAGGAGTAAAGCCATTAAAATGCCCGAAAAATGGGAAGTAAGTTTTTTTTAATTTCTCTTTAATTTCTGTCTGCTTAATCATTTCAACTATATTATAAAACCAAATTTTAAGTTTGAGATAAAACAATTAAAAAATTCTCGCAAAAAAGCAATTTAAATGGCTTTATTGCTATTGAAATTAAAAGTTGAATTATTGTTCTAATTTAATTTTAGGGTCATATTTTATGAACTAATAATGGTTGAGAATTACGCAATTAAGTTAAATATATTACAATATAATAATTACGAATTATATGCAGAAAAAGGAGGGTTGGGGTTGAATAAGTTGAAGTTATTACGGAATTATATAGGGATTTTGCTTGTATTTAGCATTTTATTTTCCCTAAATGCTTGCAGAACTAAAAACATAAAAACAGACTACAACGAAACTGAATTAAGATATATCTCCAATGAGCAGATTCACTTTAACTCTATTCCATGGACATTTAAAAAGATTGAATTTTTACCAAATGGGTCTATAGCTTTAGACAATGTTGTCGTCACAAAGCCTGATGGAAGTAAGTTACCTTTAACACCAGAGGGTTTTCTTTATTCATTTGTTCCTGACAATCAGGGTGTATATTGTATTAGCTATGATTATACCTACTCAAATCATTTTGAAAATGTATTACCAGAAGATAAGAGTTCATTAATCTGGGAAAAAGGTGCATTTACATTTAATGTAAAGAATTATCCAATTCCAGAAGATTATTATTCAATACAATCAAATAATAAATATATAAATATTCATTATCCCAAAGAAACTTCCAATGATTTAGTTGATCTTGTGCTTGAGATAAAGCCTTTACCAAAACCTGCAGTTGTTTCGGTAATAATAAAGGATTATGCGAATTTTCCTGAAGCTTATAAAATTCCAGAGGAAAGAAATGTTACGTTGTATTTCTCTCAAAAAAGAGAGTATGCAAAGAATGGTATAGAAATAGAATTACATGAACAATCCGATCAAAATAAAATCTTTGATTCCCTATCTTTTACGAAGGATATACCTTATATACCTTTACCAGAAGAGGAATTAAATATGAATGATGAAGAAAAAGATAAATTTTTAAGTCATTCAGTATATTATTTGGAAAATGGTGATTTGAAAATCTGGGATTATAAAACCAATAAGGTTACTATCCTTTTATCAGGAAAAAATCTTTCCTTTTTTGATTTATCTCCAAAAAGAAATTATATAGCATTATCCAATAAAGTTGATACATATATTTGCAGCTATTCAGGAAAAGATTTTAGAAAAATTGGTGGAGGAATGATAAGACCAAAATTCATTTCTGAAGACGAAGTTATTATGGTTTCATCATCCAGCTGGAATGAAGCTAAATCAGCTAATTATGGAAAGGTTGTTATTACAAATAATGTCTATGCAATGCCGCTGTATATTTATAATACAGTCGATTCCAAGATATCTTATGAATTCTCTATAAATGTATATCTTGGAGATAGATGGGGAATGTATTATCCAACTTTTGCCGATGTTCCCGTAGAACTATATCCTTTTAAAATGGATACAGATAGTTATTTATTCAAAATAGCTTTTCCAGGGCTTACCGAAAAGTGGATAAAATATTATAAAAATACTATAGATACTATAGAAGATTATACCTATGAAAATGTGCCATGGATACCTACAAAACCCTATATAAATCGGGAATTCATGTTTGAAGGAGATGTCGTTACTGCAATCTTAAGAAAAGTTACATATAGTAATCAAGATGATGTGCTCTATGTTGATATTAATTATGCAGAATTATCAGCTCCAGAAGATAATGGCAGATATCTTGCATTCGTTAGAACTGTTAAGGATCATTTTTCAGCTCCTTCTTTTTATATAGAGTCACATAGTGAACTCTGTGTGTTTGATAAGTGTACCCATAAAATAGAAAGAATTCCCGTTGAAGGAATAGAAGAACTACATCTAGGCTAGCAATGATCATACTTTAATTTGATTGATAGATTTGTTTATATCTATTAAAAATCGGCTCTTGATTAGAATAAAGTAAACCCAACTTCACAAACTAACCAAGGTTTGCCTTGATAAAATCAGGGGATTATTTTTAATTGTATTCTGACTTTACAAATTATTTAACTGTATGTATTTAATAATCTGATAGATTCTAATTGAACTTTAGTTTAAAAATGTAAAATAAAGTTATCTACGAAATTACTTATCTTTTAAGAGTTAATTATTTAATATTTATCTAAAAAATATTTAAGTAAATTTAGAAAGGTTAAATAAGTCAAATAAAGCTTTCTGTATCGTGGTCATATTACAAATTTGTCTATCAACCTTTAAGTCAGGGTAAAGTAATATTACTTCAGTTATATCTCTGGAATAACATTAATCAAAACCTTAGTGCTCATTGAAAGACTTTTTTTCTGCTGAAATATATTCAAGTAGTTTAACAAGAAGAAGTTCAATTACACAAACAAAAGCATGAACTTTTATCTTAGAATCAGTCCATGACCTTACTGGCTAGGACATAATGAGAATTTAATTCAGTTTTATAGTTCTATAAGATTTTCTTTTGTTAAATTAGTTAAGTTCTTGCAACCATTCTTTGTAACTATTACAAGGTCTTCTATTCTTATACCAAATTTATCATTTAAATATATTCCAGGTTCAACAGTTATTACCATACCTTCTTTTAGAACTGTTTCAGATTCAATGGAAATATGAGGCAATTCATGAATTTCAAGACCAACACCATGTCCAGTGCTATGACCAAAATTATCTCCATAACCTGCTTTTGTTATTAAATTACGAGCTTCTAAATCTATTTCTTTTGATATAACTCCTTCTTTTATTTTGCTAAGAGCAGATAGCTGAGCATCAAGTACAATTTTATAAATATCATGAGTTTCGTTATCTTTTGGTCTACCAAGTGAAACCGTTCTTGTGCAATCAGATGCATAGCCTTTATAAAAACAACCAAAATCGAAAGTAATAATATCTCCCATTTTAATCATTTTTTCGGAAGCTAAACCATGAGGCATTGCGCTTCTATACCCTGACGCAACTATTAGGTCAAAAGATGCTTTTGAGGCACCTCTTTTTTTCATTTCATATTCAAGAATAGCTGAAAGCTCAGTTTCGCTTATTCCTACCTTTACGCTCTCAAGAGTTTTTAGATAAGCTTCACAAGCAATTTTAGAGGAAGCTTCAATTAAATCCTGCTCATTCTGAGACTTAACCATCCTTAATTCTTCAAAGAAGTTGCTATACTCTACAAATTCTATATTTTCAAGTTTCGATTTAAGCTTATTATAAAAAGAGATAGTCATAGAACCTTCAATACCAACTCTTTTTGTATTTTTTAGGATTTCACTAATTTTATCAAATAAATTTTTGTACTGATATTCTATTACTTTTGTTTCTAAAACTTCCATTTCAGCCTGAAAAGTATATCTACTATCCGTAATCAGATAGCAACTTCCATTTGCATTAATTACAGCAAAACCTTCCATTCCTGAAAAGTTGGTTAAAAACTTTAAATTCTCTCCCTTTGTAACTAAAAAAGCATCAAGATTTTGTACTTTTAATTTTTCTAAAATATCTTTTCTATTCACTCTAAGCCTTCCTTAATAACTTGAATTTTTAATTCTTTAAGTTGTTTTTCATCTACTTCGGTAGGTTCGCCGGTTAAGGGTGATGCACCACGGGTGTTTTTAGGGAATGCTATTACATCTCTTAGGGAGGATGCGTCTGTAATTAGCATAACAAGTCTATCGACGCCTATAGCAAAACCACCTTCAGGTGGTGCACCTTTACTCAAAGCTTCAATTAGAAAACCAAATTTGTCATAGATATCATTTTCTGTAAGTCCTAAAAGTTTAAATATCTCTACTTGCATATTTGGATTATTTATTCTTAATCCTCCTGAACCAAGTTCAAAACCGTTTAAAATAAGATCAGATGAATTTGCTCTGATCTTTAAGGGATTATTTTCTTTATATTTATTGAAGTCATCGATGTTTGGAAGAGTAAATGGATGCTGACTTGAAACAAGACTTTTTTCTTCTTCGTTCCAATCAAAAAGGCTAAAATCTGTTATCCATGCAAATTTGAATACATTTTTCTCTTTTGGCAGCCTCTTTATTATTTCAGTTCTAATATTTCCGAGTATTTTATAGACATCTTCAACTTTACCTGAAGCAATAAAAGCTGTATCTTTTATATGGCAATCAAGCCTTTTAGTGAGCTCTTCAATCTGCTCTTTTGAGAGAAATTTTATTCCACTAAATGAAATATCTTCTTCTCTAACTCTTAAGGTTTTTATAGAACCATTTGTAAAGTTCATCATATTTATTAATTCCTCTTCGTCTTTCCTTGAAAGAGATATCAAGTTCGAGTCAATATTTATTGCACCAATTATTCCACCGTCAATTGCAACATTTTTATATGGCTCAAATGATGAATTTAAGAAAATATCAGTTAAATCTTTAATTTCAAACGGAAACCTTAAGTCAGGCTTATCAGTACCATATTTTGAAATTGCATCATTATAACTTATACAAGGAAAAGGAGTTACTATCTCAATATCTAAAACTTCTTTGAATACTTGTTTCATCAGATTTTCTATTAGCTTTCTTATATCATCTTCAGTTACAAATGACATTTCGAAATCAATCTGAGTAAATTCAGGCTGTCTATCAAGTCTAAAATCCTCATCCCTAAAACAGCGGGAGAGCTGGAAATATTTATCGATACCACCGATCATAAGAAGCTGTTTATAGAGTTGAGGAGATTGCGTTAAAGCATAGAATTTACCGGGGTTTAAGCGAGATGGAACAAGATAATCTCTTGCACCCTCTGGAGTGCTTCTACCAAGGTAGGGAGTTTCAACTTCTATAAAACCATTATCAGAAAAAAACTTCCTTACAACCTGTAAAACAAAGTGCCTGGAATAAATGTTTTTAAATACTTGCGGATTTCTTAAATCGATGTAGCGATATTTAAGTCTTAAATTTTCTGTTATATTTTCTGAGTTCTGTATTTGAAACGGTAATCCTGTTGTTTTATTCAGTATTTCTATATTTTCAACCAGTACTTCTATTTTACCTGTTTTCATTGAACTATTTATATCTTTTGGTGCTCTTTCCCGAACAAGACCATTGATTTTTATAACATCTTCGTGACTTAAGCTACCTGCAATGTCAAAAGATTCTTTAGAGTGTGAAGAATCAAAAACAAGTTGAACTAAGCCTGCTCTATCCCTAAGTAAAATAAAAGTTATTGCCCCTACTTCTCTTTTTCTATCCACCCAACCAGATAAGGTAATATTTTTACCAACAATTGACTCATCTATATCTCCACAGTAATAGTCACGATATTTCATTCTTCTTCCACCTTTAAGGATTTTAAATAGCTCATAAGGTCATCTAAAAAATATGTATCCTGACTATGCAAATCCATATCTCGTAATGTATATTTACCATTTTTAACTTCATCTTCACCGATTATTATTACTTTTTTTATTCCTTTCTTCTCTGCAAAACTAAGCCCTTTCTTAATTCCCTTCCCTTCAAGGTCAACCTCAGTTATAAAATTTTCTTTTCTTAAAATATTAGCAAGCTTAAACGACTCAATTAATGCATTATTACCAGTATTAATAATGTAAATAAAAGGTGCAGCAGAGGGCATTTTAATTAAATTCTTTTCAATAATTAACATTATTAGTCTTTCCATACCAAGTGCAAAACCACATGCCGGAGTATCAATACCTCCTAAGTCCTTAACGAGGTAGTCATATCTACCACCGCCAAGAAGAGCGTTTTGAGAACCAAGCGAAGAAGATATAACTTCAAAAACTGTCTTATCATAATAATCAAGACCCCTCACGAGGTGTTCGTTTAATTTGTAGTTTATATCAAATTTATCAAGGTTGGTTTTTAGTTCTTCAAATTGGGTTTTACAATCATTACATAAATAATTAATTATCTTTGGTGCATTTTGGGATACTTTTTTGCAACTCTCTTTTTTACAATCAAGAACTCTTAAAACATTTCTTTCAACTCTATTTTTACAGTCATCACAAAGTTCTTCTTTTTGATTATTTAAATAATCCCTTAAGGCTTCTTTGTATTTTGGGCTGCAATCTCTACAACCAATAGTATTAATATCAACAATAAGCTCGTTAAAGCCCAACTTTTCAAGAATTTCAAAAGACAGCTTTAGTAATTCCACTTCAACAAAAGTACTTGAACTACCAAAAACCTCTGCTCCAAACTGATGAAACTCCCTCAACCTCCCCTTTTGGGGACGCTCATATCTAAAGAAACGGTCTATATAGAAAAGCTTAACTGGTTTAGGACCGGCGCTTAAATTGTTTTCTATATAGGCTCTCACTACCGGTGCAGTGCCCTCAGGCTTAAGAGTGATTTCTCTACCACCCTTATCAATAAAAGTATACATTTCTTTGGTAACGATGTCAGTTGTGTCTCCAACGGAATGAGTGAATAAACACGAACTTTCAAATGTAGGGGTTGTTATTTCAAAGAATGAATAAGACTTTGCAGTCTCCCTTATGACACTTTCTACTTTTTCCCAGATTAAGGCTTCATCTGGCAATATATCTCTTGTCCCTGGTAGTTTTCTAAATTTCATAAGGTAAATTCTAAGGATTTATATTCACTTTTTCAAGTAAATGTTTTAGAAAGGATAACTTTACTTATTATTTCTTAAATTAATAATTATATAATTAAACAGGTTTAAGTCGACATATAATCAATAATGTATTTTTGAATTAAAATATGTATTAGGTCTTCTTTTATTTTATATTATTTTATTGAATAAATATAATAAACTTAAACAGATAATTTCATCCGAAAATAATAACTCCAAAATTAATCCTCCTTTTAATTAATTGATAAATTTATTCGAGTTTATTAAAATCAAACTTAAATTATAGTAAAGAGATTGAATTTAAAGAAATTGAATTGTTTATTTAAACAAAATTATATAAGTGGCAATAGAAAAGGATTAAAGTTATTATTTTCATGCTTGTGTTGCGGCAGAAATACAAAGAAATGTTAAAGTGCAAGATAAATTAAAGATAAGACAAATTAAAGTGGATTCAAAAGAATATTATGAAGAACTCAAATTAAGAGACGAAGTATTAAGAAAACCTTTAAAATTAAGTCTATTTGATGAAAACTTAGATAGCGAGAAATATGACTTTCATATTGGAGTATTTTTAAATAATTTGTTAGTTGGAGTTTTGATTTTGACTCCATTAAACAATAGCGAAATTAAGATGAGGCAAGTTGCTATTCATGAGTCTTTTAGAGGAAAGGGAATAGGAACTAAATTAGTAATTTATGCCGAAGAGTATGCTAAAAATTTAGGATGCAAGATAATTATCCTAAATTCAAGAAAAACAGCTGTAGAATTTTATGAGAAGCTTGGTTACACAAAGGTAAGCGAAGAATTTATAGAAGTTACCATTCCACATTACAAAATGCAAAAGATGATAGGATAGATTTAATCAAAGTTAGCTTGAATTGTTGAAATTTAATCATTCTTAAATTACAATCTTTTAAGGATACTTTTTTCTTTAAAATTAATTAAAGGAGGGGAAAAAGTGAATATTGGAATCAATGGTTTTGGAAGAATTGGAAGGCAAATTTGCAAAGCTATTTTGGAGAATTACCCTGAGATAAAAATAGTACAAGTAAACGATATTACTGATACTCATACTCTTGCTCACCTTTACAAATATGACTCTAATTATGGTGTGTACAAGGGTGAAGTGAAGTATGAAGACAGCTATATAATTATCGATGGTAGAAAGATTTATGTCTCAGTGGAAAAAGATCCTAATAATTTAAAGTGGGCTGATGATATCAATGTAGTAATTGAATCAACTGGTGCTTTTACCTCAAAGGAAAAAGCATCTACTCATATTAAAGGAAATGTTAAAAAAGTTATTGTAACCGCTCCATCTAAGGGGGCAGATATAACTATTGTGCTTGGCGTAAATGAGTCTTCTTATGATCCTCAAAAACATAATGTTATTTCTAATGCTTCCTGCACGACCAATAGTCTTGCACCAGTTGTAAAAGTTTTAAATGATAATTTCAAAGTTAAAAAAGGGTTTATGACTACTGTTCACTCTTACACGAATGATCAGAAAATATTAGACCTTCCTCATAAGGATTTGAGAAGAGCAAGAGCAGCTGCATTAAATATAATACCAACAACAACTGGTGCTGCTACAGCAGTTGGGGAAGTAATCCCTGAATTGAAAGGAAAACTAACTGGTATCTCACTAAGAGTCCCGACTCCAACTGTCTCAATAACCGACTTTGTTTGTCTTGTAGAAAAAGGGACGACAAAAGAGGAAGTTAATAAGGTTCTTGAGGAGGCATCAAATACATATTTAAAAGGAATACTTGGTTTTACTCTTGAACCCATTGTATCCATGGATTTAAAGGGGAGCACATATTCTGGCGTAGTTGATGGTTTATCAACGGATGTTTTAGAGGGAGACTTTATAAAAGTCTTGAGCTGGTATGACAATGAGTGGGCTTACTCTGTAAGAGTTGCAGATTTGCTTAATTTTATTTCAAAACAGGGGGCAATTTAGTTATGAAAAGTATAAGAGATGCAGAAGTAAAAGGGAAGAGGGTTTTATTGAGAGATGATTTTAATGTTCCAATTGACGAGAATGGAAACATTCTTGACGATACTAAAATAGTTGCTTCCTTACCTACAATTAAATATTTAATAGACAAAGGGGCAAAAGTAATTATCGTGTCTCACCTCGGAAGACCCAAAGATAAAGAGCCTCACTTTAAACTTGATAACGTCGCTAAAAGATTAAGTGAGCTTCTTGGCAGAGATGTAAAGAAGCTTGATGAAATTTATAGTGACAATGTTAAAAAAGAAGTAGAATCAATGAAAGAGGGAGATTTAATACTCCTTGAAAACATAAGATTTGATCCAAGAGAAACAAAAAATGATCCAACATTTTCTAAAGAATTGGCTGAACTTGCTGATATTTATGTAAATGATGCTTTTGGTTCTGCACATAGAGCACATTGTTCAGTGTATGGAATTACAGATTTTCTCCCTTCTTATGCTGGATTCTTGCTTGAGAGAGAAGTTAATGAACTTACCAAATTACTTGTAAATCCATCTAAACCTTTTATTCTCCTCCAGGGTGGTGCAAAGGTATCAAGTAAAATCGGAGTTTTAGAACGACTCCTTCCAAAGCTTGATAAAATATGCATTGGTGGTGGTATGGCTTTTACTTTCCTTGCAGCAAAGGGGGTTAAAGTTGGCAAATCTCTTGTTGAAGAGGACCAAATAAATGTAGCTAAAGAGATATTTGAAAAAAGTAAGTCTTTGGATAAGAAAATAATTCTTCCTATAGATGTAGTTGTAACAGATTCTTTAGCAGAGCCGAAACACATTGAAACTTATGATATTGATAGAATTCCCAGTGATTCAATAGGTGCCGACATTGGTCCAGCTACAATTAAATTGTTTAAGGAAGAACTTTGGGATGGAAAAACAATTCTTGTTAATGGTCCTCTTGGAATATTTGAAATAGAAGAATTTTCTAAAGGTACAGTAGAAATTTATAAATATTTAAAAGAAATAAAGGAAAATGGTGCTCATATTATTGCAGCTGGTGGTGATACTGGGTCTTCAATTAAGGAATTTAGTTTAGAGGATAGTTTTACTTATATATCAACAGGTGGCGGAGCTACCCTTGAATTTTTAGAAGGAAAAGAGCTGCTTCCGATAAAAAAACTTAATGAATAGTAAAGTTCTTTTAATTATAATGGATGGTTGGGGTGTAGCAGCTCCATCCAGTAGAAATGCTATAACGCTTGCTAATACTCCAAATTATAATTCATTACTGAGTAAATCTATTTATACTGAACTTTTAGCCTCGGGGGAAGCTGTAGGGTTACCAGAAGGACAGATGGGAAATTCAGAAGTAGGGCATCTAAATTTAGGAGCAGGGAGAATAGTCTATCAAGATTTAACAAAAATAAATAAATCAATTAGAGAAGGTACATTTTTTAAGCATCCACTAATTATCCAAGCTATGGAAAAAGCAAGAAAGACAAATCTTCATCTAATGGGACTGCTTTCAGATGGACGAGTGCACTCAGATATAGAGCACCTAAAAGCTTTAATCAAATGTGCGAAGCTTTACGATGTGAAACAAGTTTTTATTGACGCATTTCTTGATGGTAGAGATACCGAGCCTGCAGTAGCTATGAAGTACGTTGAAGATATAAGGGAATTTACAAATAATTTTAAGGATGCAAAGTTTTCAACAATTGGTGGTCGCTATTATGGAATGGATAGAGATAAAAGATGGGATAGAGTAAAATTAGCATATGATGCAATTGTCCTCGGTAGAGGTCTTACATATTCTGACCCTAAAGAAGCTATTAAAGAAGCATATGACCGTGGAGAGACAGATGAGTTTGTAAAACCAAGTGTGATTTTGTCTGATGAATCTCCAAATCCCTTAAAAGATGGTGATGTTTTAATATTTTTTAATTTTCGTGCCGATAGAGCAAGAGAGATAACTCAAGCCTTAACTTTTAAGGATTTTAATTTTTTTGAAAGAGAAAAATTTGTTAATATTAATTTTTATTGTATGACTCAATATGATGAATCCTTTAATCTTCCAGTTTTATTTCCAAAAGATGAGCTTCATAATACCGTTGGAGAGGTAATATCAAAAAAGGGGCTTACTCAGCTTAGAATAGCTGAAACCGAGAAATATGCACATGTAACATTTTTCTTTAGCGGTGGAAGAGAAGAACCATTTCCAAACGAGGAAAGAATTCTAATTCCTTCTCCTAAAGTACCAACATATGATTTAAAGCCTGAGATGTCAGCTTATGAGGTCACAGATACATTAATAAAGAATTTTGATAAAGGTTTTGACTTTATTCTATTAAATTTTGCTAATTGTGATATGGTTGGACATACAGGAAAGCTTTCTGCAGCTATATCTGCTGTTGAAACTGTAGATAATTGTATTGGAAGGCTATATAATGTTTTTAAAGATTCTTACGACATAATAATTACCGCTGATCATGGAAATGCTGAAGAGATGATTGATGAAAATGGTAATACCATTACTGCACATACAACTAATAAAGTACCTTTTTTATATTTACCCCGTACTTTAAAAGAGATAAAACTTAAAGATAATGCTTATTTAAGAGATGTTGCAGATATTGTGCTAAGAATATTAGATATCGATAAACCCATTGAAATGGCTGAGAGTAGCATTATTTTATGAAAACAGATGAATTAAGAACATCATTTCTTGACTATTTTAGAAGTAAAGGACATAAAGAAGTATTAGCTTCTCCACTTCCTATTGATGATCCAACACTGATGTTTACTATTGCTGGTATGGTACCACTAAAAAAGTATTTTTTAGGAGAAGAAGAACCTCCAAATACGAGATTAACTTCAGTCCAGAGATGTTTACGAACCAATGATATTGAAAAAGTTGGTAAAACTCCAAGACATCACACCTTTTTTGAAATGCTTGGTAATTTCTCCATAGGTGACTATTTTAAAGATGAAGCAATAGCGTTGGCTTTGGAGTTTTTAACAAATAATGTTTCACTTCCTTTAGATAAGCTTTGGGTTTCTGTTTATCCTAAAGATTATGAGACAAAATCTATCTGGAAGAAATTAATACCACCCGGGAGGATAATTGAATCTAAAGAAAATTTCTGGCAAATGGCTCAAACCGGACCAGCTGGATATGACTCGGAAATATATTTTGACCTCGGAGAAGATGTTGGTTGTAGAAAGCCAGATTGTAGCCCTAATTGTGAATGCGGAAGATTTGTTGAACTATGGAATCTTGTTTTTACTGAGTTTAACTTAGAGAAGGATGGCAATTTAAAGCCTCTTCCCAAAAAGAATATAGATACGGGGATGGGGTTAGAGAGATTATCAGCTGCTGTAAATGGTGTAAAGTCCAATTTTGATATAGATATTTTTAATTCAATATTGGAGAGAGTTGAAGAGCTCTCAAAGAAGAATAGGTCATATGAAAGAGATAGATTTAATTTAATAGCAGATCACGCAAGAGCTATAACTTTTCTTGTGGCTGATGGAGTATTCCCTGAAAATCAAAGACATGGTTATGTTCTGCGAAGACTGATTCGCAGGACTAAACTATCAGGATATCTGCTTGGTATCGATATGCCTTTTATATTTAACCTATGCTCAGTTGTAATAAATACAATGGGCAATTATTATACATATCTTAATCAAGCTATAAGCAGGATTGATTTAGTTGTTAATAAAGAAGAAGAGCAATTCAACAAAACCTTAAAAGAAGGCTTAAGAATATTTAATGAAGAAAAAAAGAAAACAACATTAGTGTTTAGTGGTGATGTAGCCTTTAAGCTACATGATACTTTTGGCTTTCCTGTATCCCTAACAAAAGAAATGCTCGAAGCAGAAGGAATGAAGCTTGACGAAGAAAGGTTTAATTACCTTTACGAAGAGCAGATTAAAAGAGCTAAAAGAGAGAGTAATTTAGATAAAACTTTGGAAGAAACTGACTATTGGATACAAGTTCGTGACAGTATTGGTAAAACAGAGTTTTTAGGTTATGAAACCTCACAAACAAAGTCAGTTGTAAAAGGCATTGTCAAAGACAATATTTCTTTTGAAAAACTAAGTAAGATTGATAATTCAGAGATATTTTTAATACTTGATAAAACTCCATTCTTTTCTGAAAAAGGAGGTCCTGTTGGAGATAAAGGAATAATAGAGGGAAATCATTTCAAGTTCAAAGTAACAAATACATTTTCCCCTGTAGCAGACTTAATTATACATAAAGGTATCCTTTTAAATGGAGAGATTTGTCTCGAAGATGAGGTTTTAGCTAAAGTTTCTGAAGAATTCAGAAAGGGTATAAAAAGAGCACATACTTCAACGCATCTTCTTCATTATGCCTTAAAAAAAGTAATTGGAGAGTACACAAATCAAGCAGGTTCTTTGGTAGATTCAGATTATTTAAGATTCGACTTTAATGCATTTAAAGGACTTGACTATAAAGAGTTAGTGGAGATCGAAGATATTGTAAACGATGCAATTGAAAATAGCTATAACGTGGAAACCAAAGAAATGCCATATTCGGAAGCTCTCTCAGAGGGTGCAACTGCTTTATTCAAAGAAAAATATGGTGAAACTGTAAGGGTAGTTTCAATAGATGAAATATCTAAAGAACTATGCGCAGGAATACATGTTAAGAATACTTTAGAAATAAGAGTTTTTAAAATACTAAAAGAAGGAAGTATTGGATCGAATTTACGTAGAATTGAGGCAGTATGTGGAAATAAAGCGTATTTAAAGTTTAAAGAGGATTCACATATATTAAACAATTTAAAGGAGTTACTCAACAACCCAAATATTGACATTTTAGATGGAGTTAAAGCATTAATCGAAGAGAATAAAGAGAAAACTACTAAAATAAGAACTCTTGAAAAAAGACTGATGAACTACGTTGCAGAAGAGACATTAAATGAGGGTGAAGCAATCAATGGCATAAAGTTTATTTATAAGTCTTTTAAGAACTCTGAAATTGAGTATTTGAGAAACTTGGCTGACTTAATAAAGGAAAAATCAAAAGGACAAACTTTTATTATTCTTGGTAATGCAAGAGAAGGTTCTACAAATTTAATTATCACAGGATCCAAAGAATTTGATTTTCAAAAAGTCTTAGTAAATATGTCAGAAAAATTTGCAATAAAAGGTGGAGGAAAGGGTAATCTCATTCAAACTGGAAGTATAAATTCAGATAGTATTGGCGGGATTATTGATTATCTTAAAAGAAATTTAGTTTCATTTCTAATAAATGAAGAAAAATAAGCTTGGTAAGAGTGATTTAATAGTTTCAGAAATGTGCTTCGGTACTCTCGTGATGAGTCCATTACAAGCAAATTTATCCTTAAAAGAGGGACAAAACCTTATTGAAGAGGCAATAGATTGTGATGTAAATTTTTTTGATTCTGCTCAATTTTATAAGACATATGATTATTTTGCTAATGTCCCAACATATAAAAAAAATAACATTGTAATTACATCGAAATCTTATTCGTTCGAATTTGAGAGCATGATGGAAGATATCGAATTTGGACTTAAATCAATTAAAAGAGATTATTTTGATATTTTTATGCTTCACGAGCAGGACTCAACTCTTACTTTAAAAGGCCACAAACCAGCCTTAGAAGCTATAATAAAAGCAAAAGAGCAGGGCAAAGTAAGGAGCATCGGGGTATCCACCCATTCTGTGACTCTAACGAAAGATTTAATTCTGCACCCTGAATTTGATGTGGTTCACCCGATTTTTAATTTAGAAGGAATAGGGTACAAAGACGGAACAATTAAAGAGCAAGAGGATGCTATTAAAGATTTATACAATGGGAATTTTGGAGTATATCTTATGAAGCCATTGGGCGGAGGAAAACTTTATAAAAGTTTATTACCAGCACTTAATTATGCTAAAAATTTTTCATTTAAACATTCAGTAGCAGTTGGAATAAAAAATAAAGATGAACTTTTAATAGATGTAGCAATTTTTAATAATGAATATGATGATTCATTTAATATTAAACTTAACCTTAAAGAAAAAAAGTTATTTTATAGGAAAGAATTGTGTAGCTTTTGCTATAATTGTTTGAATAATTGTCCTTTTTCTGCATTATCAAAAGGAGATAATGAAATAATTATCGATCATTCAAAGTGTAATTTATGTGGATATTGTATCTCTAATTGTGAGAATTTTGCATTGAGGATTATGTAAATGATTGTTGCACTTGATTATGGAGAAAAAAATATCGGAGTAGCTATAACTGACAAGGATAATATTTTTGCATTTCCAAAATTTGTTATTAAGAAAGAATTATTTGATGCTAATCCAGAAATACTTAGAGAGAGAATTGTAAATTTTGAAACAGTAACTGAAATTATTATTGGGCTACCTAAAAATCTAAAGGGTTTGAACACAATTCAAACGGAAAAAGTTTTGGCTTTTTCTGAAGTTGTTAAGGCTTATTACCCTGATAAATTGATAGTTTTATTTGATGAGAAATTTACTTCTAAAATATTCGAAAAGTCTCTCAAAACCCATGGTGAAAGTCCTAAAAATTTTAGAGATACTAAAGATATGTATGAGGCATCAATAATATTAGAAGATTATTTAAGAAGAAAGAAGAATGAAAGTACTGACTAAAGTTTTACTTATTATTATTGCTTTTTGTTTTTTAGGAACATTATTTTATTCTTATTTTATTTACTCATTAACTCCAGAGAGAGATAAAGTTTATGAATTCACAATTGAAAAAGATGAAAACCTTGATAACATAAGTAAAAAATTAAAAGATATCGAATTAATAAAAGACCCATTAATGTTTAAGCTTTATATGAAATTCAATAACGCTGACAAAAAAATTAAAGCAGGAGAGTACAGAATAGAAAATATTAAAGATATAAATTCTCTCATTTCGATACTCGAAAAAGGTCAGGAAAAATTAATTAAATATACAATACCAGAAGGTTTTGACATTGAAAAAATTGCAGAAAGATTATCAGATTTAAATTTAGTTAATAAAGATGAATTTCTTGATTTAGCTCTGAAGAGAGGAAATGAATTTGATTTTAAGTTTTCATCGGAAATAAAAAATGGTAACCTTGAAGGTTTTCTCTTTCCAGATACATATCTTATTTCTGAGCCTGATGCAAAAAAAGTAATTTTACAAATGCTTTCAGGATTTGAGAATATTTTTGATGAAAAAATGATTGTAAGAGCAAAAGAATTGAATATGTCAGTTAAAGATGTAGTTACACTTGCTTCAATTGTTGAAAGAGAAGCACAACTTGATGAAGAGCGCCCTATAATTGCATCAGTTTTTTTAAATAGACTTAAAGCAGGTTGGAATTTAGAAGCCTGCTCAACTGTTGAATATGTTTTAAAAAAAGCTGCCCCAGTACTAACTTTAAATGATCTTCAGGTCGATTCACCATACAATACCTATAAACATTCAGGTCTTCCACCAACACCAATTTGTTCACCTGGTAAGGCATCAATTGTTGCAGTGCTATACCCTGCTGATACTGAATATTTTTACTTTGTCTCTAAAGGCGATGGTAGTCATGCATTTGGTAAGACATTTTCAGAACATCAAAGAAACATAGAAAAATATCTCAAGTAAAAATGGCACAGGATTTAGTTTATAAACTAAAAATTCCCTCTAAAGATGTATGGTTTGTTCAAAACACTTTAGAAAATTTTGATGGTTTAGTGTTGCTTACTCAGGCAGAAACTGGAGTAGATTACTGCATAATGGAAGCTATAACAAATACAGATCTTTCTGAACTATTTCTTGAAGTTATAGAAGCTTTAAAGGAAGATATTCCAACTTTGATCCTGGAAAACTCCTAATGTCCTTTAAAAAAATAGCTACTTTTTTGAAACCAGATTGCTTTTGTAAAAAGGTATCTGATATAGAAATTGAAAAACTTACGAGAAGTGGAATAAAGGGATTAATTCTTGATGTGGATAATACTCTCATTTCGAGAAAATCTCTTTATTTAAGTAAGGATGTTTTCGGTTGGGTAAATAGAGCGCAAAATTATTTTAAAATTATAATCCTTTCAAATAATTCAGAGAGTAAAATTTTAAGAGTAGCAAAACCTTTAAATATTCAATATATACCATGGACACTGAAACCATTAACATTTTTTTATAAACTTGCTCTTTTGAGACTTGGACTTAATGCAAATGAAGTTTGTGTAATAGGGGATCAGGTGTTTACGGATATTCTGGGTGGTAAGTTAATAGGCGCTAAGGCAATTTATGTAGAACCAATAAATGAAAAAGAAGATTCAGGCTGGACAAGATTCGTAAGATTATTTGAAAAAAAGCTTCTAAAAAAGTGGAAAGTCGAAATTTAATAAACTTAATACCTAAAAAAATTATAGACGATTACGAAATAGATTCAGTTGAGATTATAGATGATATTCCATTGGTTATCACAAGAGGAAAAGTAAATGAAAGGATAAAGCAAGTTTTAGAGAGTATCTTTGGAGAAGACGTAAAAATAAACAGTTTAGAAAGTAATGAAGAAGTCCCAGATGAAACTTTTGAAAATATATTAATTCAAGCTATATCAAAGAAAGCAACAGATATACATTTGGAACCAAAAGAGAGAAGTGCATTAATCCGTTTGAGGATTGATGGAGTTTTACAAAATGTTGGTGAGGTCTCTAAAGAGCTATATTTAGGTATGTTAACGCATATAAAAATAAGATCAAAACTTAACATTGCTGAAAAGAGACTTCCCCAAGAAGGAGGTTTTCCTTTTGTATTTAATAGAAAAAACTATGATATAAGAGTTTCAGTAATTCCTACTCTTTTTGGTGAAAAGACAGCTTTGAGAATATTGCCTTCTGATCAGGTGCTTAAAACTATGGAAGCTCTCGGAATGGATTCTGGAAGCATAGATGTAATCAAGAAAGCTTTGAATAAGAAGAGTGGTTCAATAATAGTGAGTGGTCCAACTGGCTCTGGAAAATCATCAACACTTCATGTTTTGGTAAATTATCTTGAAAAGAATGATAAAAATATAATAACTATTGAAGACCCAATAGAAATTATAGATAAGGATCTAAATCAAATACAGGTAAATGAAGAGATCGGGCTTACATATCCAGTACTTCTAAAAAAGATATTACGGCAGGATCCTGATATTGTGCTTCTTGGAGAAATTAGAGATAGCGAGACTGCAAGACTTGCATGCGAAGCTTCTTTAACTGGACACTTGATTCTTACAACGATACATACAAAAAACTGTGAAAGTATAATTTTGAGGCTTCTTGAAATGAAGATTGAACCATATCTTATAGCTTCATCTGTAAATGTAATTGTTGCTCAAAGGCTTGTCAGGAAATTGTGTGATAATTGTAAAACCCTAAAACCTGTTTCAGGAGGTATCTTTGATTTAGAAGAAGCTTATTTTGCAAATGGATGTAAACAATGTAACTACACAGGATATTCTGGGAGAATCGGAATTTTTGAAGTTATTGAGTTGAGTGAAAAGACAAGAAATTTTATATATAAATTTGAATCTGCTCAAAATTTAGTAGAATCAATTAAATCTGATTGTAAGAAAACTCTTCTATCAAATGCAGTTAGACTAATAAAAAATGGAACTACAAGTATCTCTGAAGTTCTAAAGATAATGGAATGATTAAACTCAAAAAGAAAGAGATTTTAAATTTTACTTTTGAACTATCAATTCTAATAAACCAGAATTATCTCATTCAAGATGCATTATCAATTATCAGTAAATCTAAACTATCTAAAAATTTGCGAAAAATGGTTGTAAATTTATCTAAAAGAATAAAAGAGGGGTCAAGTTTTAGTAATGCCCTCAAGGAGGAGAGTAAAAGTTTCAGTAATTATTATATTTCTTCTATAAAAAGTGGTGAGGAATCAGGTAATATTGGTAAATTCCTTGAAAACATTTATACATTCCTTGAAAAACAAGAAAAGTTTGAAAGAAAAATGAAAAATGCAAGTTTTTACCCTTTTTTTGTTTTGATTTTAGCGGTGTTTGTAGTAATTGCTTTAACTTCATATATTGTTCCTATGATTGTTGATCTAGTTAAGATGCTTGATATCAGCTTACCATCGGCTACTTTACGTATAATTACTTTTTCAAATTTCCTAAAAGAGTATTGGATCATTCTTTTAATCAGTTTAATTCTTTTAATTTGCATATGTAAATTCTTTGTTAGCAGGTATAAATTCTTCTTTGATAGCTTGTTACTTAGGATTCCGTACTTTGGAGAAATAGTAAGAAAAAAAGAATATTTTAAATTTTTCAGTGAATTTGCACTTCTCGTAAAAAATGGAATTCGCATCGAGGAAGCAATACAAATTTCTGAGGAAGCGCTAACAAATTTACGCTTAAGAGATGAAGTTGAATTGGCAAGGTGTAAACTTTTAGAAGGATCTGATTTAAGCGATTCACTTTCTTCTTTTATTGCCTCTGATTCTTATCTTTTTTCTCTCTTAAAGATTGGTGAAGAAAGTAATAGAGTTTCAGAAAATCTTACATTTGCAAATAGTGTCTTAGAAAGGGAAGTGGAGGAAAGAAGAGAAAGAATTTTAAAAAGTATTGAGCCAGTGATGCTTGTCATAGTGGGGATGATAATTCTAATAGCTGTTTATAATCTATATTTACCTATCTTAAGCATGCTAAATGGTCTTGATTTCACAAGTTTTTAAAAAGCTAAATTTATTACCAAATGTTATTGTACGTGAAAAAATTCAATTTTATAATTAACCTATATGAAAAATTTTTTAAACCTGACTTTACAAATAATCATCCATAATAACTTCTGTGAGAATATTCCGTTTTGAGTGCATTAATATAAAAACAAAAGATTTAGACATGAAATTAATATCTTTAATCCTTTTATGTATAATCTTATATAATTATTAATTCAATCTTTTTAACAAATATAATCTCTTTATTATGTAGTTTTTATTTTCGGAGAAATAAAAAAGAATTTTTTGTGAATTTATTACATCATCATATTAAAGATATTAAATATTATCTTGATTATTACTTAAGTTTTAGTATCATAAAATATTATAAATATATGAATTTATCTGTAATTTTTTAATTGTAGTTTAATGATAAAGATTAATCAGAAAACTTATTTTATTAGTTTTTTTATTATACTTTTTTTAATTATAGCATTTACATTTCCTGTTTTATTTAGCAAGAATGATTATACTGATGTTTTCTTCGCAATGGATACTTTTTTTGAAATAAGTATTCCAAGAGAAACTTCAAATAAGGAAGAAATTATAGAAGAAACCAAAAAAATTGTATTTTTAACTGATGAAAAATTGAATAAATATAATCCAAAATCAGAGATAGCAAATATAAATAAATATGGTTTTAACCAGAGTATCAAAGTTAGTGCCGAAACAATCAATGTTTTAAACAGGGCTATACATTTTTGTGAAATTTCTGAAGGCTTTTTTGACATTACTTTTGAACCGTTACAAAACTTATATGGTTTTAATACACAAGAATATAAAATACCTTCAAATGATGAATTAGATAAGGCAAAAAACATAGTAAACTATAAATATATCTCTATTGACGAGAAAACATCGAGCGTTAAACTTTTAAAAGAAAATGTAATAATAAATTTAAGTGGATTATTAAAGGGCTATACTCTCGATAAAGTAAGTGATTTTCTTAAGAAAAATAATATAGATAATTATTATCTTAATTTTGGAGGAAATATTCTAGTAAGCGGTGACAAAAAAAGAAAGATAGGAATACTAAACCCAAGAAAAGAAAACAATCTCACTTATGTAAATTTAGAAAATTCTTCAATTTCTACATCAGCTGACTACCAAAATTTTTTTGAAAAGGATGGAAGGCGTTATACCCATATAATTAATCCAAAAAATGGAAATGCCTCTTTCCCTTGGCAAGCAGTAGTGGTAATTGCAAAAAAGGGGATTGATGCAGATTTTCTTTCAACTGTAATATTTGTTACAGGATTCGAGAAAGGCAAAGAAATGGTTAGGAATTACTTTCCGGATGCAAGTTTTCTCCTAATTGAAAACGAAAATAATATATATGAATATAACTTTTAAATTAAACTCAGATGATAAAAAGACTTTTCGTTTTGTTGTTTTGGCTATTTTTCTCTCTGTAGAGATAATACTTCATTATCTTGAGATTTTCATAAGTATACCTGTTGGTGGATACAGCCTTAAGGTTGGTATTTCAAATATCATTGTTTTAAGTGCTCTTTATCTGTTTGGAAAATTAGATAGTTTTTTTTTAACAGTTGCAAAAGTTCCATTATTTATGTTGTTTGAACCACAATTTAATTTAGTAACGTTACTAATAAGTTTAAGTGGAGCTTTATTAAGTTTTGCTGCAATGATAATATTTAAAAATTTTTTTGATGCTGGTGTTATCCTTACGAGTTGTATTGGTGCAATATTTCACAATCTTGGTCAGCTTATAACTGTAATTGTTATCACAAAATTGTTAGCTTTAATGTGGTATTTACCCTTTCTCGTTTTAATAGGAATAATTACGGGTTATTTAGTTGGAGTCTTAAGTAATTTATTAATAAATAAATTAAATCTTTTAAAGCATAAATAAAGAGAGTGTATATAATAGATATATAATTCAAAATTGGAGGTTAAAATGGGACTATTTGATAGGCTTGGGATGGATATAGCAATTGACCTTGGAACAGCAAACACAGTTGTGTATGTCAGAGGCAGAGGAATAGTTTTAAGAGAACCAACTATTATAGCGATAAGGAATGAAACAAAAGAAATAATTGCGATGGGTATTGAAGCAAAAAGAATGGCTGGAAGAGTTCCAGATACAATTCAAATTATTAGACCATTAAAAGATGGAGTGATAGCTAATTTTGAAGTTACTGAGAAACTTTTGGAATATTTAATTACAAAAGTAGGCGGGAAAAGAGGTTTTTACAATGTAGTTAAACCCAGAGTAGTAGTTGGTATACCATCTGGAATTACAGAAGTAGAAATGAGAGCAGTTATAGAGGCAGCCCTTCATGCTGGAGCAAGAGAAGCAAGGCTAGTTTATGAACCAATGGCTGCAGCTTTAGGAGCTGATCTACCCATAGAACAACCAACAGGTAATATGATTGTGGATGTTGGTGGTGGGACATGTGAAGTTGCGGTAATATCTTTTGGTGGAGTTGTATCAAAAAATTCAATTCGTGTTGCTGGAGATGAAATGAATGAAGCAATTCTTCAATATTTGAAGCGACAGTATAATTTATTAATAAGCCCTTATGCAGCTGAAGAAATAAAAATGGAGATTGGATGTGCATTCCCGACAGAAGAAATAAGAACAATTGAAGTTAAAGGAAGAGACCTAATCAATGGTTTACCAAGAACTGCTACTATCTCTTCAGAAGAAACAAGAGTAGCATTGAATGATGTATTAATAAGTATACTTGATCTCATAAAGGCAACATTAGAGATTACACCTCCAGATTTAGCAGCAGATATTATTGATAGAGGAATATTTATAGCCGGTGGAGGCGCACTTCTGCGAGGAATAGATAAATATATAATGGAGGGCACTGGAATAGTTGTTAACACCGCAGAAAATCCTGTTTTATGTGTTGCACTAGGAGCCGGTAAAATAGTAGAAAATCTAAATAAATTTTGGCCATTTTTGCTACAAGTAAAATATAATTTTTAATGTATACTAATAAAGAAAAAGTTAAGAAATCAAGAATAATAATAACTATTATTATAGTTTTTGTTATTCTAACAGGTTATGGAATTTTTAGAGTATATGATTTTAATTCTCTATTGAAAGTAGAAGGATTTTTCTTAAAACTCTTTTCTCCTATTACAAATTTTTTTAAAAATACAGCATCTGATATAGCTTCGTTCATTAGTATTATAGCTACTTTAGGCTCTATAAGAGAAAAGATGGAAAGATTAGATTACCAGAATAGAGTTCTTAAAGTTAAAAATGCTTTAGTGGAGAATTATATTGAGGAAAATATTAGGTTAAAATCTTTGCTTGAAATTAAAGATAGCTATGACTCAAAAAGTATATTTGCTGAAATAGTATCAAGAGATCCATTAAAGCCAAATAATTTTACTATAAATAAAGGTTCAAGAGATGGTATAAAATTAAACGGTTCAGTAATTTATCCTATAAAAATAAAAACTACAAATGGCTTAAGCACTACAATTTATCAGTTAATTGGAAGAGTTTATGACTTAACAGATAATAATGCTAAAATTCTCTCAATATTGGATCCAGACTCAAAGATAAGTGCTAGAAATTTAAGAACAAATAGTTTAGGTACTGTATTTGTTGACAATAAAAAGAAAAAGCTTTACTTTGAAATTAGGAAAGACGAATCTTTAATTAAAAAAGGTGATGCTATTGTGACAAGCGAGTTATCGACTCTTTCTAAGGGGTTATTGGTTGGTTTAGTAGAAAGTATTGAAGATACTCCATCCATTTATAGACGAGCTTATTTGAATATACCTATCGACTTTTATAAAATAACAGAGGTAGCAATAATTTAAATGATTGATTTTTTAGCAATAATTTTAGGGCTTTTTTTTGTTTTACTTGATGTTTCAGCTTTGCCAATGTTTGCAAAAGGATTTATAATTTTTGATTTTTCTCTTTTTTACATTAATTTCTTAACTTCATTATTTAAAGATCGAGCTTTTCTATACCTTATAGTAATAACAATTTTCAAATCGTTTTTTCTTTTAGATGTAGAAATAATACCATTATTTTTATTATATTCTTTATCAATTTTAACATTATTTATTTTGGAAAGATTTCTAAATTTAGAAAATATAATTTTGACACTTTTAATATCTATCATTTTTCTCTTTTTTGAAGTAAGGCTTATAAGTTCGAATGGTAGTTTTTATCAAATTATATCTACTTTATTAATTCATTTGGTTATATGGGTCTTTTTGATTAATATACTTAAAGGTTTATTTAATCTATTAAATTTTGGAATAAAAGGACAAAATAATAGGTAAAATGAATGAGTATAAAAAGATAACTCTAGTAAAGCAGGAAATTGCTTTTTGGAAACAAGTTTTACTTTATGTTTCAATTATTTGCTTATTTGTAACAATATTGGTTAAAATTATAAATATTCAAGGATTTAACACTGATTACTTTACTAATCTTTCGATCGATAACCATAAAAGATATATAAGTATAAATTGTCCAAGAGGAACTATATTTGATAGAAACGGAAAAGAACTTGCTACAGATCTTCCTACTTTTGACCTTTATATATCACCAACTATGATTAAAGACACTGATTCTTTTACAGATATTTTAACTTCGTGTATAGATTTAGACAAAACTAAACTTAATAAAATATTATCAGAAAAAGATTTAAATAATGATTCCTACTTAATCAAAAGTAACTTAAGCAGTGAAGAAATTGCTCGATTTAATGAATTATCTTTTAATTTGAAAGGTGCAACTATCGAGGAAAGCTATAAGCGTTATTATCCTAACGGGAAAACTTTAGCTCATGTATTAGGCTACACTGGATTAGCTTCTTCTTCTGAATTAGAAATTTATAATAATTTGACTTTAAATGAAAGAGTTGGTAAATCTGGTATAGAAAAATATTATGAGAATTTAATTCATGGGGAGAAGGGCAAAATAGTTCAAATTGTCAGTGCAAATGGCAAAGTTCTTGATGAAATGGAAGAAAAACCATCAAAAAAGGGAGAAAATATATTTCTCACAATTGATCTTAATTTACAGAAAAAAGTTGAAGAAGTAATTGGTGATAATTATGGTACAGGAATTATAATTGATGCAAAAAAAGGAGAAATACTTGCATGTGCATCAAATCCTTCATTTGATCCAAATATATTCTCAAAAGATATATCTTACGAAGAATGGCAATCACTAAGTAATAAAAGAGCATTCTTCAATATTGCAATACAAGGGGTATATCCTCCAGGCTCAACCTTTAAGCCTCTTATATCATTATATGCTTTAAGTAGAAATATCATAAATTTGGAAACGAAATATTTATGTAGTGGTTCTTTAAATATTAAAGGAATGGAAGAAAAATATAAATGTTGGGTATTTCCTTCCTCTCATGGATGGTTAAATTTAAAAGATGCACTAAAATATTCTTGTGATATATTTTTCTACCAACTTGCAAGAGATTTTAAATTTGAAAATTTTATCGACTTTGCAATTAAATTTGGAGGTATTACAAAAAAAACCGGAATTGATCTACCTTATGAAGATGAAGGCTTTTTAGGTAGTCCGACCTGGAAGAAAAAGTATATTGGAGATGAATGGTTTGAGGGAGATTCTATGAATATTGGTATCGGTCAGGGATATATACTCGTGACTCCTTTACAAATGTCAAAACTTTACTTAAAAATTGCAAATAGAGGAAAGGAGGTAGTACCACACTTACTCCTTAAAACTGAAAGCAATAAAACTTTTTACAATTATTATGATATAAAAGAGGAGAATTATCCTATAGAAAATAAATATTGTGATATTATAATAGATTATCTCAAAGGTGTAACTGAAGTAGGAGGAACTGCTTATGGATTAAATGTTGATGGAGTAAAAGTAGCTGCTAAAACTGGGACTGCAGAAGGACCCAATGGGGAACATTTATGGTTGATATCAATTTTTCCTGCCGATGACCCTCAAATTGTAGCACTAATAATGTTTGAAAATTCAAAATATGAATTTGCAAGTGAACTAACTCCTTATATGAAAAATATACTTTTATATTATAAAAATGAATATAATACTAATAAGAGGTAGAAATAATGGCAAATAGAGCTACTCCTGATAATGTTGTTATGTTTAGAGGTATAGAAAATGGTGTTTTGATTTTAATAGACACTAATTTTAAAGATTATGAAAAGGTCATAAAAAAGACTATCCAAAAACTAAAAGAGAATAAAAAGTTTTTTACTGGTGCAAACATATTTATTGATGGAATGAAAAGACCTCTTGATTCTGATGAAATAGGAATGGCAAGAAAATTGATACGTGATAAATTAAAATTAGAAGTTACTCCCTATAGATTAAAAGAGGATAAAGAAGAAAAAAAGGAGTTGGAATATCCACTAGTCATAGAAAGAACTCTTAGGGCTGGTCAGGTTATTCAAAGTAATTCAGATGTAATTGTTTTTGGCGACGTTAATCCTGGTGCATCAGTTATTTCTTCAGGATCTATATATATATATGGAAAATTGCGAGGTGAAGCTCATGCAGGACACCCTGATATTGAAAGATGCATTATAACTGCGAATGGTTTTACCCCACTTGCTTTATCTATAGGGGATAAAATTTTGGAACTGGATTCTATTGACGAAAAAAGCAAAAATAATTTTTGTTTTGCAAAGGTAATGGACCAGGAAATAAAAATAAATGTGGTATCTAAAATTTTAGATGAATGAGTCAATTGTAGTAACTTCAGGTAAGGGTGGGGTAGGTAAAACAACAATAGTAGCAAATGTTGGTGTAGCACTTGCTCAATTAGGACACAGCGTTGCTCTCGTGGATGCTGATATAGGACTTAGAAATCTTGATATAGTGATGGGTTTAGAATCAAAATCTAAAAGGAATTTAGTTGATGTTCTTAGAGGTTTATGTAGCCTTGATGAAGCTCTAACTGAAGATAAAAGAGTAAAAGGAAAACTTTTTCTTCTTGCTGCTTCACAAGCTCATAAAAAGGAAGATATTGATAAAGAAAGTTTTCAAAAATTAATAAATGAGCTTAAAAAAAGATATGATTATACAATCATTGACTGTCCTGCGGGAATAGAATATGGATTTAGTATCTCTGTAAAAAACGCTGATAGAGCAATTATTGTTGTTAATCCCGATGTTTCATCAGTAAGAGATGCAGATAGAGTGATAGGCATTATAGAAAATGATAAAGTCAGAAAAATAGAACTTATAATAAACAAAATTAACTTAGATTTACTAAAAAAGAAAGAAATAATTTCAATACAGGACATTATAGAAATTCTTGGTGTAAAATTGATTGGTGTAATTCCTGATAATTATAAAATAATTATTGCTTCTAATGTCGGTAAACCAATTCCTTTTTCTAAGGATAAGGATTTATCGTCTGTTTTCATAAATATTGCAAAAAGGTTAACCGGAGAAAAAATACCGGTAACTACTCTTAATAGCGAAAACGATTCTAAGAGTGAGAATCTATGGAACAAAGTTAAAAAGACATTTGAAAGGAAATAACCTTTAAAGGAGATAAAATATTATGAAAAGTGGAAATATTGCCTCGAAAAGGCTTAAAGGAATAATTTCTCAAGATAGAGAAATTCTCTCCCCTGGTTCATTTAGAGTATTAAAAAAAGAGCTTGGTTCTATTATTGCAAAATACTTAGATATTGATAAAAGGAAAATAAAAGTTGTCATAGAGCAAAGAGATGATGAAAATTATAGTTTGACTGCCGATCTTCAGATAAAGGAAAGTCTTAAGCAAAAGAAATGAATCATGGAATTAAAATAGTTCATACTGGAGATCTACACTTAGGAATAGAAAGTTATGGAAAAAATGATGAAATTCTACCAGTTAATACAAGGGTCAATGATTTTTTAAAATCTCTTGATTATATTATTGATTATTCTATTAATCAAAATGTTGATTTGTTCCTCATTGCTGGTGATATATATGAACAAAGAGAACCATCAATTTATATACAAAATGAATTTACGAAAAGACTTGTAAAATTACTTGAAGCAAATATTTCTGTTGTTCTTCTGATTGGCAATCATGACTCTCTGACTACTATAAGAAGAATATCATCTTTACAAATATTCAAAGAATTAAAAATACCAAATATTTACGTAATAGATGAGCCGTCTTTATTCCAAGTACATACAAAATCGGGAATTGTTCAGGTGGTTGGCTTACCTTACATTGACAAAAACAAGATGAAAGAGGTTTTTAGAAACTATTCTATTAAAGAACAAGAAAAAGAAGAATTGAAGGAACTAATGATTAAAAACCTTTTAATTGATTTGGAAAAAGGGGTAGATCCTAATTATCCAGCTATTTTAACTGCGCATCTTACAGTTAGAGAAGCGATATATCAGAACTGGAGACCAGCGATTATAGGCAACGAAATATATATTTCTTTAGATTTACTTAATAATGATATATTTTCATATGTTGCTTTAGGGCATATACATAAACCACAATATATTAATAATTTGAAAAATATTGCATATTGTGGAAGTATTGACACAATTGATTTTGGCGAAGCTGATTTCGATCATGGTTTTATACTTTTAGAGATTGATAACAATTCCTTAGAAACTAATTTTATTTCAATACCAGAACAAAGGAAATTTATTACATTGAATGTCGAAATTGGAGATGATAAAGATATTAAAAAAGTTATTATTAGAGAAGTAAAGAAAAAATGCACTACTTCTGATATTGTAAAACTTAATATAATTCTTAATGATCCATCTATTTCAATTGATGAACAGGAAATTCGAAAAGCTGTATCTAATAATTGTTTTATCCTTTCTACCATAAAAATTGAAAGAAAAGCAAAAAAACAAACTCGTATTGACGGATTAACAAATGAAGGAGATCCGCTTGATGCACTTAATAGATATATATCTGTAACTGATGACCCATTCATTAAAGAAAACAAAGATGAGTTAGTTAGATTAACTTTTGATTTGCTAAAGGAAATTAAAGAAACCCAATGATTCCTGAAGAAATAACTTTAGAAAACTTTCTTTCATATAAAGGAGTGACTAAGATTGATTTTAGCAAATTTCATTCAGCTGTAATAATTGGCGATAATGGCGCTGGAAAATCATCCATTCTTGATGGGATGACTTATGCACTTTTTGGAGTAGCGAGAGGAACGAGTAAAAGTGGAGATAATAGTGATAGATTAATTTTTACAGGAGAACATTACTTAAAAACTGATTTTCTTTTCTCGGTTGACGGTATTCAGTATAATGTTATTAGAAAGAGAGATAAAGTAAAACAGTCAACCGAATTAGAGTTTTTTAAAAAAAATGGTGATGGGTGGATAAATATCTCTAAATCTACAATAAAAGCCACCCAAGAATTAATATATTCAGTCATAAAAGCAAACTACGAACTATTTGTTTCTTCTGTAATGATTATGCAAGGAAAGGCAGATAGTTTTACAAGAAAGGATCCATCTGAAAGAAAAGAACTATTGTACGACATTTTGGGTCTTAATATTTATGAAAAACTATGTAATTTAGCTCGTGATAAGAGAAAAGAAGTACTTTCTAAAATTGATTCTCTAAAAACATTAATAAAACCGATGAAAGAGAGTCTAGATAAACAACAAGTATTAGAGAAAGAATTATCTGAATTAAATGTAGTTATTAAAGAAAAAGAAGACAAAATTAATGATTTGAAAGCTAAACTTACAGAAACCTATAAAAAATTGGATATAGCAAAACAAGAAATGGTGAAAAAATCCAATATTTTAGAAAGATTAAAAAGAGAGGAAGAAAATTTAAATTCATTAACAGAGGAAAAAGATAAATACATAAAGCAGATTAACGAAGCACAAAAAATTATATTATTGCAAAATGAAATTGAAACTAATTACCAGAGGTTTATTTCTTATTTAGAACGTGAAAGAAAAATGGCAGAGAGTTTTGAAAATAAGGTGAGAGTTGAAAAAGAGATAGATGATCTTAAAAAAAAGATATCAGATGAGGAGCATGAATTATCCTTAAAGCAAGCCGAATTAGATAAAGAAAAAAGTATTTATATGAGCGAAAAGGATAAATTCATGACTATAAATCTTAAAATTCAATCAGTTCAAAGCGAACTAAAAGAATTGGAAAGAATCAGGGCGAAAAAAGGAGAGATTGAAAAAACTTTAAATGATATCAATTTAGCTATTGCAACTACAGAAGCTGACTTAGCAAACTTAAGAAAAAATCTTGAAGATACAAAAATCAGAAAGAAAGAAATCGAAGAAAAGATTCTAAATATTGAAAAATTCTTAAGGGAAGAGCAAACTATTAACGAACAATTAAAAGCAATAAAAGAAAACAAATCTAAGCTTGATATACTAAACGCTGATCTATTAAGTGAATCAGGTAAGATTGGCTCCATTAAGTTACAAATAGATGAAACCATAAAAATTATTTCTTCATTAAACGAGAGTTTGGCAATATTATCAAAAGAAGGAGAAATAAAGCATTGTCCAGTATGTGGTTCGAATATAAGCGAAGAAAAAAGAACAGAATTAATTTTAAATTATAAAAGGGAAATAGAGCAAAAAAAAGAATTTATTGAGGATGCAAAAAAGAAAATAGAACTTAGAGAAAAAAATATTATTGAAAAAGAATTACTAAAGGAGAATTTAAAGAAATCTATACTCTTAGAAGCAGAATTAATGGAAAAAAAAGCGAGCTTAACAAATGCAAGAGAGCAAACTTATTCATTGAATGATGAATTGTTAAGCATTAAAACGGCCGAAATGCATTATCAATCAGATATAACAAGACAAGAAGGTAAATTAATCGAACTATATTCAAAGAGAACAACTACTGAGAAGCAGTACAACGAATATTTAAATAAACTCTTAGCCGAAAACTACCTATTAACTTCTTTAGGAGAACTTCAAGCTCAACTATCCAAAGTAAGAGAGGCAGAAGAAAAGCTTCCACATGTTGCAAAGGAGCTTTTAACCATATCAAGAAAACTTGAAACAAGAGATTTTGCTCTTGAAGCAAGAGAGAAATTGGATGAACTTCAAAGGAAATTGTATAACATTCATTATGATGCTTCTTTACATAAAGAATTAAAGAGCAACATTGAGAATTTCCAGTATGTTGAAAAGAAAAAGAAGTTATTAGATGAAAAAATTCACGAAAAGGAGATTTTAACAACAACTGTAAATAGTTTAAAAGAAAAAATAGAGATAGTACAAAATGAAATGAATAAATTAACCGATGAACTTAAATTAATTAATGTTGATGAATCTCTTATAGAAAAGATCGTAACACTTAGGGATAACTACACAAGAGAAACGGATGCTCTCTTGTTGGATCGTGATAATCTTATCAAAGCTCAAGCCTTAAAAGAAGAAAATATAAAAACATTTAAGGAAATGGAAAAAGATTATATTAGCAAGAATAAAGAATTAGAAAATCTATTAAAAGACGAAAAACTTTTAATGACAGCATCTATAATATATGGAAAGAATGGTATCCCAGCCTTTATAATTGAGAATACACTGCCAGAAATAGAAGAAAAGGCAAATCAAATTCTTGATATAATCTCTGACGGTAGGTTGCAGGTCTATTTTAAAGTAGAATCAAAAACAAAGAAGGGAGATTCAAAAGAAACCTTAGATATAGAAATTTCAAGTGAAGGAGAAAATAGATCCTATGAATTGTTTAGTGGTGGTGAAAAATTTAAAGTAGATATTGCTATTCGTATTGCTCTTTCTTATGTGCTTGCGAATAAATCAGGAGCAAAACTCTCTATGCTTATAATCGATGAAGGATTTGGAACACAGGATAGAGAAGGTATATTTAGATTTATTGAATGTATAGAAAAAATTACTAATGAGTTCGAAAAAATATTAGTTATTACACATATGAACGAATTAAAAGACTATTTTGAAACACATCTAAGAGTTGTAAAAGAGAACGGTATTTCAAAGATTTATTATGAAAACTCTTAAAATTTGACAATTTATATTTATTATATTAAATACAATAATGGTTTATTTATGCTGAAAGATGGAAGATAAATTTGAAGATTAAAGAAATAAAAATTAACAAAGAAAGATGCAAAAATTGTGGTATATGTGTAGTTTTATGCCCTAAAAATGTATTAAAACAAAACATTACGCAAGAAATAGAAATTGATGACATTTCAAAATGTAGTGGATGTTTTCTATGTGAGTTTGAATGTCCTGATTTAGCAATAGAAGTTATAAAGGAAGATAAAAACAAATGATTAAAGAACTCTGGCAAGGCTCAGAAGCATGTGCTTACGGTGCAATAAAAGCTGGATTAAGCTATTTTGCGGGTTATCCAATAACTCCATCGACAGAAATTGCTGAAATATTGTCTTTTTTGCTTACAAAAGAAGGCAAAGTTTTTATACAAATGGAAGACGAATTAGCCAGCATTGTATCAATAATTGGAGCATCACTTGCAGGAGCAAAATCAATGACAGCAACTTCAGGGCCAGGTTTTTCACTCATGCAAGAAGGAATTGGATATGCATGTATGGTTGAAGCCCCTATTGTTGTTTGTAATGTTATGAGAGGTGGACCCTCTACTGGCTTACCCACAAAAATTGCTCAAGGTGATGTGATGCAATCCAAATGGGGTACTCATGGAGATCATCCTATAATAGTAATTTCTCCAGATTCTGTTAAGGAGATGTATTATTTTACTATAAAAGCTTTCAATCTTGCAGAAACTTATAGAAATCCGGTAATACTACTCTCAGATGAAGTAGTAGCACATATGAGAGAAAATGTCGAAATCGATGACAATGAAGATATAGAAATAACTAATAGGAAAACACCCACAGACAGAGAAAATTATTTACCATACGGAAATATAGTAGACGATGTCCCTATAATTGCTAATTTAGGTGATGGATTTGGAACAAGTATAACAGGCCTTGTTCACAAAGAATCTGGTTTTCAAACAGATGAATATTGTGTAGCAGATCAATTAATTAGGAGAATTTATCGGAAAATTGATAAGCATAAAAATGAACTCTTTGAATATGAAGTTATTAATGGTGACGCTGAAACTCTATTTGTAGCTTATGGAGCTGTGAGTAGAACTGTTAAAGAAATAATAAATTATTATGATGAAAATAAATTTGGTTTGATAAGGTTAAAAACTATATTTCCGTTTTGTGATGATACAATTTTTAACCTTACGAAAAATGCAAAAAGAGTCATTGTCGTTGAATTAAATTTGGGACAGCTATATTATGAAATTAAAAGAGCAATCTGTAATACAAAACCTGTATATTTAATAAGTAAAGTTGGAGGGGAATTAATCACTCCTGAAGAAATATTAAAAGAAACAGAGGCAATCTCGAGTGAAAGTAGATAATTTAATTAGAAAAGAGAGGCTTCCATTTATATGGTGCCCTGGATGTGGTAATGGAATAGTTTTAAGAGCAACTCTTACGGCAATTGCAGATTTGAATTTGAAAGAAAACGATTTAATAATTGTTTCTGGAATTGGTTGTTCATCGAGAACCCCGATGTACACAAAATTTGACAATGCACACTCGTTACATGGAAGAGCAATTCCATTAGCCACAGGTATAAAGCTTACAAGGCCAGATAAAAAAGTTATTGTTATGACAGGCGACGGAGATGCACTCGCTATTGGAGGGAATCATTTAATTCATGCAGCAAGAAGAAACATCGATCTAACTGTTATTATTTTTAACAATTCAATTTATGGGATGACAGGTGGGCAAATATCACCTTTAACACCAGAAGGCAAAAAAGGAACAACAGCAATTATGGGAAATATTGAAAATAAGTTCGACACTGTTGAACTCTTAAAAGGTGCAGGTGCAACCTATGTTGCAAGAATTGGAACATACTTTTTTCCTCAACTTACAAAATATATTAAGAACGGAATCACTCATAAAGGTTTCTCTGTTATAGAAGTGGTTACCCAATGCCCCGTTTATTACGGAAGATTAAATGATATGAAAACACCCGGAGAAATGCTCTTGTGGCAGAAGGATAATCTCATTTCAATTGAAAAAGCGAAAAACATATCTCAAGAAGAGTTAAATGAAAAGATTATAATAGGTGAATTTGTTAATATTGATAAAGAAACATATATTGAAAAAAGAGAAAAATTAATTAGTAAGGCGAAATAAATGAAAGTTGAAATTATTTTCAGTGGTTCTGGAGGTCAAGGGTTAGTTCTCGCTTCAAGAATTCTTGCTAAAGCGGCTGTATTAGAATCAATGAACGTTCTACAAAGTCAAGTTTATGGTGCTGAGGCAAGAGGTGGTGCAACGAAAAGCGAAGTAATAATTAGTGATAGGCAAATTTTTTTTCCTCGTGTTCTTGTACCTGATATCTTGATAGCTATAACTGAAGAAGCATATAAGAAATATGGTGTAAATCTGAAGAACAATGGAATAATGATTGTTGACTCTTTTATGGTTAAATCATTTAAAAAGGACAATTCATTTAAAATTTATGCTTCTCCATTTACACAGATAGCCGAAGAAAAGTTTAATTCTAAAATACTAACAAATATGATTATTTTAGGTTATACTACAAAAATTCTAAATATTGTTAGCTTTGAATCATTATCTAAAGCTCTTTCAACTATATTCAAAGGAGAGAGTTTTGAAATTAATTATGAAGCATTAAAAACTGGCTTACATTTAGATGTAAAACCACTTTGATGTTTTATATTTATTCTAACAATCTAAGAAAGTTTTTTCGACTTTCACTGAGTAAATAAAGTATAATAGCAGATGCTGCTCTTACAGAAAGATGGTTGTAATCTGAAATTCCTTCTATGGGCTTTAAAATAAAATCTCCTGATTGTAAAGTATTATAGGTTAATCCCCATCCAGTACCAAAAAGTAGAAAAATTGGTTCATTTATTGACATTTTTGAAGCCTCTTCTATGGATATTAATTTCTCCGTTTCTATTTTACGGGCGGTTGTTGAAATAATTTTTGCATTTTTTCCATATTGATCCCTTATTAATTCTTTAGCTTCCTCTAAAGAGATAGCAAACTTAACTATATCAAAAGCTAAACTTCTGCTCTGGTTATAAGACTTACCAAAACCTTTTTGCCAGAAATTTATAATTCTTTCAGATACAGCTTTTTGCTTTAGAGATGGATGTACAATATAAAAATAATCAACACCAAAAGAATAAGCTGATCTCGCAATATCATGAATATCGAAAGGTGTAATTGAAGTTGTTATTTCTTCGCCATTTTTATTTAATACGGGATAATGTAATAAACCGATAATTATATTATTCATCTAATAAATTATCAATAAGCTCTACTAATTCATCCTTAATTTGTTTTAAATACTTCTTATCTAATGGAGAAAGTTCGTTTTTTTTTATCAATTCTCCTCTTAAAAGAAGACTCCATTTAAGAGATTCTTTTTCCTTCCAATTTTTTATTTTCTCATGATTACCAGATAATAATATGGAGGGTACGTTTAAACCTTCAAATTCGGCTGGCTTTGTAAATTCTGGAGCGCTTAATTTTTTTTTGCTAAAAGTTTCATTTATTAATGAAGCAGGATTACCTATAACACCATCAATAAGTCTAATTAGTGCATCCGTAATAACGATTGCAGAGATTTCTCCTCCTCCTACAATATAGTCTCCGATAGATAAAACATATGTAGCAAAAGTGCTTAATCTCTCGTCTATACCTTCGTAGTGCCCACATAAAAATGTTATTGCCTCGCTATTAGAAGCTATTTCTTGAATTAACTCTTGAGTAATTATCTTTCCTTTTGGGGAAGGCATGATTATTGTAGTGGAAGTTAATTTATTTTCTTCTAAAGCTCTTAAAAATGGCTCCATTTTCATGAGCATTCCTGCTCCTCCACCATAAGGTGAATCGTCAGTGGTTTTATGTTTATCCGTTGTATAATCTCTTAAATTTATACATGAATATCTTATTAAATTCTTCTTAATAGCTTTACTAGGTATGCTATAAGAAAAATAGCTTTCGATTATTTCTGGAAATGTCGTTAAGTAGTTAAAATATTTAACCAAAATTAGGTTTTTATTGAAATAACTATTCCGTCTCTGACAGTAATCTCGCTTCCATTAAGCTTCTCCCAGAGATTGTCTCCTTCCTTGATATCCACAGTTCCATCAATAGATGCATAAGGATATAGAGTTCCGATTTCAAGATTTTTTACTTCATCTATCTTATTTTCTATTTCTTTTTTTGCTGTTTCTTGAGATTCACGCTCTTTTGAAATCCTTGCTCTAATGTTTCCAAGCTCTTGTGCGCTGAAAGAAGAACCAACATTGAGAAGCAGTTTACTTTCTTCAGATTTGAGCTTCTCAATGTTGGTTTTAATTTCGCTAATCAATACCTCAAGTTGCTTAATAAAGCTATCCTTAAATTCTTGTGAAACTATAACCTTAATAAGAACTTTTCTGTTTAAAGTTATTGTAGCCAATTAAGGTCTCTACGAAATAATGTTTATAACAGCATTCTTGCCGTTTTTAGCAGCTGCTGCTCTTATAAGAAACCTTATTGCATTGGCGGTTTTCCCTTGCTTGCCAATAACTTTACCGATGTCTGCTGGGTCAACTTTGATTTCATATACAATAGATTGTTGACCTGCTACTTCTTGTACAAAAACTTGCTCTGGATGATCCACCAAAGTTTTAACAATTTCCTCAATTAGCTGTTTCATTTAACTTATCCTCCTTTTGATTTTTCGTTGCGATAAATTTCTGCCAAATATATGTTTTTCGTAGTATACTTTTTACTTTTTCAGTAGGTTGTGCTCCTTTTTCGAGCCATTTTAGAGTTTTGTCCTCATTTAGGATAAACTTCTTTTTATCATCACTTTCTAATGGATTATATGTGCCAAGTAATTCTAAATAATTACTTTTAACACTCTTTCTCGAGTCCATAACAACAAACCTATAACTTGGTCTGTGAGGCGCTCCTATTCTAACAAGCTTTATTTTAACCACAAATCAAATTCTCCTCTCAACAAATTTAACTATTTTTGAGCAAGTGAGTAATAGAATATTTAAAAAAAATTAAAAGTCAACACCTATAAACTAAATAAATTGTCTTTCTATTCTAATTGTGAATCACTTCTTCTAAATGATATTAAATTCATATTAAGAGAGCTCTGAAAAACTCCTTAGTTTTGCTTTTAATCCTTACAAATCTTATCATTTTCGCTCAAATTTCTTCCTTTTGTTTTTTGTTTCCTCTAATTTTTAACTTATTTTCACGTTTTTTTCTCTTCTTAAATTAATCTGAATTTCCTCTGAAAATAATTTCTCCAAAATTATAAGATTATATTTGGTAATGTAGATAAGGTTTTTTAGTAATATATAAAAAATATAAAAGGATTAAAGATATCATTTTCATGCCTTATTGTGGTAGAAATACTTATTAGATGTTTATTTCTCAGAAGTTTATTTCTAATAGCATGCATAATTAACTTCAGCTAAATATATTTAAAAAGCTAAAAATAATTATTAGTTATAATCTTGCATTAGAGAGTTTAGAATCATTCAATGCTGCTATTTTGTATTCCTCGGATAGCTCTTCTATAAGTTTTTTTACTGAGATAATTTTATTTGAAAGATATGCATTAGCTCCTGCAAATACAAAACCTTCATCAAGATTACCTAATTTAGCATTAGTTAATGCAAGTGCAATGCAATATTTAGATTTAGTAAAATCGCAAGTTTTAAGACACTTCCATGGACATTTAAAAGGTTTTTTAATTCCCAAAGAAATGTCTTCAATAAATCTATTTCGAATAGCCCTCCCAGGCATTCCTACAGGACTTTCAATTATTACAATATCATCCTTATTACAATTTATATAAGCCTCTTTAAACTCATCAGATGCATCACATTCAAAAGTAGTAACAAATCTTGTTGCCATTTGTACACCATCTGCGCCTAAATTAATTAATTTATAAATATCTTCACCTGTATAAACACCTCCTGCAGCAATTACAGGAATTTTTTTACTATATTGATCTTCAAATGGAATTATTATTGAAATTACATCTAATAACAATTTTTCTAAAGCATAATTAGGATTATTGATCTGCTCTCTCGTGAAACCAAGATGACCACCAGCTAATGGTCCTTCAACAACTACTGCATCAGGTACATAATTGTAATGTCTTGACCACCACTGAAATATAATTCTTGCAGATTTCCCTGATGAAATTATTGGTACAAACTTAGTTGTAATTTTTTCTATTTTGCCTTCAGCTAATGTTTTGAGATTATTCAAAGTAATACCTGCTCCAAAAAAAATTATATCTACCATTTCTTCTAACGCTGTTAATACAAGATCATTAAAATCAGAAAGGGCAACCATAATATTAACACCTATGATTCCATCAGTCATTTTTCTTGCTTTCCTTATTTCATTTTTTAATGCTCTTCTGTTTGCTTCTTTGAAATTTGTTCTAAAATCAGGTTCAAGCATGCCGATACCAGCTGAACTAATTACACCAATAGCCCCCTCATTTGCTACAGCTGAAGCTAAACCTGCCAAAGAAATACCTACACCCATCCCTCCTTGAATTATTGGTACTTTAACATCAAGGTCACCTATTACTAACTTTGGCATCTTTAAATTCATAATTTACCTTCCATCTTTAATAAAAAAATTTGTAAAATTGCTATGTTTTGCTCTTAATTAATTTATATTAAACAATAATTACTATATATTTATATTAATCCTATATTTAAATTTTTTTCTTAAAAACATAAACAAATATATATATTATATCCATTTTTCAACTATCTGCTTGCATTATCCTAAATTATCCTAAATTAACCTATTTATTTACATATTTCGTTTTTGTAACAGAAGAGGTAAAATTTATTCAGAGAAATATTAGAGTAGAATAATTATACGGCAAAATTCCTGTTCTTTTCTAATTTACTCAAGAAAAAATAGAGCGTTATGTCTGTAAACGCTACATTACAGACATTTAAAATGAATATTTTTTTAATTTATTGCTTAAAAAATATAAAACTTATAAACTTATTTCCTCCGAAAATAATAACTCCAAAATTGATCTTCCTTTTAATTAATTGGTAAATTTGTTTGAGTTTATTAAAATCAAACTTAAACTATATAGTAAAGAGATTGAATTTTAATTGTTCATTTATACAAGATTATATAAGTGGCACAAGAAAAGGATTAAAGATATTATTTTCATGCTTGTGTTGTGGCAAAAATGCCATGAGATGTTAAAGCTTTGATAATAAATTTTCAGCTAAAATTCTGGATTGTTCAAAATATAATCCACTCTGAAAATAAATATTAAACGGGTAAGCATAAAATCCATCAGCAGAAAACTCAATTGATGATCCAGAAGTAAATGTTCCACCAGCCATTACTATTGGTAAACTGTATCCCTCTTGAACAAACGGAATGGGTGTAATGAATGAATCAATGGGAGACACTTCTTGGACTAAATTCATAAATTTATTAAAAAGTTTTTCAGATTTCATTTTTATTTTAAGAATGATGTCATAATGAGGCTCAGAATATTTTGGTTCACACTCAATGCCTAAAATCTCGAGAAATCTCGCGATATAAATATTTCCCTTAAGTGCTTCATTTACACAATTTGGAGAATTAAAAAGTCCTTGTAATATTTCTCTTGTAAATCCAAGATTTGGTGTTGTTTCAAAACCTAAGCCAGGCGCAATAAAATTAGAGCTAATTTCTTCAAGTATATTGTTTTTACCAACAATATAACCACCAGTTCTTGCTAAGCCACCTCCTGGGTTTTTAAGTAGAGAGCCTCCCAAGACATCAGATCCATATTCGCTTGGTTCATCTTCTTCTACAAATTCACCATAGCAATTGTCAACTGAAACAATGCAATTTGGGTTATAAGACTTAGCAATTTTTACCAATCTATCAATTTCTCTATTGGAAATTGTTTTGCGATCACTATATCCACAGGATTTCTGAATCCAAATCATTTTAGCATCTTTAATAATTTCTAATTCATAATCAAATACATTTCTTCCTATAAGGTTTATTTCTGAATACCTGACTCCCTTATTTAGAAGCGTTCCTTTATAATTTTTTATTGTTCCAATGCATGATTTCAAAGTTTCGTATGGCTCTCCAGTTATGGAAAGAAGTAGGTCCCCTCTACGAAGTAGCGAATTTAAAATTAAGAATAAAGCATGTGTTCCTGAAATAATTTGTGGGCGTACAATAGCTCTCTCTGTTTTAAAAACATTAGCGAATACTCTCTCGGTTATTTCAGTTCCTGAATCAAAAAGACCATACCCAAAAGATGAATTTAGATGATGAGAAGCAACTTTTTCTTGAATGAAAGATGTTAGTATTTTTCTAAAATTATTAGAGTAAATCTTGTTAATATTATTAAAGTAAGGTTTAACTTCAGATAAAATCTTACTATCAAGTTCATTAAAAGATAATTCAAACTTCATCTAAATTGCATTTCCAATTAATCTTGTTCTATCACATTCTGTTACTTTTACTTTTACAATATCTCCAGTTTGAAGCTCATTAATCGAAGATAATAAAACTTCTCTTTCTTCTAAGTTTTTTCCTAAATATTTATTTTTAGAAAGCTTTGTAGTTAAAAAAACATCTTCTTCTGTTCCTATAAATCTTTTTGATTGATCTATAGAAATCTCTCGCTCTAAAGAGAGGAGATGGTTTAACCTTCTCTTTTTTTCACAAGGATCAACTTCGCTATCTATTTTTGAAGCTTTAGTCATCGGTCTCTTTGAATAAGTTGCTAAATAAATCTTATCAAACTTAACTTTCTTTACTAATTCTATTGTGTTTAAAAAAGAGGGTTCATCTTCAGATGGAAAACCAACAATTATATCAGTTGTAATTGATGCAAGTGGAAAACTATCTCTTATTTTATCAATAAGTTTTAAATATTCATAAACACTATAATTTCTGTTCATAAGTTTTAGGATTCTATCGTCTCCACTTTGGATTGGCAAATGAAAGTGTCTATAAATCTTATTGCTTTCCTTCATTATATTAATTATTTCAATATTAAAATCTTTTGGATGAGAGGTGATAAAATCTATTTTCTCAATCTTATTAATTTTTGCTACCTCATTCAATAGTGTAGAAAAATTAACTGAGTTAGGTAAGTCGAATCCATAGTGATCAACATTTTGACCTAAAAGAGTAATTTCACGAGCTCCGTTCTCTGAATAGAGCTTAATTCTATTTATAACTTCATCAAAAGGAACGCTTCTTTCTTTACCTCTTACATAAGGCACAATGCAATAACTGCAAAAATAATTACATCCATAGATTACAGTTATAGATCTTGAAAAATTCTTATTTTCTATTTTTTTAACCTTCTCGCTAAATCCTTCAATTTGACTTATTAATCTTTTAAATTCATAAGGGATAGAATTACTATTCAATGGACCAATTGCAAAGTCAATTAAACCATCTCGCTTTAAACTATCAGCATAAATAGGACTCATACATCCTAAAAGGTAAACTATTAATCTTTTATTATTTGTATTTAATTTTTTAACTTGTCCCAAAAAACTGATTACCTTAGAAACGGATTTTTCTCTCACTGCACATGTATTAACAAGCAAGATAGAAGCATCTTCTATATTTTCTGCTTTTTTAAAACCATTTTCTAAAAGATAATCTTCATATAAAGATGAATCGTAAAAATTCATCTGACAACCAAAAGTTTTAATGAAAAAATACTTACTTTCGGTTATATAATTCATGCTTATTCGTAATTGATAAAGCTCTGCCGCTTTCTGTATCAATTTCAATTTCTACATAGTCTAATTGAAATACATCACTTTTAGCAACTTCAAATCTTTTTGGAACACCTGTAAGATAGGTATCAATTATAGTATCAATATCTACTCCAATAATTGACTCATTAGGTCCACACATTCCAACATCTGTTATATATGCTGAACCTTTGGAGAGAATCATTGCATCATTCGTTTGTACATGAGTATGTGTCCCTAATAAAGCACTAATTAAGCCGTTTAAATAATAGCTAAGGGCAGCTTTTTCGGAAGTGGCTTCAGCGTGAAAATCAACAATTATAATATTTGTACTTTGCTTTAGTTTTAATATTTCTTCATAGCCAACTCTAAATGGACAATCTATTGCCTGCATAAATACTCTACCTTGAAGATTAATCAGCCCAATTTTTACATTTTTTTTTGTAGGGAATATTATGCTTCCTCTGCCAGGAGCATCTTTTGGATAATTCAATGGTCTTAATAGTGGATAATCTTTATTTAAATACGGTATTATTTCTTTCTTGCTCCATATATGATTTCCTGATGTTAATGCATCTATTCCAAAGGAAAGTAACTCCTCTAAATTATTAGGAGTTAACCCTTTACCGCTTGATGCATTCTCGCAATTAGCAATGATTACATCATATTTATCTCTATTTGAGCTTAAAAAATCTTTAACAATTTCTCTTCCAGGTCTACCAAATATATCACCAATAAATAAAACTTTTATAGTATTATTTTGCATAAGAAACAGCCCTTGTTTCTCTTATCACTACTACTTTAACCTGTCCCGGATATTCCATCTCATTTTCAATTCTATGAGCTATATCGTACGATAATTTAGCAAGCATTACATCATCTACTTCTGTTGATTTTACTATTATTCTTATCTCTCTACCTGCTTGTACTGCAAAAGCTTTTTCAACACCTTTAAAATCATTACATATTTTCTCTAATGATTCTATCCTTTTCAAATAAGCTTCAACTTCTTCTTTTCGAGCACCAGGCCTTGATGCAGAAATTGCATCAGCTGCCTGCACAATTGATGATATAATTGAAGTAGATGGAACATCTCCATGATGCGATTCAGCTGCATTTACAACTTCTTCTGCTTCACCATATTTAGAAAGAATTTCGGCTCCTAATTGTGAGTGAGAACCATCTGTTTCTCGATCAATTGCCTTTCCAATATCATGCAATAAACCTGCTCTTTTAGCTTTTATTGGATTTTCACCTAACTCAGAAGCCATTATCCCTGAAATAACAGCAACTTCTTTAGAATGAGCTAATATATTTTGAGAATAACTTGTTCTATACTTAAGTTTCCCTAAGAGTTTTATAAGTTCAGGATGAATATTAGTAATTCCTAATTCAAGAACAGTATTTTCTCCTTCTGTTATAATTGTTTGTTCAATTTCGTTTTTAGCTTGTTCTACAAGTTCTTCAATTCTTGCTGGATGAATACGACCATCAAGAATTAATTTCTCGAGAGCAATTCTACCAATTTCGCGTCTTATTGGATCATACGAAGATATTGTTACAACTTCTGGAGTATCATCAATTAAAAGGTCTACTCCAGTTAAGCTTTCAAAAATTCTTATATTTCTACCTTCTCTACCAATAATTTTTCCTTTAATATCATCGTTTGGAAGCGGAACAACAGATATTGTAGCTTCCTGGGTTTGTTCTGCTGCGACTCTTTGAATAGCAGAAGTTATTATTTCTCTTGCTTTCTTATCTGCTTCTAATTTAAATTGTTCTTCTAAATTTTTAATTTTTCCTGCTATTTCGTATTGTATTTCTGATTCAACCTTATTTAGAAGGATTTCTTTTGCCTGTTCCTCTGTCAAATTAGCTACTCTTTGAAGTTCTAATCGTTGCTCTGCAATTTGTCTTGTTAAAGTATCTCTGAGTCTATTTAATTCATTTTCTTTTATTGTAATATTTTTTGACCTTTTTTCTAATTGCTCATTCTTTCTTTCAAGTTCTTCTTCTTTGAAAGCCACTCTCTTTTCTAATTTCTGTAATCTCGATTGCTTATCTCTATATTCTAATTCGTTCTCTGCTTTAATTTTTATTGCTTCGTCTTTAGCTTGAAGGAGAATTTCTTTCTTTTCTCTTTCAGCAGATTCCTTTGCCTCTTGAATTATTTTGTTAGCTTTTTCTTTGGAAGCTTTTATGCCACCTTCATTTATATAAATTCTTATAAAGTATCCTGCTAAAATACCTACTATTAGCATTAATATTGGAATAATTATATTCATTCTAAAACCTCCTAAATTTCCATATTAACTATTTAAATTGCTTGTTAAGTTAACAAGATAGGATTCTTAAAATCCTCTTCTCTTAAGATATGTATATATTTTTTGTTTTGCTTTATATTGTTCTTCATTTATTAATTCTCCTTTCTTTTTTTCTATTAGTTCATTTTGGATTTTATTATGAGCTTCAAATGAATAATATTTTTCAATCATATCATCAATAAGTTCTCTTTCCGCCCCTCTTTTAAAAAGCTCATATTTAATTCTATTAATGCCAAATTTTCTAACATTTTGATAATAATTAATTAGTTCTTTAAATCTTTCCTCGTCGGATATAAGTAAAGATTTAATAAGTCTATTTATAGTATCATTAACTTCGTTTTGATTAAAACCTTTATCTATAAGTTTCTTAGAAAGTTCAAAGCTAAAATAAGGTCTCCTACTGATTAAATTTAGTGCAATTTTAAATGCATCATTTTCTACTTTTTTCATTGTTTTCAGATACAATAAGATTAAAACTCTGTCTTACTTTGTTTTCAATTTCTTTAAGCAAACTTTGATTCTCTTCAAGAAATTTTTTTACATTATCCACACCTTGTCCAATTTTATTATCTCCATAAGAGTACCATGATCCACTTTTATTTATAATGTTTTGTTCAAGAGCCAAAGCTACAACTGAACTAACATGAGATACACCCTTACCATAGATAAGGTCAAAAGTTGCAGATTTATATGGTGGAGCAACTTTATTTTTTACTACTTTTGCTCTCACTTCCTGACCAACCGTTACTTCTCCATTCTTTAAAAGTTCTCCTCGCCTTACTTCTACCCTAACAGAAGAATAAAACTTTAATGCTCTTCCTCCTGTGGTTGTCTCAGGATTGCCAAACATAATACCAATTTTCTCTCTAAGTTGATTTATAAAAATTGCGGAACATTTTGATTTGTTTAATACTGCTGTAAGTTTTCTTAATGCTTGAGACATTAATCGCGCCTGTAAACCCATTTGGGCATCGCCCATATTGCCGTCTAATTCTGCTTTTGGAACCAAAGCAGCGACAGAATCAATAACTATTAAATCAACTGCTCCACTACGAATTAGTATTTCAGCAATTTCCAATGCTTGCTCACCATAATCAGGTTGTGATATAACCAGATCAGTTAAATCTACTCCTAAGGTTGCTACGTAAGATGGATCTAAAGCATGTTCTGCATCAATATAAACAGCTTTACCACCCTTTTTTTGAACCTCTGCAATAGTGTGAAGCGCAATAGTGCTTTTACCAGATCCTTCAGAACCATAAACTTCTATAATTCTTCCACGAGGAAATCCTCCTATTCCCAGAGCAACGTCTAGGGAAAGTATACCGGAAGGCAGTATATCTTCTTCCAATCTAGTATATGATCCTCCAAGTTTCATAACTGAACCTTTGCCATATTCCCTTGTTACCTGCATCATTGCGGATTCAAGAGCTTTTTCTTTCTCATCCATTTTGTTTCTAAACTCCTTTCAATTTAAACTCTCTAATAACTGAATAAACAGGACCTGATGGATTAAGTACTGACTCCATCAAATTAAATCTATCAGCTGTTTCGGTTAAGTTGATACTTTTATTAAATTCTAAATCTAAATTTCTAATAGGTATTTTTAATCTTGCTATAGTTATATGTGGGAAAAATTCTTCTTCCTTCTTAAAATTAAACTTTTCTAAGGACGAATCTATGTCTCTTGATAAATCAATAAATGGTTCTGGTGGCACTATCTTGTAAAAAAGAACCCTTATGAGCTTTAGTGATGGAAAAGCTCCCAAATCGGTAATAGTAAATACACATTTTTTATGTTTTTCTCTAACATCATCCATGTTTTCTTCTATTTCTTTAACTATATCCTTCTCCACATTTCCTAAAAATTTTAATGTTATATGAAGATTCTCTTTTGCAACCCACTTTGCATTTATTTTTCCAATTAATTCATTATATGAATTTAAAATCGATTCTTTTGCATTTATACTCAATGGTATAGCAAGAAATAATCTCATACTTTAAAGCCTCTCCAAAGAATCTAAAAGCACATTTATTGCTTCAACGACAGCTTTATTTCTTATTTCTGTTCGGTTACCTTTAAAATTATACGAGTGACATTCAGTAAAAAATTTAGTTGATAGTCCAATGTAAACAAGCCCAACAGGTGTGCCTACTTGATTAACTGTGGGGCCTGCATTTCCAGTAATTCCTATACCAATATCATTATCAAGGTATTTTCTAACCTGTTCTGCCATTGCTTTCGCA
>Ga0255341_1000837_pt1 | contig 47837 bp, 37 predicted proteins | sample wastewater_treat_8_FD_192418 | JGI IMG/M metagenome (GOLD analysis project Ga0255341, IMG submission 192418) | Wastewater microbial communities from Lulu Island WWTP, Vancouver, Canada - plant12 | ecosystem: Engineered > WWTP > Wastewater > Unclassified | place: Canada: Vancouver, British... | reverse complement strand
CCTTCAGTTTTAGCTGAGAACGCTTTACGTCATTATCCTGTATTGCTTCTGCCAGATAAAGTGCATATGAAGGAGTACAGGCGAGTATTGTTGTTCCGAAATCGAGCATTATCTGTAACTGTCTTTTAGTATTACCCCCAGACACAGGTATAACGGAAGCTCCTATTTTTTCACCACCGTAATGTAGCCCCAGGCCTCCTGTAAACAGGCCATATCCATAGGCGATCTGAATGAAGTCATTTCTTCCCGCACCAGCCGAGGTAAGTGTTCTTGCCATAACTTCAGACCATGTTGAAACATCACTGCGTGTATATCCGACAACAGTCGATTTGCCTGTTGTCCCTGAGGAAGCATGAATTCGTACTATCTCACTCATTGGAACAGCAAACATGCCGAAGGGATATGTATCCCTGAGATCACTTTTTGTAGTAAACGGCAATTTTGAAATGTCATCGATGCTTTTAATGTTATCAGGTCCAAGACCTCTTTCCTGCAATTTATTCCTGTAATAGGGAACATTATAATAAACCCGTTCAACTGTTTCCCTCAATCGTTCACTCTGGATCTCCCTTAACTCATCGCGATCCATACACTCAAAATGTCTGTTCCAGAATTCCATTTTCAATAAATAACTCGATATGTTCTTGTATGTTTTCAGATACGGTAAAGATCACCGACCCTCAGCAGCTCCATTTCATGATCTTTTAAAGCTTTGACAGCTTTCTCATTATCGCTGCATTTCAATATTATTATAGATTTTTTAGCTGTGGGAAATGCGTATGTATACTCAACACTTATGTCAAGATCGGAAAGTATTCTGAGAATATTTGCATAATGTTTAGCCTGATTGGATGCCATTACTGAAATTACCTCAGTCAAATTAACTGTGAAGTTATGTTCCTTCAGCACTGCCCTTGCCTTATCGGTGTCTGAGACTATCAGGCGAAGAATGCCAAATTCGTTTGTGTCAGCCACACTGAGGGCTGTTATTCTGATGTTTTCACTGCCCAGTACTTCAAGCACTTCAGCAAGCCTGCCGGACTTATTTTCAAGAAATACTGACAACTGAATTATATTCATATATTTTATGCTTTACCTGGGGTTTATTTCAACCCAAATTTTCGACCCGAATATAATAATTTAAACAATTATATCTACTGATATAATGTTATGAAGATCTTTCAATTCTGATCCTGGCATCCACAACATTGATTGCTTCCATACTGCCAATCAGGGGATTAAGATCAATTTCTTTTATTTCCGTGGCGAATCTCAGAAGACTCGAAAGTCTAACGATTATTTCTGCGAATTTTTGTTGATTTATACCCGGCTTTCCCCTTGTGCCGCAAATGATACGATAACCTTTCAGGCTTTTTATCATTGATTCTGCTTCACGGAAAGTAAGTGGTGCCAGCCCTGAAGAAACATCATCCAGTACCTCAACGAAGATCCCCCCAAGTCCGCACAGTATTATATGTCCGAATTTTGGTTCATATTTGGCCCCTATGAAGAGTTCTGTTCCGCTTAACATCCTCTGTACAAGTACAGCTTTAACCTCAGGAATATCTTTCATCCTGCTGAATTCAGCTTCGAGATGGATCCGGTTCTTAATATTCAAGGTAACACCGTCTATATCAGACTTATGAACAGGGCCAACAACTTTCAGAACCAATGGAAATCCAAGTTTTTCAGCAACCGACAAGAGTTCGTTTCCGGAATGGACAAGCTCTCCATCGGTTACAGGGATGGCAGCAGCTTTCAGCAATTGCTGTATTACACAAGGCTCCTGGTAACCATCGGGAGCTTTCTCTATAATGCTCCTGATAAGGGGCACATCTATTTTTTCAAGAAATAATCTGTCATCTGCCGGATAAGGTGTATTTGATATTTTTGTCAATGCCCTGCCAAGGACTACTTCATCAGGAAAATTCACACGGCCTTTGGCCAGGAAATAATCGAGCTCTGTATGTGAGCTTGAAACGGAAGGCAGTATGGGAAACAGCGGTTTATTACATTCTTCAATCTTGCGGTGCAGCAGATCATATATAACCGGCATATCAATCATTCCGTTACTGCCGAATATAACTGTCATTCCGTCGATCTCCGGCATTTCCTTATCAACATAATCAATAACCCTGTCAAGCTGTTCACTTGTCGCTGTAGCGATCATATCAATAGGATTCGTGGCAGAAGCGCCGGGGTTCATCATGGCAAGCAGATTATCGTGATGAGCACCTGTTATCCTGGGTATATTCATTCCACCGGCAGAGAGAGCATCCGTAAGCATTACAGCCGGGCCTCCGGCATGTGTTATTATTGCAATGTTCCTTCCCTTAAGGGGCTTGTGAAAAAACACAGAAGCTACAGTAGTCAATTCCTCCCGGCCGGAACACCTTACTATCCCGACTTTACGGAAAAGAGCTTCCACAGCCGAGTCCGAAGAGGTAAGAGCACCTGTATGTGACAAAGCTGCCCTGCTTCCTGCTTCACTTATTCCGGCTTTAATTGCTGCTATCCTGCAGCCCTTTCGGATAAGAGAGGAGGCGTGGATAAGAAGCTTGTCGGGATCCTGGATACTCTCAGCATAAATCAGCTTAACAGATGAACTGGAAACCGGATCATAGGTATTGTCCCAATATTCGAGAACATCTTCGACACCTGTTACGGCACTGTTGCCAACAGAGAAAACACTCGAAAATTTAATGCCTTTAGGTATTGCCGATTCAAAAATAAAAACTGCTGTTGCCCCTGAGCCTGAAACAAGATCACAGCCTCTCCTGTCGAGTCTGGGAACCGGTGTGGTGAATATACCGTTATAAGCGGGAGTTATAACCCCAATGCAATTTGGACCGATCAGAGTGGCTCCCGAACTTCTTATCAGACCGGCTATTTCATCCTCAAGTTTTTTACCCTCTTCACCCAATTCGCTGAATCCTGCCGATATTATAATGAAAGCTTTAGTGTTCTTTTCCCTTAACAGCTTTTCAACTACCTGAAAGCAGTATTTTGAAGAGATAGCAAGGAAAGCAAGATCTGTTTGAGGCAAACTGGCAATATCACGATAAGATTTAACTCCCTGAACACTATCCCGCTTTGGATTTAACACATAAAGCTCCCCTTTGAATTTTCCGTCAATAATATTTTTCAGGATTCTTCCTCCAGGTTTGAAAAGATTGTCAGACCCTCCCACAACAGTGATACTGGCGGGATTAATAAGTTTATCATTTATCATAACAAAATGAGGAGTGAATTAAAAATTTAACTAATCCGGAATCAGGCAGATCTCATAAACCGGCAAATCTCTTCAGAAAAACAAGATTATTAGTCACAATATATAAATAAAGATCTGACATATAATAACTTAAAAAGCACATCCCTGCATCGGCATGTAAAGCAAGATAATAAAAAAACATAACCAAACAGAACCTGTCTCATATCCAGGCAACTGAGCATTCAACTTATTTCACTAATAACAATTAATATTTTATCATGATTAAAAATTTTTAATGTCTTTGACCCAAATATTTGAAATAATCAAAAATTAAATTAGGTTTGGAGCCAAAATAAAAGTAATGACAGTCTGAAAATTAAATTTTCAGGTCATTTCAGGTATTAAATATTGTGAAGTTGGCAGGGCCGATGTTGTTTATATTGATAATTAACTATTTATATTAATAAATATAAAGCTTACTGAAAAATGAGGTAAGCCTTTTTTAAATACATTCAAAAATGGAAAAGACCAATGGTAAAGCCGCAGTGAAATTTTTTACAAGAAAAGATATTCCTCTTGAAATGCACAAAGTGCGGATTGTTCAATCCTTAAAACTGGTTCCTGTTGAACGCAGACTGGAAGCAATGAAAGCAGCCGGATTCAACACCTTCCTCCTGGGCACTGAGGATATTTTCCTTGATATGCTTACTGACAGCGGGACAAATGCAATGAGTGATACTCAGGTATCCAAGATGTTTGTTGCAGATGATGCCTACGCCGGGTCGCAAAGTTTCAAAAAGCTTCAAAAAAATGTGCTTGAGGTATTAGGCAAAAAATACATCCTGCCAGTTCACCAGGGCAGGGCAGCTGAGAACATCATTTCAAAAGCCTTTGTTAAAGAAGGATCGCAAATCCCAATGAACTACCATTTTACCACGACTCTTGCGCATATCGAGATAAATGGCGGGAAAATTGCAGAGTTGTACGGATCCGAAGCGATGAAAATAAAAAGTGATAATCCCTTCAAAGGCAATATTGATCCGGACAAACTGGAAGACTTTATCCATAAATCAAAGCCGGAGAATATCCCCTTTATAAGGATGGAGGCCTCAACTAATCTTATTGGTGGGCAGCCTTTCTCATTGCAGAACATGAAAGTTATCAGAAAAATAGCTGATAAATACGGATTGTTGCTTGTTCTTGATGCAAGCCTTATCGGTGAAAATGCATATTTCATTACCAAAAGGGAAAAGGAATATTTAGGTCATTCAATTCATTCTGTTCTGCTTGAGATGTGTGACCTTGCCGATATAGTATATTTTTCAGCAAGGAAAGTAACCTCATCAAGAGGCGGAGCAATCTGTACGAATAATATTGACCTGTTTAACAAAATGAGACATCTCGTTCCCCTGTACGAAGGATTTCTGACGTATGGAGGGATATCAATCCGAGAGATCGAAGCTATGGCACAGGGACTTATTGAAACAATTGATATTGATGTAGTAAGCCAATCTCCCACGTTCATTGATTACATGGTCCGTGAACTTGATAAGCTGGGTGTTCCGGTCGTTATGCCTGGTGGAGCACTGGGCTGCCATATCGATGCCATGCAATTTGTTTCGCACATTCCGCAATCTCAATATCAGTCTGCGGCACTTGTTTCAGCCTTCTTTATCGCTGCCGGTGTAAGGGGTATGGAAAGAGGCACCATGAGCAGTACAAGGGATGAGGATGGCAATGACATATTTTCGGATATGGAACTCATGAGGCTTGCCGTACCAAGAAGAGTTTTCACTCTCTCGCAGGTTGAATACGTAATTGACAGACTCTACTGGCTCTACCAGAACAGGAAACTGATTGGCGGATTAAGGTTTGTCGATGAACCACCTGTCCTGAGATTCTTTACCGGACGTCTTGAACCTGTAAATGACTGGCCTGAAAAGCTGGCACAGGCTTTCAGAAAAGATTTTGGTGACAGTCTGTAATAAAGGGGGTTAACTTAGCTCTCTGGGCTTCTGATATCCTGAATAAAGGCTTTTCTATTGTAATAATCAATAGACGAGGTCATTTATTTCAGCCCTGGCATGTTCCAGTTTTAAAGGGGCGTTCTGATCTGACAGACTAACAGTACCACGAATCATTTTGTGGAACAAAATAGTAACAGTATCTTTTTCGAAGTTCGACTCATCATCAAAGATATTCAATAGTACTTCAGCAGAGTTGCCCGGAGTCTCATGAATGATTGCCATGCCTTTACCTGTCTCCGTGCCGGATACCAACGACACTGCATATACACCTGTGGCAGGTAATAGTTTACTTTCTTCCGTGAGCGGAACCTTCTTCAGGGGAGGAATATTCCCATCCACCTGCACTGTATAAGGTTCCGCACGACCCATAATAATGTAATAATGGTCAAGATATGCATTTGCCCTTTGAATATAGCCCTCCCTCACAGCTTTCCTGATCTTTGTGGAACTCACAGTTTCATGCTGAACCTCCTGTTCGGGGATCTCTTCAGCCTCAAAATCATATTTCTCACGCCAGTTCCAGAGATGTTTATAATCACCTTCCTGATTAAAGCCGAAGTGATGATTGAACCCGACCACAATAACCCTGGCATTCAGAATGCCTTTAAGGTAATCCCGTACAAATTCCTCGCATGATATTCTTGAAAAATCTTTTGTGAAATTTATAATTATCACATTATCCAATCCTGCTTTCCTCAGTAGTTCAATCTTCTCTTCCTGCGAATTAATAAGCTTCAGGTCTTTCCCGACAGTATCAGGGTACAGCACCTTTCGGGGGTGAGGATCAAATGTTATCAGCACTGATTCTCCGTCATATTTTTCAGCAAGCATCCGGAGCCGGTCGAGGATAGTCTTATGTCCTATATGAACCCCATCGAAAGAACCCGTTGTAACGACAGGGTTTTTAATGCCTCTTGCTTCCTCAAAACTTCTATAAATCTTCATATCAGGGGATAAGGATTTTACCTAAGATTTTCTTTTACAAAATATGCTACCTTTTCAATAGATGTGATCATATCGTACTCTTCAAGGAAAACCCAGGATGGCACATTAAGGGAGATTGTGGTAAAATTAAGAATCCCTTTGATACCGTATCTTACTGCTTCTTCCGCTACTTCTTTCGCATATTCGGGAGGTACGGTTAATATGGCGATCCGGATATCAAGCTCCCTGATCATTTTTTCCAGGTCATTATGAGAGTAGCATTTTACACCTGCTATCACTTTATTTATCTTCTGCGGATCAGTATCAAAAGATGCCACAAGGTTCAGCTTCGACCTCTTGCCCTTGAAATATCCGGCCATGGCCCTTCCAAGATTACCGATGCCTATTATGGCTACGTTAAGACTCTCCGGCGAATCAATAATATCACCTATAGTATCAATAAGTTCCTTTACATCATATCCTTTCCGCTGTACCGACGAATAACCGATAAGCATCAGATCGCGCCTCACCTGAACTGCAGTTATATGTAACCGGGCCGCTAGTTCATGAGAGAAAATAAAATTTTTCTTCTCATTGAGACATTCAAGAAGAGTCCTTCTGTATTCACTTAATCTTTCAACAGTTTTTGCCGGTAATTTCATGTAATTTCAGTTAAAGGTTCTTGGATTTTTGGGTAACCTGACTGTGAAGACACTTCCTACATCGGGCTTGCTTTGAAGCTGTATCGTACCATAATATAGCTCTATAACTTTTTTAACAATGGATAATCCCAGCCCGCTTCCGGAAATATTTCTCGTTCTGTCGTTCTTCACCCTCATGAATTCATTAAATAGATTTCCCTGGTCATATTCGGAAATACCAATCCCTGTATCCGAAAAAGTTATAATCGCCTCATCCTCAGTATTATCAATGGAAATGTGTACTTTTCCCCCCACTTTGTTATATTTTACCGCATTTGAAATGAGATTATTGAAAATTATTTCAATATCCTCAGGATCGGCAAGTATAACAGAATCTTTTTTTACATCAAGGTTAATCTCCACTTCCATCTGTATTGCATATGGCCTCACAGTTACAATTGCTCCTTTTGCCATTTCTTCCAGATCTACCTCCTGGATTTTCTCATCCTTTCTTTCAAGCCTTATTTTTGTAAAATCGAGAAGATCAAGAATAAGATTTCTCATGCCCCGTATTCTTTGCAAGGATCTGTCGATATGGGTCGCATAATCAGTAATCCTTTCTCCGGCCTGTTTTTCCTGCATCATTCTGAGATAACCTTCTACAGCGTTAAGAGGCGCTTTAAGCTCATGAGAGAGGACAGAAAGGAACTGATACCTTATCTTCTTCCCTTCCTTGTTCATTTTATGGGTTATCCGCTTCAGGTAAAGCTGTTTGGATATGTTTTCGATACTCGATTTAAGTTCCTGGGGAGTAAAGGGTTTTGGGATAAAATCGGTGGCTCCGTCACGCGTGGCTTTGACCGCCACATCAAGCGATGCATAAGATGTTATCATAGCCACTGCAATATCGTACTTCTTCTCTCTTATATATTCAAGGACCTCAACACCCTGAATGCCCGGCAGTTTATTGTCAAGAAGCAATATATCCGGTTTAAGAGTATCTATTATATTAATCCCTTCCTCACCGCTTGGAGCTTCAAGTATCTCGAAAGTATAATCCTCATCCATAAAAGGATAAGTCACATGAAAATCCCTTAGTATCCTTGTGACACCTGAACGTATTCCAGGTTCATCATCTATAACAAGAACCTTTAAAACTGCCATCTCAAATCTTTAATAGTTTCATCACTTCCTGATCAAGTTCCTCCGGCCTGATACCTTTCTCCAGGTATCTGTCAGCTCTTATCCATGCTTTGTCCATCTCCGAATCAAGACTGAACGACAAACCTGTTTCACGCGACACGGCTGTTGCCAGTATTACCGGCACATCCGGGTATTTCTTCTTGATCTTGTAACATAATATAAAACCACTATCATCATTTTCCATCATCAGGTCAAAAATAGCAAGATCGGGTTTGATTTTTGACATAACCGATTCAGCTTCCGCCTGGCTTTCAACAGCTATTGTCTTGTAACCTGCCTTACCAAGATTGTATACAGTCTGGAAAAGATAATCAGGATCATCATCAGCTACAAGTATTGTAAAATCGCTCTTTCTCATTTATCATCAAATTTCTGAAATATTTTTTATTCTCTCTTACGTGGCAGTACAATCTTGAAACTTGTACCTGTCTGCCCCTTCGCAGGATCATTGTTTGATTCAACGGTAATCCTGCCCTTATGCATCTTAACTATGCCATAAGCTGTTGCCAGACCCAGTCCTGTTCCATGTCCCAGGCTTTTCGTCGTATAGAAAGGTTCAAACATCTTTGCTCTGTCTTCCTCTTTTACTCCAGTACCGGTATCCTTGATTATTATAGTCACATCACTCAGAGTATCTTCAAGTATCATATCTATCTCACCTCCCATGGGCATTGCATCTACTGCATTTTTTATGAGATTTGTCAATACCTGCATCATTTGCTCAGAATCCAGCCATACATTAGGATTTGTTGTATTATCATTTATAATTGTTTTAACATTTTCCGGGATAATTACACCCTCACAACTATGAATTATAAGCTCCTTAACATTCACCAACTGATGATTGACCTGGCTTTTCCTTGCAAAATTAAGCAGGCCTGCAACTATCTTCTTGCATCTTCCAGCTTGTTCAACAATTAGTTTAAGATCCTCTCTCACCGGATCATCAGCCTGGCATTCGTCAAGCAGGATATTGCTATACATTATCACAACTCCAAGGGGATTATTCAGTTCATGGGCGATACCTGCCGACAGCTGCCCCATATGGGCAAGTTTTTCCGACTGCTTAAGAGCCTGTCTCATCGAGCTTAGCTTCTCATTTGAAAGTGCAAGATCTTCAACTGATTTATGAAGCTTCTCAATTGTGTAAGGAAGACACATCTCAACCTCAGCAAAGCCTTTTTTAATTGCAATAGCATGTTCCACACAGCTTTCATAGCCACAAGCTCCACAATCGAGTTGATCTTTCTTTGTTATTTTTCCCATTGAAATCAAAATCTCTTCAATATCCCTCTCATCAGGAAGGTCAAAACGATGATCTTCTGCACGGTAGCGAACTGAAAGATCAAGCGTTGAAAATTCATTGAAAGCTTCCCTCCAGGCATCATTATCCATTTCTGACATCTTCAGGTTGACATATGAAATCACCCTGGATCTCCTGCTGTATTGTTTTCCGGTTTTCGACAGACCCGGCCCCATAATACAGCCCTCGCAGCAAAGCAACTCCATGTGCTGATTATTTATCAGGCCTGCTTCAAATTCTTTCAGGGCTTCCTGGAACCCTATTCTTCCTTCTGCTGCAATAATGTTACCTGTTATCGCATCATCATTTATATTTGCTGTCTGAAGCAATCCCCGGGTAACCGGAAAAATAGCACCTCTGCCACCAACAGGCATATCAAAATCAGACAAGGAACTGGTTCCCTGTTTTATGCCTTTCATCTGGAAAAGGTCCCTTAATTCAGTGAAAGTGAGGGCTTCATTAATTTCATTGCTCTCCGCCTTCTTTGCCACACAGGGCCCGATAAATACTATTTTAATATCCTCTCCGTATTTCTTCCGTATCACTCTCCCCATGGCTACCATAGGCGATACAATCGGCGCCAGTTTATCAACAAGGTCCGGATGATAGAACCTAACATAGTTAACAATCGAGGGACAATCGGAGGTAATATAAAATTCCCTGTTCTCAGATATAAGTTGTTTGTACCTGTCAGCCACAATATCAGCTCCAAACGAGACCTCACATACATATTTAAATCCCAGCGCCCTTATCATTCCAACAAATAAACGATAATCTTTGAATTCCAGGAATTCTGCAGGAAAGCTTGGTGCAACAATTGCAGCTACATTTTCCTCATCCTGAAGCAATTTAATCACCCTGTCGATAGTATTAAGGAAGACCTTGGCACCCTGACTGCAAACTTTGGTACAGTTGCCACATGCTATGCACCTGTCGGTTATGACCTCCGCCTGACCACCAGCTATCCTAATAGCTTTGGCAGGACATTCCCTTACGCATGTATAACAGGTCCGGCAAAGTTCTTTTATTGTATAAACAAGCATTTTCTACTCTTTCATTTAACATTCATATGCAGAACACCCTGCCTCCTGAACCATTACAACAACACATTTCTTTTTTCAAAATGAGTATGGAATATCTTTTTATCAGCAATGTCTTTATTCTCACTGATGAATTTATTATAAAGATCATGCAGCAGAGGAGATTTACACGGCAGATTTACTGCATCCGTCTCATCAGTCTGGTAGATCATTTTGATCCTGCTCTTTCTGTCAGAGTCCGGGAAGCTAAAAGGAAGACCTGCTCCGTTTATACAGCCACCGGGACATGTCATTACTTCTATGAGGTCGAATATCTTACCCGAATCAATTGAGGCTTTTAGCTTTGTCAGGCCGGTCAGTCCGTCAACAACAGCAATATTAACTTCCTTCTTCCCGAAGGGCACTGAAGCCTCTCTGAAAGTGCCTGTTGAACGGAGTTTCTTGAAAAGTTGCTTATCTGCTTCTTTCCCATATTTGGTGAAGAAGGCTGTACGTACTACAGCTTCAGCCATTCCGCCCGAGACTTCTGCCAGTAATGCAGCTGAACTTCTTCCAGCCATAGGCTCATCAGCCGGTTCAGATTCTATGTTGGATACATCTATTCCGTACAATCTTATCAACCTGGCTAATTCCCTCACTGTCATAACCGAATCAACATCGCTGATCCCTTTCCTCATCATCCCATCCCTTCGGGCTTCAAATTTCATTGCCATACAAGGTGATGCAGAAACGGAGAAAATCTTTTCAGGCTTTATTCCTGCCTGTTCAGCAATAAGTGTTTTAATAAGGGCACCAGTTATCTGCTGAGGTGATTTTATTGTGGACAGATCCGGAAGAATACCCGGGAGGAATTGTTCAGCATACTTCACCCATGCAGGGCAGGTGCTTATATAAACAGGCTTTTCTGTCTTTTTGTCAAGACTCTCAGTAAGCTGGTCTGCTAATTCAGATATGCAGATATCAGTCCCGGTACCTGTCAGGAAAACCTTGTCGAATCCGATCCTCCGGAGCATTGAATTCAGAATCCTGTCAAAATCCCTGTTAAACCTTATCCCAAGTTCCTCTGCAATACCTAAAGCCACGAGAGGTGAATACTGAATAACTTTTACTATCTCAGGATGATTAAGCAAATCCTGCACTTCAGCAATATTATGTTTTTCATGCAAAGCTCCTGTCGGACACTTCATCACACATTGTCCACAGTGAATGCAACTTGAGAAATTAAAATCCCTGTCCATAGCAGGACCCACATGAGTAAGGCTGCCTTTTTTAATGAAATCGAGTGAATTTGCAGTAATTACCTCTTCGCATACCCTTATGCACCTTCCACAGAGTATACATTTTGATAATTCCCTTACAATAGCAGGGCTTGACTGATCAAGTCTTGGCTTGATCTTTCTTGCCTTTATTCTTCTTTCCCTTATATTAAGCTCTTCAGCAAGCTTCTGAAGTTCGCAGTTAAGATTTTTATCGCAATAGAGGCAATCGTCAGGATGATTTGAAAGAAGCAGTTCGACAATAGTTTTTCTGGCTGTGATCACCTTCGGAGAATGTGTTTTTATCTTCATCCATTCCTCAACAGGCTGAGAGCATGCCGTTACGAGACGGTCACGGCCCTCAACCTCAACAACGCACACCCTGCAGGCTCCTGTTGGCGTAAAATCCTTCATTCTGCAGAGAGTAGGTATTTTAATACCATTCCTGTTAAGGGCTGACAGGATAGTTTCTCCTTTCCTGGCTTTGATTTTCTTATTATTGACCTGAATAGTAAAAAGCATATTTGCTACTTAACTTTTATTGCACTGAATTTGCAGATATCATAACATATACCACAGCCTATGCATTTATCCTCGACAATAAAATATGGCTGAAGGCGGGTTCCGTAAATGGCGTTCACAGGACATTTTGATGCACAAGCAGTACACCCTGTACATTTGTCAACATCAATTATGAATGTTCTCAGGCCTCTGCAGACATTTGCCCTGCATTTCCTGTCGAAAATATGCTCCTCGAACTCATCCCTGAAATTTTTCAAAGCGCTCAGGAAAGGATTCGGAGCCGTTTGTCCAAGTCCGCACAGAGAAGTATCTCTCATCACAGAAGCTATATTTTCGAGCTGCATAACACCTTTGAATCTCTCGAGTGTCGTGCCCGAGTCTTCACTGACAGGTTTCCTTATAACACTTTCAAGTATTTCAAGCATACGTCCGGTACCTTCCCTGCAAGGGATGCATTTCCCGCAGCTTTCAATGTGCATGAACTCCATATAATATCTGACAAGATCAACCATACATGTTGTCTCATCGATTATAATGAAGCCTCCTGCTCCCATCCCCATTCCTTTTTCTTTCATCTCATCAAAATCAACAGGGATATCAAGATTGTCTGAGGTAATGAATGAGCCTGAAGCGCCGCCAAGCTGAACAGCTTTCAACTCTTTTCCTTCCTTTATCCCATCAGCAATATCATCAAGTATTTCACGAACCGTCGTACCCATTTCAACCTCAACCACTCCCGACATACAGCCTTTGCCTGCAACAGCAAAAACTTTTGTACCAGAACTCTTTTCTGTTCCAAGGCTGCGAAACCATTCCGGCCCATTTTGCATTATCAGAGGCACGTTCATAAGAGTCTCGACATTGTTTATTACAGTCGGCTTACCATATAGACCTGATGTAGTCGGATAAGGAGGCTTGATCTGAGGCATACCGCGTTTACCCTCAAGGGTGCTGATAAGAGCTGTCTCTTCTCCGCAGACAAATGCCCCCGGTTCTTTTCTTACTATTATATCGAGGTTGTAGCCGCTCGACATAATATTATGACCGATAAGTCCGTAGTTCCTGGCGCTCTCTATAGCCTTCATAAGCCTGTGATATGCATGCTCGGATCTTCTTCTGAAGAAAATTATTGCTGTTGATGCCCCTATAGCATATGAAGCAATAGCAACACCTTCGACAAGCCGGTGTGGATCGCTTTCAAGAATCATTCTGTCAGTGAATGCACCCGGATCGCTCTCCTTTGCATTACATATAAGGTACCTTGACGATGAACCTGCATTAAGAGCCTGTTTCCATTTGAGGCCCGTAGGATATCCTCCGCCGCTTCTTCCCCTGAGACCACTTTGTTCGACAATATTGCAGACCTCTTCATAGGTATAATGCTGAATTGTTTTCACATATGCCTTATAACCTCCCCTGGCAATATATTCCTCAATGCTCTCCGGGTCATAACATCCGCAATTATTCAGCACTACCCTTCGCTGACGGCGAAAGAAAGGGATATCATCAATGAACTGTATCCCGGGCCAGAGGTCGAATCCCTTCCCACCTTGTTGGCCGACAAGGTCTTCCTTATTTATGTCATTATGAAAAACACCGTTCAGAAGAGTGTCCACTTTTTCCTCCGTTATGTTTCTGAAGAAAAGTTTATTCTTCCCGGGGAGTTGAATGCACATATAGGGTTCATAATTAGCCGGAGCGATGCATCCCACATTTACTATCTCAGCTCCCGACTCATTATCCTGCAAAAAAGCCCTGACAGCCTGCAAAGTCTTTCCGGAACCGGCAATCATACTGGCTGTTCCGGATGACAGGAATATAATCGGTTTGTTTGTTTTTTCCCTTCTTATCTCCTGTAAACGCTTTTCAGTCTCGGGAGCAGGAGTATCAGATTTAAACAACAAAACTTCGTTAATAAGGAATTTCTTCAGATCTTCCATTTAATCATTCTCAATTATGAACTTTAGTTTGTTAAGGAGTTCAGGGATCTGTTCCGGCTTGATGTGCGGATAATACTCATCGTTGATACTCAATACAGGGCCATTGTTGCAGCCCCCCATACATGTTGCAATCTCATAGCTGAATATGCCATCCCTACTGGTCTGCCCGGGCTGAAGACCGGTGAATTCCCTGATATTGTTTATCACTGCTTTGGATCCGTTAAGAGAACAGGAAGTGCCATGACATACTGTTATACGGATCTTACCGGCGGGGACAAACCTGAACTGATCATAGAAAGTTGCCAGACCATATATCTTGGTTGTACTCAGCCCGACATAGGTTCCGATCTTTACAACAGCCTCCTCTGAGAGATGGCCATAAACTTCCTGAATCTCCTGCATTAACGGAATTAATTCATCCCTTCTGCCCGGTTTATATTTCTTTAAAATTGTATCAATATCAATATCTCTGTTCATCAGAATATTATAAGAGCATATCACAAATATAATCATTTATTGTTATCAAAATAACAATGTTCAGATTATAACAGAGTCATAATTTTTTCATTTTTCTACATTCAGTTTTAATTAACTTATAATCAATGATATGGTTGCACTGAATTTTGTTATTTTACAATCTTTGGGATGCAATTAGTATTTTTAACAAGGTTTAATAATTAAAAATTTGAATATTATATGCTTATGTGATAATTACCACCGTGAATTAATTTGTATTTTTGTTAATTGTGTTTATTAATAAACAGCAAAAATGAGTCAGGCAAAGATCATTCATATTTGTCTCGGTAGTTCATGTTTTTCAAGGGGAAATAAAGATGTGGTTGCATTTATAAAAGAGTACCTGAAAAAGAATCACCTTGAAGACAAGGTCATTTTCAAAGGAGCTCGTTGCATGGGCAAATGCAGCAATGGCCCCAATCTGCGGATAGGAGATTTACTGAAAGAGGGAATCACACTGTCCGGTTTGGAAGAAATGCTTGAAAAAGAATTATCGGGACTTAAGTAAAGGGAAGAAAAACTGAGATGAATTACAGACCAATTCTCCGGATCGATGATACGAAATGCAAGAACTCCTACTCCTGTGTAAGGGTTTGTCCGGTAAATGCAATAGAAGTAAGGCCCCAGAAAGACCATCCGTTTATTATCCCTTCCCGATGCATTGGCTGTGGATTATGCTATATATCATGTACCCCCGGAGCCATTGAGTTCCGTGATTCAAAGGAGGAGGTCAAGGAGCTTCTGAAATCAAAAAGGAAAAAAGCTGCCCTTATTGAGCCCAGTATTGCATCTGAATTTGACGATATAACTGATTACAGAAAATTCGTGGCAATGATAAGGGCTCTCGGTTTTGACTACGTTCATGAAGTATCCTTTGGCGTTGATCTTATTGCTGCAAATTATGTCGAGCTTTTCTCCAAAGCTAAAGGCAAATACTATATCTCTGCCAATTGCCCGGCGATTGTAAAACTAATTGAGAAATTTCATCCCGAGCTGGTACCCAATCTTGCTCCCATTGTCTCTCCGATGATTGCAACAGCAATGATCGTAAAGGAATTATACGGGGAAGAAGTAGCTACTGTTCAGATAGGCCCCTGCATCGATGCCAAGGACGAAGCTCTTATGTACAGGAACGGCGAGCTTGTTAACAGTGTCCTCACCTTTATTGAACTAAGGCAGCTTTTCGATGAGTTCAGGATACAGGAAAGACTTGTAAAGATGTCGGAATTCGATCCTCCCTATGGTCACTGGGGTGCTCTTTACCCCGTACCTGCCGGAATAATCCAGGCCGGAGGAATGAAGCGCGATATGGTTTCAAGCAGGGTAATAACAGCCTCCGGTAAAGAGGATGTACTCGAAGCAATTCACGATTTCGATAAATCAATAGATACAATTCTTCATCATTTCAACCTGTTTTTCTGCCATGGCTGCCTGCTGGGCCCTGCGATGGAACGTCACAATGAAAAATTCAAAAGAAGGTCGCTTGTAAGTCGCTATACTGAAAAAAGGATAGGAGCACTTGATAAAGCTTTGTGGCAGAAAAATATGGACAAATGGCTAAAACTTGATTTCTCCAGGTCTTTCACTCCTGACGATCAGCGTATACCCGAACCACCTGAAGAAACCATTAACGAAGTCCTTAAAATAATTGGAAAACAAAATCCTGAAGATGAACTAAACTGTAGTGCCTGCGGATATAAGTCATGCAGGGATTTTGCATCGATAGTTGCCAAAGGTCTGGCTATCCCGGAAATGTGCCATACTTTTAACCTGAGAAATAAACAAGAATATATTGAAACACTGAGGCAGACAAACAGGAAACTTGCAGAGACAAAAAAAGCACTTAAGGAATCTGAAAAAATTGCCCTTCGTGAGAAAGATTTAGCCCAGAGCACCTCAGATATGATGAATAATATGCTTGAAAAGCTTCCGAGTGCAGTAGTAATAGTTGACAGTAATCTTAAGATACTCCATTCCAATCATAGCTTTATAAATATTATCGGGGAAGATGCAATGGCTATCTCTGAAATAATCCCGGGATTATCCGGAGCCGATATTAAAACACTTGTTCCCTTCAATATCTACAATATGTTCTCCTATGTTCTTAAGGAAAATGAACCTGTTGTAAGCAAGGATGTTTATTTTGAGGATAGTATGCTGAACATATCAATCTTCCCGATCAGGAAGAACAAAATATGCGGTGCAATAATCCGTGATCTGTATTCACCTGAAGTACAGGGAGAAGAAGTAATAAACAGAGTAAGTGAGGTGATTGAGAAAAACCTTGCCATGGTACAGAAGATCGGATTCCTTCTCGGAGAAGGTGCCTCTGAAACGGAACAAATGCTCAACTCCATAATTGAATCCTATAAGAAAAGAACCACCCCTGGTAAGAAAGTTTAATCACACCGATGCAGAAAAATTTTTACATTGAAGTAAACAGCCGTCAACGCAATACCGATGAAGAGAGGATTTGTGGAGATGTCTTTCTTAATAAATACATTAAGGAAGAAGACAGGATAATTGCAGTGTTATCTGATGGCATGGGGCACGGTGTAAAAGCCAACATTCTGGCCACTCTTACAGCAACGATGGCCCTGAGTTTCACCCGTGAACATAAGGAGGTCGACCGGATAGCTGAGATAATAATGAATACCCTGCCAGTATGCAGCGAGAGAAAGATCGCCTACTCCACATTCACAATAGTCGATATAGAAAGCAGTAGCAAGACAAACATCCTTGAATATGATAATCCGCCAACAATAATACTAAGGGGCAGCCGTATATTTGATCCCTCATGGAACCGGATTGTGCTTGAAAAGGGAAAGCACACCGGAAAAATACTTAAATCATGTTCATTCATACCCGAAAAGGAAGACAGGATAATAATGTACTCCGACGGTGTATCCCAGAGCGGGATGGGAAGCGATGCCTTCCCTTTTGGATGGGAAAGGGATAATATTGCAAATTATGCCTCTAATCTTGTTAACAGTGATGCTTCTATTTCAGCAGCTGTTCTTGCCGGTAAGATAGTAAGCATGGCCCATAAGAATGATGAGTACAAGGCGAAGGATGATATAAGCTGCGCGGTAATATATTTCAGGGAGCCGAGGAAACTGCTTCTTTGCACGGGTCCTCCCTATGAAAAAGAAAAAGACAAGGTGCTGGCTGCCAAAGTAAGCACTTATCCGGGTAAAGTAATACTCTGCGGCGGAACTACAGCTGACATAATAGCCAGGGAACTTAACAGGACCATTGTTGATGAACTTATCTTTGAAGATCCTGAACTGCCGCCGGAAAGCTTTCTTGAGGGTATTGACCTTGTAACAGAAGGCATTCTTACCCTCCAGAAAGTTAATGAGATACTTAAAACATTCAATAACAGTGTGCGGCTTGGCAAGGGACCAGCAGATAAAATCGTCAAATTACTCATGGAGAGTGATGAAATCCATTTCATAATAGGAACCCGTATAAACATCGCGCATCAGGATCCGAATCTTCCTGTTGAACTTGAGATAAGACGCACTGTTGTAAGACGTATTGCAAGGCTGCTTGAAGAAAAATGGCTGAAAAAGATCACATTTGAATATATCTAGATGATCCCCTTTGCTCTGGCATAATCAAGTACCTTTTCAAAAAGTAAGGGCTGAATATCGGGATATGTAAGATTATCCGGTATTTTTTCACTTAAAATTATCTCTTCTATTTCACAGGTATCAACAATATCCTTCAGGGCTGTAACCTCAGCAAGAAACAGCCTGCCGTATCCGATATTAAAATCTGATTCTACCGAATAGGTTGCAATTGAATGTAATCTGAATGTAAAGGCACCGGTCTCCTCAGTAAGTTCTCTGCCTGCAGCCTCCTCAGGGGTTTCGCCTTTTTCAATATGCCCCCCGGCAATCTCCCATGTAAGCTTGTCACGATGACGGACGAAGATCCACTGCCCCTTGCAGATTGCTGCTATCAACGAATAAGTGAGTCCCTTCTCAGGCTGATATGAATTATCGTAAAACTTAACTTTGGCTGTCATATTATTCTAATGTTCAAATCTAATATAATCACTTAATATTAAATAATTATTTTTGGCACCAAACGTCCGATAATGTTATTATTCATAATCCTGCTGGCGACTGATATACTTTCATTTCTGGTTTTGAAGGAACACTTATACCGGAGTTCCAGAACAGGATTCATTGTTGCTTCAATTATCCATCTTGTTTTAAGTATTTGGCTGTGGATAACATACATCAGTGTAATTTCATGGAAGGGGCCATTTGACACCCCACAAAATGTCGACAACCAGATGAAACTAACAGGATTGATCAGTGCCGTTGTAGCGACAAGAGGGTTGATTATCATAACTCATTACCTTGGCAGACTGTTCAGGATTAAAGAGAAAAGTTATATCAGGTCTCTTACAAACTTAGGACTTATAAGTGCTTCTTTCTACTTTACAATACTGGCTATCAGCTTTATAACAAAATTCAACTATAAAACCGAAGAATTAACAATCAGTATAAAAGACCTGCCAGAAGAGTTCGATGGATTAAGAGTGGTTCATATATCAGATCTGCATCTCGGGGGTTTTAATTCAAGGCCGGAAAAAGTAAATGAACTTGTAGAACTTATAAATGGTTTAAATCCTGATATTATAATCAATTCCGGAGATTTTGTAAGCTATGGCTGGAGAGAACTAGCCGGATTTGATACAGTCCTTGCCAAAGCCAGGAGCAGGTATGGCAACTTTGCAATACTGGGGAACCATGATATAGGAACATATATACCGGAACAGACTGAGGAAGGAATTGATGAAAATCTGACAAAGATGAGAGAGCTGATAAAATCATCCGGTTATGTTCTCCTGGAAAACAAGTATTCAGAAATAAAAATCGGGACAAAAAAGCTTTCAGTGATAGGGGTCAGCACAGGCGGACGATTTCCTGACATAACTCATGGCAGTATAGTTAATGCAACAAGCGGGATGGGCTCTTCTGATCTGCTTATAGCAATCTGCCATGATCCCGATCAGTGGGAAAAAGAAATAGTGGGTAAAACAAATATCCACCTGACATTGTCGGGTCACACTCACGCTATGCAGATGGGCATTCATACCCCTTACTTTAAGTGGAGTGCAGCAAAATACATCTATCCCAACTGGAACGGTATTTACGTTGAGGGAGACCAGTATCAATATGTCAATCGTGGTGCCGGAGTGCTGATACCCTTCCGGATCTGGATGCCGCCTGAAATAACTGTGATCAATCTTAAAAGTGGTGATATGTAAAACAAAACGGATGGTTTACAGAATTACCATCCGTTTTACCCATATGATTACCTAACCTGACTAACCTAAGCAATGAATATCTGTAATTATTGTATCTGATAAATACTAATCATTATGGGCTTTGATCAAAATTTTAACTCTACTTTTTGATTGAATTTATTACTATTGACTATAAAATTATCTAAATTATTCCGTTAGAATTAGGACAAGTTTGATATTTATAGATTTTTAACATTTTACCTGATATTTTAACATTTTGCTCATCCTGAATGGAACACTTAAATTATAAAATCATTTACTCAAACAGGAGGTCTCTAAGCATCATACTGCATCCTGTTAAAGGAATAACAGTACGGGCTCCTTACCGTACATCGCTTAAAACGATTGAATGTTTTGTCAGCAAAAAAGCAGGATGGATACAGAGAAATCTTGAAAAATACAGGAATATTAAAAAGCTTAATGCGATTGAAAATTACACAAACGGTAATAAACTTTTATTTATGGGCAGGGAATATGAGCTGCATATAACATTTTCTGCTCAGGATTACATTATTCTTGGTGAAAAGACACTTGAGACAGGCTTTGCTAAAGAAATTGATGCAAATATGATCAGGTGGAAACTCAGCCGGTGGTATATGAATAAAGCGAGGGAATTAATTCCCTCAATGGTAACAGCAAAATTGAATGAATACAGAAATTACGGCTTTGTTCCTTCTGCGATCAGTATCAGGAAGATGAAGAGCAGATGGGGCAGTTGCAGTTCAAAGGGCCGGATAACAATAAATTCAGAACTGATAAAGCTTCGCCCGGAGCTGATCAATTATGTAATCTCACATGAATTGTGTCACCTGAAACACAATAACCATGGCAGTGAATTTTACAGATTGCTTGAGAATCTTGTCCCGGATTATAAAACATTAAGAAAAGAGCTCAGGTCTTATCATATTGAATAGTTATCCCTGCTTACATTAAGCCACTGTTTTTTACCGAACCAGTATAGTGACTAAAAAAACCTAGCTTAATATATCAAATTCCTGACCTTTTGCAGGGATTTCAACATTTTTATATCCCTTTGCTTCAAGCTTAAGGGCAAATTTTTTCTGATTCTCGAATTCTCCGTGAACAATAAAAGTCTTCTCGAGAGCAGTTTTTTCCTGGCACTCAAGGAAATCTATCATTTCCTTATAATCAGCATGACCCGAGAAGGAATCTATTTTCATTATATCAGCTTTCACCTGGTGTACTGTTCCATGGATTGATATTTCCTTTGCTCCTCCCAGGATACGTGCTCCCAATGTTGTTGGTGAGCAATAGCCAACAGCCAGAACTGTGTTCTTCGGATTTGAGATATTATTTGCCAGATGATGCTTTACACGCCCGGCTTCCATCATCCCCGATGCAGATATAATCACACATGGTTTATTATAATCATTTAGTTTTTTGGAATCTTCCGTTTTCGTTACATACGAGAGCCCTTCAAAACCAAAAGGATCCGAATCAGATTGAAGCAGTATTTGGAAATCCTCGTTAAAGCAATCCGTATGAACACGGAATACCGATGTGGCATTTACAGCAAGGGGACTATCCACAAAGATTTCAACCCTGGGTAGTCGGCCCTTATTAAAAAAATCATTCAGAATAAAAACTATTTCCTGGGTACGCCCGACACTGAATGCCGGAATTATAAGCTTACCCCTTTTCTCCACACATGTATGATAGAGAACGCGATATAATTCATCATCAGCTTCGTCAGTATCTTCATGAAGTCTGTCGCCGTATGTCGATTCAGTAATAAGTATATCGGCCTGGCGAAAAGGAGCCGGTGGTAAAAGAATACGGCTAACGGGCCTTCCTATATCCCCCGTGTAAGCAATGCGTTTGATCTGTCCCTTTTCAATGATCTGGAGATTAGCCGCAGCACTGCCAAGCATATGCCCGGTACTGGTAAATCTGACTTTTATATTCTCATCAATCCTGAAGTTCATATCACGCGGCACACCAATGAAAAGGCTCATACAGGCTGCAGCATCTTTCTGTGTGTACAAAGGATCTACCGGAGGAAGACCTTTTCGTGCCCTCTTCTTATTGAAAGTATAAGTATCATGCTCCTGTATGTAGCCGGAATCAGCAAGCATTATCGCACAAAGATCCCTGGTAGCATTTGTACAGACAACCGAACCTCTGAAACCTCTTTTATACATGTAAGGAATAAGGCCTGAATGATCAATATGCGCGTGAGTAAGAACAATATGATCAATCGTCTCGGGATCAAATCCCAGTTCCCTGTTCATACTGTCTGTCTCCAGTCCTTTACCCTGAAACATACCACAGTCGAGCAGCAATCTCTTGCCCATGTCAGTGGTTATCAAATGCTTGCTTCCTGTCACTTCCCGGGCAGCACCTAAAAATTTTATTTTCATGAAAATTTGATTTTGGCTTTAAAGATAGTGATTATACGACAGCTTGAAAAGATTAAAAAGGGGGATTTTAAAACTCTCTGCTGATTTGCAGCTCTCCAATAGGGAATACTTTTGAGAGTGTTCTTTCATATTTTTATTATATTGATCGAACACTACTGATAAAGAATTATGAACTCAGGCAAAGCAAACAATCTATTCCTCATTCTGGGAATAATCGCACTTCTTCTGGGTATTTTAATGATAGTGTCTCATATAAAATCTGGATCCTATTTTATAATGTTTGGAATTGTCATATTGTGTCTTACCATAATACCCGGAATTTTTACCAGCATTATATCCCCTTCAAATAAAGTTCAATCCAAATATTATCCAAACATTACTCAAAGTGTGATTCTTACTGCAATCAATATTTTAATAGCTCTTTTGGTAATAATTAAATTAAAACCGGGTTTGAACACATACATTAATACAGAGGCTACAAATTTTATTTGTGAAATTTTAATTGTCGGAATTACTCTTGGGATCGCATCTTTTAACAGAAAGAGATTTACAAACTACAATGCTTTTGATTTTAAGATTGAAAATCTCCGGATTGTACCATTTATAATCATAGTATCAGTTGTCTTGCTTTTTGGGATCACATCTCCCCTGGGAAATTTTATTCCCGTGCCAGAAAGTTTTAAAAAATCAATGATGGATTTCGGAAGTCAGAACGGGATCTTTTCATTTCTGCTTCTGGTATTTGCTGCTCCTATTTTAGAGGAGTTATTATTCAGAGGAATTATCCTGGATGGATTGTTAAAAAGATATACTCCTTTTGTTTCTATTCTTATTTCGAGTTTGTTATTTGGAATCGTTCATTTAAATCCCTGGTCATTTATAAACGGGATAGGAATTGGAATATTCTCAGGTTGGGTATATTTCAAAACCAGAAGTGTATTACCCTCAATTATTATTCATGCATCAGCCAATTTAAGTGGTTTTCTACTTAGGCTGTTTGTGGATATACCATCATTAATGGATGAGTCTCTTGTTAAAATCTATGGAGGCGTAACAAATTTTATTCTGATAATAATCGGATCTGTTTTTATTGCTTCCCTTTGTATCTGTTTTTTAACCAAAGAATTATAGTTAGTTCTTCAAACCCGACAAATCAATAAACCAAGGCTCTATAATACAAACGGCAGGATCAATAAGCTTATCACGGTATTAATAGCTCCTGCCCCTTAAGATAAATTGGGAGAGGTTCATATAGCCTGATAAGCGCATCTGCATGTAATTTGAATACTGTATTTCCAGCCCTCCCGAGTGACTCGGGACGAGAGTGCCAGGACTTTGCCCGGTATTGTCTCCGGGTCAGGCTTACTAAAACATACAACCTGCCCTAAAACTGTCTGAAAAACCTGCTCTATTTGTTCATAAGTATGAGGCTGGTAATTCTTCAAAAAACCATATGTTCTGTATTTTAACCTTATGAAATATATGCAAGGACTTAACAGAACAAAATGAAATATCGTTTATCCGAAACTTTTTTTAGATTATTTTAATTAACAGAAAGTGTAAGTTAAAATTTGAATTCTGTAGAATGAATATTATCTTTGCCAATAAAAAATTAGAAAAATATGCGAATGATTTTAGCCTGGCACAACGTAAACTGGGTAACAATCAGGCTATACTCTTACATAAAAGACTTAACGATTTGTATGATGCAGAAAATTTTTCGGTTTTATTTTATTTACCTGGTCATCACCATCCATTAACCGAAAACAGAAGCGGTCAATGGGCATGTAATTTAGAGCAACCATCAAGGTTAATTTACAAACCGATTATTCCTGATGAACTTGTTCAATCAGAAGAACAAATAGATTTAGTTCAACTTGTGGAACTTTCCGTGATTGAAATTACTGACTATCATGACAAAAAAATCAAAAGATAAAACCATGGCAATCAATCAATACATTCCAACAATTGTTTTTCATCCTGCTGAAACCCTTCGTGAGAAACTGGAAGAAATGGGTATGGGAATTAAAGAGTTTGCCTTACGTACCGGCAAGCCTGAAAAAACTATTATTGCCGTTTTAAACGAAGAAAGTTCTTTAACCCCTGAAATGGCTGTGCTTTTTGAAAATGTGACGAAAATACCTGCCAGCTTTTGGATTAATAAACAGGCCCGATTTAATGAATTTATTGCCCGTAAAAGGTATGCTGAAGCTATTGCCGCAGCAGCAGAATGGGCAAAGGAATTTCCGTATGCCGAAATGGCAAAACTAAATTGGGTTGCACCCACTCGGAATGTCGAAGAAAAAACAGTCAATCTGTTAAGTTATTTTGGTGTTGCCTCGCATATAGCCTGGGAGAAACTATATATGGAGTCGGAACTCAAAGTTGCAGCTTATACTTCGCTTAAACATACGCACGAACCTCATGCTATTTCGGCTTGGTTACGACAAGGTGAGTTACAGGCAAAGCAAATCAATGCACCTGTTTTTGATGTAAAAAAACTAAAAAGCAACATACCTGTCATGCGTCAGCTAATGGTGAAGCAACCTGCCAATTTCTTTCCAAAATTGCAGGAACTTTGTTTACAAGCAGGTGTAGTTTCATTGTTTACTCCCAAATTGCCTAAAGTTCCTTTAAGCGGTTCTACAAGATGGTTAAACGATACACCGTTAATACAGCTTACTGCACGTTACAAGCGAAACGACAACTTTTGGTTTACCTTCTTCCATGAATTAGGACATATCATCCTGCATGGTAAAAAATACATCTCGCTCGAAAATGTTGATTTTGCCGCTGCCGACCCCAAAAAAGAAGAAGAAGCTAACCAGTTTGCCATAAAACACACATTTACTCATGAACAGGAAAAGGAAGTTCTGCAGAAACAACCATTGTACGAAAATGACATTATTGAATTTGCTAAAAAGTTCAATACTCACCCTGCTATGATAATAGGACGGTTACAGCACGACAATATTATTCATTACAGTATTGGCAGACAGTTTATGGAACCAATTGATTTAAACCCTCAGCCCGAATAGATGAATGGGTAAACTAAATCCATTGCTGCCTGGAAGAAAAGATATGCTAATATTGAGAAAAAACACCTGAGAAAGGAAGAGACAATTTTAACTTTAAATCCCGCCCAAAAGTGACACCTGTTTCAGGATAGGACATAAATTGCACTCCAAATAGACTTGAGTAATTGTCATCATTAAACTAAAAAATTGGATCCTAAAAGAGATAAGCCATATTTTTTCTTAGGAGAAAACTTAAAATCTAAGATTGGTTATGAAGTGGTCCTTTTTAATAAATTCATTCTTAAAAGACCTGATAAAAAATAAAGTAATTTTCTTAAATTCATTATTGAAAAGAACTATGGGATATTAACTTCAAAAAGTCCTTCTATTAAATACGAATATGATTTCTCAGTTTTTGAAGAACCTGAGGAATCAATCGACTCACTAAAAAATAGATTAGAAGCTATAGATAACTTTGGATTATTGAGCATCCTTATGAAAGGATGCCCTGGTTTGTTGCACCTATTCTATCATTATCGTCCCACGAAGTCACAAGAAATGTAATTTTACAAGCTCTGAAAGAACCTGATTTAATAAAAATTGCTAATCTCTATCCATTTAAATCATTAAAATAAATAACTCACCATAACACGGACAATAAATTTAATTCGCTTGTCACAAGTTTTGCCCAGCTAAAGCGAGATTTAGTCCCCTCCAATTGGCGAATCCTCAACTTTTTCTCCTGCCCCTTAAGATAAATTATGAGAGGTTCATATAGCCTGATAAGTAATTGCTCCATAATCCGCCACGACCTCATACAGTTCCGTTGTGCTTCATGCCTGGAAACGGCACTACTACAAGGATTTGACATTAAAAATGAGTATATTCGTATTTATATAATTTGATTAAATGAGAATAACTGAAAGAAAATATTTCGACACTTACATTCAGATAATTGGACATGAAATTCCAAGCTTAATTCAAAATTTCGATTTTTCTGAGAACAAAAGAAGTTTTGAGTATCTGACAAAATCATCTGCGGTTTATTCTTCTAATATAGAGGGAAATAGTATTGATTTGAACTCTTATATGAACTATGAATTGAACAAAGACAAATTCAAAGCTGGAAAGGAGATCGAAGAAATTGAAGATTTGATTGAGGCATACAAATTTGCCCAAACAAATAATTTGAATGAGACGAACCTAATGACTTGTCATAAAATTTTTTCAGAGACTTTACTGATTAAGAGCAAAAGAGGGAAATACAGGATTGAGCAAGTTGGAGTTTTTGGCAAATCAGGATTAGCTTATCTGGCAATTGAACCTGAATTTGTTGAGAAGGAAATGAAAATATACTTCCAGGATATAGAAGAATTGATTTCTTCAAAGCTAAACGAAATAGAAGTTTTTTATTTTGCCTCACTGATTCATTTGAAATTTGCACATATTCATCCATTTCGAGATGGAAACGGAAGAGCTGCACGATTAATTGAAAAATGGTTTATCTCAGAGAAATTAGGCCGCGATTATTGGAAAATACCATCAGAAGAATATTATAAAGTAAACCAGGTAAGATACTATGAGACAATAAATTTGGGAGTTAATTATTACGAGTTGAATTATGACAAATGTTTAGGCTTTTTAGAAATGCTTCCAAATTGTTTAAAATAAAGCACGAAAACACAACAGGTGGTATATTTTATTGCCGGGACAATTGGTATTTCAGTGTTACTCCATCTAATAAACTTTCGCGTAACCTGACAGAAAAACGCCCGTAACTGCTGATTTGACACATTTGCTTTTGCGCGACACTAAACCCATCCCGCATGCGAAAGCAAAAGAGCCTAATGCTACCACAAGAAACAAAGCCATAGATTCAGACTTTATAAAAATACCGGGTTGTTGACAAAAATTAAAGATTAAAACCAATTGTTTATTATCTTTAATGATTATTACTTAATTAACAAGATGTTAACAAGCAGACATGTTTCAAAACAGCCCTGTTGGCAACAAGGCTGAAAAGACAACACTGAATGTATTACTTTGATTAACAACAAAATATTTATATGATGAGAAGATTGACTAAATATTTACTGGGTGCTGTTTTATTTGCAGGTCTTTTTCAATCCTGCGAAAAACCCTCTCCGATAACCAGTTTCACTGCTTCCCAGGGTAATTGCATTGGTGCTGTAAGACTTGCCGTTGAGGAGGTTGCGATTAAAGAAAACTATAGTTACGAGAGAAAAAATCCCCAAACCAACCAGTGGGAGCAAATTTACTGGGGATACGAAAATGTTTTTGATGATACCGGATTTGGTTTACCGAACGACAAATTATTACCCGGACAAGAATATCAATACCGTGTAAGGACACATACAAATAAAGGTGGATATGGCGATTACAGTGAGGTTGTAACCGGTTATATGTTTTCACCGAATCCGCATATTAGAAAAATCGAGTATAAAGAGATTGAAGGAAGACCGGATACCTATGAAATGGAGTACCGCATCGTTTATAAACTGCCAATTGATCTGCAAAATCTCAGGGGAAGTGTTTTAGAAGTCTATCGTGCCGAATCATACGATATGAATTTAAATTGTAAGCAGATTCTTGTAATTCACCCTGATAATGATAATAGGGACAGTATTATTGCTGGAACACAATCAGTATATGACTTTGATAGAAACAAAGAATACTTTTACCGGATTGAGGTTTTATATGAATACTGGTTCAACGGAATCAGAGGAAACGATTATTTAGAATATACAGTGGGTTATTATGAATATAAGTCTGGTGTATTTGAAGGTGGAAGTTATAGTGGGGGTGATCCGGGCGATGAACCAGGCACCATAGATTATACAGCTACCAGTTATGGCGAAATAAACAGTTCCTCATCAGGCGGTAAAAATAAAGTTATTCATTGTATAGACGGTTCCACGGTTTATATTGGCTACCTCGATGGATATAGTGTAGCAGCGGCTACCGGGAAACCTGCATTGATGAAAAATTCCGGTTCGTCGTGGACAAATGCAGGAGGCACAATGCCCGCTGAATTACTTGCCGATAATGGTATTATCGAATTCGATTTTGACGTATCATCAGGTACAATATACCTGGCTGCCTTAAGCTCAAATAAGATATATGTATATAAAAATGACGGGAGCTGGTCGGAAAACCTGGCAACACCCTTGCTGTGGGTAGAAAAGTGGGGCTCATCCAAGACCTACTATGTTGACATAGCTGTTTTTAACAACGTATTATACCTTACCACACGACACGAAGATGATCTCAAAGTGTTTAAATATGACGGGACTACATGGGAACAGTTTGGCAACACCATAGCAACAGGATTTTATTCCAACCCGAAATTGAAAAATATAGATGGCACACTATATTTCTGGTACGAAAAGCATGTATCGGGTACATCTGAATGTACGTTTCATATAAAACATTTAAGTGGCACATCGTGGGTAAACGACCTGGAATGGTCAAAAGACAATGCTATGGGTTTTGACGTTGTTCGTTTAAATGGTTCACTCTATTTTATTGAGGGATGGGGAAAGGGCAGTGTTTGTAAAGTTGAATCGTTAAACAGCGTAACCAATGTTTTCGAAAATGTCGGCACCTTCTATGGCATTCCTCAATCTATAACTGCTGATGCATCAGGAAATATTATTATTTCATGTATGAAAACTGATCCAGACCTTTCCAATTGGTGTCTTGCTGTTTTGGTGTATGATGGTACTTCCTGGAAAAAGGTAAACGATGATTTCAGTGAAACGTCTATTAACGGTCAAACAAGTGCTGTACAGGCTTCCGGTAATGTTATCCATTTTATATATGGACTGAAATCGAGCGAAAATGATTGGAATATCCCTGAAATATTAAAGGCCAGGAAATATAGTAAATAAAAGAGCTTAAAATTGTCCAGTTGTCAACACGCGGTCATAAAACATGCCGGTTCCAGTGGGTTTTCAAGCGTTTCATCCCCCTCGTGGGTTTGTCACGGGGAATACAGACACAGCCCCGGAATCCGGCATGTTTCATGCCACAAACCATTATGTGACAATGAACTACATCATCATTACAAAAAACTTATATTTGTTAAACTGTGGTCAGAAAGAAGGGAGTACTTCTTTATACCTCCATACACATTTAATGAACTAAAAGAATGAATAAACTGTCAGTTCTAATTGTTGGCTTGTTATTGTCCCTAACAGCAAATGCAAATCTCTCTTTTCAGGAGATCCGGACAGCTTCAAAAGATATATTGGTAGTGTTCTTTAAAAGTGACACTATTGATATTGATGAAGTAGATATCTCAAATCCTTCTCAATGGAAATTGAACGGGAAAACTGTCAAATCGATCAATAAATTTGTTACAGAAAGCAATAAATGCGATCATTACATCTATCTGGGTGTTCCCGATCTGCTTAATGGGAATAGCTACACTCTGGAAACTCCATATGGAACATTTGCGTTTACATTTAATGATACCGATATTTTTTGTGAGTCCATAAAAACCAATCAGGTAGGATATAGTGCCTTGTCTGATGTCAGGTATGCCAACTTTGCAATCTGGACAGGTGATGGAGGTGTTAAACAGATCGAGGGTGAATTGCCTGCGTATTCAGTTTACGAAGAGGCAAGCGGGAAAAAGATCGCCTCCGGTGTTCTTGTCAGGATTGGAGAAGATATCTCTTCCGGTGATTTTGTTTACAGAATTGATTTGTCGGATGTTCCGGCCGGGGGACCTTATAAGATTACTGTAAATGGGTATGGATCTTCTTATCCGTTTGGTGTTGGCGGTGATTTCTCCCGTCGTCTGGGCCACACCAGCTTCCGTTCCCTGTACCATCAACGTTGCGGAATTCAGATTATGTGGCCTTATGCCTGGAATATCAGGATGAAACCTTGTCATGAGATAGTTTATCAGACATATGCGCCAATTAGGGAGGCCAGCCTGAAGGTCGAGGGAACGGAACCAACCATCAGAGTCTGGGGAGGATATCATGATGCCGGTGATGCCGACCGCAGAACCTATCACATGGACGTGACCTCCACCCTTTTAACGACTTTTGAAGCTTTCCCACAATACTTCACTGATGATCAGTTTAATATTCCCGATATCTTCGATGAGAACTATTATATAATTGGTAAAGGAAACGGAATTCCCGATATTATTGATGAGGCTGCATGGGGCGCAATGTTTTGGGAGTATTTTCAGGAAGAATCCGGTGAAATTCCCTGGGGTACCGAGACCCTTGGTTACTCACCTTTTACCACATACGACAAGGAAGATCACCTGTTTGGTTCGGAAAGAATCGATCCCCGTACAGCTGCCTGGGCTTCCGGGATGTTCATGCACCTGGCCCGCATAATTGAACCCTACCGGCCGGAAAGAACCAAAGAACTTACAGAGCGTGCCGAAAAGGCATTCAAAGCGGCCGGAGAGAATATCACACCAAATCATAGAATGTATTACTCTGTGGAGAAATACCTGCTTACAGGAGATGAATCCGCCCATGCTTACATCAAAGAACATGCAAATGATGTCAGGGAGCTGGCAAATACTTACAATCAGGGAACCGAGGCTTTCGCGAATAAAGCATGGCTGGTATCTTATTTTTATTCTTACATAATTGCAAAGAATATCCCCACCGATGCCAGGGTTGTAAATATTTTTAAGGAAGCGCTTCAAACCACTGTTGATAAACAATTGGGATATCTGGAAGGAAACGCATACCCTTTAGGTACACCTTTGAACCTCAGATGGTGGGGCAGTAATGTGGCCCAGGGCCAATACTCCTTCCCTATCCTTATGCTGTGGCGCTTAAACGGGGAACAAAAATATATAAATGCGGTCAGTCAGATGATGGATTATGCTTTGGGTTTAAATCCTTTGGGTAAGTGTTTTATGACCGGACTCGGATTTAACAGGGTACACAATCCGCACGACAGGGAATCGGCCTACACGATAGAACAGGGCTGGGGACCTCGTCCCGGCATTCTGATATTTGGTCCCGGACTTGTAACCAACAACGGTAAAAGTTATCCCGCAATAGTAAGAAACCAGACACCAAGGGAAAGGATTTATATCGACAATCGCGATGCAATATCACAAAGTGAATTCACAATTTACCAGAGTTTGTGTTTCCCCGCAGCCATATATCCGGTATTGGCCGAAGGCGGTAAATACGATGAGTCCAATAATCCGTTTTATTTAAGATAAACAGATGGCAATGTTACTCTATACACCAACATCACCATTGACTCTCAAAGCTAACAATTTGGTGTTTCCTCAACAGGAGTTTTTCATACATTGAAGGACTCTTTTCAAGACCGATTTTTAAACAACTGCATAATAGCATTTGTGCAATCCCGATTGAGATGCCTGCGATGATTTCAGTGGAACTCATAATACCGGGACCCCGGCCAGAATATTTACCAGCCATGGAAGGCATGAGCTGTTCAACTGTACTTGCCTTGATGAGTGAAGCAGGGGTGACAGACAAATATTTGAATTTTGCAACTAACTGATTTGCTGACTAAAACCACAACGCTAGTCAGAATTGAAAAAAACAAAAACGGGCTGCAAAAGCTAACGGACTAACCACCCAATGTGACAAAAAAAATAGTATTATTGAAATTTCAAAGTGGAGATTAGAAACCACTCAAATAAACAGGGCGAAATCCGAAAAGCCTAATGAGTAGGAAGAATTAAAATAATTACATTAATGAAAAGAATTTCCTCTGTAATAGCCAGTATGGTTCTGTTCTTTTCCTGTTTGCAGGCACAGGAAAGAATTGTAAAAATCGACTTTGAATCGGGTTCCTTTTACAACAATCCAAAAATCCCATTTGATAATTCATTTGTAATAATGGGTGAAACCGGCAAAGAGATTGAATTTGTGAAAGCAAATATTTCCTACGAGGGGAAAAATTATATCCTGCATTCCTTTGTATGGAACAGAATTGAACAAAACAAATCAGAGACATTCAGTATTGTTGTACCTCCTGTTTTGAGATCCAACACAAAATATGATTTTGAAATTATTACCTACCGGCTAATAACACCACCCCAAAAAGAAAATTTACTCAAAGATATAGAAGATCGGGTAAGATTCTTTTTGATGAACAACATCTATTTTGACGGAAAAAATGTTGTGGTGAACAAGCCAAAAGATGTTTACAATAAATTAAATCAGATTATCAGGGAATCGTTCGAACATTTTGAGTCAAAAAATTTCATCCCCATACAGGCACCCTCTTCCCTGGTACTGGAAGAGCTAAAAAAACAGAGCGACTTCAGGTTTGACAGGTTCTTTAAGCGAACTACCCGAATAGAAAGGGATGATATCGCTAATGAATTCATTTCCGATAAGGTAGAGCATCTTGTAGCTTTGATCAGCTCGGAACTCATACCCTTCATAAACAGCCAATTAGTGCAACATCACAGACAGGTAGTTGTCAAATCTGTGGAAACAGACAAAGAACCTTTTACCCTTCCCGTAAATATTGGAATGTATGCCTGGGACAAAAGGGTAAGCATAAACAACACATCGGTGCACAACATTAATTTTACCCCGGGAGTAGGATTAACCATACCTTTCAACAACAAAAGCCGACTAAGCTCAAAAACGCGAATATTCGATTCTTTCGGATTTTCAGCCGGGGTGTTGTTAAAACCCGTTGTTGATGACAACGGCATTGAATACCTGGCTCCGGGTGTAAACCTGCCCACCTATACAGGACTCGGATTCAGGGTGTTTAAAGTGGTACGTTTCAATGCAGGAGTGCTTGTTTTAGGAGAAAAAGGGAATCAGGGTTTTGATAATTTATCAATCATACCAACCGCCGGATTGGCTTTAGAACTAGACCTATGGATGGGCATAAAAAAATAACAGGGATTGTAATTATTAGTGCCATCGCACTTGCCCTGTTTTCATGCAGAGTACAAATGCCGGCCTATGCGGGTTTATATGTTGACAATTCTATTCCGCATAGTGATTCTACTGCCCATATCGGAGAAGTTCCTCCAGATATGGTGGATACAACGGCTATCATTGAGGCAGGGCTGAACAATGATTCGCATCCAGCCAAAGAGATGATTATGCTATTTTCTGACAGCATATATCCGTATGAAGTTAAGAACCAGCTTAAGCGGATTGCCGACTCTGTTCAACTACTTAGCCATCAGATGCTTGAACTTCAAAAACAACTTGCAGAAATAGATAATACGAGTGTTACCGGGGAAAAGCTACAACAATTCCGGCAAGCGGATGGTTCGCAAAATGAAGCTGATCTTAAGCAACTGTTACAGGTAAAAAATGATACGATTACCATGTTGCGAAATCAGCTAAATGAACTTAAAAAACATACTGAACTAAAGACAGACACTGTTTATGTGATACGAGAAACGACAGGGTCACCTGTGACAGAAAATCAGCAAAACGATCAACTTATCCAGCAGCTTCTGAAGAGTAAAGATGAACAAATTAACAATCTGCAGAATCAGTTGAACCAACTTCAACTTCTAGCTCAAAAAAGTGATACTGTTAATGTGATACGGGAAACGGCAGGGTCACCGGTGGCAGAAAATCAGCAAAACGATCAACTTATCCAGCAACTTCTAAGGAGTAAAGATGAACAAATTAATAATCTGCAGAATCAGCTGGATCAACTTCAACTTCTAGCTCAAAAAAGAGATACTGTTTACATAGAAAAAGAGGTAAAGGAAGAGCTATCCCTAAAAGAAATTACCGGTCAACAAAAAAAAACCGGCTTTCAGTCATTACACGACACTATAAGGCTGCTTAAATCCCGTGTGCTAAGCCTTGAGGAACAAATTATGCCCGGTAAGGATACAACAATTCCTGAAAGGCAGGATGAAAAAGATGAACCTCTCACCGGGATAACAGATACTACCCTCTTTGTTGCCTATTACTTACGGGGAAAAATAAAACCAATTGAAGAAGAAAAGATTTTACAACAGATTAAAGAATTGAACAGGGACAAAATCGTGGTGAAAGTAACGCTTTCGGGATATACCGATAGTTCGGGCGATAAAATCATAAACAAAGAAATCACCAACCGGCGATTAAACTACTTATCAGAAATGATTGTTCCGTGGATCGCAAAAGAGAAGATCTTCTTTCAAAACTTTGGAGATATTTTTGCATCGGATACTATAATAGATGATGAACGCAGGGTTGAAATAAGAATATACACAAAACAAGATAATAGTTTTTGAAAATCAGATTCGGGAAAGACATAAGAGCAGAAAAAACACTTAATGAAAAGACCAGAGAAGGATCTGTCATCATTGCGGTTGGCAGCGCACTTATTGCATTATCAACACATCTGACTCACGACAGAGACCGAAGAATATTTCTGACAGCATTTATAATGATCATTACAGGTGTGTGCTTTATATTTTATTTTTCGTCATCAGTTGATTTTGTTGGAGAAACAACACTATCCTGATGGTGGAGTACACTTATACTTCCTTATCCCATCGGATGGCTGATAATTATAATCCTGTTAATTATCAGGACGATTAATAATAAAAAAAACGGCAAAACAAAAGATCGCCGGATCTTGAAAAGATCGCCGGATCTTGATTTAATAACGACACGGAAGAAAGCACAGCAGTTGCCAACATGTTGATAACATGATGTTCCCGGTCAATCAGCAGGGTACAACTTTCAAGCCAGATTAAAAATAAAACGCCGGTCACGGTAAACAAGAACCTGGCTTCAATCGCGACAGTTCAGGTTTGTGCACTTATACATAGTTTTTATGTCCTTAAAACAGTTATTTAACTTTTATAATAAATGAACATTTTTTTATATAATAAAATCTTTACTATCTTGTTTTCTAAACATACTTACTTTCAACATAATAGTCTTATATTTCTCTGAAGAATAAATAAACACATATAATTAAAAATTTCATGCGGCAAATAAAAAAATGTCATTTATAATATTTTCAAAATTCTATTAATTAATTTAAAATCATTATTATGAAAAAAATCGTAATTATTTCCACTTTTATTTTTATTTCTGCTATTACTGCCTTTTCTCAGGTGGAAAATGTAGCTAAAGAGGTGTTAAACGCATACAAAAACAAAGATGTTGAATTGCTTAAAAAGAACGCCTCCGGAATTCTAAAACTGGTAATCACGAAAAGTTATTTTGAAGATAAAAGCATACAGGAAGATGCAAAAGCAATTGCTGGATGGGATGGCACTATAAAAGAAGTACGCTATGAAATTGACAATATGTTGGGCAAAAAAACTGTTTTGGCTACAGCATATTACGCTGATGCTGGACCAGACCAAATTTATGCTGTCCTTTTATCAAGTCTGGATAATGGAAAAAACTGGGTTTTTGTAGGTAGTGGCCTGGGTAGTTTAAAAAAAGAAGAATTTGAACAACTAAGCAAAACCATACCTGTCGATGGGGCGAAAAAAGAATCAAAAGTCGATAGGGCAAAAAAGGAATCAAAAACAGCAATAAATTTCTCAGCTGAGTTGGCTAACGGTGATACTTTTGATAAAATAAGTGAAGCAAAAATGGTGGAATGTATCAACAGCCTTGATGATGATAATTTCTTTATTACTCTGTCAAACAAAGAAAATTTTATTCAGGCCGCCTTTTCTGATGGTGATTTTGTAGTTGAATATAAAGAAAACGGGCAACAATTTGCTGCTGAAAAGGTGCTCACAAAAGAAGAGACTATCCAATTATTTAAAGATTATTATCAGGGGAAAGATAATTGGAAAAAAGAAATTGTCTGGGAAAAAATGGAATAGGCTTTGAATTAAAAAATTGGTAAGGTGCCGGCAGCCATTGTCCGGGAAGTGTCGGAAGAAATAACCAATAACAGGGACGATATCGATAAAAACACAATGAAAAAGTGTTGTTTGAATTTAAAAGCAATATTTGTTATTAAGATACTCACAGTAAGTATGGCTTTTTTATTTACCTCGTGCCATTCCGGTTATTTATCAATTGGATACCAGGTCTATCCCGGTGCTGTCTGGAACAATAAACATACAAAAGTGGCTTTTATAGCTTCAAAAACAGCTTACCGTAGCGCAAAGGGTATCACCAGTCTGCCCGATGGAGGAATACCCCGGTATTTATTAAGCAATGTCGGTCTTTATGTTTTCGATTATGAAAACAAGATACTTAATGAGTTAATTAGCTTTAATGAATTAGCCGACTGCTTAGGCCCTTATAGTTCAAAGTGGGATGTAAAATTAGTACTAACCGATACCATGGTTTATTACTTACTAGCACCGGTTCCGGACTGGAACTGGCAAATTGAACAAGCCCGAACTCCCGAAAATTCACAGCTTATGGCATCGTTAAAAGAGAGATATAAGCAGGCCCATGCATTTGACATGTATGCCAAAAACGATAAAGTTATTGATTCCACGGCCTTCAATAATCTTTTTGCCGAATCGAAAGATGTTTATAGTTGCGATCTGACTTTGCTCAATAAACAACTTGCGGAAATTCCTTTGACGAATTGGGGCCTGAAGCTGGATGAGATATATCCTAAATCGGACAGGGAGTATATTGAGGAAACAATTTACCTGCAAAACCCATCATCCCAAACCCGGCGGGCTGTAATCGAGCAAATAATAGCAAAACTAAGCAAAGCTGAAATTGAATTGTTACTCGAAAAGATGGATGCTTATAAAAACAGACTTGAAGGATTAAAGAAGACCGAATACGAATTTTATTCAAAAGATACCTATGAACAAATTAAAGCATTGTTATAAGGTAGCTTGCCTTATTGTAATTAGTATTTGTTTTGCAAGTAACGGATGTGCACAATCGGAAAGCAAATGGGAAAGTTTTGCATTGAATGTTGCGGCTTACGATTCTGAAGATATGCCCGTTGATCGTTACCCTGAATCGAACATATATGATGGCAATATTAAAACCTGCTGGGTATGTGGCTCATACAAAGATAATAACCCTGCCGGTACGTATTTAAGGATGCCCCATAACAATAAGGTTTATCTCAATATTTTTACCGGATACGGAAAGAGCCGGGAACTGTTTTATCAAAATGCCCGCCCAAAGAAATTACGATTATCGGTTTATGCAACTGTTCATCCCGAAGGATATGTTAGTGAAATTGCCGATGGATATGAAGGTCTTAAATACCCGCGCGAACAAATTGTAACATTAGCTGATAATTTTGGTATTCAAACAATTGAATTGGATTTTTCACGAGATGAACTGAATGAATTCAGCAAGAAAGTATACCGGCAGGCAAGGTCATATTTTGAGCCACCCATACTTGATTCGTGTTTGATTTTAAAAATCGATATAGCAGAATCATTGCCGGGAACTAAATATGATGATATCTGTATCTCGGAACTTTTTCTAAGCGGAGAAGACTGCACATTAAATAGCTCAACTCCATTGACACCAATAAAAAATGTTTACATAAATGAGGCCGAAAACAGCCTTTTAGCCGATGACGATCAAAACCAAAGTATAGTAATTTATCACGATCCTATGTCGGTTTTACAGCTTATCGATGTATCAGACAATAATAAATGGGCCATTGTAATATCGATGCCGGCTGAGATTGAAGGACGGACTGAAACATATTATCAGCTTGTAAACATACCCGACCGGAAAATTGTCAATGATGAGATTGAAGAATGCTCGGGTAATTACCTGTCGGGAAGTGAATTATTTTTTGAAACCAATACCGGCGGGCAGCTAATGTTAAAATACATGGCTAATGATGACGAATATTATAGCATCGTGCTAAAATGACATCAATTGTAAAACGAAACAAAATTACATATTGATCCTGATTTTAATGCTTTTGCGGCCAATAATCAATGTTCATCGAAAGCAAAATATACAAATTATTAAATAACATAGCCTGCCCAATACTAGTAAAACCCGATTTTTTTACATATTCTTTTAATTTATTTAAGAATTATTTTGAGTTTTTAAAAGAATCGCATAGTTTTGAAAAGTACCTGTGTGTCTGTTTATCCGTGAAAGCGAATAAGTTCAATTAAAAAACAAGCTTGATTATAATTCCAAAATTCATAATAATTAATTTTTTATCATGAAAAATAAAAAAAACACTTGTCTTGAGAAGTCCAAAAATCAATTTTCATTATTGATGATTTTATTTTTGGCATTACCATTTATTATGGTTTCCTGTGATCTTATTGAAGATATTGTTGATGAGTATGAACCCAACAATAAACTATCTGAAGCATATGCAATCGCCTTAGACACTAAATACAACGCTAATATTAGTGAAGAAACAGATGACGATTGGTTTAAAATAACCCCGTCACATGGCAGCGATACATATGATAAGGTGCAAATTAGTGTAACCAATGTATCTGCTGATTTAAAGATTCGTCTGGAGCTTTACGATGCTAGTGGTAAAAGTCTTGAGAGCCACGGTGCTACAACAGGAGGACAGACTTTAACTTTTACTTTTGCCACACCCGGGGTTGAATATTATGTCCGGTTTAGTGGATGGGATGGGTTCACTGACCATAGATCAACCGGTAGTTACTCCTTTACTGTTTCTAATATGAATGCCAACGATGAATTTGCGCCAAACCATACTATTGAAACGGCAGAGGAATCTCTTGAATATGGCATCTCCTATAATGGGGTTCTTGTATCGAAATATGAAGATGATTATTATAAATTTACGAATCCTACACCCAATGCATGGAATTCCTATACCTTTGCCTTAACCAATGTATCTGAAGATTTAAAGGTAAGAATTCGCCTTTACGGAACCAACAAGTCAGAATTGGATTCTAAAGGATCCAGTACCGCGGGAGCAGATCTTTCATACACCTTTATTTCTAAAGAGGATGTGATTTATCTGCAAGTATTAGGATGGGATGGGTTCACTGACCATAGATCGAGTGGTAATTATACATTGACTGTTTCCGCTGAGAATCCCAACGATGAATTCGCGCCAAACCATACTATTGAAACGGCTAAACCTCTTGAATTTGGCAGGTCCTATAATGGGATTATTGTATCGAGAGAAGAAGATGATTATTATAAATTTACGAATCCTACACCCGGCGTATGGAATTCCTATACCTTTAACTTAACCAATGTATCCAGTAGCTTAAAAGTAAAAATTTACCTTTACGGAGCTGATAAATCAAAATTGTATTCTACAGGTGCTACTACTGCAGGAGGAAATCTTTCATACACCTTTGTTTCTAAAGAGAATGAGTTTTATCTGCAAGTATTGGGGTGGGATGGATTCACTGACCATAGATCGACTGGCAGTTATACATTGACTCCGGTAGTTAACGGTAATGATGATTATGAGCCCGATGACACATTTGAACAAGCAAGGGAAATTAAATCATTCCCAAGAAACCTGACAGGTAAAATTTTAGCAACTGCTGCCAACAATAATGATGGAGATTATGAATTTTTCAAAGTAACGATAACTAATAATAAAAAAGTATTATGGTCAATTACTCCGGAAGCTTCAAATACAGAACTACATTTTGATGTTTATGATAAAAACAAAACACATCTTGGAGGAGCAGATGGTTCTCGCGGTCAAACAATAACTGGTTCAATGAATAATACAACCGGAACGGATTCTTTTATCTATATTAAATTGGGCGGTTATGTTGGCGATAACGGCAACTATACCATTTCTTTTACTGAAACTGATGCGACTTAATAGGTACAACCTGTTGGCATGGACAACCTTGCCAACAGGTTAACTGACCAACTTGTCCTGAAATAGCTTTACGCTAGAAAAGTTTAATAATAAACAAATACAGTAAAGCTGTTTCAGGATAATCATAACCGGGGGTAAATGGTTAGTTGAAGTTACTCTGCTCCACAAAAGCTTTTGTGTCGGCAGACAGGGACGAAGTCCGCAATCTCAAACGATTACATAAATAACGCCGGGTTGTTGAGACAAACTTGAGAAAGTAATTAAAACAATAAGTGATATAAGCTATGTATGATTTTATTATTGCCGCTTTGCCATGGATTGCTATGGGGATTGCAGTTGCTATCGTTCTTGCAAATGAGAACAACAAAAAGAAAGTAAAATTTCATTCCAATGAAAGGCCAGACAATATAACTGATGAGGAAACAGCTAATAAAAATGGCGAAAAGAATTACATTACATATGGGATGCTATTTGGCATATCATTTGGAATAGCTATTGGCGCGTCGTTTAGTGACAAATTTGGATCAATCTCTTTAACTTATGGGATTTGTTTTGGTATGCTAATTGGGACATTAGTTGGCATCTTAATAAAGAAAAAGTAAAATAATCTATAAAAAAAAGCATTCCTTTTCTTAAATGTCAGGCCAAAGTTTCTATCGCTAATTTTTTTACTGGTAACAAAGCAATAGAGGGCCTTGTTAAAGGTACATGGCTTAAGAAAAAGGACAACCCTGGTAGAAAGCCACATCGAATTGAAGATGAAACTACTTTAAAAAAAGCTTTTGCCCATTCAACCGATGCATTTAAAATTGCCTCAGACTGGCCTGAATAAAATTTTCAACCGATCTTCCGATTGCAGCTATAATAATTCACAATTGCCTAATACGAACAATGTGTTATGTGTAAGTTATTTCCCAACTAAGACGGGACAAGTCGTCGCGCTTTTTATGAATACTCTTCTGCCGGTCATTGATGATATCATGATTTTTCCGGTCAATCAGCACAGGATGCAGTCAACTTTTTTAAGCTTGTCAACAAACAGCATGACAAGCCTTCTATGATCACCATAAACAACCCTTCCCCAAAAAACAATGGACTGATGTTATGAATGATGCTGTTCTGAGAACAGCCATTCCGAACCGTATTCTCTACCCTTATAAAGTAATTAAGTTGCAGGAAAAAAGCTATAGGAAAATCAAAAAAAGACTAAATTTGTAGGAATAATGCATCCTTATTTCCCATTTTGTGCATTACCGTTTTCCGAAAAATAAACTTATTTGTTTTCTGGTAAGAATAAATTTATGAAACCCTCTATTATACAGATAAAAGAGTTAGTCACAAACTAAAGTGAAAGAGCAAATCGGACAAGCCGAACACCGTTTAAAAAGTAGGCGTTAAATAAATTTTTAAAGTTATGGTCGATCTTCTAAAGTCATTTACCCATTCGGTAAAACATTGGTATATTCCACTCATTGTGGGAATTCTTTTCATCATTCTCGGTATTTATATATTTACCGTACCCGTTGCAACCTATTTGACACTCGCCATATTTTTTAGTGTGTCATTTTTGGTGTCGGGGCTCTTTGATAGTTTCTTTGCTATTTCCAATTATAAATCCTTGAATGGTTGGGGCTGGTATTTAGTAAGTGGAATTCTTCATTTAGTTATAGGAATTTATCTAACGGTATATCCCCAAATTTCAATGGCTGTTTTGCCTTATGTAGTAGGCTTTACGGTTCTTTTCCGTTCATTTTTGTCATTAGGTATGGCATTTGAAATGAAAAGCTCAGGTGTTTTAAATTGGGGAAATGTAGCCATCTCAAGTATCTTGGGGATTTTGTTGTCATTTTTATTGATAACCAATCCGGTTTTTTCCGGATTATCATTGGTTGTGCTTACTGCATTGTCATTTATATTTTCCGGGATTGCATCAGTTTTAATCGCTTTTAATCTTAGAAAGATTAAAAAACATCCTGAAAAATTAAGCGATGAATTAAAATCAAAAATTGAAGAGATACAAGCAGAAATCGAACAACAAATAAAATAACAATGTGAAACCCATATGATTGAATTTAAATGCAAACATATAATGAATATAATTTTCAATCATGTGGGTTTCCCCTGCTTGAGCGGGGCAGGCTATCCGACCTTTAAAATAAATTATATACAGATGGAATAAACAGTAATTACATCTATATCGCTACAGCTTAATGGGTAGTGTTCCAATCAGTGTGTCTGGGGTGGCAGATCTTCATCGAAGTTTTACATTTTAAAATTACGCTTTTTAATCAATTCAGAAAATTGAGCATTGAAACAGGCCACATACCTGCGCATAAACTCATCCCCTGCCCTTCTTCAAAGGGAGAATAAGAAACTGTTTCTTCCAAAATACGATCAGGAGGGATTGAATAAATCAATCAATATGATATCAGTTTTTCCTTCTGACTTTCTTTATAAGCTGCCGGGTTAAACGGGCATCCGGAACCGGTCTGAGAAGTTTCAGAATATCTATCACATCGCTGAACTGTGGATAAAACCCCCAGGCATCATCATAAAGATCTATACCATCAGTATTTATTTCACGATATGAAAGAAAATGAGTAGAGCTTGATCCCATAGGCTTCATGGTTTCGTTTTGTTTCTTTACAAACGAGACTATAAAGCCGTAAATTGTACGGAATTGAATAAATTTTAAGGAATTATGAAATTTTACTCTTTTAATGCGAAATTTCGTAAATACCTTAATGCTGTGTATGGCCGCAATTGCCTTTGCACTTTTAATTAAGTGTAAGGCTGATCTTCTTTTCCTCCATTAATTTTCTCATATTAATGAGGGCATATCTCATACGGCCAAGAGCAGTATTTATGCTAACGTCGGTCATTTCGGCTATTTCCTTGAAGCTTAGTCCGGCATAATGCCTGAGAATAACAACTTCGCGCTGATCGTCGGGAAGCAGACTGATCATATGCCGCACATCCTTGTGGATCTGTTTTCGTATCATATTATCCTCGACAGTCAAGTCTGCAAACCTTTTTGAATTAAAAAGGTCGGTTTCGTAGTCGTCGTTCAATACGGTATTCATCTGTTTGACCCTTCTGAAATGATCAATTATAAGATTATGTGCGATACGCATCACCCAGGAGATGAATTTTCCGTTATCCTGGTATCTTCCTGATTTTACGGACTGAATAACCTTCATGAAGGTATCCTGAAACAGATCTTCAGCAAGTGCCCGATCACGTATATATAAACTTATATACGCGAACACTTTATTTTTATGACGGTGGATTAACTGCTCAAAGCAGGACTCCTCACCATTTATGAACCTTTGTATCAGTTCATAATCGGTAATCATCTTATTCATAGCTCTCTCTTTAAATTACCAAGAGTAGAGTTGTATAATAGGCAGTCCTCCTTAATTTTAATTTGTATGCAAGACAAAGAAAGTAATTATTTTGATCTTAATACATTATTTTTGGGATTTTATATAAATTTTAACATTAGGGAAGCTTAGATTTTGATGAGTGGAAGTATAGAGATCAGGGGGGCAAGGGTTCATAACCTGAAGAATATAAGTCTGAATATCCCCCGTAACAAGTTCATTGTTATCACGGGAGTGTCGGGTTCAGGCAAGTCGTCACTTGCTTTCGATACAATATATGCAGAAGGACAGAGAAGGTATGTTGAAAGTCTTTCGGCCTATGCCCGTCAGTTCCTCGGCAGGATGAACAAACCTGAGGTGGACTTTATAACAGGTATTCCTCCCGCTATAGCGATAGAGCAGAAGGTCAATTCACGAAATCCTCGCTCCACCGTAGGAACATCAACAGAGATCTATGATTATCTGCGTCTTCTGTATGCCAGAATAGGAAAAACCTATTCTCCCTTTTCCGGAAAAGAGGTTAAAAAACACAATGTTGACGACATTATCGATTTTCTTGCTTCACTGCCTGAAGGAACAAAGGTTATAATCACATCTGCCGGAGAAGTGCCTGCAATGATAAATCCTGCCGATTATCTGTCCTTTCTTCAGAAGCAGGGTTTCAACAGGATCGAAATTGCTGAAGAAGGTGAGTTCATCAGGATAGACGATATAAAAGACCCTGAAAGCCTCCTGAAACCAGGTCAGAAAATCAACATAGTCATTGACAGGCTTGTCATAAGTCACACCTCTGATGATTTCAGCAGAGCTGCCGACTCTGCCCAGACTGCTTTTCACACGGGGAAAGGTTATTGCCAGGTTGTTGTTTTTACAGACAAGGGAATAAGCAGAGAGAATTTCTCCAATATGTTTGAGGAGGATGGGATTTTTTTCGAGGAACCAACGGAATACTTCTTCAGTTTCAATAACCCGATCGGGGCTTGTAAGGTCTGCGAAGGCTATGGAAAAATTCTGGGTATAGACCCTTCGCTGGTCATTCCCGACCAGAATCTTTCTGTATATGATGATGCTATAGTCTGTTGGAGAGGAGAGACCATGAAGAAATGGAAGGAGCGGCTGATAATGAATGCTGACCTGTTCGGTTTTCCGATACACAAACCATATTTTCAGCTTAGTGATGAACAGAAAAGTCTTCTCTGGAAAGGCAACAGGTATTTCCACGGGCTTAATAAATTCTTTCAGCATCTTGAGGAAAAAAAATACAAGATACAATACCGGGTCCTTTTAAGCAGGTATCGCGGAAAGACAATATGCCCGGAATGCGGGGGATCGAGGCTCAATAGAGGAGCCGGCTTTGTAAAAGTTGCCGGCAAATCGATCCAGGAACTTGTGAAAATGCCTGTTGATCAGCTATACACTCATTTTCAGAATATTAGTCTGTCACCGACAGATAGCCTTATAGCTGAAAGGCTCCTGAAGGAGATCAATATAAGGCTGCGTTTATTGCTTGACGTAGGGTTGCCTTATCTCACTCTCGACAGGTTATCTTCCACTCTGTCAGGCGGCGAATCTCAAAGGATAAATCTATCAACATCGCTTGCAAGTAATCTTGTAGGATCTATGTATATTCTGGATGAGCCAAGCATCGGACTCCATCCCCGTGATACAAATCTTCTTATCAAGGTGCTGAAGGAACTTCGCGATATGGGCAATACTGTTATTGTTGTTGAACATGAAGAAGAGATAATAAAAGCTGCCGATGAGATCATTGACATGGGGCCGGAAGCGGGACGACATGGAGGAGAAGTGGTGTTTCAGGGAAGTCTTGACCTGACTGCCACAAATCAATCACTGACATCCTCTTACATGAGCGGCAGACTTTCAATACCCGTACCGAAGCTAAGGAGAAAATGGAACTCATGTATCGAAATAAAAGGTGCGAGGGAAAACAACCTTAAGAATATAGATGTCAAATTCCCGCTTCACACTATTACAGCTGTCACTGGTGTAAGCGGATCAGGGAAATCAAGCCTTGTTTCTGACATCCTGTATAAAGCTCTCAGCGCCAGGTTAAATGGCAACAATTTGAAGCCCGGTCAATTCAAAGAACTTACCGGCGATCTTGCTGGTCTTACAAAAGTCGAGATGGTTGATCAAAATCCGATCGGCAGATCAAGTCGCTCTAATCCTGTGACTTATCTGAAAGCCTACGATGAAATCAGAAAATTGTATGCCGAGCAACAGGCATCGGTCCAGAATAATTTCAAAGCATCTCACTTCTCTTTCAACATTAAAGGAGGGCGTTGTGAGGAGTGTCAGGGAGAAGGCATTATAAAAGTTGAAATGCAATTCATGGCTGATGTTGAACTAACATGCGAGGCATGCAAGGGGAAGCGTTTCCGGAAGGATATACTGGAAGTGAAATATCACGGAAAAAATATTTATGACATGCTTGAGATGACAATAGATGATGCGATAGACTTCTTCAACAGCCATCCCGGCAAGAGTGAAAAAAGAATAACTGAAAAACTGAAGCCGCTGTCTGATGTAGGCTTGGGTTATATCAAAATGGGCCAATCATCCAGTACCCTTTCGGGCGGTGAGAGCCAGAGAGTCAAGCTTGCATATTTTCTAAGCCAGGAAAGGGATGCAGGTCATATACTTTTTATTTTTGATGAGCCAACTACAGGACTTCATTTCCATGATATAAACAAACTGCTGGAATCTTTTAATGCACTTGTGGAACATGGACATTCAATAATTCTTATTGAACATAACCAGGAAGTGATAAAGTGCTCCGACTGGGTTATTGATCTGGGTCCTGAGGGAGGTGAAGACGGAGGCTATATAGTATTTCAGGGCAAACCTGAAGATCTTGTCAAAAACAGTAAATCATATACGGGAAATTTCCTGGCAAATAAATTAGGGATTTTCAGGAGTAAGAGCAAAATCGTAGAATGAGCTGAATTAGTCAAGACTTAATCTGACAGTTAGGGATTAAACTATATTTGAAATCATCAAAAGACAAATACATGTTTAATCCACAAAACTGTCAGAAATGAATACAGAAGTAAAATTAATCAAAAGCAAGTTAGGATTATTAAATCTTGCCGAAGAACTTGGCAATGTATCACAGGCCTGTAAGGTGATGGGCTACAGCAGAGACACATTTTATCGTTTCCGTGAGCTTTATGATAAAGGTGGAGAGCTGGCATTGCAGGAAATTAGCAGGAGGAAGCCTATACTCAGAAATCGTGTAGAATCGCATATTGAAGAAGCGGTTATCAGGTTAGCGACTGACAATCCTGCCCTGGGTCAGGTTCGGGTATCTAATGAACTCAAAAAGAAAGGATTGTTCATTTCTCCCGGAGGTGTCCGGAGTGTCTGGTTACGTCATGACATGGAGACCTTCAAAAAACGGTTAAAGGCTCTTGAGGCACTGGTTGCCCAGGATGGCATTGTACTAACAGAGAGTCAGGTTGCTGCCCTGGAAAGGAAAAAAGTTGACCAGGAAGTCAAAGGTGAAATTGAGACATATCATCCTGGCTATCTTGGAGCACAGGACACTTACTATGTCGGATCTATCAAGGGTATTGGCCGCATTTACCAGCAAACCTTTATTGACACTTACTCGAAAGTGGTTTGTCTTAAACTCTATGACCGGAAAAATGCTCTTGTCGCGGCAGATACACTTAACGACAGAGTTATTCCATTTTTTGAGGAACATGATATTCCATTGCTCCGCATCCTGACGGATCGTGGCACTGAATACTGTGGTGCCAGGGAGCATCATGAATATCAGCTCTATTTGGCCTTAGAGGACATCGATCATACCAAAACAAAGGCCAGGTCTCCTCAGACCAATGGAATCTGTGAACGCTTTCATAGAACTGTCCAGAATGAGTTCTACGCTATTGCTTTCAGGAAGAAGATTTACACTTGCATAGAGCAGCTTCAGGAAGATCTGGATCAATGGGTATATGAATATAACAACCAGCGGCCTCATACCGGAAAATATTGCTATGGGAAAACTCCTATGCAAACCTTCATCGATAGTATCCACTTGAGTAAGGAGAAAATGCTTGATCAGCAATATGAGAAAATAAACAATAAAGACCATTTATCCGCTGTAAGCAAACAAAATACTTCCGATGAGATGAATGCAAGGCCGGATGATTTATCATCCGTTCATGTTAGCCTTGCAGAAATCGAAGAGGATGTTAAATTTGCTGAAGCGGTAAATGGTTAGTAAAAATATCCCTACTGTCAGATCAAGTACTGACTATTACAAATGAGCAAGATTTTTGAAAACAAAATTTTGCTCATTTGTGTTTTGAAGGATTAAAAATGATTTTGTACAGCGATTTTTTGTCATTTGGTTATTATTGGGCACAATAATCCCATGTGGTCATTTATT
>Ga0255341_1000830_pt1 | contig 48065 bp, 42 predicted proteins | sample wastewater_treat_8_FD_192418 | JGI IMG/M metagenome (GOLD analysis project Ga0255341, IMG submission 192418) | Wastewater microbial communities from Lulu Island WWTP, Vancouver, Canada - plant12 | ecosystem: Engineered > WWTP > Wastewater > Unclassified | place: Canada: Vancouver, British... | reverse complement strand
ATATTAGCAAAACACCCTTGATATTTTCCTAATAATGGTTATTGCGTGAAGTTGTCAAGGTACATCTATTGTAAAAAAAGAGTTTATGCAGTGGAATCAATTATATTTATATGAATAAAATGCCTTGGTCATTGTAAAATATATAAAACATTCCTAAACTAATTTTACCTTGGAGATGATAAGATGAGCTCTGATTTTCAAAATAATGATGTTTTTAACAATAATAATTTAAGTGCCTCAATAGATAAAATGAGGCAGGGAGATATTGCACTAAGAGAACGCTTTATTGAAGAAAACAAGAATATGATAATGAAAGTTGTATCCCAGATTTTAGGCAAATCAGCGATACCTACAAACAGCAAGGAATATGATGCTGCTATTACTGCTTTCAACTATTGTATTGATCATTATGATTTTAATGGTAATGAGACTTTTACTGCATATTCAGAAAAAATTATCAAGGAATGGATATATCACTTCTTATGGGAAGAAAATTCCAATAGCTTAACAATCGATGATCCTTCTACTGATAATTCTAAAGAGTACTTGTACCGTAATTTTGAAAATAAGGATGAGATCATAGTTTTCAAGCAAAAGCTTTGGGAGTTTGGAATAACATTAAGGGATTTGTTTTTCTTAGGTCCGAGAGAAGTAGATCAGATCATGTTTTCGTTAAATATTGCAAAGACAATTGCTGGCAGTAAAATACTTTACAAAAACATGTTTAATTTTAAAACTGTTCCTATTGATGATCTGGATGAGAAAATTAGGATCCAGAAGAAATTAATAGAAAAAAATAAAGAGTACATAATTGCATTATCTATTATATTAAAAAGTGATTTGAAGGTTTTAAAAAGCTATCTTATAAATATTGAACAGGGTAAGCCTACCGAAAACATTGGTATCATACTTGAATTATTCAAAAAAGATGCCATTGTTATGAATTTTTCAGGACAATTTGTTATCATTAAGGTAGACAGAAGCAATAACAGGATTATCGGTAAGCAGGTTCAGCTAAACAAGGACGGTTCGAAACTGTATAGCAGCAATTTTTTAAAATTTGGTGCTATTGCTGCAGGTTCTGTTGCTGTTATCATGGTTATTATGCTTGGAAGTAAAGCTTTCTTAAATAGATCCAATGAAACTGTCTCACCTTCTCCCTCAAGCAAAGTAATTGTATTGGATGATCCAAAATCTGAAGATGAAACAGACTCAGAAACTGGAGATATTGAAGTGCCGGTAGCTACAGAAGTTACAGATGACACTAAAATCAGTCCGACTCCCGCTACTGTTGAGCAAGCACAATCTCCTATAGCCGGTTCTCCATTGGACCCCAGCAGCAATTCAGGAAATGCTGAAAGCAGCACTCCTATTTCTTCAGCTACACCTGCAAAGACTCCTAGGACAAAGCCCACAAATACAAAACCGCCTAAACCTACAAATACAACAAAAAAGGCAACTCCCAAAAATACTGTTCCTACTTTAAAGCCTACTGTAAAACCTACAGTAAAGCCTACCGCAAAGCCTACTTCAAAGCCTGCAACCGAGGCTCCTAAGCTGGCAAAAGCACAGGGAATTCCGGGATCAGTTCAAATATCTTCCAGTGCTTATTCTGTAAAAGTAGGAGAATATTTCACACTATCCATGAATATGTTTGGGGGTAATAATGGAACTTCTCTTATACTTTATGAAAATAACGAAGTTATATCAACAAGTTCTTTAGAAGATAAAACACCCGAATCTCAATCAAGGAGTGTAGCTGTTATAGCTGAAAAGAAAGGCATATTCAACTATAGATGGAAGCTTGTTAATGAATTCGGATCAAGTTCAAGCGGTACATTAACAATGATCGTTACAGAATAACAGTAATATTAAGCATTATAGTTTTCCGTACTTTATTAAATACGATTAATCTTTTACATTTATCTATCGCAAAATTCCGTTAAAGCGTTCGTTATTTTGCTCTGCTAAATGTAAGATTAATAACGTATTTAATATAGAAAAAAGGACCTTTAGAAAAGCAATTTCAAAGCTAAAGGTCCTTTAACTGTTCTATTCTATATTCATTCTTTTATTCTATATTCATTCCTTTGGGTATAGTCTGGTCATGGGAATAACGGACTTTTCGACAGACGGACTGCTCCACATAAGCTTAACCCTTCCATATAGATTTCCATTAAAATACTCAATTTTTATCTTATGTTTATTTCCGGCTTTTAATTCTATTTCCCTGGTTGCTGTTGTGTCTTTGGATGAATTAACCCATTCGTTAACTTCCAGCACATCGTCTATCCATAGCTTAACACCGCCGTCATACTCTAAGTGAAATCTATATTTCTCATCGCTGACCGGCTGTACATAGCCTGTCCAACGGATGCTAAACTTTTGATCCTGATGGACTCTTTGGTCAGGCGAACCGGTTCCCCAGTTAAAATTGATTTCTGTATCAATACCTTTTGCCTTTAGATCAGTCAAATCAGTATTATCATAATATTCATAGGTTAGACCCTTTCCCCCACCGGCTAAAACAGTCGGTTGAGGCTTTTTCTCTGCAGGATACAAGCATGAAGAAGGAACAATTGATTTTTCCACTAAAATACTGGTCCACCACAAAGTAACTATACCATTACCGGTATTATTATAAAATTCAAGTTTTATATCATATTTTTGGTTACCTGTTAATGTTATTTTTGCTGTATCAATCATATTCCACTGCTCGTTCCATTGATCAATCAGAAGCTCATTATTAATCCAAAGCCTTACTCCATTATCACGATTAACATAAAACTTATATTCCCCTGTGTATGGAGGTTTAATATATCCTGTCCAGCGAACACTATAAGAGTCATCATTCTTTACGCCGGGAGCGGGTTCCACACCTGGAAACCAATAAAAGTTGATTTGCTTGTCAATACGAGTGGTTACTAGTTTTGTAAGATCAATATTATCATAGTACTCAGCCAATAACCCTGTACCTGTTTCAGGCTTTGGTGTCGCTGCTGGAGTACTCCCTGGCGTATTTATTAACGGTTTTATGCCGGTTTGACTATCATTTGAACCTTTTGTTGGAGTACTAGATATTTTTTTTGTATTTGAATTCATTGTATTTAAATTATCAGTATTCAATCTACTTGGTGTATTACTAAATATTGAATCACTTTCCAAACCGGACGGTAAAGGTGTATTCGTAAGTTTATCCGTTATATGGGCAGTTACATTGGCATTAGTCCCATCATTCTTTGTTGTGGGTGTATTGGTCGTGGGTATATTGGTTGTGGGTGCATTATAATCCATATTACCCTTGTTTTTATGATAAGTTATTATCAAATCCGATACTTCAAACCTTTTAGCGTCATCAAGGGATACCTTACTGCCTGTCTTCACCAATTCTTTATACAAAGCATATCTTCCTAATGAAATCCCATTCTTTTTTGTGGCCTCAATATCATTCTTATCCAACCGGAAAACATCTACCAGGTTATTATCCCCATGTATTGCTCCTACATCTTTCTTCAAACCCGACAAAAGACTGCTTAACTTATTATCGTTGGCTTTTAATTCATCTTTATTTGTATTTGGGCTTGAGTTTAACGCACCTGATATTAAAAAATAGTTTTTAACATCATCCTTGATTATCCCTTTTTCTGCACATCTATTTATTATTATATAGAAAGCTTCATTTATCTTCATTCCTTTAGGTTTCAAGTCCCCTATCAATTCCCTGGCATCTTTGTTTATATAGTCAGCTTCCACAACCTTATAATCTTTATCAATAGCAAACTGAATGCTAGGATTTATATCCAGACTTATATATGCCAAAATTTTGTCATTATAAGTGCTTCTGTTGAACATTATGCTTGCAAAGATGGATATTCCAATAATTAATACTATAGCGGCTGCTAACGAAGCCCTTTTTAAAATATAAGCCGTATTTATAACATCACTCATTTTAAAATATATTTCCTGACTCACATACATAGTAGGCTTTCTAGCCAATTTGTAATATCCATTATCTTCAGTCAATACAGTAACATAATGTTTTTCAATATCAATTATTATCCCACTTTTATCCATTTCTTTTTTTTCCCCCTAACGTTCGGCCAAGATAGGACTGTAGATGCTCAAAATCATTTCCATATATTATTGTAACAGATATAATAAACTCTCTATTTCTTTCAATGGTCCTTGGATGAACATCAACAATCTTGGTCAATTCCTTCATTGGAAAATATTTTTTATTAATTATTTTCTTAAAAATTTCCTTATTTTGTGCAATTTTTTTTCCTACTTTAACACACATCTCCCTTGAGTCGCTGTGCTTAGGAGTATACTTATGCAAATCACTTAATTTTATTCCAAATGCCCTTAACTGATCATCAAAACTTTTTATCTCCTGAAAAAGCTCTATTCTGTCATATTTCGATGTTGCAGGTTCATTGATATACTTTTCATCAAATTGTTTTTCTTTCTCCTCTAAGTATGAAAAGGGTATCTCTTTACTCCTTTTTGATACAAATCTTATATAATCAATTATCCTTCTCTTTATTATCTGTTCAGCAAAACTAAAAAAATTAAAGGCATTTAAGCTTTTATTACTGTCAAATTTATCAATAGCTTCATTAAAAGCAATAAGTCCAATACTATATTCATCACAATTTCTAAGACCTTCCTTGTTCGGCACTGCATTGGAAATAACCCTTAAAATGAAAGGTATGTAGTCATTAATAAATTTATCCCTAAGTTCTTCATCTCCATCTTTAATTCTGTTAATCAAGTGTCCGGCATGCTCTTTGTCAGAATTATAGACTGTAAAAGTAAAAATCAAAATAAAGCACCCCTTTTATAAGCAGGAATTTATGTAAACAAAATCATTTCATGATTTTGTTGAAATCGGTAGTTGTAACATGAAGTAAAAAATGAATAAAATTCTCAAATTTTATTGTAATTATGTTCATTTTATCTTGAATTATATCATATCAATAAAACAGCTACAAATGGTGCAATCAAATAAAAATAATTATTTTATTTAAGGTATGTTATAGAAATAACTTAATGTATATGCTCATTTTCGATTAAAATACAGTAATGTTTTTGAATGGTTTTTATATACATATAATTATCGACACATTGGCATATTAACTCAAATATATTAAAACGATTAATCTTTTACATTTATCTATCGCAGAATTCCGTTAAAGCGTTCGTTATTTTGCTCTGCTAAATGTAAGATTAATAACGTATTTAATATAGCTTTTATAATTAAATATTCGAAGGAACTTTATTTTTTAGTCGTTTATGAAAATTTTATGAAAATTTATAGTTATTTATAAAAATTTAATAAATTGAATAAGCTGAAACAAATAGCTTTTTTAAGCATAATGTTATAAGATATTATTGCCGATAAAAAACTTGATAAAAACTTGCATTTCTATTAAAGTTATACTCTACATAAAAATCGATATTAATTTTAGATTTGACAGAGCAAATAACGAAAGGTTCAGCTGAATTTGCGATAGACAAATGTAAAAATTGATTGATTTTTATATACTATTATTATGTATCATTAAAGGAGGTTTTCTAATTGGACGTACTTAGCAGTAATATGAATAGCCAAGGCTATAATCCATTATTATCTTATGAGCCCATTCAAAACACAAAAATTCCACTCTGGGAAACTATTGCAAAATTGGCTTCTATAAATGAATTTGGTCTTTATATGCGTGAATCAAGCAAAATAATCCCCCTGCTTCATAAAGAAATTTTGGAGGTAAACAGTGAAACACGGAAGCTTTTTGGCAGAGCTGGTGAATCAAATCCCTGGATTTTACCGGACAGCAACAGGATAAAGCTATACAAAATGGCTCAAAAGCTAGCAGATTTACAAGATGGACAAAGAATTAGGATTAAAAGAAAAACAGCAGCTAAATCTGCAGATGTATATGGCGGCTTACTAAGGCTAAAAATCACCATAGCTATGACAATAGTTTTTGCAGATTCTTTTAAAAAGGTTTTGCCTTTGGAAGAACGATTTATTCAAATGCACAAGGATATCACATATATTTTGACTTCAGCACTTGAAATAGACGCAGATATATTAAAAGCCATGGATTCAAATAGATTAAAGAACTTTTTCAAGACATATTGTTAATAGGTTTTATATTTTAACCAAATTAGAGATGTTTTAATACTATATTTTAGCTAATTATTTCATATGATTTTATTTTTCCATACATATACTTTATACCCATATAATAACACAACCACCCGGGTAACTTATAGTCACTTTCCCATACTTTGACAGGATTGCACCCATAAAGATAATTGAGCACCTCATTTCGACAGCTAGCTCTTCGGGAATGAAGGTATTGTTTATTGTTGAAGAATCGATCAGGATAATATTATCTTCCATATTAACCTTACATCCTAGGCTCTTTAATATATTTACCATTACTTCAACATCTTTTAACCTGGGACAATTCTTTATGACGCTAAGCCCCTCGTTTAGTACAGTCGCTGCAAGTATGGGCAAAACAGCATTTTTTGCACCTTCGATGATAATTTCGCCTTTTAATTTCTGTCCACCGCTAATAATAAGTTTACTCATTTTTTACAACACCTCCGAAAACCCGGTGGAAATAATCCTATTCGTATATGTTACATATTATGCTGGGTTTACAAAAATGTTACTTTTTTATTTTTATAAAAAAAGGCATTGATCAGCTAATAATTTGATAATGCCTTAATCAATTATTCCTTATGTTAATTGCAAGGCCGTATATTTTATCTGCTGCATCTCTGACACCGATTATCCCTGCATTTTTTGACATTGCCTTAAGCTTCGCTTTATTTTTTATAGTGTCAACAATTTTTTTATGAAGCACCTCACCGCATAAATCTTTTTCCAATATTACCAAAGCTGCACCGTGCTTTTCAAGGGCTTTGGCATTATGCTCCTGATGATTGGCGGTAACATAAGGTGAAGGTATCAGAATTGAAGGAACTGAAAGTGCTGTAAGCTCACTTATTGTTATTGCACCCGCCCTGCAGACAACCAGGTCTGCCGCAGCCATTACAGCGGCCATATCAAATATGTAAGGGAGCACCTGAACCGACTTATAATTAACCCCATCCAATTTTTCCATAACATTTTTATGCTGTTTCTCTCCTGTTGCATAAATAATCTTAAAGGATCCTTCCTTGTAATGGGTTTTTAGCATATCAACAACCGACTGGTTTATTTTTTCAGCACCTAAGCTTCCCCCAAAGATTACTACAAGAGGGTTAGAGAAATCAATATTGAGGCTTTCCCTGGCATTAGCACGTTGAATTTCCAACATTTCCTTTCTTATGGGATTGCCAGTAAGAATTACCTTTTTTGCACCTTTGAAGAATTTCTCCGATTCCTTAAAACTAATGGCCGTTATATCTGAAAACCTTGAAAGTATCCTGTTTGTAACACCTGGAAAAGCATTTTGTTCATGAATAAGAGTTGGAATTTTTTTCATGGATGCTGAGAAAACAACAGGACCACAAACGTAGCCCCCAGTACCTATTACTATATCAGGCTTAAATTCCTTTACTATTCTTCGTGCTTCATGAAATCCTTGAAACATCTCCTTTACTGCAATAAATGTATCTTTTGAAAGCTTTCTTCTAAATCCCCTTACCTTTATGAGTTTAAGCTCAAAGCCTTCTCTTGGTACCAGTTTTGTTTCAAGACCCCTTTCGGTCCCCACAAAAATTATTTCAGTTTCAGGTTTTTTGGACTTTATATACTTGGCAATGGCAAGCCCCGGATTTATGTGACCTGCAGTGCCTCCACCGGCTATTAATACTTTCAAATTCATTCACCTCATATTCTATCGTAGTTTGCCTGTTTTGATATATTTAAAAGAATTCCGATGCTGCAGAGCATAAAAGTAAGGGATGTACCGCCCGAGCTAAAAAACGGCAGTGCGATCCCTGTGGCAGGTATAGATGATGTAACAACAGCTACATTAATAATAACCTGCATTCCAATAAGAGAAGTCAACCCAATAGCAACAAGGCTTCCAAAAACATCCTGTGTATTAATGGCTACTTTTATACCTCTCCAGATAAATACAAAAAACAGCATCAGTATGGCTAGAACGCCTATAAATCCCAATTCTTCCGCTATAACAGCAAAAATGAAGTCATTGTATGGCTCCGGTAAATAGAGATGCTTTTGCATACCCTTTCCCAATCCTTTGCCGAATAACCTTCCGGAACCTATGGCATAGAGAGATTGGATAATCTGCCAGCTGTCTCCCTGTTTATCCTGCATTGGATCCAAGAAAGTTGTCAGCCTTTTTCTGGCATGAGGCATAGTTGTAATTGCTACAATAAAAGCTCCTATAGCAGGTATTCCAAGCAACACAAAATGTTTTATCTTTGCACCTGCACAGAATAAAATTATGGTAGCTACAATAACAACTAAGACTGTACAGCTAAGATGGGGCTCAATGAGCAGGAGACCTGAAAATATACCTATTAAAATCAGGTAGGGTAACAATCCCTTAAAGAAATATTTAAGATCATCTCTTCTTTTGGATAGACTATAAGAAAAAAATAAAATCATAGATATTTTTAGAAGTTCAGAAGGTTGGAAAGAAATGGGACCTATAAAAATCCATCTGTACGCACCGTTAAGTTTAGTTCCTATACCCGGTATCCTTACCAACACAAGCAAAACCAAACTTGCAACAAATAAAATGGGAGATATCTTACCAAGCTTATGATAGTCAATCCTTGATATAATAAGCATTCCAATTACACCAACAATGGCAAAAATTATTTGTCTTTCTACAAAGTAATAAGCATTTCCTTTATGATAATTATACGCACTGGGGTAACTGGCACTAAAAAGCATAATTAAGCCTATAGAAAGCAGCATAAGCACAGATATGAATATCCAAAAATCAAACGGTCTCTTTCCCTTCATTGAATACCCTCCAAAAAAACATAATTAAACCCGGAACAGCTTTTAATCTATCAGCCCGTATATATTGCAATACCAATTCCACACAATACTAAAGTTACAATCCAGAAGGAATATACCACCTTTGTCTCTTTCCAGCCTGAGAGTTCAAAATGATGATGCAGAGGTGCCATTTTAAAAACTCTTTTTCCCCTTGTCTTAAAGGATATCACCTGTATAGCAACTGATAGTATCTCGGCAACATATACAGCACCAACCAATAGAATTATAAACGGCATCTTCATCATAATTGCAAGGGTACCCACTGCACCGCCTAAAGCCAGTGAGCCTGTGTCACCCATAAAAATCTTGGCAGGATGTATGTTAAATGTAAGAAAGCCAAGGCAACCTCCTGCCACAAAAGATGAGAAGACCATACTGTATTCCCACTCTGTATTTGTCATTGCAACAAGTGAAAAAAATACCATTACAATAAGGGTTGTTCCGGCTGCAAGGCCATCTAAGCCGTCAGTAATATTGACGGCATTTGTTGTAGAGTACAATACAAAAATAACAAATAATATATAAAACCATTTTTCAGTAATGGTTCCTAAGAAAGGAATGGTTATATCTACGCCAAGGTCGGTAAAATATGCCGTGTATATAGCAAAAACAGCCGCTACAAGCAAAAGCCCTATCGTTTTTTGCTTTGGGTATAGACCATCCTTTCTTCTTTTCTTAACTTTTATAAAATCATCAATAAAACCAATCAAACCAAATCCAATAGTGGCTATTGCCATAGGTATAATTTCAGGATATATTCTTCCGAAATAGATAGAAAGCAAAAGAATCGGTATTAGAAAAATCAAACCGCCAATATTTGGAGTCCCTGTTTTTTTCAAGTGAGTAGCAGGTCCGTCATCACGAACTGTTTGGCCAAACTTGAGCTTTGTTAAAGCCGGAATTAAAATAGGCCCTGCAATTAGAGCCATAGCAAATGATAATATAAAAACCAAAACTTGAATAGACAATTGCATTTTAATACTTCACCCCGTATTTCATCCTGATAATTCTTCAATTATTTATTAGATTTTGTGCTATTTCTTCCATTTTCATTCCTCTCGAACCTTTTATAAGGATATAATCCCCTGCTTTTACAAAATCCTCTAAAAATTGCTTTGCACCATCATTGTCATCAAATGAAAAAACCCTCTCCGCAGGTATGCCCGCTTCCAAAGCTCCTTGAGCAATACTCCTGCCGTTTTCACCAACAGTAACCAGATAATTTATATCTTTTGATGCAACATATTTACCTACTCCTACATGTGCCTTGTACGCCCACTCTCCCATTTCCAGCATATCTCCGAGCACTGCTATGGTTCTGTTGCCCTCACATGTATCCTTCAAGACATCTATCGCCGATTCCATTGATTGAGGACTTGCATTATAAGCGTCGTTAATAACCTTGTAGCCCTTATTACCAACTATATTCAATCTCATATTAGCAGGACTGTATGACGCTATACCTTTAATAATACTCTCAACAGACATACCCATGTTAAGCCCAACAGCTATAGCCGCCAATGCATTATAAACATTGTGTGTTCCCGGTACCGGAATATGTACCTTATAGTCATTATTACCTATTGTAACTTCAAAGCAGATACCGCTTTCACCCATTGATTTAACATTATAGGCTTGCAAATCAAGGCCCTCTTCTGTTCCGTAATAAATAGTCTTATACTTCAAAAATCCCTTTAAACCAAATAAAAGGCTGTCATCTCCGTTTAATATAACAATGCCGTCATCAGGCAGTCCTTCCATTATCTCCATCTTGGCTTTAAGTATATTTTGCTTTGAACCAAGCTTCTCTATATGGGACATTCCGATATTGGTAATAACTGCAATTTTGGGTTTCGCTATTTTTGTCAGGTAGCTGATCTCACCCAAGCCGCTCATGCCCATTTCCAAAACTGCTGCCTCATGATCCCTTTCCATATTCATGACTGTAAGCGGCAGCCCTATATGGTTATTAAAATTGCCCGATGTTTTTAGTACGTTAAATTTTTGCCGGAGTACGCAGGAAACCATGTCCTTCGTACTTGTTTTCCCGACGCTTCCTGTTATACCAACTAACGGTATGTCAAACAATTCCCTGTAATATCTTGCAATATCTCCTAATGCCGCTAAAGTATCCTCTACCTTAATAAGAGCCTTTCCTTCCATGGCATTTACGCCATAAGCATCTTCCGATGTCAAAGACGCTGCAGCTCCTTTCATGAAACAGTCCTCAATAAATTCATGGCCATCAAAATTCTCTCCCTTAATGGGAATGAAGAGATTTCCTTCTGCAACTTTCCTAGAGTCTGTACAAATACCGTTAATTTCCTTATATATTTCACCAAAAATCAATTTGCCCTTAGTTGCCTCAACAATTTCTTTCAATCCAAGTATCTGCATATAATTACCTCTCCGACCATTTTATTTTTGGTTGACACATAAACCAAGTAACTCCAGAACTACTTCTCTTTCATCAAAATGAATTGTCTTGTCCTTGAATATCTGGTAAGTCTCATGTCCCTTCCCTGCAAGCAAAATTATATCCCCTTTTTGTGAATTTTCCAAGGAATATTTTATTGCTTCCCTTCGGTCCACTATTGTTATATATGCACCATTTGTCCTTTTAATGCCTTCTTCTATATCCCTTACTATGTTCACAGGCTCTTCAGTTCTTGGGTTATCAGATGTAATTATCGTTAAATCAGCTAATCTTCCGGAGATTTCGCCCATTATAGATCTTTTGGTTCTATCCCTGTCTCCTCCGCAGCCAAATAGACAGATAACCCTTCCAGTGGAATAATCTTTTATGGTCTTAAGAATGTTTTCCAGACTGTCCGGGCTGTGAGCATAATCAACTATAACGGTAAATTTATCATCAGTATATACCACTTCTGCTCTTCCCGGAACCCGAGTATTTAAAAGGCCATTCCTTATATCCTCAAGAGGTACCCCTCCTAAAATACAGCAGCCTATGGCAGCTAAAGCATTGTAAACTGTAAATATTCCCGGGATATTTACCTTCAAATGACTGTTTCCCCATTCCGAAACAAGGTCAAATTCCACACTGTCAGCGTTTGTCACAATATTTACAGCATTAAAGTCAGCTTTCTTGTTTATTCCAAATGTATATACCTTCGAAGCCGCTGCAGTTGCAGCTTCTCTTGCTCTTTCTCCATAGTCACTGTCTATATTGATAAGGGCCTTGTCACACATTTTAAACAGCTTCATTTTTGCATTAAAGTACTTCTCAAAGGTTTCATGAAAATCAAGATGGTCTTGGGTCAGGTTTGTAAAAACCCCAATATCATATTTGCAACAGCTTACTCTATGCAGCTCTAATGCATGGGAAGATACTTCCATAACAACGCTATTAACATTTTTTTCCACCATATCACCAAAAAGAGCTTGAAGATCATAGGATTCAGGAGTAGTTCTTTCTGTAGGTATTGTTTCATTTCCTATATAATTTGCAACAGTACCGATAAGCCCCACCTTTTGACCTTTTCTTTCAAGAATTGACTTGATCATAAAGGTGGTGGTAGTCTTCCCCTTTGTTCCTGTAACACCATAGAGGGTAAACTTATCCGATGGATTTTCAAAAAAGGCATTTGAAACATGTGCCAATGCCAGCCTTGTATCAGCAACTCTTATAACTGTAATTCCTTCAGGAACACTTACATTCTTCTGCACCAACAAAGCTTTGACTCCATTTTCAATTGCCGAAGCTATATATTGATGTCCATCTACCTTAAATCCCTCAATGCAAACAAATAGAGTACCATTTCTTACTTTTCTTGAATCATAAGCAATATTGGTAATATCCGAATTTATATCCCCACATATCTCTAAAATATCCAATCCTTCAACAAGCTCTTTAAGTAACATATCTGAAACCTCCATTTATTAATACCTAAGCAAATCATAAAACCCTTATTCCATATCAGGCTTTCTAAAAACAACTTCAACCAACTGGCCTTTTGTCACCTTTGTTCCGGGCGGAAGAGACTGCTCAACTGCATTGCCCAGGCCAACCGCTTTTATATTTAATCCTGCTTCTTTTAGTGTCTTAGCTGCTTCGTCAATGGTTTTGTTCAAAATATCCGGCATAGTGACCATTGGTTGAGTTTCAGGCTTATATGTATATAATAGCACAACTGTTTTTTCAGGAACAATAGCATCAGGTTTTGGCATTTGTTCCATAACAACTGTAGCATTAGTATTTCCCTTATTTACTATTTCATATGTAAGGCCTTTTTCGTTTAACATTTTTTTTGCTTCCTCAAAGGACAGCCCTGTAACTTCCGGCACCGTTGTATCGACCTGTAATGCATCCTTATCCTTTTCGGTATACCTTCTTGGAATCTCAAGATAATTTAAAATATCTTCAACCAGTTTACCTGCTACAGGAGCTGCCACCATACCTCCTGTGTGGGGATAAACATCCGGGTGATCCAATATAACAAGTGCACATATAACCGGATCATCTGCAGGTGCAAAGGACATAAAAGACGCTATATACCTGCCGTATTTCTTGGTTTGGAGAGTTTCCGAGGTACCTGTCTTACCTGCTAGCCTATATCCTTTTACATAGGCATTGCCACCTGTCCCTTCCGATACAACGCCTTCAAGGATAGTTCTTAATGTCTGAGCTGTTTCTTTTGTTATAACTGTCCTTACAGCCTCCGGTTGGAATGTTTTTACAACATTACCCTCATCATCAGTGAGCTCTTTTACCAGCCTTGGCTTATACAATGTCCCTCCATTAGCAATAGCTCCATAGGCGGTTATAAGCTGAATTGGAGATATCTGAAATCTTTGACCGAATGAAGCTGCTGCCATGTCAACCTCAGTTGGCTTTTTATGTATAACACTTTTTGCCTCCCCAGGCAAGTCAATATTGGTCTTGTCAAAAAATCCGAACTTTCTTACATAGCTATAAAACTTCTCTATCCCAAGTGCCTGGGATACTCTTACAAAAACCGGGTTGCACGAATTGTATACTCCCTCGGTAAAGGTCTCATTGCCATGGGCATTTGGTCTCCAGCAGTTAATATTCCAACCTCCTACCCTGACTGTTGCATCCGTTACAGGACTATCGGGTGTAACCACACCTTCCTGGAGTCCTGCCGCTGATGTTACCGCTTTGAATGTTGATCCGGGTTCATAGGTATCAACAACTGCTTTATTCCTCCAAACGGTTTTTTGAAGCATTTCGATATCCTTTTTTGTTGTCCCCTTCCATTCACTTGTATCAACACCCTCCGGTGCTGCAAATGGATAATTCAAATCAAAATCAGGCTTTGAAGTAAGGGCAAGGACATCTCCGTTTCTTGGATCCATTACTATTGCTGTTGCTCCTCTTAAAATCTTATAGTCCTTAATTGCTTTTTCGAGTGCCTTTTCTGCAAGATACTGAATTGTTTCGTCTATGGTCAATACTACATTATTTCCCTTTTTTGGTGCAACATGCTTTTGTTCATTGGAAGCAATTTCCCTGCCTCCCGCATCAACCTCACTGAGTATTTTTCCTGGCGTTCCTTTCAGGTATTTATCCATAATAGCCTCTATCCCATCTAATCCCTGGTTATCAGTTCCTGTAAAACCAATTACATGGGCAGCCAGATTCCTGTTTGGATAAAACCTCTTTGTATCTTCAACTACGTAAATGCCGCTTAACTGTTCATCCTTAATCCATTTTCTTATCCTGTCACCAACATCTTTATCAACTTTTCTTACAATTCTTTCATAACGGCTTTTCCTGTCAAGCTTTTTTATTACCTCTTCTTCCTCGAGAGATAATATTTCACACAGACCTTTAGCTATTACATACTTATCCTTCTTAGATCGTCTTATTTCCTGCGGATTTATTGACACCGTTTCAACACTTGCACTTACTGCAAGCTCATTCCCGTTCCTGTCATATATCGTTCCTCTCCCGGCCCCTATTTCTATACCGGAATTCTGCTGTTCATACGCTTGCTGCTGATACCATTCACCATCAATTATCTGTATAAATACAAGTCTAATAAGCAATAGTATTATTACTGTCAAAAAGAAAAGCAAAACAATCAAAAGCCTTTTTTTTATGGTTAAACTTATACCTGTCAAGATTATACCCCCACTACAAAAAACTCTCCTGCAAAAAAAGGATAAACTACTAAGCTGCGACTTAAATCGCTACTTATATTATCCTTCAATAAGTTGCCGGCATTTTTGTCCCTTGCTTCAGAAATTCACAAGGCTTATCGGTTGTATATCACTAATGCCTTAGAAATAACTTCAATTTCTCGAGGACAAATCCCGAACGCTTCACCGGGGTTTGGACGAAGAGAATTGAATGTTAGTTCTTAGCATTAGTTCAGTAATGCTCTAGAGACAAGTACTTTCAATCCAAACTACTGAATATGCTTTCTACATATGAAAGCAAGCTTCCTTTACTTGTGCCGTCATTCTTTTCAGGAATTTCAGTAAAATCGGTTTTGGGAACATTAACGTAAATTATTTGATGTTTATCAGGCTTTTGCATATCAAGGCGTGTTTGTGCAATTTCCCTTATCCTGTTTAAATCAAGATTCTTTTGTATCTCAAGTCTCAATCTGACATTTTCATTTTTATGCTCATTTAATTCTTTATTGTCTTTATTAAGCTTATAATCCATTTCGGTAATCTGTGCATACATGTAGATTATTTGAGAAAAGGATAGAAAAAATATCAATATACAGAAGACAGCCTTCAGCTTAACCTTGTTGTTTTTCTTTTGTCTTTTTTTAGCTTTTAGTACTTTGTTGTTTTCATAAACATCATAGTCGATCTTTGGAGCAGCTGTTCCGTAATAATATTTTTCTTTCTCCGCTAACAATTGTATTCACCTCTTTTTCAAAATATTCACAGAATCACCTGGCTATATTTATTCACATCTTTGCTGTCTGTATTTAAAGGAACAATAAATCCGAGAGTTTATTATCAAGACCTCCCGGAAATACAATTAACAAAACCTGCCAGGAGAAATTACGATATCTGTAAATCCTGGTGTCAATATGTTAATGCAATAAGACACCATAATCCCCTAGGCATTAAGAAATGTGAATAAAATCACTGTTCTTTGTTTAATCTTTTTTCTTTTGTGTAGTTTAGTTTTTTTGTCTTTTGTAAAATTTAATCTTTTTTCTTTTGTGTAATTTAATTTTTTGTCTTTTGTAAAACTTAATCTCTTTTTTCTTTTGTTTAATTTAATTTTTTGTCTTTTGTAAAATTTAATCTCTTTTTTCTTTTGTTTAATTTAGTTTTTTGTCTTTTGTAAAATTCAATCTCTTTTTTCTTTTGTGTAATTAATTTTTTGTCTTTTGTAAAATTAATCTTTTTCCTTTGTGTAATTAAATCTTTTCTTTTGTACTTACTTTAAATTTTATCCTTAGTATTTTCATAAAAACTTGTCTTTTGTGTGTTTTCACGTTCTTATCTTTTGTGTGTTTTTACTTTTTGTATGTTTTACTCTTTTGTGTGTTTTAATTTTCGTCATTGGTATTTCGCTTTAGTATTTATGTTAATTTTTTTAATACCCTTAATTTAGCACTGCGAGCCCTTGGATTTTCCTCCAGTTCAATATCTGAAGATACAATAGGCTTTCTTGTCAGCAATTCAACCTCCGGTTTCTTACCGCATACACAGACCGGAAAACTATCGGGACATGTGCATGGCTTTGCTTTTTTAAAAAATTCATTTTTTACTATTCTGTCTTCAAGAGAATGGAATGTTATTATTAACAGCCGTCCTCCCGGATTCAGGATAGATACTATATCGTTAATGGCATTTTCAAGTATTCCAAGTTCATTGTTGACCTCTATTCTTATTGCCTGAAAAGTCCGTTTTGCCGGGTGAGGTCCTTCCCTTCTTGCCGAACTTGGTATAGCTGCTTTAATAATGTCTACAAGTTCATATGTAGTGCTTATTCTTTTCTTTTTCCTTTCCCTTACAATAAACTCAGCAATTCTTGATGCCCACTTTTCTTCTCCGTAATCCCTTATAATTTCCTTTATTCTTTTTTCATCATACTCATTCACCACAATCTCAGCATTTAATTCATTACTTCTATCCATCCTCATATCCAGTGGTGCATCATTCTGGTATCCAAAACCTCTCTCTGCTTCATCCAACTGGTGGGAAGATACCCCAAGATCTAAAAGGACTCCGTCAACACCATCTATTTTCAGATCTGTGCAAATCTCCTTAATATTTTTGAAATTGCTGTTAATGAGAAATACCTTACCTTGTCCGCCCAAATCTTTTATCCGTTTGGAAGACACCTCTATTGCAAAATAATCCTGATCTAAGCCGATTAAAACACCATATTCATTAAGCTTTTTATAAATATGGGATGAGTGCCCGGCTCCTCCAAGAGTACCGTCAATATAGATTCCATCGGGCTTGATATTTAAATATTCAATGCACTCTTTAAGCATTACCGGCTTATGATTAAATTCCATATTTACACCTTACCATTATTTAGCAATAGTTAATTTTTAAAATACTATTCCTATGGATGTCAAGTTCTTAGCAAGTTCATTAGGATTCGCATTGATATCGGAAATATAATTCTGCCATTTGTCCTTATCCCAGATTTCAACTCTGGAAGAAACACCTACTACTGCAACATCCTTATCTATTCCTGCATAATCCCTTAATGTTTGTGGTACTAATATTCTTCCCTGCTTGTCCAATTCACATTCTGCAGCACCTGAAAGGAAAAATCTAACAAATGCTCTTGCATTGTTGTCTGTCATAGGAAGTGACTTAAGCTTTGCTTCAAAGCTTTCCCAATCGGCCATGGAATACACAAACAAACAGTCATCCAGTCCTCTGGTTATCATAAACTTATCCCCAAGGCCTTCTCTAAACTTTGAAGGCATTATCAAACGGCCTTTAGGATCAACTGAGTGTTGGTATTCACCTGAAAACAATTATTTCACCTCACATTTTGGGAACGCTCACCACTTTTCACCACTTTCCTCCACTTGTATTTAATTTTATTCTAATTTTTTATAATAATCAAGTCATATTACAAAAAAAAATTTAAAAAACTAAAAAGATAGGACTTTAGTCCTATCTTTTTCTATTGACATTTCTTAATTTTTCAAAAAATCTTCCACTATTACACTTTTATTGGGATGAATTAAAAATTACTTTCTTTCTCCTTGCTGATACACTTAAAACTATACCCATCGCCATGAAATTGGTAACCAGGTTTGTCGCCCCCTGACTTACAAAAGGCAGTGGAATGCCTGTGCACGGCAGAATACCTATTGACATGCCGATATTCTCAAAGGTATGGACCGCAATCATGCCTGCAACACCTATTACCATTATGGAACCGTATTTATCCCGTGAATTCTTTGCAATATAAATGCATCTTAACAGAATAAAAATCAGCAAAAGCACTATAACAACAGAACCTATAAATCCCAATTCTTCACCGATTACCGAGAAAATAAAATCCGATTCTTTAACAGGAACCATGTTGTTCTGTGTCTGTATCCCTTCAAAAAGGCCTTTTCCCCAAAGCTGTCCTGAACCTATGGCATACTTTGACCTTAAAACATTAAAACCTGAGCCAAGAGGATCAAGCTCGGGATAGAGAAAGGAAATTATTCTGGCCTTTCTCTTGTCATTCAAAACAAAGAACCACATTATAAGTCCCACAGGTATTGCTGCAGCAATCATGGATATGAAATATTTCAAAGGCACTCTGCAGACAAATAACATTATCAAAAATATGGATATAAACACCATACTTGTCCCAAAATCCTTCTGCATCACTACAAGTCCAATAATAATTGAAGAGTATATTATCAATTTAATAATGTTACCCCTTCGCTGTCCCTCCAATATCCTTTCCAAAAATATTGAGGCGACCATAATAAAAGCCACCTTTGCAATCTCAGAAGGCTGCACGGTTACAAATCCTAAATCCAGCCAGCTCCTGCTTCCAAGCTCATCACCCGAACCGAATTTCAAAACCACTATAAGCAGCATTACACTTACAATATACAATCCGCTTCCAAATAATTTGAAGTCCTTGTAATCAATACAACTCATTATAAGGGCAAGAGTTATTCCTATAATAAGTCCGGCCAATTGGCTTATTGCTATTCTAAAACCGCCATCAGCCCTTGTAAGAGTAGCACTTCTAACAACTAAAAACCCCAATGTCGAAAGAAGCAGAACCGCAGAAAAAAGAAGATAATCAAAATTCTTTACTATATTTAACCCTTTCGTTTTTTCGACAAAATACATACATGTCACCCATACTAAACAAAGTCGCTTGCGGCACTATAATCAATCATTTATATTTTTACTTGAAGTTTCAGTGTCTTCATAATGCTGTTCATTGCTTTCACTATGCTGTTGTTCATTTGACTCAATGCCTTCCCCATTAGTCTCCATTTTTTTATTATTGAGTTCCTCCAATATTTTGCTGTAACTGCTTGGTTCGCTTGCCGATTCCAAAGCTTCGGTATTTTTCTTTTTTCTAAGCACTACAAATGCTGCCATTCCAATAACAGCACAACACAGGGCTATCATTTGAGAAATCTTCACAGGACCAAGCATCAGACTGTCGAGCCTTAGACCTTCGATCCACGTCCTGCCTACACCATATAACATAATGTATAACAAAAACACTTCCCCGTTATTCTTCTTCCTTTTCCTATACCATATGAGAAATGCGAACACTCCAAGATTCCACAATGACTCATACAAAAACGTTGGATGCACAGGTATTTTAGGATCCAAGTCCGGATAATATCTGCTCAAATAATCCTGTATTACATTTCCTGTCATGCCCCAGGGAAGATCGGTTTGACTACCAAAGGCTTCCTGGTTAACAAAGTTTCCCCACCGACCTATAGCTTGTGCCAATGCAAAATATGGCAAACCGAAATCCAAAACATTCAACACATTAATCTTCTTTATTCTGCAGAATATATAAGTTGTACCGATTGCTCCAATTATACCACCATAAATGGCAAGTCCGCCATGCCAAATTCTTACTACCTCCATGGGATCGTCAATATACATGCTTTTATCCGGACTAAATATTACATAAAAAAGCCTTGCACATATTATTGATACCGGTGCAGCATAAAGCACCAGATCTATAATATCATCGGGATTGATACCAAGCTTTTTAGAAGCTCTCATTCCAAGCAAAACAGCCAACAAAAACCCTGCTGCAATTATGATACCATACCAGTGAAAAGAAAATCCAAACAACGTAAATGCAACCCTGTCAATATGAAAACTAATATCCCCTAGCCCGGGAAAACTGATAGTGTTCATCCTAATCCCCCTTAATCGGTTTTATTACTGACAAAGCAAAATTCTCCTCGTCAAAATGTTTCAAAAATACCTCATTTGCATATTCAAAGGTTATTTTATCATATACGTCAAAATAATCAAACATTGTAGCTCCCTTAAAATATGCAGGTATAAAAAGATGGGATATCTTCTCTACAGAGTTCAATTGTTTTATAAATCTGCCCTTCATGGCATTTTTTATCCTGTCGAAAGTTATTTTATCAAGGCCTTTTTCTTTAATTGCCTTTATTTCATGCAAAATTTTGTTTTTTACCGTCAAAGGCTCGATAGATTCACCTCCGAACATGGAAAAAGCATAACCCTCTTCAATTGTATAATCAGAATCGAAACTGCTGTTAATAAGTCCCTCTTCATATAGTTCATTGTAAAGTGAAGAGCTTCTGCCCATAATCATTTCCAGAAGCAACTTAATAACAACCTCTCTCTTTAATGAATCAAACCCCTTTTCTCCATTCAATTCATCCTTAAAACCCATCTGGAAAATAGGAATGGATACAGAAAGGCTCTGCTCAACATAATCCTTGTTGATTCCTTTATGATTTTTAGGAAAAATTCTTTTTATCTCAGGCTTATGTTCTGTGCTCTTGATTCCGTCAGCCACCATTTTAAGGGTTTTCTCAGGATCAACATCCCCAACAACAACAATTACCATATTTGATGGATGATAAAATGTATCATAACATTTCATCAGGTTGCTTTTATTGATTTTGCTAATACTTTCAACAGTTCCCGCTATATCGATTCTCACAGGATGATCTTTGTAAAATGCTCCTAAAAGATTAAAAAACGCCCTCCAATTAGGATCATCATCATACATTCTTATTTCCTGACCTATAATTCCCTTTTCCTTCTCAACGCTCTCTTCGGTAATATAAGGATTCTGAACATAATCCAAAAGCATATCGAAATTCTCATTAAACTTGTCTGTACAGGAAAACAAATAAACAGTGTGGGTAAAACTTGTATAAGCATTTGGACTTGCACCTGTCATTGAAAATTTGTCCATGACACTCCCATCCTTCTGCTCAAACAGCTTATGCTCCAAAAAATGTGCTATACCGTCAGGTACTGACGTTTCATCATCTTCGTAGGGTGCAATAAATCTGTTATTGATGGATCCATAGTAGGTAGCAAAGGATGCATGCTTTTTTGAATATCCCTTTTTAGGTATTACGAAGGCTTTCAAACCGCTTTCATGCTCATATATATAAAGCTCTTCATTCACTTTAGAATAATTTATTTTTTTAATTTCCATATCTGGCGATCCCTTCCTTATTTTTAATATTAGACTCAAACCATTTATTCAATACCTGGTATTATTGTTTTTAGTATTATTGGTTTTCAGATGTAAGAAAATAGACTGTGTCGAGCTCTACCTTTTTAGCAACTTTAACAATCTCATCCTTGGTTACAGCTTCAAACTTTTCATATAAACTCTTTAAAGTATCTTTGGTATTGGATATTCTTTGGCTAAGATAAAAGTCCACTATGGCCAGCTGGCTGTCTTTTAAGGATTCCAAACCTGTTTTAATGGATTTAATGCTGGAATCATACTCATAATCCGATATATTTCCCTGCTTTATATCCTCCAGTTGTTTTAGAATCAGTTCATTTGCCTTATCCTTTTCATTTATTTCAATACCACAACTTATCATCATCAGGCCCTTGAACTTCTCCAGCCTGGAAAAAGCGTAGTAAGCCAGGCTTTCCTTTTCTCTTACATTCTGGAAAAGCTTTGAATGGATACCGCCTCCCAATATGCTGTTAAAAACTACCATGCTGTAATAATCTTTTTCGTTAGGAGCTGTATTTGTACGAAACCCGATTGAAAGCTTACCCTGTGATACATCAAGCTTCTCGGTAACATAATTTATATCCTTTTTAGGCTTATTTATTACAGATTGGGATAAATCTTTTATATTGCCTCTTTTTAAATTTTTCAGCTTAGTTATAGCAGATTGGATTTTAAAGTCATCCACATCACCTGATATAAATACCTTCATAGGCAGGCTTTCCAATATGTATCTATAATGATTGAAAAGATCAGCCTCCTGTATTTTACTAAGATTCTCTATAGAACCGTTTTCGTATATTTCAAAGGGCTCACCCTTGCACATCTCTTCAAAACATCTTTCAACCGCATATTGAACCTTATCATTCATTCTACCTTCAATTATCTTTTTCAGGTTATCCTTTTCCTGATCCAAATAATCCTTTCTAAACACCCCGTTCTCCAGTATAGGCTCTGTAATAATTTCCAGCAGCAGGTTGATGCAGTCCTCAAAAAGGTTGGTGTCGGTACCTGTATACTTGTCAGACACATGATCAATATAATACTGCATTATCTGGTATTCTCCCTTTTTAGAAACAGCACAGTCGAAGGAAGCTCCGTATAGTTCTTCAAGATACAATGCAATTTCCCTAAAGGATTTGTGCCTCTGGGTACCCCTTCTTAAAACCGCCGGAACCAATGCATTTTTAGTTGCATTTTCCTTTGACAGATTATCCAGAAAAAATATGTTTATGGAGTTGGTTTTGAACTTATCTACCGTTACCCTATACACCTCTATACCATTGAAAGAATCAATCATATCTACCTTTTCTTCAGAACTAATATAATCCATACTAAACCTACCTTTCATAATTAATTATTCAAAGAAATTATTAAAGAATTACTTACCACCGGAGGTAAAGTTTTTTCTTTAACATTCCTAAGTATTAGTATAATAAATTATTGCTATAATATTCAATTATTGGTTTTTATTTTTTATTATCTAGCATATCCGGGGCAATTGATCCCCCACCGGCATATCAACTATCCTGTTACCGCCTGCAACTGTCTTCATTACAACCCTGCTTTCATGCTCATCTGTCACTTCTCCAATAATACATGATTTAGTTCCATATACCGTATTTCTTAATACACCCATTATATCATTTATAGCAGCCTCCGGTGCTATAATGAGCATTTTACCCTCATTAGCCATATATAAAGGGTCCATGCCCAATAGCTCGCATAGGCCTCTAACCTGATCATTTACAGGAATCCTGTCCTCATACAGCTTTATTCCCACTTTACTTTGAACTGCAATTTCATTTAAGGTAGCTGCAACTCCCCCTCTTGTAGGATCTCTCATAACATGTATGTCCTTAGTTTTTGACAAAACCTCTCCAACCATCTTATTAAGGGGTGCACAGTCGCTTCTTATATCTGCATATATGTCAAATTTTTCCCTTTCTAATAGTATGGAACATCCATGGTCGCCGACTGTACCGGTGATTATTACCTTATCGCCGGGTTTTGCATTATAGCCGGAAATATCTATTCCATCAGGTATAATTCCAATACCCGATGTGTTTATAAATATTTTATCTGCTGCATTTTTCTGAACAACCTTAGTGTCTCCGGTAACTATCCTAACACCCGCTTCTTTAGCTGTATCAGCCATTGCCTCTACTATAGTCTCAAGTTCTTTAAGAGGCAAACCCTCCTCTATAATAAATCCGCAGCCCAAATATAAAGGAACTGCCCCAACTGCAGCAAGGTCATTTACAGTGCCACATACAGCCAGCTTTCCTATGTTTCCTCCCTTGAAAAAAACAGGCGTTATGACAAATGAATCAGTTGTAAATGCTGCCCTGCCTGATAAAATAAAAGATGCTGCATCTTCGTTTTTCATTAAAATATCATTATTAAAGTGTTTAATGAAAATATTTTTTATTAGATCTCCGGTAGTTTTCCCACCACTACCATGAGCAAGTGTAATTATTTCCTGCATACTTATACCCCCTGATACCTGTAATAAGCAGCACAGGTCCCTTCCGAGGAAACCATGCAAGCTCCCACAGGATTCTCCGGCGTGCATTTTTTACCGAATAATCCGCAATCTGTGGGTTTTAATTTCCCCCTCAATATTTCCCCACACATACACCCCGGTGTTTCTTCTGCAATACATGGCTTGAGATTATAAACCTTCCATGCATCAAAGGCTTCATACTCATCCCTTATAACAAGACCTGAAAGAGGTATATTACCAATACCCCTCCAAACAGAATCACAGGGACAAAATACCTGATCTGTAACCTTTATTGCTTCCTTATTTCCTTCCTCATTAACAACCCTTTTATATTCATTGACCACTGCTTTTTTACTTCCATTTATCATATCAACCAATGTTAAGATACCATGTAAAATATCCAGTGGTTCAAACCCTGCTACAACCCCTGGAATCCCATACTGGAAAGCCAACTCATGGTATAGTTTTGTTCCCGTTATGGCACTGACATGTCCCGGATACAGATAGCCATGGACTTTTACATCCTTATCCAATGCCAGTATTTTTAGAACATTGGGAATGGTTTTATTTGCAGATAGAACGGAAAAATTACCGAACCCTTCCTCGCTGGCCTTCCTTATTGTAAGTGCAGTCACAGGCGTTGTGGTTTCAAACCCTACAGATAAAAATACAACCCTTTTGTCTTCATTTTCTGAAGCTATTTTTAAGGAATCCAAAGGCGAGTATACTATTCTTATGTCTTTTCCCCTGGCTTTTTCCATAATAAGGCTTGAACTTGTCCCCGGCACTTTCATTAAATCTCCAAATGTGGTAATTATAACATCTTTTTCATCCAACAACTCTATGGCAGAATTGATAAAATACAATGGAGTAACACATACAGGACAACCCGGTCCGGAAATAAGATTGATACCTTCAGGCAGCAGGGATCTAATGCCATATCTTGAAATGGACATTGTATGGGTTCCACATACCTCCATTATATTTATTTTGCCTCCCCTGTACTTAGAAAGCTTCTCTGTCAACAATGATGCCAGCTTGGAATCTCTGAAAGCTACAGATAAATTATCCATTGTCCATCTCCTTTAACTCGTTGAAAAGCTCAATTGTTTTTATAGCTTCCTCCTCGTCAACTTTGGAAATAGCACATCCTGCATGTACAAGCACATAGTCTCCCAGATTATAATCCCTTATAAGCTCAAGTGAAACCTCTCTACTTACTCCCATCATTTCAACAATACCTGTTTTACCTTTAATTTCTATTATTTTACCCGGCAAAGCCAGACACATATAGCTTCCTCCTTTTTAACCCATAGTAATACTTCTTAATTAACATTTCCCATAGCAGCCATAATAGCCTGCCCCAATGAAATACCTCCATCATTTGAAGGCACCTTTTCATGGAAGAAAACCTCAAAACCGTCGCCTTTTAATAGATGGATACATCTTTTGAGCAATGTGATATTTTGAAACACACCACCGCTTAAAGCTACTTTATTTAGATTTGAGTCTTCCCTGATTTTACAGCAGCAGCAATGTACTATTCTTGCCATAGTTTCATGGAATCTCAATGATATATTTTCATTTTTCTCGTCATTTATAACTGACCTGATTATATCATTAATCAGCTCTTTTGTGCTTATAATATAAACATTATTTTTAATGTCCAATGAAAAATTATAGGACTGAGCATCTTCTAGAGCACTACCGTAAGCTAAATACTCAAGCTCTATAGCTGCCTGCCCTTCATAGTTAATCCTGCTCCTTAAGCCTAAAATTGCACTAACCGCATCAAAAAGCCTGCCCATGCTTGAAGTCAAAGGACAGTTTATATTCCGCTCCATCATAAGCTCAAGGGTTCTTATAGCTCTATATTCAATGTCCTTCAAAAATAAGTGGCCTTTAATATTTACCCCCTTGCAGTCTTCACCTTCTACATTATTTTCCTTTATACTGTTTATCATGTAACTTAACGCCATTCTCCACGGCTCTTTTACTGCCATATCTCCACCCGGCATTTTAACATATTCAAGGTGTGCTGCCCTTTTAAATCCCTTGTAGCCTCCGGTAAAGAACTCTCCTCCCCATATATTGCCATCCTCCCCATATCCAGTCCCATCAAAAGTAACACCGATCACATCACCCGACAAATTATTTTCCGCCATACATGAAGCAATATGTGCATGATGATGCTGTACAAAGTATATTTTTTTATTTAGGTTAACAGCATATTTGGTTGATAGATATTCCGGATGCATGTCACAGGCAACTATATCAAAGTCGGTATTTAATATACCTTTAAAATGCTCTATGCCTTCTTCAAAGGATTTATTAGTTTCCATATTTTCAAGGTCTCCGATATGATGGCTTATATAAAACTCATCACCCTTTGTCAGGCAAAATGTATTTTTCAGCTCGCCTCCACAGGCTAAAACCCTTGGCAAAGCCTTACCTTCCGTATTGACAGACAACGGCAAAGGAACATATCCCCTCGACCTTCTTATGATGTATTCTCTTCCTAAGACCTCTCTGGTTACAGAGTCATCCGTCCTTATATAAATTTCCCTGTCATTTATCAAGAACAGATCCGCTATGTCTTTAAGATTGTAAATAGCATCTCGGTCCTTATAAAAAATAGGTTCACTGCTCTTATTCCCGCTTGTCATAACCAGCATATCGGTTTTAACGGCATTAATGAGTCCCAAATGTATAGGAGTATATGGAAGCATAACCCCTAAAAAGGGATTACCCGGTGCTATCATACTAGGAAGCATGTCTTTCTCCCTTAATTTAAGAAGTACAATAGGAGCTTCTTTTGATTTTAAAAGCTTTCTTTCAAAAGAACTTATATAACAATATTTTTCTGCTGTTTCACAGTCCTTCACCATAACAGCAAAGGGCTTGTCATCCCTTGTCTTTCTTTGACGAAGTGTCCTGACCGCCGCTTCATTTAGTGCATCACATGAAAGATGATATCCTCCCATACCCTTTATTGCCAGAATTTTGCCCTCAGAAATGATTTGACTGCAATATGAGAATATATCTTCATTATCAATACTTTTTCCCATATTGTCCAGCATCTTAACGGATGGACCGCAGCTTTGGCATGATATCGGCTGCGCATGATACCTTCTGTCGAAAGTATCATTGTATTCCGCTTTACAGGATGGGCACATTTCAAACATTTTCATAGTTGTTTTATCCCTGTCATAGGGAGTTCCCTCGATTATAGTAAACCTGGGGCCACAATTTGTGCAATTTATAAAAGGATACAGGTATCTTTTATTTTTGCTGTCAAAAAACTCCTCCCTACAGTCATCACATACGGATAAATCGGGAGAAATATAAGTATTTCTTTCTCCTATAGTGCTGCTCTCTTTTATTATAAAATCATTAAACCCAAACTGCTCGTGATGTTTAATAACCATTTCCTTAATCCATGAGTTTTTAGGTGCATCGTCCCTAAGCCTCCTGCAAAATTCATCGATATGGTTTTTATGCCCTTCTGCAACAATTTCTACACTGCTGTCTTTATTGCATACAAATCCATTTATGAAAAGAGCATTTGCAGTTCTCTGAACAAAAGGCCTAAACCCCACGCCCTGAACAACTCCTGAAATTTTTATCTTGACACATACAATATTCACCTGATCCATTCGTCATTTGCTCCAAAAATGTAGGATTATTGATACATTTAATCTATATTAAATACGTTATTAATCTTACATTTAGCAGAGCAAAATAACGAACGCTTTAACGGAATTTTGCGATAGATAAATGTAAAAGATTAATCGTATTTAATCTAAGTATATATTTCTAATATAAAAGTTTCAATAATGTGCCCTCAAATAATTAATCAGTCAACTTGAATATTTAATGATTTGCTCTTCCTGATGCTAAAATAATATTGATTTTTATCTTAATGCTTCCTAAAATCAAATTGTTAGAGTATAATACCATTATAGTTATTACATTATTTCAACCATTATTATATTAAATACGTTATTAATCTTACATTTAGCAGAGCAAAATAACGAACGCTTTAACGGAATTTTGCGATAGATAAATGTAAAAGATTAATCGTATTTAATATAGTAACAAATTATATCTCTAACTGTATATTATTATTGTATTATCAAATCTTTGGAGGAATTATGCAAGATAAGGTAAGCATGGAAGATATTGCAGCAAAGTTAGGTATTACAAAAAATACCGTTTCACTGGTATTTAGAAACATGCCTGGGATCAGCGAAAAAACAAGAAAATCTGTTTTGGAAACCGCAAAACTTTTAGGTTACAAATATAAAAAAGATTTGAAAAACGTCGATTCTAAAAAGACTCCTTTAAGAAATATATGTCTCTTACAGTCCAAAAGCACTTATGACACAACAGGTTTTTTTGCTTTTATTCAGCTTGGAATTGAGGCTGAAGCTAAAAAGAACAGCCTTAACCTGATGCTGCATGTTTATGATGACAGTGATGAGAATTTTGAAGTCCCCATGTGTATTACCGAAGGGCTTGTATCAGGTGTAATTACAATTGGACGAGTTAGAAAGAGCACTGCTAAAATACTCAATTCTTTAAATATACCTATGGTTATGGTTGATCACTACTATGAAGATATTTATATAGACTATGTATTAAGCGACAACCAAAACTGCGGTTATATTGCAACAGAGTACCTGATTAATCGCGGCCACACCGAACTGGGTTTTACAGGAGATATAAAGGCTGCTGTAAGCTTCTATGACAGATATGTAGGATTTTTAAAGGCACTTGACCTCAACAATATAAAGCCTAATTCCGATTATTTGATTACAGATAAATCCATTGGTATTATAATAAATGAAAGCCTTGATCATGCAGTTAATGAAATGAAAAAACTGCCTGCAATGCCTACAGCTTTCTTCTGCTGCTGCGATCATGAGGCCATATCAGTGATTAAAGTCCTTAATGCCATGGGATATAAAGTTCCCGGCGATATTTCCATAATCAGCTTTGACAATATTGACTTATCCAACACCATAACGCCACGTCTTACTACCTTAAATGTTCACAAGGAATTTATGGGTGCAAAGGCTGTTCAAAAGCTTATTGAAAGGATAAGTTTTCCTGACGGTCCAAAGGAAAAGATACTTCTATCTGCAGAAATTATTGAAAGGCAATCTGTTAAAAATTTAAAAAAATAAAATCAGATCTGACCTATATTAAATACGTTATTAATCTTACATTTAGCAGAGCAAATTAACGAACGCTTTAACGGAATTTTGCGATAGATAAATGTAAAAGATTAATCGCATTTAATATATAAACCTTAAACTGTTTAAGTGTTAAAGAAATCACTTATTCGAATCACTTATTTTGTTTTACTATTTAGTTCATTTAATTTAGTGCTGTCAAAATATCTTCTGGCATCAGATACATCAGTTTTTATCTGCTCCACAAGTTCATCAACACTATTAAACGCTTTTTCATTCCTTAAGTGTTTTATAAAAATCACTTCAATTTCCTTACCGTAAATATCTTTATCGAAGTCCATAATATAAGTTTCAATGCTTATTGGAAGATTTTCCTTGAAGGTAGGATTTATTCCTATACTTGTAACACTGCTATAGACCTTGTCTTCAATAAGTGTCTTGGTTATATAAACTCCTGTATGAGGTAATATAATGCCTTCCGAAAGAGAAATATTTGCTGTGGGAAACCCTATTGTATTTCCAATACGTCTGCCCTTTTTAACAGTCCCTGTGATTGAAAATTGTCTTCCCAGAAATTTATTAGCCTTTTCAATATTTCCCTTTGCTATGTATTGTCTAATGGATGTGCTGCTTACAATATGATCATCAATCTTTACAGGCGGTATGACTATTACATCAAAGCCATATTCCTTTCCGGCTTCTTTGAGAAGATCAGCATTCCCCTCCCCTTTATATCCAAACCTGTAATCAAAACCAGTGACAGCCAGCTTAACCTTAAGCTTCTTAAAAAGCACGTCCTTTATAAATTCTTCCGGCTTCATTCTTGAATATGCATCATCAAAATCGTCAAAATACAGATAATCAAGTCCAGTGCTCTGAAGAAGCTCTATTTTCTTATTTATGGTGGTTATAATAGGAGTATTCAGCTTTTTTCTTATTATATTCTCCGGATGCTTCAAAAAAGTATATACAATAGAATCAATTCCCATAAGTTTCGACTCATTTATAAGGGTGTTTATAAGCGTCATATGGCCTATGTGCAACCCATCAAAGTTTCCAAGACCTACCCCGGAATCCCTCTTTACCCTTTCATTCTCTCTACTGCCATAAATAACCTGCATTTTACTCACCCAAAAACACTTTTTTTGACTTTAAAAGTACCCTTCCATTTTTTATATTAACTATGCCTATAGCAATAAATGCTTTATTACTGTTGTATACTCTTATAAGCTCCCCATCAATAAAATTATCTTGTGTAATTTCAACTATGCAGCCGTTTAATAATTTCTTTTCCTGATGTTTGTCCAGTACTCCAAACTTATATCCTTCAAAAGCCTTATCAATAGGAATTATATATCTGTCCAAGGCTCCTTTATTTGCATATTCGTCAATTTCCTCAACTGTCAGTGCATTTTTAATGTTAAAATTGCCTGCACTAAGCCGCACAAGAAAAGACATGTGTGCACCTGTTCCAAGCCTTTGACCTATATCGGAACACAAGGTCCTTATATAAGTTCCCTTAGAGCATCCAACATCAAACAAAATCCTGTTATCACTGAAAATATCAATTATTTTTATAAAGTATATTTCTATGTCCCTGGGCTTGCGTTCAACAGTAATACCTTTACGTGCCAGCTCATAGAGCTTTTTGCCGTTAATTTTCACTGCCGAATACATGGGAGGAATTTGCTGTTGCTTGCCTATAAAAGAATCAAACACCTTGACTATTTCATCTTCTGTAACATTTACAGGCCTTTTTTCTATTATATTTCCCAAACCATCCTGGGTATCGGTTTCCACTCCAAGGGTCATTTCAGCCCTGTATACCTTATCTTTATCAGTCATATACTCTATAATCTTTGTTGCTTTACCAACACATACAGGCAAAACACCTACAGCAGCAGGGTCTAATGTACCTGTATGACCAATCTTGGAAGTTTTAAGAATCCCTCTTAAGAAGCCTACAACATCAAATGATGTCATTCCCGGAGGCTTTAATACATTTATTATTCCATCCACCTATAATAACCTCTTCAATTCTTCATATACAGACTTTTTGACACTATCCAAATCGCCTTTTATTGTACAGCCTGCAGCCATTTTGTGTCCTCCGCCCCCAAATTTGAAGGCAACCTGTCCAACATCAATATACGATTTGGATCTTAAATTAATCTTATACTCACCCTGTGATTTTTCTCTGATAACTACTGATGACTCAACACCTTCTATGTTTCTTCCTATATTGACAATGCCATCACAGTCTTCATCTCCAGCATTTGCAGCTCTGAGCATTTCATTTGTAATACATATAAAAGCAAGCCTGCCTTCTTCAAAAAGCTCCAATGTATTAATGGCATACCCCATAAGCATTACTCTTTCTTTTGTTGTAGAATCAAAGACCTTTTGTGCAACCTCAGCTATTTTGACCCCATTTTTTACCATATCCGATACAATTTCATGGGTTTTAGATGTTGTGTTATTAAACTTAAAGCACCCTGTATCGGTAGCTATGGCAACATACAAACATGTGGCAATATCAGTGTCAATCTCAACATTTAAAAGATTTATGAGCTCATATATGATTTCACCTGTTGCAGCTGCATTTACATCAATATAATTATAGCGTGCAAACCCTGTATTCGTACCATGATGATCAATATTGACAGTATTATCCGTACTGTTAAAAACTTCGATCCTGTTTCCTATTCTACCTATATCACCTGTATCTAATGCTATTACCATATCAAAGCTATGGTTATTAGTTCCTTGATAAATCACAATATCCTCTAAAGGCAGGAAGCCGTAAATTTTAGGAATTGTCTCTTCCGATATTATTTTTATATCCTTACCAAGCCTTTTTAATGCAATTCCCAAAGCAATACAAGACCCCCATGCATCTCCATCTGCCTGGATATGAGGAAGAATGGCAATATTATTACAATTTTTAATACCTGATATAATATCAACTAAATTCAACTCGACACACCGCCTTATTCCTTTTCGCCGATTTCACTATCACCTTTTACCGTTTCATTTATAAGCTTTGTCATATATACTCCATGCTCAATTGAATCATCAATCTCAAAATGCATCTCGGGTGTATAGCGAAGCTGCATCCTGTGCCCTACCTCCCGCCTTATAAATCCTGAGGCACTTTTTAGTCCTTCCTGAGCGTTCTTTTTATCTTCTTCACTTCCTAAAACACTTATATAAACCTTTGCATGTCTCAAATCCTTTGTAACATTAACAGAAACAACACTAACCATACTTGGCATGCGTGGGTCCTTCAAATCATTCATAATTATACTGCTGATTTCCTTTCTCATTTCCTCTGATATCCTGCTAGTTCTATCTCCCATAAAAACACTCCTCAAATTTTTAATGCCTTGTCAAACGGTAAATCATTAAAGAACAACTTCCCCCTTACAGCTTATAGGGGAAGTTATTTCTTTATTTACACCATAACGTGCCTTAATATTAATGATTGTACTATTATCTTTCCACTTCTTCCATTGTATATGCTTCAATTATATCAGTATCTTTTAAATCGTTGAATTTTTCAAAGGACATACCGCATTCAAATCCCTGTGCTACTTCTTTGACATCGTCCTTAAACCTCTTTAGAGAAGCCAGTTTACCTTCAAAAGCCACTATTCCATCCCGTATAATCCTTACATCGGAGTTTCTGGTAAACTTTCCGTCGGTTACATAGCAACCGGCTATAGTACCTATTCCTGAAACCTTAAACAATTGTCTTATTTCAGCATGGCCCTGAACAACTTCCTTAAAGGTAGGCTCAAGCATCCCCTTCATGGCAGCTTTAATATCCTCTATAGCATTGTAAATAATCCTGTATAGTCTTAAGTCAACACCCACATCTTTTGCCTTTTCAGCAACATTTATACCCGGTCTTACGTTAAATCCTATTATTATAGCGTTAGAAACCTGTGCCAAAGTGACATCATGCTCGGATATTGCACCAACGCCTCCATGAATTATCCTTACTCTTACTTCTTCATCTCCAAGCTTTTCAAGAGACTGCTTAACCGCTTCTACAGAGCCCTGTACATCCGCTTTGACTATGACATTCAGGTCTTTAACCTTACCTTCTTTTATCTGACTAAAGAGATCTTCCAAAGTTACCTTTGCACTTGATTTTAGATGCTGTTCCCTTAACTTCAGCTTTCTCTTTTCAGCAAGCTGTTTTGCAACCTTTTCATCAGTAATGGCATAGAATGTCTCACCTGCTTCCGGTACTTCAGGTAACCCCAATATCTCAACGGGCGTTGAAGGTCCGGCCTTCTTGATATGGTTGCCCTTATCGTCTACCATAGCTCTTATTCTACCAACTGTAGTACCTGTAACAATTGAATCACCAAGTTGCAAAGTTCCTCTCTGTACAAGCATTGTAGCTGTAGGACCTCTATCCTTATCAAGTTTTGCTTCTATAACTGTACCCTTTGCCTGTCTGGTAGGATCGGCTTTAAGTTCCATCATATCTGCAGTAAGAAGAACCATTTCTAAAAGTCCGTCTATATTTTCCCTCTTTTTAGCAGATACATTTACGCATATAATGTCTCCGCCCCATTCCTCCGCTACAAGGCCGTACTCGGTCAATTCCTGCTTGACTCTGTCAGGATTTGCACCCGGCTTATCTATTTTATTAACAGCTACTATAATTGATACATTAGCAGCCTTTGCATGGTTTATTGCTTCAACTGTCTGTGGCATTACACCATCATCGGCAGCTACCACCAAAATAGCAATATCGGTAACTTGAGCACCTCTTGCTCTCATGGCTGTGAAAGCTTCATGGCCAGGCGTATCAAGGAATGTAATATTCCTGTTATTTATTTTTACCGAGTAAGCACCAATATGCTGTGTTATTCCTCCTGCTTCACCCTTAACAACATCAGCTTCTCTTATAGCATCTAAAAGCGATGTTTTTCCGTGGTCAACATGCCCCATAACAACAACAACAGGCGGTCTGGGTTCTAAGTTGTTTTCATCTTCGGTTTCCGCATCATCAAAGAGAATTTCTTCTTCACTAACCTCTACTTCTTTCTCAGCCTTAATGCCAAATTCTTCAGAAACTATGGCAGCAGTATCAAAGTCCAACTCATGATTTAATGTAGCCATAACACCAAGAGCCATGAGCTTTTTAATAACTTCTGTTGCTGTCTTTTTAAGGGTCTCAGCCAAGTCTTTAACTGTAATACTCTCTCTAATTTTTACATGAGTAAGAACAGCTTTTGGCGGTATATGTTTGTTTTCTGTTGAGCCTCTGCCATCTTTTCTTGGCTTTGCAGACTTCTTAGTCCTTTTAAAATCATCACTGTCATAGAATTCCTGCAATATAAAATCCTCAGACAGTACTTCCGAAATTCCTTTCTTTTCAGTAAGCTTAACAGCACTTGGCTTAAACCTGTCATTCTTATTGATAAAAGGTTTTGCACCATCTTTCTTTTGCTCTCTTTTTATATCCCTATCATTATCCTTGCTGGAAAATTCACGCTTTAATTCATTCTTGGCAGAGGATAATTCTTCCTTCTGTGCAGCTGTCAAATCAGCTTTCGGAATCTCAGGGAATTGTCTTTCACCAGGTTTTGCAGCTGTTCTGTCATTATTCCTGTTAAATGACTTGTTACCGTCATTGGGTCTGTTATATGGCCTGTTGTCACCCTGTCTATTGTTGTTTCTGTTGTCATTCTGTCTAAAAGTCGGTCTGTCATTCTGCCTGTTTCCAGCTCTATCAGCATTATTCCTGTTATCACCGGCACTAGCAGCTGCATTTCTATCATTATTCCTATTTGTATTTACGTTCTTGTCATTTGACCTATTATACTGTCTATCGTTTTGCCTGTTAAAATTTCTGTTATCAGACCTAAAGTTCTTATTCTGATTCTGGTTTTGATTATGACTCTGGTTTTGATTATGACTCTGGTTTTGATTATGACTCTGGTTTTGATTATGACTCTGTTTTTGATTTTGGTTTTGATATTGATTACGGCTATGGTCTTGGTGTCCATCTGTTTTATTAATTGATGACTGCCCTTGTTTTCTATCAACATTTGCATTATTGAAAGTTTTAGCCATAACCTCCTGGTTTTTAGCTTCAGGCACCGCACCATCAACCGATTGCTGGTCCGATATTACTTTTTCTTCTGGTCTTACATCCTGTATAATATTGCCAGCCCCCTGAGCATCAATCTTAGGTATAACATTAACTTCTACTTCACCTTTTTCTGTTTCATTCAGATTACTCTTCTCGACTATACTACTCACCCCATCATTAGCAGACTGTTTTTCAATTCTCTTTGTTTCATTTTTTTTGTTATCAGGCGATATGTCTTCATTTTGGTTTATCGTAGGACCCTTTACAGTCGAGGTACTTTCAACAGGTTTTGAAGTAACCTTTTGCTCCTGTATTAAATTACTTTTATTATCCTGCTTTATATCGTGTTTTGTATTATCGCTCTTATCACTATCAACATTATGATTACTTTTTAAACTTTGGCTAATGTAATCTGTACCTGTATTTCTGACAAATCCTGCCCTTAACCCTGAATTTGCCTCTGCTGTTCTTACAATAGACGATCTATTATTTTTCCCATCCTTATTGGATACCCTAGATGCATTTGTCTTAACAGTATTCGGTGACGATACCACCTTCTCGTCTATAGTATCCTTACTTGTATCTATAATTATTTCTGTCTTTCTAATTATCCTTGGTGCTTGTTTTGCTGCCTTTTTTGAGTTATTCTTCAAGTCGGCACTCGCTACATGAGGCACAGGATTTGAATTCAAAATAGGGTTCGAAGCTTGTGATGATTTCTTCTCTTCTGCTTCCGGTTTCTTAACCTTATCCTGTTTAATAATTCCTATATGGTTATATAAAGCCTCAATTTCTCCATCACTTAAAAGGCTCATATGATTCTTTACATGTATATCGATCTCTGCCAACTTTTCAGTAAGTCTCTTGCTTGTTGTATTCAGTTCTTTTGCCAGTTCATACACTCTGACTTTATCCAATATGCTCACCCCCAAATTCATCAGTATAGCTGTCAATCTTTTCAGCCAACTTCCTTGCAAATCCTTCATCTACTATGGCAATTACAGAACGGATATCTTTCCCGATATACTTCCCAATAATTTCCTTAGTACCGAAAAAACGAATTTCTACATTCCTGTATTTACACTTGTCTATAAACTTCTTTTTTGTATTTAAAGACGCATCTTTTGCCACTACTATAAGACTTACATTATTGCTTTTTATAGCTCTTTCACAAGCTTCTTCCCCGGATAATAATTTACCTGCCTTTACGGCTAAACCCATGAATGAGTATATGTTATGAACCATCCAAACCCTCCAATTGATCTCTTAGTTGAATATAAATCTCTTCACTTATAGCAGTTTCAAATGCTCGTTCTAATTTTTTACCTTTTTTCGCTTTCTCAAAACAAGATAGGCTGTTGCAAATATATGCCCCTCTTCCTGGCTTCTTTCCTATTGGGTCTAATGAGATTTCGTTTTCTTTATTTTTAACTATTCTTATAAGCTCTTTTTTAGGCTTCATTTCCTGACACCCAATACACATTCGAAGAGGTATTTTTCTTTGCTTCACGTATTAATCCCTTTCCCTTCTGATTTGATATAACTTAAATTTATGCTTTTATTTACCTTCATCATCATAGTCATCAAACTCTTCAGACTGTGCTTCTTTGTCTTCTTCGTATTCCAAATTGTCATATTCGTCATACGCGTCAAACCCTTCCTCCATCGGTTTAAAGAGATCAAAACGGCCATACTGTGCTTCCTGCACACCGTCATCACTATAATTAAGAAGCTGTTGCTCTATTGTAGCCCTAAGCTGTGATTCGCTTTTTATATCAATTTTCCATCCGGTCATTTTTGCAGCAAGTCTTGCATTTTGTCCTTCCTTGCCTATAGCAAGTGAAAGCTGGAAGTCGGGAACAGTTACTTTTGCACTTTTCTCCTCTTCGTTAACACTAACCCTTATTACTTTTGCAGGACTTAAGCTTGCAGATATAAAAACCTCAGGATCACTGCTCCACTTTATTATATCTATTTTTTCCCCTCTTAGTTCATCAACAATTGCCTGAACTCTTGTACCTTTTTGACCGACGCAGGCACCAACCGGGTCTACATTAGGGTCTTTAGAAAAAACAGCAATTTTTGTTCTGGAACCTGGCTCCCTTGCTATGCTTTTTATTTCAACAATTCCCTCATGTATCTCAGGAACTTCCAGTTCAAAGAGCCTTTTAACAAGCCCGGGATGAGTCCTTGAAACTGCTATCTGAGGCCCCTTTGTCGTTTTTTTAACTTCAAGAATATATGTCTTAATCCTGTCGTTAAATCTGTATTCTTCCCCCGGTGTCTGCTCTGTTGAAGCGAGGACAGCTTCAGCCTTGCCCATATCTATTATTACGTTTTTCCTTTCAAACCTTTGAATTATACCCGTTACAATATCGCTCTCCTTGTTTGAAAACTCATCATAAACTATTTCTCTTTCTGCTTCTCTTATCCTTTGAACAACAACCTGTTTGGCAGTCTGTGCAGCGATTCTTCCAAAATCCTTTGGTGTAACTTCTATTTCTGCCACATCACCGTCAGTCAACATTCCGTCCAGTCTCTTTGCTTCATCTAGCGATATCTCCAGGTTGTCATTATCGGGCAGCGAGCTTACCTTTTTCAAGGCATACACCTTAACATCTCCTGACTCGGCATTAAATGTAACCTTGACGCTTTGTGAAGAGCCGAAGTTACGTTTGTACGCAGAAATCAAAGCAGCCTCTATAGCCTCAATCAATATATCCTTTTTAATTCCTCTTTCTTTTTCCAACTGATCCAACGCATGGATTAATTCCGCACTCATTTATTACTAAACCTCCCTAAAATAAATCTTAGAATTTTATTGTCCTTTTCACGATGGCTACCTTTTCCCTGTCAAATTCAAGTATCTCATTGTTTGACTCTATAATTGATATTTTACCGTCCAAAAGTCCGTTTAACTTACCCTCGAAAATTTTCTTCCCGTCTATAGGATGAAAAAGTTTTACTTCTACCTGCTCGCCTTTATACTTTATAAAATCTTTATCTCTTTTTAACGGTCTTTCAATTCCAGGTGATGATACCTCCAGAAAATAATGCTGTGAAATAGGATCAACCCTGTCAAGTTCCTGCCCAAGTGCCTCACTGACTAGCTGGCAGTCATCTATTGATATCCCGCCCTCTTTGTCTATGTAAACTCTGAGATACCAATTGGCTCCTTCCTTAAGAAACTCTACGTCCACCAATTCGAAATGGTTTTTTTCTATAATGGGTGAAACCATTTCCGTCACAATATCCTCAATTTTTTGCCTGGCCATACTTACCTCCAATCTTAATCAATAAAAATTAACACAATGTGCTATTTCCGGCAATATTGCATATCTATTATTATTTTCCACTTAATTCTCAAAACTTTTCCAAAAACAATGCGAAAGAGTGGGATTTTCCCACTCTTCTCTACTTTTAAAGAAACTTTAAAATTTTGCCCAAGAGTATTATATCACTATTATGTACATTAAGCAACAGATTTATTACAATATTTAAGGAGCTCTGATTTATCGCGGCACAAAAAGAAGCTTCATATCATCTTTCTGACTTCGTCCACAAACTCCTCAACTACTTTCTCCTGGGGTATCTTTCGAATTATTTGGCCCTTTTTAAACAACAGCACTTCCCCATCTCCACCTGCTATACCAATGTCTGCATGCCTTGCTTCTCCCGGACCGTTCACAGCACAACCCATGATTGCTACTTTTAAGTTTGCATCTACATCCTGAAGCTTCTCCTCAATTCTATTAGCAATTTCTACTAACCCAATCCTGCATCGTCCGCATGTTGGACATGATATAAATTCTATTCCGTCTTTCCTAAGCTCTAAAGACTTTAGTATCTCAATGCCGGCTTTAATTTCTTCTATCGGATCACCAGTTAAGGATACCCTTATTGTGTCCCCGATTCCTTCTGCTAAAAGTGCACCAATGCCCACCGAAGATTTAATTGTACCCCTATAGACCGTTCCTGCCTCTGTCACACCTAAATGAAGAGGATAATCCGATTTCTCCGACATCAAGCGGTAGGAAGCTAATGTAAGGGGAACATTAGATGCTTTTATTGAAATAACAATATCATTAAAATTGCAATCTTCCAAAAGAGACGCATGGTAAAGTGCACTTTCCACCATGCCTTCAGCCGTAACTCCTCCATACCTTTTTTGTATATCATTTTCAACCGAGCCGGAATTAACTCCAATCCTTATGGGTATGTTTCTTTCCTTTGCCATAAGAGCAACTTTCCTGACTCTATCCATACCACCTATGTTTCCGGGATTGATCCTAATTTTGTCTACACCCTTTTCCATGCACTTAAGAGCAAGCCTGTAATCAAAATGAATATCCGCTACCAAAGGTATTTTAATTGACTGTTTAATTTCACCAATTGCTTCAGCCGCTTCCATATCTAGGACAGCAAGCCTTATAATATCACAACCTGCTTCTTCGAGCCTTTTAATTTGCTCGATAGTACCCAACACATCTCTGGTATCGGTATTGGTCATAGATTGAATGAGTATTGGAGCATCCCCTCCAATATACAAAGGACCTATAGGTATCTTTCTGGTTTTCTTTCTGCTTATTGAAAAGTTGCCCATCACTATACTCCAATTCCGTTGAATATCTTGAATATATCACTAAATAACACCACAACAAACAATATCATCATAAACACAAAGCCTGCTGCCATAATCATTCTTTCCTTTTCTACAGGAAGAGGTTTTCTTCTTACTGCTTCCAAAGCTAACAAAATAAGTCTACTTCCATCTGCAGGCGGTATGGGAAGAAGGTTTGCTATGCCCAATGCTATTGATATAAACACCATTAAGTTCAAAATACTAAATATTTTATCCATTATGGTTGGAACCATCTGAACCACTTCATTCATAGTTGCTACCATACCAACAGGCCCTGTAACCTCTCCAAAGGAGAATTTACCTTGAAAAAGATATATTATGGAATAAATAGATACCCTTGTGTATGAATAGGTGCTTATAAAGGATTCCCTTATAATATCGCCGGCTCCACCCTTTACACTTGGTGCAAATGCTATTCCCAAGTCGTAGCTGTCAGACCTTCCCTCGCCAAGAGATGGTTTGATTTGAAGGGATTCAATCTTATTATCTCTCAAAACATTGACATTAAGGACTATATCAATCTCCTTATTTTTGTCGTCTTCTTTTCTATCATTTTCTTTATCCTTCAACTTTTCATCATATACCTTCTTAAGGTAATCCAAAATATCAGACATGGATTTAATTTCCTGATTATCAATCTTCACTATTCTATCTTCAGGCTTTAGATTGTTTTTTTCATCGGACTGATTACTTATAACACTGCTGACAACATTAGAATCCTTTCCGTAAGACTCCTTTGCTCTAAATCCTAACAAAAGTCTATTAGCCGGTATGACTAAAGGCTTAACCGATAGCTCCTCTTCATTACCGTTTCTCTCGATTGTAACCTTTGCTTCCTTTCCCTTAGATGCCATCAGGAATAACATTTCCTCAGCAGGTGCATAAACTTTTTTGCCGTCATAAGACTTAATTATATCGCCTTCTCTTAAACCAGCCTCATATGCAGGAGATCCCTCAGCTACCTTACCTAATTTTGTAGTATCATAACCGTTAGTAGAAATAATTACCACCAAAAGTACTGTCGCTAAAAGTATGTTGGCTATAGGGCCTGCAGCAATAACTGCCATTCTAGTAAATACCGACTTGTTGCCAAAGGATCTTTCGCTGTCCGACTCCTCCTCCTCACCCTCAAGCTTAACATAAGCTAAAGCAGGAATAAGCCTTAAGGAATACATTGTTTCACCTATTTTAAAGCTGAAAATCTTGGGCCCAAAGAAGAGTGAAAACTCAAGAACTTGAATTTTACAAAGTTTTGCTACAATAAAATGCCCTAATTCATGAACGATAATAATAATGTTGAATGCGATTATCGATAATAATAATGTCATTTTTTACCTCCTGTTTTATAAACATCAGACGGTTATTTTTTTAAAATTATGTCTCTGGTATCTTTATCTACTTCTATTATATCTTCAAGGCTTGGATTATTATTCTTTTGATGTTTTCCCATTGCTTCTTCTATTATTACCGGAATATCGATAAATCTAATCTTTTCTTCAAGAAATAATCCTACTGCCACTTCATTAGCTGCATTTAAAACAGCAGGCATTGTACCTCCCATCTTTAAAGCCTCAAATGCAAGCTTCAGGCATGGAAACCCATCAAAATCCGGCTCTTCAAATGTAAGACTTCTTGTTTTCAAAAGGTCAAGCTTTGAAAAGTCATTATTTATTCGATCAGGATATGTAAGTGCAAACTGAATGGGTATACGCATATCCGGTGAACCAAGCTGTGCCAATACCGAGCCGTCACAGTACTCAACCATGGAGTGTATAACACTTTGGGGATGAATCAAGACCTCAATTCTTTCTAAAGGTAAGTCAAAAAGCCACCTGGCTTCAATTACCTCAAGCCCTTTGTTCATGAGAGACGCAGAATCAATGGTTATTTTACTCCCCATAACCCAATTAGGGTGATTTAATGCATCCTTCAAAGTCACTCCCTTAAGATCTTCATAGGATTTGCCTCTAAATGGGCCTCCCGATGCTGTAAGTATTAGTTTTGATACCCTATTTGAATTATTACCTATTAAACATTGAAAAATAGCAGAATGTTCACTATCGACAGGCAAAATATTTACTTTATGTTTCCTGGCCTCAGACATAACTATACTGCCTGCTGTCACAAGAGTCTCCTTATTTGCAAGAGCTATGTCCTTACCCCTTTTTATAGCTTCTAACGTTGGTATAAGTCCGGCAATACCAACTACAGATGCAACTACTGTATCTGTTTCGTCCATTGCAGCAACTGCCTTTAATCCGTCCAAACCGCTTAAAACCTCTATGGGCAAGTCCTTTAATCTCGACTTTAACTCCTCTTTTAAAGAAACATTATTTATAGCAACAATCCTGGGCATAAACTCCCTGGCCTGCTTTTCCAACAAATCTACATTACTGTTTGCAGATAAACCTGAAACCTTTATTTTTAAATTCCTTGCAACATCCAGCGATTGTATACCAATGGAACCGGTGGATCCCAATATGGATATGTTTATAGCCATTACTTCAACTCCTTACTGCTAACCTTTAGAAAATCACATTAAAATATCCGAAACTACATTAAATACGTTATTAATCTTACATTTAGCAGAGCAAAATAACGAACGCTTTACCGGAATTTTGCGATAGATAAATGTAAAAGATTAATCGTATTTAATATATATAGCATAAAACTACAAAACCGTTGTTATGTAAAAGTAGACAGTAGGAGCAACAAACAATATACTGTCAAACCTATCCAATACACCGCCATGTCCGGGCATAATATTTCCAAAATCCTTTATACGTGAAAACCTTTTAATGGATGAAGCACCCCAGTCTCCTATCTGGGAAACAATACCATTAACTCCTCCAAGTGCAACTAAATGATAGTATGGTATAATTTCAATCCCACTCTTTTTAAACTGGTAATTCATAAACAGTCCAAATGCAACAGTTAGAACCATACTGCCTATTATTCCTCCAATAGACCCCTCCAAAGTCTTATTGGGACTTATGACAGGCATAATCTTTCTCTTTCCAAAGAACTTTCCTGTAAAATACGCAAAAATATCAGTAGCAAAAGCACCTATGAAAATAAGCCAAATATAGTAAAAGCCATTATCAAGCTTTCTTGTCAAAACGATAAATGCAAACAAGAATGGTACATAGAGCATTCCAAACACAGTCAGTGAAATATTAATAATGTTGTACTTTTCATGAAAGAAAATTATTACCAAAAACAGAAACACTATGATTAAAAACAAAACCAATGAAATATAATTTGCAGATTTTATGATATCCAGATAGTCAGTTACAACAGCGTTTTCGGTTTTAAGTCCTATAACAATAACCGGCAAACAAGCTATGTACCCAAATAATCTTACAGGCTTGTATCCAACATTTGATACTGCATTATAAAATTCAAATATTCCTATTAATGATAGAAGGAAAATTGATGCAGAAACAAAAAAACTGCCTGAAAATACAACAATAAAAAGCACTATAGTTCCAATAATCCCACTAATTATCCTCGTTTTCAAAAGCTACACTCCTCCATAACGTCTATTTCTCTTCTGATATTCAATTATGGCCGCATCAATATAAGATTCATCAATATCAGGCCACAAAACATCTGTGTACCAGAACTCAGTATAAGCCATCTGCCACAACAGAAAATTACTATGCCTTTTCTCACCGCTTGTGCGGATAAGAAGATCGGGATCAGGCAAATACCATGTATACAGCTTCTTTGAAAAATATTCTTCAGTAATATTATCCGGTTTTATTAATCCTTTTTCTACATCATCGAAAAGGACCTTTATTCCGTTTATAATTTCGTCTCTTCCTCCGTAGTTTAAAGCTATATTAAGACAAATTCCCGAGTTCTTCCCTGTGGACTCTTCAACTCGCTTTATTTCCCTCTGTATTTCCGGTGTAAGCCCCTTAATATTACCTATAACTTTTATTTGAGCCTGATCGCCGCCTAATTCCTTTTCAGCATTTTTAAGTTTTTCCAAAAGCAAATCCATAAGCTCATTAACTTCCTTTTCAGGCCTTTTCCAGTTTTCTGTAGAAAATGCATAAACTGTTAAGTACTTTACGCCAATTTTATCACAATACCTAACAATCTTTTTTAAAACATTACTGCCTTCTCTATGACCCAAAATTTTAGGAAGCTTTCTTTTTTTAGCCCATCTTCCATTACCATCCATTATAATGGCTATATGGTTTGGAATATTTTGAATATCAATACCAACATTTTGACCATCATTTACCTTATTTGCTAAGAATCTGTTAAATAAACTCATCGTGCCTCCAAAAATATCCCTGCAATTTATCATAAAAAAGCACTAGCTTTTATATGCCCAAAAACATCGAAATTTATTAATATATTTGTCAACTACAAATAGCCACTATATATAATACATTAATTTTATAAATAAAACAATAAAAAACTAAGGCCATATAATAACTAACCCCTCTAGACGAGGGGTTTTGCTAACAGCAGTCTGACTTTTTCATCTACAACATCATACCTAAGTATCCTGTAACTTAAATCGTACTTGGATGAAGTTTTTCTCGGTTCACTTGTAACCTTAATTTCATCTGTTTCAAACGAATATTTTTTTATTAATTCCAATCCGTCTTTTAGTATATATCCTGTCAAATCAGGTAAACTCAATGTCTTACACCTCTAGAATTTCCTTTTCTTTTTCTTCAACAACCTTTTCTATTTCAGCAATCCTCTTATCAGTAATATTTTGAATATCTTTTTCCGCTGATTTAAGGTCATCCTCTGTTATAGCATTACTCTTTTTCTGAGCTTTAAAATGTTCGATTGCGTCTCTTCTTATTGACCTAACAGCAACTTTCGCATCCTCACCATATTTTTTAACGGTCTTGGTAAGTTCTTTTCTTCTCTCTTCTGTAAGAGGCGGAAATACCAACCTGATTATTTTCCCATCATTGTTGGGATTTAAGCCGATATCAGATTTTTGAATAGCCTTCTCTATTTCTTTGAGCATTTTTGCATCCCAGGGCTGAATTGATATTATTCTTGCCTCAGGTATTGTAACACTTCCTAACTGTGTTATTGGAGTAGGTACACCGTAATAATCTACCACAATCTTATCCAATACGGACGAATTTGCTCTGCCTGCTCTGAGTCCGGCCAAATCATCCTTTAAAACATTTATTGTCTTTTTCATTTTTTCTTCAAATGGTTTGTAATCTTCCTTATTCATACTAATAACCTCCCTGATTACCTTATGGATGTTCCTATTTCTTCTCCAAGAATTACCTTTATTATATTGTCCGGGTTATCAAGCCCAAATACAATTATTGGTATGTTATTGTCCTTACAAAGTGACGCTGCTGTTGAATCCATTACACCAAGTTCTTTATGAAGCAAATCCAAATACGTAAGCCTATTAAATTTCTTAGCATCAGGATTTATACTTGGATCACTATCATATACTCCGTCAACCTTTTTTGCCAAAAGAATAACCTCCGCATCAATCTCCGCCGCCCTTAAAGCCGCTGTTGTGTCGGTAGAAAAATACGGATTACCTGTACCACATGCAAATATAACAATCCTTCTTTTCTCAAGGTGCCTAACAGCTTTTCTCCTTATGTACGGCTCCGCAATCTGCCTCATTTCTATAGCTGTTTGAACCCTGGTAGGTATTTCTCTTGACTCCAACGCATCTTGCAATGCAAGAGAATTTATAACCGTTGCCAGCATTCCCATATGATCAGCAGTTATACGATCCATACCCTTACCGCTTCTGCCTCTCCAAAAGTTTCCCCCGCCAACAACAATTGCTACATCTACACCCAACTTGTAAATTTCACTTATCTTGTCACAAACCCTGTTAATAGTTTCAGTATCAATACCAAACTTACTGTTTCCTGCTAAAGCTTCCCCGCTGATTTTTAACATAACCCTTTTAAACTTAGGTGTCAGCATCAAAATTCCTCCGATTCAAGCTAGTGTTCAATATTCCTAAATTGATTTATATATAATATTTTTATATAGAATATTTCTATATATGAATATGGGAACATTTATTATGTTCCCATATTTTAATAATATTATTTGCTTTAATATTAATTACCGATTTGCTTCATAACTTCATCAGCAAAGTTTTCCTCTTTCTTTTCTATTCCTTCGCCTCTCTCGAATCTAACAAACCTTCTTATGTTAATGTTTTCTCCGATTGTTGCAATTTTTTCTGTCATAAGCTGCTGGATTGTTTTGTCATTATCCTTTATCCATGGTTGTTCTAAGAGACATACTTCTTTATAGTATTTCTCTATTCTTCCTTCAACCATCTTTTCAATGATTTTCTCAGGCTTACCTTCGTTCAAAGCTTGAGCTTTTAAAATCTCTTTTTCCTTCTCTAAAATCGCAGCAGGCACTTCTTCACGTCTAACATACTCCGGTCTTGCAGCTGCAATCTGCATTGCTACATCTTTAACAAAGCTCTTAAACTCTTCATTCTTTGCTGCAAAATCCGTTTCTATATTAACTTCTACAAGTACACCGATTCTTCCGTCACCATGTATATAAGCTTCTACCAATCCTTCAGCCGCTATTCTTCCTGATTTCTTAGCTGCTGCTGCCAATCCCTTTTCTCTTAAAACTTCTATCGCTTTTTCCATATCTCCGTTAGCTTCTGTAAGAGCCTTCTTACAATCCATCATACCGGCTCCAGTTCTTTCACGGAGCTGCTTTACCAATTCTGCAGTAACCATAGTAAATCCTCCATAAAAATTATAATAATATTTATCCCAATATTATTTATATTTATTTTATTTTTATCAAACTAATCTATCTATATTAAATGCGATTAATCTTTTACATTTATCTATCGCAAAATTTCGTTAAAGCGTTCGTTATTTTGCTCTGTTAAATGTAAGATTAATAACGTATTTAATATATAAGAATCAATTAATTTATATCTGTTAATCCAGTCAAAATTATTCAGCTTCAGCTACTACTTCCACAGCTTCCTCAACTTCAACAGCCACTGGTTCATTGTCTGTCAATTGTTCACCCTGTCTACCTTCAAGAATAGCATCTGCTATCTTTGCTGTTATCAATTTTACAGCTCTTATAGCATCATCATTTCCAGGAATAGGGAAATCTATTTCATCCGGATCACAGTTAGTATCAACGATAGCAACGACAGGAACTCCCAATCTCTTTGCTTCCAAAATAGCATTTCTTTCTTTTCTTGGATCCACTATAAACATAGCTCCAGGTAATCTCTTCATATTCTTTATTCCGCCAAGATTCTTCTCGAGATCAACCATTTCCTTTTTAAGCTTTATAACTTCTTTCTTAGGAAGCACTTCAAATACGCCTTCCTTTTCCATGCTTTCTAATTTATTCAATCTATCGATTCTTTTCTTAATTGTATTGAAGTTTGTGAGCATTCCACCTAACCATCTAGCGTTAACAAAGTATTGTCCGCTTCTTAATGCTTCTTCCTTAATTGAATCCTGAGCTTGTTTCTTTGTTCCTACGAACAAAATATCTTGTCCATTCATTGCTACTTCTCTAATGAAGTAATATGCTTCTTCCACCTTTTTTACAGTCTTCTGTAAATCGATGATGTAAATACCGTTACGCTCTGTAAAGATAAACTCTGCCATTTTAGGATTCCATCTTCTAGTCTGATGACCGAAGTGAACTCCCGCTTCCAATAATTGTTTCATAGAAATTACTGACATTTTTATATTCCTCCTTTTAGTTATACCTCCACTACTTCATCCTTCAGGAACACTCATGAGGAGCACTTTTCCCAAAATCAGTCAGTGTGTGTATTTTTACCGTTAAATAGTATAACATAAGAAAACAGTATTATCAACTCTATTTCAAACAATTTTTTTTTAAAATTCTTAAATACCTATTGCAAAACTTCTAAATGGATGCATACTTGAAATTAATCCAAGTA
>Ga0255341_1000829_pt1 | contig 48075 bp, 32 predicted proteins | sample wastewater_treat_8_FD_192418 | JGI IMG/M metagenome (GOLD analysis project Ga0255341, IMG submission 192418) | Wastewater microbial communities from Lulu Island WWTP, Vancouver, Canada - plant12 | ecosystem: Engineered > WWTP > Wastewater > Unclassified | place: Canada: Vancouver, British... | reverse complement strand
GGACAGAATGAAGAATTTAATACGTCAGGAAGTGGTTGCCGGCAATTTCTAAGCCAGTCCATCATTAAAACGAACATTTTTTATAGTGAATTATCATTCTCTGTATTGACAAAACGCTTCCTAAGGGGACGCTGATCATCGAGTGCGGCAAGATGCTGGTAAACGGCGGATATGTGGTCAAGGTGTTTAATACCATCAACTTTAAAAAGTCCATGCGGTATAACCCCTTCCACTACATCAAAAGCGAGAAGGACATCCTAAAGCTGGTCAATACCATCATCGCCAACACCAAGGGAGAGGGCGAAAAATCCTCTGAGGATTTCTGGGTGAAAGCAGAACGCCTCCTTTACTGCGCCCTTATCGGATACATCTGGTATGAGGCTCCGGAGAATGAGCAAAATTTCGCAACCCTGCTTGAGTTTATCAATGCGTCAGAAGCCAGGGAGGACGATGAGGAATTTAAAAACGCAGTGGATGAGCTGTTTGAGGAGCTGGAGGCAGAAAATCCGGAACACTTTGCCGTGCGCCAGTATAAGAAATACAAATTGGCTGCCGGAAAGACAGCAAAATCCATCCTGATTTCCTGTGGTGCCAGATTGGCTCCATTTGATATCCAGGAGCTGCGGGATTTGATGGCATACGATGAGATGGAGTTAGACCAGATCGGAGAGCGAAAGACAGCGATGTTTGTTATTATCAGCGACACGGACGATACCTTTAACTTCGTTGTGGCTATGATGTATACCCAGCTCTTTAATCTGCTTTGTGACAAGGCGGACGATGAACATGGCGGCAGACTCCTGTTTCATGTAAGGCTCTTACTTGACGAGTTTGCCAATATCGGCCTTATCCCCAAGTTTGACAAGCTGATCGCCACCATCCGAAGCCGTGAGATTTCCGCTTCCATCGTGCTGCAGTCCCAGAGCCAGCTAAAGACCATCTATAAGGATGCCGCTGAGACCATCACAGGCAACTGCGATACCATGTTGTTTTTGGGCGGCAAGGAAAGCTCCACCTTAAAGGAGATTTCCGAGACTCTGGGTAAGGAGACCATTGATTTATTTAACACCTCGGACACCCGTGGCCAGAGCCAATCCTATGGTCTTAATTACCAAAAGACCGGGAAGGAACTCATGAGCCGGGATGAGCTTTCTGTCATGGACGGCAGCAAGTGCATCCTGCAGCTGCGTGGCGTAAGGCCCTTTTTAAGCAACAAGTACGACATCACTCAGCATAAGCGCTACAAGGAGCTGTCCGATTTTGATAAGAAGAACACCTTTGATGTGGAGGCTTACATGAACCACACATTAAAAATGGGTGTGAATGAGAAGTTTGACTACATCGAGGTGGAAGTAACCGAGGAGGACTTGTCGGAGGATGAGGCTTCTTCTGAAACAGCTGGTGAGGCTTCTTCTGAAGCAGTTGATGAGATTTAAGAAGGAGGTCAGTATGAAAGTACGGATTCGCTCTCCCACTTTTTAGGAGAGGCGGCAATTTACAACTGAATAAAACCAAAACGAGCCATCGCAAACCGGTTTTACGGATAAGCGGTGGCTATTTTTATCTCAAAGACAATTAAAAACAAAAAACGAAGAAAGGAGAGACTATTGATCCTGAGATAGCGCAGGCATGAAAGATAAGTGTCCGTTTGGGCACACAACTTAGGAAACTTGCGTATTAGACAAAAAATAATGGTATAAGGGCTTAAATAGTCAAATAATTATATGGCATTTTTCAGTTCTGCAGTTAATATCCTCCAGACCCTGGTAATCGCAATCGGCGCAGGTCTTGGCGTATGGGGCGTAATCAACCTGATGGAAGGATATGGCAATGACAACCCCGGCGCTAAGAGCCAGGGCATGAAGCAGCTTATGGCTGGCGGCGGCGTTATCCTCATCGGCACCCAGCTGATTCCTCTGCTTGGAGGTCTGTTTTAATCGTAAGAAAGGGGAACGTCCATGTTCGATAGCATTTTTGAAGCAATCGAAGAATGGACGCGTGATCTTTTCACCGGAATGGTGTCGTCCAACCTGACCACGATGTTCACCGATGTCAATGACAAGACCAGTGAGATTGCGGCCCAGGTTGGCTCCACACCCCAGGGCTGGAACGGCGGGATTTACAGCATGATCTACAGCCTGTCCAATTCAGTCATTATACCCATAGCCGGGATCATCATCACGATGGTCCTGTGCTATGAACTGATTTCTATGCTGACCGAGAGAAACAACATGCACGACGTAGACACCTGGATGTTCTTCAAGTATTTCTTCAAGATGTGGGTGGCAGTCTATCTGGTCAGCAATACCTGGACGATCACCATGGCAGTCTTTGATGTGGGCCAAAGCGTGGTAAACTCTGCGGGAGGTGTAATAAACCGCAACACCGCCATTGATATCTCCACCGCCATACAGACCATTGAGACTACCATGGACTCCATGGAGGTTGGAGAACTGTTCGTTTTAGCTCTGGAAACCTTCCTTTTAAGCTTTTGCATGAAGATCATGTCGGTGGTAATCACAGTCATTATGTACGGCAGAATGATTGAAATTTACCTCTACACTTCGGTTGCACCCATCCCCTTTGCCACCATGTCCAACCGAGAATGGGGGCAGATGGGAACAAACTATTTCAGAGGGCTTTTTGCCCTTGCTTTTCAGGCATTTTTGATGATGGTATGTGTGGGTATTTATGCCGTGCTGGTGGCCGGCATACAGCTGACGGGGGATATCCATTCCTCCCTGTTTGGCGTGGCGGCATATACCGTTGTCCTGTGTTTCAGTTTACTAAAGACCGGATCACTAAGTAAGCAAATCTTCAACACACATTAAATGGGAAAATACGAAGAAAGGAGCGGGTGCAGGGACGGCACTTCCCAGCCAACAGTCTCTGATAACCCAAAGGAACCATGGCATATGTGACGATCCCGAAGGACTTGACAAAGGTAAAGAACAAGGTGGCCTTTAACCTGACCCTGCGCCAGATCATCTGCATTGTCCTTGGCGCTGCGGTAGGGATTCCTTTTTATTTCCTTACCAGGGAGCCTCTTGGCACCTCGGTGGCGGCTACGGGTATGGTGCTTTTGATGCTGCCGGAATTCTTATTTGCCATGTACGAAAAAGACGGGATGCATTTGGAACAGATTTTAAAAAATATCATTTCGGTACGCTTTAAGCGCCCTGCCATCCGCAGATATGAGACAGTCAATCTCTACGAAAAAGCGGTTAGGCCAAAGGCGGCTTTGACCGGGGCAAAAAAGGGTGCCGGAAAGAAAGGAGGAAAAAAGTCCCATGGGAAAAAGAAAAGAAAATAAGAAGAAGGAGAAAGCGTCTGCGCAGGACAAAGGTAAGAAACAGCAGGTGAAAGGGGCGAAGAAAAAGCACTCTGCCGGTACAGGCAGTAAGAAGCAGAAACGCCTCTCCGTTCAGGATACCATCGCCTATAAGGAGATGGGGAAGGATGGGATCTGCCGTGTGGCTGACCATGTGTATTCTAAGACCATCCGGTTTTATGACATCAATTATCAGCTGGCACAGAATGAGGATAAGAACGCTATCTTTGAGAACTGGTGTGATTTTCTGAATTACTTTGACAGCAGCATCCGCTTTCAGCTTTCCTTTATCAACCACAAGAGCAACATGAGGGAATACGAGAATGTGATCCACATCGACCCGCAGAATGATGCTTTCGATGATGTGCGTATGGAGTATGCCCAGATGCTCTCAAACCAGCTGGCAAAGGGCAACAACGGCCTGATCAAGTCCAAGTATATTACCTACGCCATTGAGGCGGAGAGCCTGCAGCTGGCAAGGCCGAAGCTGGAGCGTATCGAGGCTGATATCTTAAATAACTTCAAGGTTCTGGGCGTGACCGCCTATCCTTTAAACGGTGTGGAGCGGCTGCAGATTTTGTATGAGACCTTTAACCCGGAGGCGGCGCTTCCGTTCTCCTTTACCTATGACCAGATTTTAAAGACCGGCCTTGGGACAAAGGATTATGTGGCACCCACAAGCTTTCTGTTTAAGTCCGGCAAGGACTTTATGATGGGGGATACCTATGGGGCAGTCTCTTATCTGCAGATCTTAGCGCCTGAGCTTACGGATAAGATGTTGGCGGAGTTTCTGGATATCGACAAGAACCTGATGGTGAATCTCCATGTCCAGTCCTTAGACCAGATGCAGGCCATCAAGCTGGTAAAGAGCAAGGTGACGGATATCAACCGGATGAAGATAGAGGAGCAGAAAAAAGCGGTACGGTCCGGATATGATATGGATATAATTCCGTCAGACTTAGCCACTTACGGCGGCGAGGCAAAAAAGCTCCTTGACGACCTCCAGTCCAGAAATGAGAGGATGTTCCTTGTGACGGTGATCTTTTTAAATACCGCAAAGGACAAGCAGGAACTGGATAACGCAGTCTTTCAGGTGGCAGGTATCGCACAGAAATACAACTGCGCACTGCGCCGTCTGGATTATATGCAGGAGGAGGGGCTGATGAGCAGTCTCCCCCTGGGGATGAACCGGATTCCCATCAAGCGGGCGCTGACCACTACCTCCACGGCGATATTCGTTCCTTTTACTACTCAGGAGCTTTTTATGGCAGGGGAGTCCTTGTATTACGGCTTAAATGCCCTCTCCAATAACATGATCATGGTGGACAGAAAGAAGCTGAAAAATCCCAATGGCTTGATCCTTGGTACTCCCGGCTCCGGTAAGTCCTTTGCCGCAAAGAGGGAGATCACAAACGCCTTCTTTGTAACCCAGGACGATATCATCATCGGAGACCCGGAGGGTGAGTATTATCCTCTGGTACACGCTCTTGGCGGCCAGGTGATTCATATCTCTGCCACAAGCCATGATTATATCAATCCCATGGATATCAACATGGACTACTCGGACGATGATAACCCGTTGGGTGTCAAGTCCGATTTTATTTTGTCTTTGTGTGAGCTGATCATGGGTTCCAGAAACGGCATTGAGGCGGAGGAAAAGTCGGTGATTGACCGATGCCTGCCTTTGGTGTATCAGAAGTATTTTGAAAATCCGGTGCCGGAAAACATGCCGGTGCTTGGGGATTTGTACAGCTGCCTGAGAAGCCAGAAGGAGGCCCAGGCCCAGCGCATTGCCACCGCTCTTGAGATTTATGTCAACGGCTCTCTTAAGGTATTCAACCACCAGACCAATGTGGAACTGAATAACCGCATTGTCTGCTATGACATTAAAGAGCTTGGCAAGCAGTTAAAAAAGCTTGGGATGCTCATCATCCAGGATCAGGTGTGGAACCGTGTGACCATCAACCGCTCGTCCCATAAGTCAACCAGATACTACATCGACGAATTCCACCTTTTGTTAAAAGAGGAACAGACGGCTGCTTATTCGGTGGAAATCTGGAAGCGTTTCAGAAAATGGGGCGGCATTCCCACAGGTATCACCCAGAATATAAAAGACCTTCTGGCAAGCCGTGAGATTGAAAACATCTTTGAAAACAGCGACTTTATCCTGATGCTCAACCAGGCTGCCGGTGACAGACAGATCCTGGCGAAGCAGTTAAATATCAGTCCCTACCAGTTATCCTATGTGACAAACAGCGGAGCCGGTGAGGGGCTTTTGTTTTACGGCAATACCATTATTCCGGTAAAAGACCACTTTGATAAGTCGCTGAAGCTCTATTCCATCATGTCCACCCGTCCGGAGGATGTGGCGGCAAGGCAGAAGGAAGAGCAGGAATAAGAGAGGCGGGATGGATACGAAGAGAATGAGCCTGGGGCTGGGGATGATTTTTATCTTCTCCATCGTCCTCTTTTCCATCAGTCTGTATTTCCTGATGGGAATGTTTCGGCAGAAAAAAGAATCTGAGGCTCTGAAAGAAGAGCTGACGGCGATTTATCTTTCTGATGGAGCGGTGACAGAAAGCAGCATTCCGGCTGAAATGGAACAGCCAGAGATGACGCAGAAGCAAAACGAGAACAGTAAGGAGCAGGAAACGGTCAGTCCCGGCCTGCTGGCCTTACACGAGGAAAACAAAGACTGCATCGGCTGGCTGTCCATCCCCGGCACAGGCATTGATTATCCGGTGATGTTTCACCCGGAGGAAAAGGAGTATTACCTTCGCCGTGATTTTTACGGTGGATACAGTGCGGCAGGGAGCCTGTTTTTGTCAGAAGATTGTGATCTGCTTACAAGCGATCAGCTCATCATCTATGGCCACCATATGGCAGATGGAACCATGTTTGCACCGCTTGTGGGCTATAAGAATGAAGAGTTTTACCGGGAGCATCCGGTTATCTCTTTTGATACTCTGTATGGGTTTTTCCAGTATGAGGTCATCGCTGTCTTTTGCACCCCGGTCTATACGGGGAAGGACTTTGCCTATTATGCATTTATAAACGCAGAGTCCGAGGAAGAATTTAACACCTATCTGAAAGCGGTGCAGGACCGTGCGCTTTATGCGACGGGAAAATCTGCTGCTTATGGAGAGCAGCTTTTAAGCCTCTCCACCTGTGAGTATTCCCAGGTAAACGGGAGGCTTGTTGTGGTAGCAAAGTTAATCAGTAATAACGAAACGGAGGTTTTTTATGACAAAGAATGAAAATCAGAATAGTCTGAAGGACAGGATGGACAAAGCCAGAATGGCACAGAACAAGGCCATGGAGGAGATGAAGGAGATTCCTCAGATTTGTATTTCCAATCTGTCCCCGGAGGAAGTGGTGGAGATGCTGGGGGCGCTCGGTGAACTGATCGCTTCCGAGACACAGGACAATCCGGCAGGTGCTGAAAATGAGAATAAGGTTCAGAGCAGAGCTGTTTTTGACAACAAGTATTCCAAGGCTGCTATGGCCGATATCCATGAGGGAGTCGGCGAGAAGGTTTTTGGAGATATGTTGGAGGATATGCTTCAGCTTACCAGCCTTTGTGGGATGCTGTATGAAACCCTGTATTATCTGGCAAATGGCAGGATGGAAAGAGGGGCTGCTATGAGCCGTGGTGTTTATCTGCTGGAAACGGCGGATGAAACCCTTAAGAAGTGGCAGGAATATGCCATGCCAAAGGACTAAGTGTCAGACCCGCAGTGAGAGGAGGTGAGGATCATGGCGGGTAAACGATTTGAGGCCAGGGACAAACGGGTGCAGAAAATGAGTCGTGACGGTCTGACAGAAGAAAATCTGAGAAGCGGCGAGAAAAGGAAAATCAGCACCCGTACTCAGGATGATTCCTTTTCGCCGAAGGCTGCGGGTCATTTTGAACCGGAATTTCATGCCGGAAAAGCTCCGATGCAGGAGGAGGCAGTAAAAAAACACAGGCACAGGCAGAGGGGACAGGAAACACCGATTACAGAAACCGGGCAGACAGGTGTCACAGATGATTTTGGTCAGCCGGCATCACAGCAGGCACCGGAATGGAGATCGCAGCCGGAGGTATCACAAGAAGCCAGACCCCAGGAATGGCATTCGGAAACGGGGCAAACGGATATCTCTTCGGACTGGATGGCGCAGGAGCGCCCTTTGGGAGAAAGGGAGCGTCAGCCCTTTGAGCTGCAGCAAGGTGCATCGGGTTTCCAGGAGGAACAGCCAAAAAGAAGAAACCGGAAACAGGTGCAGGATTTTGCAAAATCCACCGGGGAGGAGGCGGCCCATAAAGAAAGCTCTCCTGTTGATTCTCTGGAAAAATCTTCCAGAAAAGAGGTTTTTCAAAAGGGCGGTACAGAGATGTACCAGCCCTTGGAGGAGGATTTGACCCGAAAACCTGTGGAAAGTGAATATCCTGAAACAGAGCTTACGCAGGAAACTGTCACAGGTGGGAATGAAGCAGAGAATGCCAGCGCCCTGGATGGCGGTAGGGTATCCAACCAGTCAGCCAGGATGCAGGCAGTGCGGGAAGGTTCCCTTGCTTCTTCTGCCCTGCAGACGGCGGTGGAGAAACGTCATGCCAGAAATAAAAAGCAGGTGCAGACTTATCACCAGAAGCAGGAAAAGGAATCCGCTAAAGCAGAAGTCTTTGACACGGATGACGCACCGGCTGGTGATGCCCATACGACTAAGGAAAGCCCGAAAGATTATGAGAATGTCGCAGAAAGCCCGAAAGGGGAAGAAACACCTACACCCAGCGGGGAACAAAAGGCAGGTACGCCAAGAGAAAGCAGAGAGGCACAATCTTCCCGTTCGGAAGCTTTCAGGCATCAGCATGATGGAGAGCGTCTGTCAGAAGGTGATGGAAAGCCTGCGGATCGCTTAAAGCCGGAACCGGATACTCCCGCCAGAAGGCTTCGGGAGACATCGGAGGAAAAAGCGGATCTGTCGGACTTTAAGGAGGATATCAAGAGGAAAGGCAAAAAAGAGAGGCTGAATCAGGAGCAGCGAAAGAAAGCCGGTCGCTTATCCTTTGGAGACGAGGGAAACGGTATGGTGCGTGGCGCTGGCATGGGAATGGCAAAAAAAGCTGCCACTGCTGCAGCCGGAGCCGTTACCGGATACGCCCACACCAAAGTCCACAGTGCGGAAAAGGAAAACTCTGCTGTGGAGGGCGCTCATAAGGCAGAAATCCTTGGGGAGCGGGAGGCAAAAAAGGCATATCACCAGATCAGACAGCACAGGAAAACAAGTAAAGCTTCTAAGCGCAGGGAGGCTGACCCCGGCAAAAAGAGCGGCAGGCTTAAATTTTCTTCCGCAGAGCAGGCAGAAAAAGCGGCTTCGGCTGCAAAAAAAGCAGACACAGGGGCTGCCGGTAAACAGGTAGTCAAGGAGGCCGAGGAAAAGAAACGGCTGATGCGGAAATTCTGGCAAAAGAAACGCTACAAGGAAGCCTATGCTGCGGCAAAGAAAGGAGAAAAGACCACAAAAGCTGCAGCCCAGGCAACCCGCACAATGGGCCAGAAGGCAAAATCCGCAGCCCAGGCCATTATCAGAAAGAGCAGGGGGATCTTTATCGCTGCTGGCATTATGGGTCTGATCATCATAGCTATGGGAGCCATCTTTTCCAGCTGTGCTGCCATGTTTCAGGCACCGCAGAATACCTTTGTGGCAACCACCTATCCAAGTACGGATGAAGCCATCCGGGCAGTAGAGGCAGACTATGCGGCACTGGAGGCAGCCCTGAATGCTCAGATCAACAACATGGAGACCACCCATCCGGGGTATGACGAGTACAACTACCAGATTGATGAGATTTCTCACAATCCTTATCAGCTGATCTCTTATCTTACCGTGCGGTATGGGGAGTTTACCTATGACCAGGTGGATGCCTATTTGCAGACCCTGTTTTCTGAGCAGTACACCCTAAATGTGCAGGAAGTAGTGGAGACACGAACCAGGACAGAGACACGGACGGGAACCAGAACACACACCGATCCGGAGACTGGCCTTATCACTGAGGAGGAATATGAATACGAGGTGGAAGTTGAGTATGACTATTATATCCTGAATATCTCTCTTGTAAACCGGGGACTGGATATGACGGTCAGAAACAACATGACAAGTGACGAGGCATCCCTGTATGCCCTCTATAACACCACCTACGGGAATCGGGATTATCTCTTTGATACTTCTGCTCTGCCTACCTATAACGGAAGCGGCGGCTTTGGCTATGACATTCCGGCGGAGGCTCTGTCGGATGAACGCTTTGCCAGGATGATCGGGGAAGCGGAACGGTATCTGGGATATCCTTACGTCTGGGGCGGCAGCTCCCCATCCACCAGTTTTGACTGCAGCGGCTTCGTCTGCTGGGTTATCAATAACTGCGGAAATGGCTGGAATGTGGGCAGGACAACGGCGGAGGGGCTTCGCTCCTGCTGTGCTTATGTGTCACCATCCGAGGCAAGGCCCGGAGATATCATTTTCTTCCAGGGAACCTACAACACAGCCGGGGCCTCCCATGTGGGCATCTATGTGGGTAACGGGATGATGATTCACTGCGGGTCCCCAATCCAGTACACAAGCATCGAGTCATCCTATTGGCAGAGCCACTTCATGGCATTTGGAAGATTACCATAAAAAATGATTTTGCAAAAAGGAGGTTTGCACTATGAGCAGGAAACTCACCCGTTATCTTGATGAGATCGAGAAAACGGAAAAGAAAATGGCGGAGATGAAAGCCCACCTGGAGGCGCTCCGCCAGTCCCAGAAGGAGGACGAGGATGCGGAGATTGTAAAGAGCATCCGCAGCATGAACGTCAAGGGCTGGGATCTGGTTAAGCTTCTTGACGGCATTCAGAAGGGTACGATCACCATCACCCAGATGGAGGCCACAAAGGAGGAAACAGAAAAGAAGAAAAAAGGTGAGGATGTCCCCGTGGAGGATGAGGGGCTTATCACCGATGATTACGGGATGCCGGAGGCATCAGAAAGCGAGGATATGGAATGAAAAATGTAAAAAAGAAGCTGCTGACAATACTTGCAGCCCTTTGCATGATGGTAATGGTCTGCCCGTTGACGGCGCTGGCTTATGTTGACCCTGCACAGACCACGGAGGCCGAGACTACGGAGGCTGAAACAACAGAGGCTGAGACCACTCCGCCGGAAACGGAAAGCCAGACCGAGCCTGTCTTAGAGGAGACCACACCGGGGGATAACGCTTTTTCCATCCCCGGAAACGGCGAGGTACTGGATGATATCACCGATGACTCCAGCAAGGAGTTTTTTACCATCACAACCGCAAATAATAACACCTATTTTCTGGTCATTGACCGCAGCAGCAACACGGAAAATGTCTATATGCTCTCTATGATCGATGAGATCGACCTGAAGGAGTTTCTTACCGAGGAGGAAGAGAGCGAGGGAAACAGCCAGGGTGCTGTGATTTTGGAAGAGCCACAGGAAACCACACCATCCGATGCACCTACACAGGATGAGGATGGGGAAAGCGAGGGGAAAAATAACCTGACTGGTATTCTGACGGTTGTGTTAATTACCGCTCTGATCGGTGCCGGTGCTTACTTCTACTTTAAGATTTATAAGCCCCAGCGTGAGGAGGACGATTCCGAGAGCGAAAACATGGAGATGGATGATGGCCTTGCTACCGTCAATGAGGATAGTTATGACGAGGATGATGAGGACGAGTAAACACTTTTAAAACAGATAAGGGCGGCCGTTGGCCGTCCTTCTTTCAAAAAGGAGGATTTGATTATGATTTTAGTGATTGCAGAAAAACCAAGCGTATCCGCAAGCATTTCCAAGGTGATTGGCGCTAAGAGCCGTAAAAACGGCTACTTTGAGGGAAACGGCTATCTGGTGAGCTGGTGCCTGGGGCATCTGGCTGAGTATGTGGAGCCAAATGAGATTGACGAAAAGTATGTGCGTTGGAACTATGAGGACCTTCCCATTATCCCGGAAAAGTGGCAGCTTTCTGTGGCCGAGGCGAAAAAGGAGCAGTTTGCCATCCTTTCTTCTCTCTTGGGACGCAGTGATGTGGAGTATGTGGTAAACGCCTGTGATGCCGGGCGTGAGGGAGAATCCATTTTCCGCAGGGTGTATGTGCTTACGGACTGCACCATCCCCATGAAGCGGCTCTGGATTTCCAGTATGGAGGATGCAGCCATCAGGGTGGGCTTTGAAGCCTTAAAGGACGGAAAGGACTATGACAGCCTGTATGAGGCTGCGGAGTGCCGTGCAAAAGCGGACTGGCTTGTGGGCATGAATGCCACAAGAGCCTATACCACCAAGTATTATAAGCGCCTGGTGGTGGGCCGTGTTCAGACACCTACCCTTGCCATGCTGGTAGAGAGACAGAAAAAGATCGACGGCTTTGTAAAGGAAGCTTACTACAAGGTTTCCCTTACCGGGGAGGGCCTGACGGTTACTTCTGAGAATATCTCCGATAAAACCGAGGCCGATGCTCTTGCAGATACTTGTCAGGGAAAGACCATGAAGGTCACCAAACTGGAAAAGACAAGAAAGACCACAAAGCCCCCGAAGCTTTATGATCTGACCACTCTGCAGAGGGAGGCAAACCGCTTCTTTGGCTATACCGCTCAGGAGACGTTGGATACCTTGCAGGAGTTGTATGAGGGAAAGCTTGTGACCTATCCCAGAACAGACAGCCAGTATATCACCGAGGATATGAAAGAGACGGTGGAAGAACTGCTGCTTGATATTCAGACGTTTACGGATTTCCTTCCCGGTATGGAGATGGGGAAAAACGTGGACAGGCTTATAAATGCGGCAAAGGTTACCGACCACCACGCCATCCTTCCCACAAAAGAGGCCGTAAAGGCAGATATTCTCCATCTGCCTGAGAAGCAGAAGGAGATCTTTATGCTGATTTCCTGCCGTCTTGCCCAGGCGGTGGCAGATGATCTGATATATGAGGAAACAAAGGTAGAGGCTTTGTGTGAAGGAAGCACTTTTAAAGCAAAGGGAAAGACGGAGATTTCTCCCGGCTTTCAGGCGGTAGCGGATGCCTTTCGTGCCCACTACGTTAAATCCAGAGAAGAGGAAGAAAGAAACGTGATCCCTTCTACCATTTGTGAGGGTATGGAGATCGTAAACGTGGAAGCAAAAAGAAGTGAGCATTTTACCACACCTCCAAAGCCCTACAGTGAGGATACTTTACTTTCGGCTATGGAGACGGCTGGAAATAAGGAGTTTGACCCTGATACGGAAAAGAAGGGCCTTGGCACACCTGCCACAAGGGCCGGCATTATCGAAAAGCTGGTGCATTCCGGCTATGCCGTCCGCAAGGGCAAGCAGATCCTGCCTACAAAAGACGGCTGTGAGCTGATCAGTGTCCTTCCGGATTATATCAAGTCTGCCTCCCTTACAGCGGACTGGGAAGGTAAGCTTTTGGCTGTGGAGCGTGGAGGTCTTTCGGCAGAGAACTTTATCAACGATATTTTGGGGCTGGTCTTTACGGTGCTTGCAGGATGCAATGCCATCCCGGAGGAGGAAAGACAGCGCTTTGACAACCGGGAAAGCGTCGGAACTTGTCCCATCTGTGGGAAACCCGTATATGAGAGCAAAAAGAATTTCTATTGCTCCGATAAGTCCTGCAGTTTCGCACTCTGGAAGGAGAGCCGCTACCTTGCCAGCATGAAAAAATCCATTGATAAGAAGATGGCAAAGGAGCTTTTGGAAAAAGGAAAAACGTACGTGCCGGACTTTTATTCTGCGAAAAAGGATGCTTCCTTTGGAGCAGATCTTGTGATGAAGTTAGAAGATGGCCGTCCCGCTTTCTCCCTGGAATTTCCTCCGAGAAAGGATAAGGGAAAAGGCGGTAAGAGTACCGGCAAAAAAGGTGGAAAAGGAAAGAAAAAGTAACTGACAAACACCCGGCAGGGAAACCTGCCGGGACCATAAAGGAGGATGTTTATGGCAAAAATTCATGACATAAAGGCTTTGGCCGAGGTTCACGCAGGTGAGATCAGCCGTTCTCCCAGGGAGTGGATGAGGTATCTGGATACGGCATCCCAGCTGTACCGCTACTCCTTCCGGGATACCCTCTTAATCCATGCCCAGCGACCGGAGGCAACGGCCTGCGCAGAGCTGGAGCTGTGGAATTCACGGATGAACCGGTGGGTAAACCGGGGAGCCAAGGGCATTGCGCTTTTAGATGACAGCAGTCCGAGGCTTCGCCTGCGGTACGTGTTTGATGTCTCCGACACCCATCCGGTAAAGGGAGCGAGGGATGTTGTCTTATGGAAGCTCACAGAAGAACATCATGATGAACTTCTCTCCCACCTTTCGGATGCCTACGGGCTTGAAAACAGCGATTCGGTTTCCGCTGCTTTAATGGAGATTGCAAGGCAGCTTACAGAGGATAATTTAGAGGAGGCCATGGAAGGGCTTTCTTATGAGGTGGGCGGCTCCTTTCTGGAAGGGCTTGATGAGGACAGTTTGCGGGTAGAGTTTCGGGGATTACTTGAAAGCAGCATTTACTATACTCTTTGTAAGCGCTGCGGTCTTGACCCCATGGAGGAACTTGAAGAAGAGGACTTCATTCCGGTGACGGATTTTAATAAGCTTTCGGTCTTAAGCTTTGTGGGAAATGCCACAAGTGCGCTCAGTGAGCCGGTGCTAAAAGATATTGGCCGGGAAATGCGTAAAATTTACGATAGAAATCGGTCAAGACAGCTTGAAAAATCCGTGGACAGCTTGTATAATGCAAATGGAGAATTTAACACTTTAAAGCGAGAAAGCAAAAGTGAAACACAAAATATCGAATCCGAAGGAGGACATGACTATGGAACTGACTTATCATCGCAAGGGGGACTACCTGTTTCCCAATCTGGCAGTGACGGACGAACCGGTGACCCTGGGCAAGTACGGGATGCTTCGCAGGACGTTTTTAAAGGAGAACAAGCCAAACTGGTATCAGAGTATGCTCCTGACCGGGAAGCTGAACACGCACCTGTTAGAGATCGAGAGGACAGCCGAGCAGAGATTGGAGGTACTGATGGAGAAGCTCCTGACCCAGTACCCGGCACCGGACAAGGAGAAGGATCAGCTGGCCTGGGCAGCTCACATGAACAGCCTGCAGGCGATGGCCGAGGAGAGCATCTTAACGGAGTTGGTGTACATCTAACTGCCGACACAACGGAACAGGATTTGAGTAAAGCAGAGGAAGAAATCGCCTCTGCTTTATCTTTGCCTGAATTACCTACCGTGGAGAGCCAGAAGCGTGCCATCGAAGAGAGGCAGGCGGCACAGTATGCCGGTGAGATCAGCATCCCCACAGAGGCAGTGGATGAGATTATAAGAACCGGCGGCAACCGAAGCAGCAGCCAGCTGCGCTTAATCTATAATTTCATGATCGACCAGACCCCGGAGGAATATGCCGACTTTGTAAAAAAGGAATACGGCGTCGGCGGCAAAGGACTGGTGATTGACGGTAAGGAATATTCCGTTTGGTGGGATGAGCTGGGTATGCAGATTTCTCTGGGCCATTCTGTAAAGGATAAGATTTTGGATAAAGCCTTTTTGTCCTGGCAGGATGTCAGTGACCGTATCCACCAGCTTTTGTCTCAGGGAGAATATGCTCCCAAGGTGGTACTGGATGTAGCAAGGGGGAATGCCCTGCAGGAACACGCCCAGGCTCTTGCCTATATGCATGGAGATCTTGCGGAAGGGATTTCGGAGCTGGTATTTGCGGATGAATCCATCTTTCGTGGAGGTTATCCCGATGTGGTAGAACGGCTCTCCGGGCTGATTGCCAACCCTGCCTTTTTATCTGATTTGAATGAGCGACTTTCTGCACTGGCAGAGGTTTATGAGGCAGACAAAAGCCTGATGCGCTTTCACTACTATGCGCCGGATAAGGTGGCCACGCAGTTTCAGAAATTTGCCAGAGAGGCCATCCCCTATCAGACAAGAGAGGATTTTTCCTGGCAGGAACATGGGGTGTTTATCACCCAGGATGAGATCGACGCTTTCCTTACCGGAGGCGGGCCTTACTCTGATGGCAGGCTTGCCACCTATGCTTACTTTATTGCAGACCATACCGATAGAGAAAAAGCAGATTTTATGAAAGAACGGTATGGCACCGGAGGTCAGAGTCATGCCCTGGCTGGAGCCGATAATACGAGTGCCGATTACGATGCCAAAGGGCTGGTATTAAAGCGGGGCGATCTTTCAAGCCCTGATTACTCCCTGCTATTAAAGTGGCCCAAGGTGGCTTTGCGGATACAGCAGCTCATCGACCAGAACGAGTTTTTAAAGCCTGCGGATTACTCCCGTATGCCGGACTATGAGCGTGAGTGGATGATGGGAAGTGTGATTTCGTTTTATGCACGGCTCCCGGAGGAAATCACCAGACCCTTTACCACTTCTCTTTTTAATGAAGAGGCAAGGAAGGAAATCCCCCGGCTGTTAGCTGATCCGGAGCAGGCTGAAAAACTGGTATCTGCCATGGATGAAGCCCTGGCGGCAATCCCTCTGGATTTTGACCGATATAAGGAACGCTCAGAAATCCTTGCTATGGTTCATCAGTATGTGGAAGGGACTTTCACGATTTTTCCTGCCAAACAGGAAGAAGTGGACTTTAGCGGTGTGGAAGGACAACAGCTGTCCATCTTTGACTTTAACTGGAATGAGCCGGAAAAAGAGACTGCAGAAGTGAGTGTGGAAGAAACTGAAGAAAAGTCTGCCGAGGAGGAAACTGTCAAAGAAACAGAGGCAGAACCTACTTATCAATTTGAATCGGGAACCTTTGTATATCTCGACAATCATCATCTGTTCCAGATCGACCAAGTGGATGGAGATGTGGTTGTTGTAAACGACATGGAAAATCCTTCCCACAATCAGAGGAGGATTTCGGCAGAGCAGTTTAACCAGCTCCTTGCCGTGTCATCTTTTAATAATCACTTGCTTGAGGGAAATCATCCTCAGATCAGAGATATGCGCAGCATTTACAAGGAATGCCTGTATCAGATGTTAGATGTCATTCAAAAGAGTGAAATCTATCCTGCTCTTCGTGACCGGGATACGGACACAGATACCGCAGAGCATGAGATCCGGGAGAAGGTAACAGAAATCCTGCAGTTAAATGCAAAAACTCATCCGACTTATCTGGAGGCAAGTCAAAACTGGCCAAACTTCACAGACTGGATGGTGGAGGATATCTTTCAGAGAACCTATCAGGATGTGATCACGGATACGAGGGATGCCATAGCACTGCATGAAGGCGATGCAGATGCACCGGAATGGATAAAGGAAGCATATATTTCCGTCTATCCCCAGGAGATTAAAGCAGTTTCCCTTTTGGCAGGTGTGGAGGAACTTGTCGAGGAAGCGGATTTACACACAGAGGGTGAGCGGGCTATTGACCGTGCAGAGGCAAGGGCAGATGGTTTCAAAGAAGAACCGGAGGTAGAACCTGCCTTTGAGATTGCGGCACGTTTCCAGTCCACTATGGCTATGGAGGAGGGCTTTATAGAAGATATCGCCATTTTGCGTGATGCAGATGGGAAATATCAGATTCATTATTCCTTCGATGAAGCATTGGGAAACGGAACTGGCATTGCCGGTCCGTTTGAGAATTATGAGGATGCGCTGCAGACCCTTCGGGCAGTGAGGCCGGATGCGGTAGAGATTGGAAAGGAATTAGAACAGAGTAAGGAAATGCAGGAGGCCGGTACAAACCTGTACCACCCTGTTACAGCAGACTTTGAGAATGCTTACAACACGGCGAAGAACCGTTATCCGGATTCCTTCCTTGGCTTTGAGCATGATGGCCATTACCTCTTGTTTGGGGAGGATGCCAGGAACGCTTCTGAAATCTTAGGCAGTAAGATCTTGCAGATGCCTCTTACCAGCGGCGGTGCGGTGGATGTCACCGGTTTTCCTGCCGGACAGTGGGTGTACTACTCCAAAAAGCTTTGGGGAAAGGGCGAAAATGTCTGTCTTTACAGTGAGAATGAGGATGGCAGTCACAGCCAGATGAAGTATTTAAGCGGAAAAGACTACCTGCCCATCGGAGCAGAGCTTCACATTGACGGGCGGGAGTTTCGCATTGATACGGTGGACTTTGCTTACGGAAAAGTAAGCCTGCAGGATATGACTATGGCCAGGGAAGCCAGGTATCCAATCTTTCGGGAGGAACCCATTGAGTTTGTCCGCTCCATCTATGAGCAGGAAGGGCCGCAGTTTGATTTTGCTACAGAAGAACAGGTCTTTCTTGCCATGCAGCGATCCAGATATACCTACGAGGATTTTAGCGGAGAGCAGATGGATGTGATCTATGCTGCGGCGCAGAAGAACCTAAATCTTAGACCTATGATAAATCCAGACTTTAGCCCAGAGCAGATGCAGCTGATTGCAGATGTGCAGGACCGTGCAAAGAAGCGGGAACAGGTAGCCTTTGATGATGTGCTGGTGCCGGTATCCAGCCATGTGATGACACCAGAGGAGATCAATGCCGTAAGAAGGGAGTACCGTCTGCCACTGGAGCCGTTTACCGGAGATGGGGAACCGGTGCAAAAGGAGCCGGAGGAATTAGAAGGTTTGGATCCATCCGCAGGAAGTGTAGCAGGAAGTAAGGAGTCATCTCCTGAGCAGCCGTCAGGCAGGCCGGAGGCTGCACCCAAACAGGAAAAAGTCAACTTCCGTATCACAGACGATGATCTGGGAGCCGGAGGGCCAAAGGCGAAATTCCGGGCAAATATGGATGCCATCCATCTCTTAAAGACCATTGAGGCAGAGGGGAGGCTTGCTACGCCAGAAGAGCAGGAAGTGCTGTCCCGCTTTGTGGGCTGGGGTGGTATCTCTCAGGCGTTTGACCCGGATAATACGAGTTGGAGCAGGGAATTTTCTGAGGTAAAGGAAAACCTTACCACAGAGGAATATCAGGAGGCCAGGGCATCCACCTTAAATGCTTTTTACACCTCTCCCACTGTGATCAAGGCCATGTATGAAGCACTGGAGAACATGGGGCTTCGTACCGGAAACGTGCTGGAGCCATCCTGCGGCATCGGAAATTTCATGGGCCTTGTGCCGGAGAGCATGGAGAATCTTAAGATGTACGGTGTGGAGCTGGACAGCATTTCCGGCAGGATTGCAAGACAGCTCTATCAGAAAAACCAGATCGCCATCCAGGGCTTTGAGACCATGGATTTCCCGGATAGCTTCTTTGACTGCACCATTGGAAACGTACCTTTCGGAAATTACAAGGTGCTGGATAAGAACTATGACCGCCATAATTTCATGATCCACGATTACTTTATCGCAAGGAGCCTTGACCTGGTGCGTCCCGGCGGCGTGGTAGCAGTGGTGACCTCTGCGGGAACCATGGATAAGCAGGATGAGTCCGTGCGGCGCTACTTTGCAAACAGGGCAGACCTTCTGGGGGCAATCCGTCTCCCGGATAATGCTTTTATGCGAAATGCCAATACCGGCGTGGTGGCGGATATCCTGTTCTTTCAAAAGAGGGACAGGGCAGCCTTAGAGGAGCCGGAATGGGTGCATTTGAGTGAAACTCAGGAGGGACACCGGGTAAATGCCTACTTTGCAAACCACCCGGAAATGGTGCTTGGGGAATTTAGCACGGAAAACACGCAGTATGGCAAACAGGAGGTGACGGTAAAGCCTATCGAAGGGGCAGATCTTTCTGCACAGCTAAAGGAAGCAATTTCTCATATCCAGGGAAGCATCACCGAGGTGGAGTTAGACGAGTCGGAGCTTGAGGGTGTGGATACCTCCATCCCTGCAGATCCGGGCATTAAAAACTTCAGCTTTGCCAATGTAGATGGACATATCTATTACCGGGAAAACTCCAGAATGAACCTCGTGGAGCTTCCGGCGGCTACCTCCGAGCGTGTCCTTGGCATGATTGAGCTGCGGGACCTGACTCAAAAACTTCTATCTATGCAGATGGAAAACTGCTCCGATGCGGAGCTTGCCATTGCACAGGATCAGTTAAACCGGGCCTATGACGAGTTTACAGCCCAGTATGGCTTAATCAGCACCCCTGCCAACCGCAGGGCTTTCTCCCAGGACAGCAGCTACTGCCTGCTGGCATCCTTGGAGCTTTTGGATGAGGAAGGAAATTTAAAGCGTAAAGCAGATATTTTTACCAAGAGAACCATCCGCAGGCCGGAGGCTGTTACCAGCGTGGATACGGCAAGTGAAGCACTGGCGGTATCCATCGGAGAACACGCTAAGGTAGATATCCCATTTATGGCACAGCTTTGCGGGAAAACAGAGGATGAGGTTACGGAAGAACTGGCAGGTGTGATCTTTAAAAATCCACTTTCCGATGAGTGGGAAATGTCGGATGAATACCTGTCGGGAAATGTAAGGGAAAAGCTATCCATCGCAAGGCAGTTTGCAGAAAATCATCCGGAGTTTGCCATCAACGTGGCCTATCTGGAACGGGTGCAGCCAAAGGATCTGGAAGCCTCCGAGATTGAAGCCCGCCTTGGAGCGCCTTGGATAAAGCCGGAGCATATCCAGCAGTTTATGGTGGAGACCTTCCACACACCATGGTATCTGGCAGGCAGGACAATCGAGGTTTCTTACTCTGAGGTAAACGGTGCCTGGGGAATTTCAGGCAAAACCCGTGACTCCGGAAATCCCATGGTAAACGCCACCTTTGGAACCAGACGGGCCAATGCCTATCGGCTCCTAGAGGATGCTCTGAACTTACGTGACACCAAAATCTATGACACGGTGGAGGATGAAAACGGAAATGAAAAGCGGGTGATCAATAAGAATGAGACCATGTTGGCTCAGCAAAAGCAGGATGCCATAAAGGCAGCCTTTAAGGATTGGGTATTTCAGGATATGGACCGCCGGGAGGAGCTGGTTGCGACCTATAACCAGATGTTTAACAGCATCCGCCCCCGTGAGTACGATGGCTCCCATATCCGCTTTGTGGGTATGACCCCGGAGATCAACCTGATGCCCCACCAGAAAAATGCGGTAGCGCACATTTTGTATGGAGGGAATACCTTACTTGCCCACTGTGTCGGTGCCGGCAAGACCTTCCAGATGATCGCCGCCGGCATGGAAAGTAAACGCATGGGGCTGGCGCAAAAATGCCTGTATGTGGTGCCAAACCACTTAACGGAGCAGTGGGGAAGCGACTTTCTAAGACTTTACCCCGGTGCCAATATCCTTGTGGCCACGAAAAAGGACTTTGAGCCTGCTAATAGAAAGAAGTTTTGCTCCCGGATTGCTACGGGAAACTATGACGCCATCATTATCGGCCACAGCCAGTTTGAGCGCATCCCTCTTTCAACGGAGAGGCAGATCAGGATGATCGAGCGTCAGATTGATGATATTACCATGGCCATAGCGGATGCGAAGGATAAGGACGGAGCCAGGTTTACAGTTAAGCAGATGGAAAAGACCAGAAAGACACTGGAGACAAAGATCAAGAAGTTAAATGACCAGAGTCGTAAGGATGATGTGGTAACCTTTGAGCAGCTGGGTGTGGACCGGCTGTTTGTGGACGAGTCACACAACTATAAGAACCTCTTTTTGTACACAAAAATGAGGAATGTGGCGGGAATTGCGCAGACAGATGCACAGAAAAGCTCCGATATGTTCATGAAGTGCCAGTATCTGGACGAAATCACCGGAAGCCGGGGCGTCACCTTTGCCACAGGAACGCCTATCAGCAACTCCATGGTGGAGCTTTACACCATCATGCGCTATCTGCAGTACGACACGTTACAGAAGATGGGCCTGGGGCATTTTGATTCCTGGGCGGCAACCTTCGGGGAGACGGTGACAGCCATCGAGCTGGCACCGGAAGGGACGGGCTACCGGGCAAAAACCAGGTTCGCCCGCTTTTTTAATCTGCCGGAGCTGATCTCCGTCTTTAAGGAGGCGGCGGACGTAAGGACAGCGGACATGTTAAAGCTCCCTGTGCCGGAGGCGGAGTACATCAATGAAGTCCTAAAGCCCAGTGAGGTACAAAAGGAAATGGTAGAAAGCTTTTCAGAACGTGCAGAAAAGGTAAGAGGCGGTACGGTAGACCCAAGGACCGACAATATGCTTAAGATCACCAACGATGGCCGGAAATGTGCCCTGGATCAGCGGCTCTTAAATGAGATGCTGCCGGACGATACAGACAGCAAGGTAAACCACTGCGTGGATCATGCGTTTCAAATCTGGCAGGAAACTGCTGCGGACCGCTCCACCCAGTTGATCTTCTGTGATCTTTCCACACCAAAGGGGGATGGCACCTTCAATGTTTACGATGATGTGCGGGAGAAGCTGGTGCAAAAGGGAATTCCCAAAGAAGAGATTGCCTTTATCCATGAGGCGGCAACGGAGACTAAAAAAGCGGAGCTGTTTGCAAAGGTGCGCTCCGGCCAGGTGCGTATCCTTCTTGGCTCCACGCCAAAGCTTGGTGCCGGTACCAATATCCAGGACAGGCTTATTGCCCTGCATCATCTGGATTGCCCCTGGAAGCCGTCGGATTTAGAGCAGCAGGAAGGAAGAATTCTCAGGCAGGGCAACCAGAATGAGAAGGTGAAGATCTTCCGCTATGTCACAGAGCAGACCTTTGATGCATACATGTGGCAGCTTTTGGAAAATAAGCAGAAATTCATCAGCCAGATCATGACCTCTAAGTCCCCTGTCCGCTCCGCAGAGGATGTGGACGATACAGCTCTTTCCTATGCGGAGATCAAGGCTCTTGCTACGGGCAATCCCTACATCAAGGAAAAGATGGACTTGGATATCCAGGTGAGCAAGTTAAAGCTCTTAAAGGCCAACCACACCAGCCAGATTTATCGGCTGGAGTCCGATATTGCAAGGCGTTATCCCATGGAGATCGCCGCAACAAAGGAACGTGTGGAGGGGCTTCGGGCCGATTTGGAGGCGGTAAAGCCGATACTTGCCCAGGAAAAAGATAAGGAAGATGCAGCATTTACCATGACGGTGGGCGGTAAGGTTTATACCGATAAGAAGGAAGCCGGTACTGCCCTGATTGCTGCCTGTGCGGGGCTAAAAGCGGTAAATACCTCCGGGCAGGTGGGCGAGTATCACGGGTTTCAGTTAAATGCCAGCTATGATGCCTTTAACCAGAAGTTTATGCTGACCATAAAGCGCCAGTGCAGTTACACCATCGAGATAGGAAAAGATCCTCTCGGAAATCTTCAGAGGATCACCAATGCCCTGGCCGGTATCGAAAAGAGACTGCCGGAGGCAGAGAGTAAGCTGGCTACATTAAAGGAGCAGCTGGCTGCCGCAAAAGAGGAGGTCACAAAGCCCTTTCCCCAGGAAGAGGAACTGCGTACAAAATCCGAAAGGCTTGCAGAGCTGAATTCCCTCCTGAACATGGATGAGCGTGGCAATGACGGTATGGTGGCTCTGGATGATACCTTTGAGGGAGAGACCGTGGATAGTGTGGCTTCAGACCGTCCAAGGATGGTACCTTCTTACGCAGATCGGGTGATGGAGGCTGCTGTTGATAAGCAGGAACAGAGTGCTGACGGCATGAAAGCCGCTTCTGCGGAATCGCCACAGACATCGGGGAGAACGGAAACGCCAGAGAAATCTGCTGCAAAGAGGGAAAAGGCAGAGGCACCAGATAAATCTGCCGTAAAACCGGAAAAATGCAGCTCCGTCCTTGCAAGGCTTCATGCAAAGCAGGAAAAGCAGAAGGAAAGAGATACTACACACAAGTCTGTTCCCAATAAGAAGCAGACGCACAATCTATAAACAGGGCCGGTTAGGGCAAAGCCCTTACCGGGTTATGTCACACCGCCAGTGGGTTTGCATCCTTGCAAACTCTCTGGCGGTGCTTTTTAGAAAGAGGTGATAAGAATTGCTTGCATTAACCCCTGTCAATCTAAGACAGGCAAATGAATTTGTAAAAAATCATCACAGACACCATAAGCCCTCCACCGGCCATAAGTTTTCCATCGGCGTGACGGATGGAAAGGAACTGGTGGGTGTTGCCATCTGCGGCAGACCAGTAAGCCGACGCCTCGATGATGGACTTACCTTAGAGGTAAACCGCTTGTGTACTGACGGTACCGAAAACGCCTGCAGTATGCTCTACGGAGCAGCCTGCCGTGCGGCAAAGGCCATGGGATATCGCAGGGTGATTACCTATATCTTAGAGAGCGAGTCGGGTACGTCCTTAAAAGCATCCGGCTTTATCTGTGAGGGCCGGGCCGGGGGTCTTGAATGGAATGGAGATAGAAAACCAAAAAGAGCAGATCAGTATCCGCATGAAATGAAAACCCGTTGGGTAAAGGAGGTTTAACGATGCCAAGGGAAGATAAGATTAAAGAGATTACAGAGCGTTTGGAGCAGGGAATCAAAGAGCTTTTTACCTCAGAGCGCTATAAGGAGTACCTGCGAGTCATGTCACAGTTTCACAGGTACAGTTTTAACAATACGGTGTTAATCGCCATGCAAAAGCCTGACGCCAGTCTGGTGGCTGGGTATCAGGCATGGCAGAAAAAGTTTAACCGCCATGTAAAGCGTGGGGAAAAGGGAATCCAGATCATTTCGCCCGCACCAGTAAAGGAAAAATATGAGGTGGAAAAGATTGATCCGGAAACAAAAGAACCGGTGCTACGTCCTGACGGCCAGCCGGAGACGGAGGAAGTGGAGCATATCATCCCAAGATTTCGGGTGGCGACAGTTTTTGATGTTTCTCAGACAGATGGAGAGCCGCTGCCGGAACTGATGGAAGGAAACCTTACCGCAAGCGTGGAAAACTTTGAACAGTTTATGGAGGCCATCCGGGCCGTATCCCCTGCACCCATCCGCTTTGATGAGATTACATCAGGAGCCAATGGGTATTACAGCCTTACGGATAAGGAGATCGTGATTCAGAGCGGCATGAGCGAGAGCCAGACCATGAAAACAGCCGTCCATGAGGTAACTCACGCCCTTCTTCATGACAGGGATCAGATGAAGGAGCAGGGAATTGTAAAGGATAAGCAGACCATCGAGGTGGAGGCAGAATCCGTGGCCAGTACCGTCTGTGAATTCTTCGGTTTGGATACTTCCTCCTACTCCTTCCCATATATCGCCAGCTGGAGCAGCAGCATGGAGATGCGGGAGCTTCGCTCCTCCATGGACACGATCCGCAGGACTGCAGGGGATTTCATAGAGCAGATGACGGAGCAGTTGCAGCTCTTGGCTAAAGAGCAGGAAGTGTCCCAAGAGCAAGAGACAGACAAGGAACAGGAAGCTGAGCAGACCAATCCGTTTTCGGATTTAAGCGGAAAGGAAAAAGAACTCCTTACCTCTACCAGTCAGCTGTATGGCATTTACCAGATCAAAGAGGACAGCCCTGCCGAGGAATACCACTTCATGAACATGGATTTTGTAAACCGCCATGGAATTGAGATCCGGAAGGAAGATTATGAACTGGTCTATTCCGGGGAGTTTTCCCCCTCTGATACACTGGATTCCATCTTTGTGAGATTTAATATTAACCGCCCGGAGGATTTTACAGGCCACTCTCTTTCGGTCAGTGACATTGTGGTGTTGAATGAAGGCGGCAAGGTAAGCGCCCATTATGTGGACAGCATCGGCTTTGAAGAGCTGGAACACTTCCTGCCGGAGATGGAAAAGCAAGCGCAGGAGAAAGATTCGCCTGCCTCAGAAAAGACAGATACACTCATTACCATGGACAGCACTGGCATTGAGGTGGACGGCCATGAGGGTACCTGGCACCCGGTAGAAATGCAGGAATTTGCTGGCAAGAACTTTTTCCTTATGGAGCATGAAACCTTTGGGGATACAGTTGCAAAGGTAGTAGTGGATGAGAAGGGGAAACTGTTTGCAGAGGACTTGTGGAATGGCTTTGATAAAGGGGCAAGGGAGGCCATAGGGGAGATGTTAGTGGATATGGGACTTCCCATTACGCCGGAGCTGCTTTTTGGAGATCGGTATCAGGTAGTAGAAACCTCGGATGCCTATGAGCAACCCTTTGCCATCTATGATAAACTGACTGCCAATTATTATGACTTGGATGATGTGATCCAGACCTTTGATAGTCAAAAATTAGCACAGGCGTTTGCATCTTCTCTTAACCAGGATTACCGCTCGGAGCAGGAAGGAGTTCCCTTGGTTATTATGACTGGCAGACAGGCCAGGGAAAGCGGACAGCTGGAGGCTTACCGTGATTCTCTCCGTGAAAATGTTGCCTGTAAGCAGGCCATTGAAGATGCAATCAGTGAAAACTTTGATGGACTGCATCTAAGAGGAAATATCGCAGGGGATATCCTTGAAAAGTTTGGTAAGGAGCGGGTGATGCTCGTGCTTGCCACAACCGTGCAGGTCAAAGAATGGGATGGGCGGTTTTCACGGGATAACAAGGAATGGGCAAAGGATTTTGCTGCATCGCCGGACCCGGATGGTTTTGGAGGTGATCGGAGAACAGACTTTGTGGTGGAGAGCCACCCGGCAGTCTTAGACGGCTTTATCAGCCAGACAAGGAGAAGGCTTCAGGAAATGGAGATGGAGGAACAAAAGGAGCCAGTCTCTTTTGTGGCAAGATTTTATGTGGCAGATGATATCCATGCAGATCAGCCAGGGATAGCGTATTTTGAAAATCTCTCCGATGCCCTGCAGGAGTATAGCAGTTTATCTAATCACCTGGAGAAGCAGATCGGTATGGAAAGCTCCGAAGAGCCACCCTCCCGAATGCCGCTGATTAGCTGCAAGAATGGGTTGGAGACTCTGAATGATATCGAGGCAGCATCTCTTAGTGGAAAATGGGTGACATCGGAGACCATGCAGGCAAGAAAAGAAGCTCAGGAATATCTGGACTACCATGATGTGGAGATCGCCTATCAGTTAAACAGTGGGGAGTATCTCTTTATCCAGGATTATTCAGAGGGCGGGTATGAGTACACTTTCTATGACAAGAACTTTCATGAGCTGGACGGCGGTGTTCTGGACAATCCGGAGCTTTCTATGGAGGAAGCGATAGATGAACTTCTGTCAGAAAAGCACATGACTCTTTCTAACTGCGAGGTAATAGAAGCAGACAGTTTCCGGGAGATTGCCGATCGGGCACAGTATTTTCCCCAGGAAGCCTATGAAGCATTAAAGCCCATGATGGATAGCGGTCAGGATGAGATTGCCTTTCAGGTTGGTGACAGTTTCGTTATGGTTCAGATGGAAAGTGAGGGATATCAGTATATCACCTACGATGAGAAATGGAACGAGACCAACTGCAAGCAGTACCTTGGCCCTGTATCTTCGATGGAGGATGCAGTGGGATTTGTGTTTGGGGATGAACACTTTGGAAACGCAAAGGTGACTCCCATTTCTGTTACGGATTTGGTAAAGGAGACGGGAAAACACGCCAGGGAACAGCTATATGAAGAGCCTGTACCGCTGCGTTCCGGTATTAGCAGAAAGGAAGCAGCATTAAACGGGGAGTGCCGAAACGATCTGGAAGAAACGGTGCTGTCCTATGCCCAGGCTGTTCTGGATGATATGGGACTTTCTGATGAAGTGAAATTAAATGGTGCCCGTGTTTACGGCAGCCGCACAAGAGAGGGCCTTTACAGCGAGAACTCCGATGTAGATGTGGTGCTTTCTTATACTGGCAATATCCGGGAGGACGCATTTTTTAATGAGCTTCACGCAAACAAAATGGAAACCGCCGGAATGAATATCGACATCAATCCCATCTCCACTGAAGAGACCGGAACTCTTGCGGAGTATCTGGATCAGGCAGAAAAGTATCTTGACCGACAGGAAGTAGAAAAACTGGCGGCAGACATTGATGCCTTTGCCTATGACAATGATTATTATGAGTATCAGGACAATGTGGAGGATCGTAAGGATCATATTTTAGAGGTACAAAGTGACCTTACTGAAGGTAGGACAGCCCCCTTAAAGGGATGGCTTCAGGAGTTTGTCGATAATGCAGAGCCAGCGGATGTGGCAGCGGATGCAAAGGATTTGATAAAAAGGATTGATGAGATGGCGGAAAAGTTTCCCAAAAAAGAAGTGGAAGCAGAAAAGCCGGAGCCAAAGCTCACCTTCTTTGTGGCGGAGTGCATGGAATATCCCGTTCTGGGAGAATACCATGAGAAGCTGACCTTACAGGAAGCATATGAGATTTATAAGAGCATCCCGGATGAAAGAATGAACGGCGGCAAGGGTATTGGTGTCCATCTGGATGATGGCAGTCAATATCCGGCTGAGTATCAGCTCATGCAGTGGGGTGTCATTGACAAGGATGTGCTTTCCTATGTTTACGGGGATAAGGAGAGCCAGATGGTAAAGCAGGCAATGACGGAACTTGAAAATGTGATGAATGCGGATGCTCCTGCCAAGGAACCGCAGGATAAATCGAAGGATACGCTGCAGGAAGAAATGCCAAAGACTGTTGGTGCTGCAAGGTCTGATAACGCTGGGCCAGTGGATAAGGCAAAGGATACTGCGGCAAAAGAGATTACAAAAGATACCAGGTTGGAAGAGCGACCTGGTTTACCAAAGAGTGAAGTCAGCACAAAGCAGTCCGTCCTGTCGGCACTTCGTTCCCGTCAGGAGAAAATCAAAAATCAGGAGAAGGAAAAGGAACCCGGAAAAACACAGACACATAAGAAGGGAGATCAGCAGTTATGAGAAAGATTGCATTTGAAGAGGATGAGTATATCGTGATGGCCATGTTTGAGGGAGATACCCGTGAGGAGACCATTGGCAAGATTGAAGAGGCTTTATCTTTTGTCAAAAATGACACCGAGCTGGTGGAGGTTCTTGCCAGTACGGTGGAGAAAATGAAGCGTATGCCGGAGGGACAGTTTGCATCTTTGAATCTGAAAGATTATCTTGTGGAGGATGAGGAGGATTGAGAATAAACCAGTTTGCAGTCTACCAGATAAAGGAGGGCGCAGAGTACCGGCATCTGCGCTTTCTCCCCTATGAAAAGCTTTTGGAAAAAGGACTGCAAGTGGATGTGGGAAACTATGAACAGGTTTATCTTTCCCAGATGGTTCCGGGGGAATCTGCAGAGCAGATCTGGCACCGGCTAAAGCACAAGCATCCCAGGACATTGAAGGGCCATGCAATAAGCGTCAGCGATGTGCTTGTGATAAATCAAAATGGAACGATTTCTTCCTATTATATCAATACGGACCGGCTGGTTCCTATTGCAGATTTTTTACGGCTGAATTCCTCCGGCACTCTTGTGACCATGGAAACAAAAAACTATCTGATCAAGGGAAAGCCCGGCACCTGGCTTGCCACAGATGATGTGGAGGTGGATGGAAAACAGTTTTTCCTTATGCAGAATGAACAGATGAAGAACGCTGCCGCCTGCACAGTGGTGGATGAAAATGGCGAGGTGGTGGTAAGCGACACCAATCGGTTTGATGAGGAGACTATGAAGCAGATCAGGGATTATCTTCATCCCCCACAGCCAAAACAGCCGCCAGAGCAAAAGCCCCCTCTTGAAAACTGGCAGAAGTCATTCGAGAATGGCGAGTATCTTCGTGCTGCGGAAATGACGGAGGAACAGAATTACTCTTTCATTGATGGCCGCATGAACAACATGCCCTTCCAAAAAGATAAGGATGGCAAGCGTCCATCGGTTTTAAAACGTCTCCGTGAAAAGCAGGCAGCGATTGCCGTAAGAAGCGGCAAGCCTGTGCCACAGATGACGATGGAACAGGAAGCAGAGCGGAACCGTAAATAAGAGGAAGCCTCTGGGGCCATGTGCGCTGGGGGCTTTTTTCTTAGTACCATAAAAGTGTAGTTGTTAGAGAGTAATTAACTCTGACATCTGCACTTATTTTATTATAATAAGGGGAGTAATTGGTCTGACGTGGCTCTTTTTGGATCATAGCATCCGTCACAAAAACCGTTAACCAACCCCTTATTATAAGCATTCGATTAAGCAGGTAGGGATCAGCTCCCGCGTAACCAACTAAACTGAATGGTAATAAGTGCGGCTGGAACAATTACTATTATCAGTTCAAGGAGGTATCAGATGATAAGCGTTGGAGTTGATGTATCTAAAGGGAAAAGTACAGTCTGTATTCTTAAGCCCTATGGGGAGATAGTGTGCAGTCCTTTCGAGGTACAGCATGAAGAAGGAGAAATGGAAGCCTTTGCGGATTTGTTGTCGAAACTGGATGGTGAGATACGAGTTGTAATGGAGGCAACTGGCATTTATCATTTGCCAGTGTTAACATTCCTTAACGATAAGGGTTACTTCGTGTCCGTTATCAATCCATTTGCAATGAAGAAGTATGCAAAAGACAACAGTATCAGAGGAGCTAAAACTGACAAGTTGGATTCAATGATGATTGCGAATTATGGTATTGAAAAATGGTATAAGCTCAAGAAATATGAAGGAGATGAAGAAACATACGCTGAACTTAAACTACTGGGACGTAGGTATCGGTATTATATGGAGCTTCATGTCAAAGCCTTGCAGGAACTAACTCACATTTTGGACTATGTTATGCCTGGCATTAAAAAGATGTTTAATAGTTGGAATGAAGCTAATGGCAAAGATAAGCTTAGTGATTTTGTTGAAAAGTTTTGGCATTTCGATTTGATTACATCAATGAACCTTGAAGAATTCACAGAGGAATACTTGAGCTGGGCTAAGGAAAAGAAATACCACCGCAGCAGATCTAAGGCTGAAGCAGTCTACGAACTGGCATGCAATGGTATTCCTACACTGTCTTCCAATACCCCATCGACCAAAATGTTAGTAGAGGAAGCCGTATCAGTTTTGAGGGCTGTGGATAGCTCTCTGGCACTCATTTTAGCACGAATGCAGGCACTTGCGAAGTCCCTGCCTGAATATTCTACAGTTCGGGAAATGGGAGGTGTCGGAGATGTTCTCGCACCAAAGCTCATTGCAGAAATCGGCGATGTAAGAAGGCTTCATAATGCCAAAGCGCTTATTGCATGGGCTGGAATTGATCCGCCACCATACGAGTCAGGGCAGTTTGTTGGCTCTAAGCGAAAGATAACAAAACGGGGTTCTTCAACTTTAAGGAAGGTCGGGTACGAGGTTATGCGAGTTCTTAAAAGCCATCCGGCACCGAAAGATGATGCGGTATATAACTATATCCTGAAGAAGGAGTCTGAAGGAAAAAGCAAAAAGCACGCGAAAATAGCAGGATTGAATAAGTTCTTACGGATATACTATGCCCGGGTAATCGAAGTTTATCAATGATGTAATGCATAAGGTATTGGTTCAGGCTGGGGATAATACCAGCCTTTTTGGTGTGCGTAAAAATGTAACATAAAAAACTATTTAAAACCTGCTCAAAAAGTACTTGACTTTTGTTAGCAGGTTTTTGTGCGTATTTCAAAAATAAAATAAGCACATTCGTCGGATTTGGGGATTGATTCTTGTTTGTATGTTGGTTCTGATATAGACACGAAGAGACGGAGGTGTGAATATGCCTGTATCAAGTATTTTTACCAATATCAGGATTACTGACCCAAAGAAAGCGGAGGCTTTAATTGATGCACTTGACGCTTCGGCAAATGAGCCGAGAAGGAAGCCTTCTGCACCAGAAATTCCTATTCTTAAAGATAAGGATGAGATACGCAAGCTGGTGGCTAAGAGAATTGAAGCAGAATAAAGGAAAAAGCCAGTTTGATCTGACAGCAGGGAGAACGAGGATTGCAGATATCCTCTCTCCCTGCTGCTTTCTTATGTGCAATTATTCAATTCCATGCTTTTCCAGAAGCCGAATACCTTCTACAAGATAGGCATAGGCATCCAACTTCAGCTTTTTGACATAAGACAGTTTTGCATACTGTTTAAGGGCTATTCTGGAATCTATGTAGTTTTCCGGATGGTCGATATGTATCATTTCATCCTGATCGGTAAGTACGCAGGCAGCCAGGCATAAGACCTTGCAGGCTTGGAAAGCTGCTTTCTCACCAGAATACTTTTCACGAAAGATATGGCTCGATACTGCCTTTGCCCCAAGCATATAAAGAGGAAACTCGTCCCTATCAGTGGTACCCTTGCCAATGATACAAGCAGCAGAACGTATGGTATCTTTCAGAGTATCCTCATAGGTGGCGTTCAGACCACGGTAGGCGCTTTCCTGCTGTACAATAGAGTGGTAATTACTTTTCACTTCAGAGAAATCATCCATCCCGTCTATGAGAGTGGCGACGTCAAATAATTGCTTCATAATTTCCTGTTCTTTTTTTGCATCAATCGGGATGCCGGTAGTATGTGGAGCAAAGGCGGTCAGTTTGTCGCCGAGAATACAGTTAATGGAAGGAACGGTTACATAATACTTGGGTTCATCATCCACGATCAGAAGCTCGTTGCGAATCTCCTTTTGCACGGTAGAAGTATAGTTGTTCTCCTCAAAAAGAATATCGAGAAGAATGTAGAATTCGTCTTTGCGCATAGGGGAATTGTAGTAAAATTTAAAGTGTCGTTTTACAATGTTATTTTTCCCGATACGGGTTTGCTCATCGTAACGTTCAAAAGGAAAAATGACAGATGCTTTTCGGATATAATCCACCACATCTGTTCCAGGCTCCACAATAATATCAATGTCTGTAGATAACCGTTGAGGATGCTCCAAAAGCAGAATAAGAGCGGTTCCTCCTTTAAAAATAAAAGGCATACCAACACGGACAAGAGCTTCCAGAAGCCCAAACGCATAGAGTGAGCGTTCAATGAGGATGGGGTCACTGCCGCTTGTTTTTTGTAATGAACGGATGTGGTCTATTTCAAAAGTAGATGGGTTAATCATGGCAAGCTCCTTACGTGTGAAGTTTAATATTGGTATTTAATGTGATGCAGTCACGTATCTTTTCCTCTACATTCCGGCGTCGGGCATATCGGAACATCTTGGATTCATCAATGATATAAGATGAAAACGCATCCTCTAAAATATGAGGGAATTCATTTTCCTCCAGAAACATTCGTGTCTTTTTGTCGGCAAACATATCGACTAAAAGTTTCTCAAGTATAACGCCATGTGGGTTGCTGCGGTCAACCGGCGATTCTGTAATCAGATTTTGAACAATCACTGCGCCACTGTCGGCGTACAGCTGACAGGCGGAAGGGGTTGGTTTTAACAGGACAGACCCTTTATGCCGGTCACGCAAAAATTCAAAAATTGAAGTCTCCAGCATGTTTTCCACTTCGATAAAATAGATGTTGTGGGCAATCTGGTGGTTCGCAAAATAATTATACTGAAATGCTTCCCATGCCTGGAATTCCATTAAAGGGAAGTTGATCTCTAAAGAGGTTACCATATCCTGCAGCTGTTCAGAGAAAGAATAGCGGTATGGCTTCCTTACATTTTTTGTAACCACCGCACAATATTTATTGCGTCCGACTTTAATGAGGAGTCCCTCATCTATTAAATTTTTAATCAGCCAGAAAACAGAGGACATACGAAGATCACCGTTTTCTTTTACTGCTGCCAGATAGATGATATCTTTATTAACGGTTCCAGATGGAAGGTTGTTGGCAATATTGTGTAAGTTCATCATGGGTAAGTCCTCCTTTACTTCATTTTCGGCAAAAAGATAGATTATTGCCGTAAGTGAAGTATAGCATGAAAGCCGAGGTTGGTCAACTTCATTTTCGGCAATAAAATAAAAAATTGCCGAAAGTGAAGTAAAGCCAATTTCTTCCTTTATCCCAGTCCGTGCTTCCTGTCACGGTCATTTTCTTTCGCCGGCGAACCAAGGATAGCATCCACGTTTGTGGTGACGGTCTTTAGCTCAGAGGCATAGTCCTTAAAATAATTGTATGTATCCTGCTGGGCTTTCTGCTTGATGCTCAGCTTTTCTTTTTCTGCCTTGAGGGTTTTCATGGAAGGGAACTTCCCATCAGGGTACTGCTCCTTTAGAAATTTCCTCGCTGCCTCATACAATTCAATCTCCGCCCGGTGTTCATGGCGGTATTTTTTCTTGTTGGGGCTTCTTAGCATTTCCTGATAAATCTTTTTGTTGGCCAAGTACTGACCGGTGTAGTGGATGAGCTGATTGACGGACTTAATCTGCTCCTCTGTGCCACGCAGGGTCTTTCTGGCATCCTTTCTTTTTGTTACAACTTCCTCATAAGCGCTCTGCAGATTTTCTCTTGTGTCATAACCGTTCTCCTGCACATAGGCAACAGTTTTTGCCATCTGCTGCAGGTTTGAGATTTTGACTTTTTGCGCATAGGCACGGCTTTGTTGCGCCTTGATATTATTCTGCAGATCAACCACAAGCCGCAGGTCGCTCTTGATGAAGAGAATCTGGACATACTCCGGCATGGGTTCATCAAAGAAATCAGGATGGGGTATACCACCATCGGGTTGTGGCTGTGGCCTGTCATCAGGAACGGGTGCAGGCATTTCTTCCGGCTGTGAAGAAACTTCCTCCTGAAGCTTCTCATATTCCAACCGGTTCTTTTCAAAGAGAGCCAGCAAAAATTCTTTTTCATAGTCGGTGCCAAGGGTCCGACCAGTAATATTTTGCTTTCGCTCCGGATGGAGGTAGCGGAAGCTCCCACGCTTTTCGGAAAGCTGGATTTGATATTTCTCCAGAAGTCCGGCATGAAACTCTTCCAATGACTTTGCTGATTTTGCAATATCCGCAATGGCATCCCGCAGGAATTGCTTCTGGGTCTGATACTTAGTACGTGCCGGTGTCAGGCCAAAGTCAATGACTTCCTGATTTGTCTTGTCCAGCTCTTCCTGGCCACGCTGGTTTGCCCAATATTCCCGCTCCGTGATTTTGTTTCTTGCAGGGGAGAGCAGGTCAACCTGATGTAGATTTTCTCTCAGGCAGATCTCCATGAGGGATTTTTGCATATGGGTAAGCAGCGCCCTGGTCTGGTGGTGCTTGTATCCGGCACGGCTGTCGCAGGGCCGCTCCATAAAATCCTCACGCTCCACATCAAGCTTTCGCAGACTGTTAAATACGATATGAACATGGATGTTTCCGCTGCCATGGCTTCCATCACTGTGGGTGCAGACGATGGTCTGATGTCCGGGGAAATTTTTCTTTGCGTATTCCATGCCAAGGGCCTGAGCCTTTTCCGGTGTCAGCCCTCTGTCAATCTGATCCTCCGGGTCAAAGCTTAGGATATAGTGATGGGCCTTGATCTCTCCCGCTGTCTGGTTCTTGTGGTATTGCTCATTTAATTCCCTGCATTCCTCCGCATAGGTGAAGGGATCACAGTTGATTCCATCAAGGATGTATCCCTTGCGGCGGATCATCTTTCCGTTCTCGTCAAGAGTGGGCTTCATGCTGTTCTCCTGATGCTCAAAGAGCAGATAGAACAGAGCATCGTTATAATTTGCGTTTTTACTTGTAGTGTGTTTTAAGATTGCCATGGATTTCACCTACCATTCTTGTCACATCCACCTGTATCTGCAGGATGGCATCTAAGGCCGTCTCCAGTCTGGCGGTGACTTCCTGGGAGCGCAGGCCCCCGGTATTAAAATACTTTGCGATCTGGTTGATGTTGTTGGACAGGTTACTGAGCAGCCAGCTGATCTGCTTCATCTCATCCCGAAGCTCCGGAAACTCTGCCGTAACCTTGTGGGTGACTTTGATTTTTCCATCCAGCAGGCATTTGCGGATATACTCTGAGCGGGTCAGTCCCGCCGCCTTTGCTTTTTTCATCACCAGTTCAAGCTCCACATCCGTTAGGCGAAGGGTGATGATGTTCTTATGATTTATCTCCTTGTCTTTCTTTGGCCTTGCCATAACATGCTCCTTTCCCTTTATTGCCGCAGGCAGCAACCACGCTCGCCGTGGCCCGTGACCGGACTTGTCCGTCACGCTGCGACCAGTCTTTACTGGGAGCCAACCGCAAACTTTTGTGTTTGCGGATACCGAGGGCATGGGGAACCGGCATCCCCATCAAGATTGCCCGTAATCGGAAGGTCACGAAAGTGAGTTTTCGTATTACAGGGCGTATCTTGCTTTTATGCTGCTGACCACCGTGAGGCTGGCAAAAACTGCGGCTTTGCTTCTCATATCTAGGAGAACTACGAGAGATTTCACAAGCCGAACAGAGATAGAAAATAAAAAAAGCATTTCAAACAGCTTGTAAAACGTCCCTACAAATCTCCTATATATGAAGGGAGACGGTGCAGAATGGAAGAAAACGCTGGCAATAAAACTGCTGATGAGATCAGGCAGGATGAAAATAAAAACTCCTATGATGGAACTGAGGTTATAGATGGGATAACCGTGTATAAGACGTACCGGCAGGATGGCAATACACTGTGGGAATGTCTGCTGCAGGCAATGGGAAAAATGTAAAAGAGGCTGCTGAAAAAAATAAAAAAATATTCTGATACAGCTTGAAAAAACGCTGACAGCTTGCTACACTATGGGTGGGTAAATGATGATAATAAACAGGTGATAAAATGACAGCTTGAAGTCTGCCCTTATCACTTTTTCTTCATCAACAAATGAACAGCACACAATGAGGCCATCGGCTTTTTTCGAGGATTTATTCGGAAAGGAGTCGATGGCTTTTTATGTTATTGATGAGAAGAAAGTCGGGAGAAGAAAGGACAGCTCTTTATGAGCGTTTGTCCGTGGAAGATGATGACAAGCTTGAAAGCGACAGTATCAAGAACCAGAGGGAAATGCTGCGGGCCTATGTGGCGGCACATCCGGAATTTAAAATTGTAGATGAGTACGTGGATGATGGGTACTCAGGAACGAACTTTGACCGTCCTGCCTTTCAGCGGATGATGAAGGATTGTGACAGTGGAAGGGTCAACTGTATTATCGTGAAGGATTTATCCCGCCTTGGCCGTGAATATATCGGCATGGGAAAACTGATGGAGAGGATATTTCCGGAAAAGGGAATCCGTCTGATTGCCATAAACGATAACTATGACAACTTAAAGGAAGGCAGCTCTGCGGATGATGTGGTAGTGCCCTTTAAGAACCTTTTAAATGATTCTTACAGCCGGGATATTTCCGTGAAGGTACGAAGCCAGCTGGCTGTGAAGTGCCGCAGGGGAGATTTTATCGGAAGCTATGCGCCTTACGGTTACAAAAAGGATGAAAAGAATCACAACCACCTTGTGGTGGACGAATATGCGGCTTCTGTGATCGAGAACATTTTTCAGTGGCGTCTTGACGGCATGAGCGCACAGCGCATCGCAAAAAGACTGAATGAAACCGGAGTGCTTGCTCCCAGCGAATATAAGAGACTGAACAACGGCACCTATCGAAGCGGCTTTAAATCGAAAGCCCAGGCAAAGTGGCAGGCCATTCAGATCTTCCGGATTTTGTCCAACGAGGTATATCTTGGCACCATGGTGCAGGGGAAACGACGCAAGATCAGTTATAAAATCAAAAAGGATGTGGATGTGGAGCCGAATAACTGGATCAGGGTGGAAGGAACCCATGAGGCCATCGTATCAAGACAGCTATTTGATATGGTGCAGGAAGTGCTGAAGCTGGACACCTGCGCCGGTGCAGGAAAAGATACGGTGTATCTGTTCTCCGGTCTTGTGGAGTGCGGCGACTGCCATCAGAGCATGGTGCGCCGGGCCTCTTCCTCCGGAAAGAAAAAGCGCTATTATCTCCACTGCTCTACATATAAAAACAGCGGAGACTGTACTTCTCATCTGATCAGTGAAGAAAACCTTTATCGTGTGGTATTAATGGCTCTGCAAAATGAGATTGAACAGGTGGGTCAGATTGAAAAGCTGCTGCAGGAGATTGAGGCAATCCCAAGGGAACAGAGGAAAATGAAATCCTATGCAGGACAGGTCGAACTGCTGGATCGGGAGATTGATAAATACTCCAACTTAAGACGGCAGGTTTATGAGGATATGTCAGCGGGGATTGTGGAGAAAGAGGATTATCTGGAGCTGACCAGAGATTTCACCAAACGGATTGAAGCGGCGCAGACATCCAAAATGGAAATACAAAGACAGCAGCAAGAATTTCTGTCCATGGACAAAGAGAGTGTTTCCTGGATTGAGAACTTTAAAAAATATGAAAACCTGCAGGAGTTAAACCGCCGGGTGCTGATCGAGCTGGTGGAAAAGATCATTGTCATTGACAAGGAGCATATCGTTATTCGGTTCCGTTTTCAAAAGCAGATCGAGGATGTGCAGAACTACTGTGACTACTGTATGGCCGATGAAGAAGGAGGCAGTACCAAAACGGTGCTTGAGACTGCCGCAGTTGCAGGAGGGGCTGAGTTATGAGATGTGTGAGCTATACAAGGACACTGCCATGGCGGCAGGAAGTGGAGCCGGTGGAAATCTTAAAACAGAATGCCGCCATCTCTGATTTTATCGCTGCAAGAAAGGGATGGACGCTGAACAAAAAATACTCCGACAGAAAGAAGGACGAAAGCGTTTGTGCTTCCTTCCGGCAGATGATTCAGGATGGAATGGAAAGACAGTTTGACTGCATCATTGTGTACTCCCTGTATTTTTGCGGCGCCAGTTTTCCGGATGTCAGACAGATGCTGCAGGAGACACTGATGGCAGCGGGAATTCATCTGGTGGTTGTGAGCGAGCAGTTTGACAGCACAGAAATGAGCGGACAGCAGATTGCAGACTACTTTGAAAACAAACGGCGGGAAATGCACACAGATATTGTGAAGCGCTGGAAAAAATCAAGGGGCGATCAGTTTGTGCTTACAAATTCTGTTCCCTACGGATATATCCGTCCCAATGGATATGACCATATGATAAAGGATGAATCTGTGCGGGAGATTGTGGAAGAGATTTTTCAGAGGAAAAAACGAGGGGAAACAAACCGGCAGATTTTTGAATGGCTAAATTACATTGGTGCAGATACCCCTCACACGCACCGAAACCGCCTGCAGGGAAAACCCGTAAGGGAAGGCGATCCCTGGAATCTGAACAAAATCAGGAGACTCTTTCGCAGTCAGGTGTATACCGGGGTGCTTGTGAATGATGAGGGAGAAGTGATTACAGAGAATTCCCATGAAGCATATATCTCCCATGAAGATTTTTTGAGTTTTCCGGAAAATAAAGAAAGGCCGAAACAAAATAACAGGGTCAGATACAAAAATCCAAATCCGCTTGCATCGAAAATCTATTGTGCCGATTGCAATAGCCGGCTTCATCAAAGGAGCAATTTTGATACCGGCGAGATTCATTTCATCTGTGCAGGAAACTGCAGCCATGACGAAGATGGCAAGCCTGTTAAAGTATCAGCCGATGCAGTGACGCAGACGGTTATGAGATGGTTTCATCAGGAACAGGCACTTGCCAAGAAAGCCAACGAGTTTTTTCACAGGCATGATTTCAGAAATCAGCGTCTGGAAAGAAGGACGGAGCTTTCCTTAAGGATGCAGGCGATCTTAGCAGAGATGGAACTGGAACAGTTTCGACGGGTGCCGCTTTATGAGCAATACAGCAGTGGAGCGCTCAAAAAGGAAGAATATCAAGAAGAGTATATTGCGTTTTGGCAGGCATGTGAGGAACTGGACAGAAGGTTATCAGAGGTGATGGAGGAAGCAAAAAATCTTGAAGTCGCCTTTAGTATTAAGAATCCTTGGATCATGCTTTTTACGCAGACGAATATTCCGGATACGCTGGATAAGTATATTGTGACCAGATTGATTGACCGTGTAATCGTAAAGCTTTCAGAAAGTGAACCGGACAGACAGATTGTAATCATTCCAAAGTTTGCGGAATGGAAAAAACAGATTATTGATTGCATAGGGGAGGTGTAGGGGATGGCAAGAAAGAGCAGAAAAAATCAGGCGGCAGAAACCAAACCCATTAGGGAAACCCTTCCGGTTTCTGAAATCGTAGAAAAGATTCCTACTGCTGCTTATGGCCGTCTGTCATCAGAGGAAGAAGCAGGCGGGCAGTCCATGGATAACCAGATAGCTCTGATCCACGATTATATTAACAGACAGGACGAGCTTGCGTGTGTGGAGACTTATTTTGATAACGGATATAGCGGTACAAACTTCAACCGGCCTGCGTTCCATAAGCTGATTGATGCGGTAAGGCAGAAGAAAGTTTCCTGTATTGTGGTAAAGGATTTGTCCCGATTTGGCCGAAACATGATTGAATCCTGCTATTACATTGAGAAGGTATTCCCTTTTCTGGGTGTCCGCCTGATTGCGGTCACAGACAATTTTGACAGCAGCCGCAAGTCCGATGTGGAAGGTCTGGCTATGCCGTTAAAAAATCTGGTAAACGAACTTTATGCCAAAGATATTTCCAGAAAGGTCTGGTCATCCCTTCAGAAAAAGAAGAAGGACGGATATGCGGTTGGAAACAGTGCGCCTTATGGATATATTAGGAATCCAGAGACAAAGCGAAATGAGATTGATCCGGAGACAGCCCTCTACGTGCAGATGATTTTTATGTGGGCACAGATGGATGTACCGAAAAAAGAGATTGCAGACCGTCTGAATCTTTTAGGGGCACCTTCTCCCAGAGGAAGGCTTCACCAGCTTGGCATTATTAAAGAGGAGAAGGAGCGTGTATGGCACCCTTCTGCTGTAAGGATTATCCTTGAAAACCAGACCTATGTGGGAGATACGGTAAGCAACAAAACCAATCAAGCCTATTTTGCCGGTCAGCAAAAGTCGGTGCTTTCAAAAGAAGAGTGGATTATCACTCCCAATACCCACCCGGCGATAATTTCCCGTGACGATTTTGAAAGGCTCCAAGCAAAACTCCAGGAAAACAAGGCGCAGTATTTGGAAAGACGAGAGATACGAAAGATAATCAATGAAAAATTTAAAGATGAGCTTTCAGGTATCGTTTACTGTGCAGACTGTGGGGAGCATATGACATTTGACCGACTGCCACACCGAGGGGATGATGAGAATAAGGTTTGCTATTACATTTGCAAGGGGCGTGACCTGGACAAGCCCTGTCTTGGACATCAGATCACGGTCAGCCTTCTTCAGATGATCGTTATGGATCAGATTCATCTCTATCTGGAAGCTCTCTGCGACCATGAAAAGGTGATGGAGACTCTGCAGAATGACGTAAACATCAGCGGCTCTCTTGCAGAGATAAACGGAAGATTTCTTCAAGCGAATGCAAAGGTGAACGATTTGGCACAAAAGCGGCGCAAACTCTATATGGATTATGCCGACGGTATCTTAACCGTGGAGGAGTATCAGGAGATTCTTGCAGGCTATGCAAAGGCATATGAGCAGTGCAAGGAAAGTCTGGAAAGCATCCGCAGGGAAAAGAAAGAGACCGAAAGCCGGATACAGGAATTTAGGGATGCAGTGAAGGATTTAAAAAAGTATCTGAATCAGAGAGCCTTTGACGCAAAGCTGGTACTTCAGCTGGTAGAACGGATTGAAGTGGGAAGTGACAGAGAAATCCATCTGGTTTATAAGTTTGTCTCTCCGTTTGTTGCAGGTAAAAAAGAGGAGGCGAAGGAAGAATGAGTGAATACAATGAGCAGTTTCTGGCAGCCTACTGCCGTCTTTCCCTGGCAGATGGTGATCTGGGTGTAGACGGAAAAGATGAAAGCAACAGCATTGAAAATCAGAAGGCACTGGTTCATGAATTTATTGAGAGCAAAGAAGAATTTCAAGGCATGGAGGTGCGGGAGTTTGTGGATGATGGATATACGGGAACGAATTTTAAGCGCCCCGGTTTTCAGAAGATGATTGATTTGGCAAAACAGGGGAAAGTTGCTGCCATCATTGTAAAGGACCTGTCCCGCTTTGGCCGTGACTACATAGGCGTAGGGGAATATATGGAGCAGATTTTTCCGCTTTTAGGTATTCGCCTCATTGCGATTAACACCGGATATGACAGTAAGGACTATATTGGAATGGGCATGGGACTGGACGTTGCAGTCAGCAACCTGGTAAATACGATGTATAGCAGGGATTCCGGGAAAAAGCTGCGCAGCGCCAACATGGTCAAATGGGAAAAAGGTTACACTACCCATGCGTCAGCCCCTTTTGGCTATATCATTGACCCGGATCATAAAGGGCGGTACAAAATTGATCCACCCTCTGCAGCGATTGTGAGAAAAATATTTGATTTGGCACTCATGGATTTAAATACCACGCAGATCGCCTATCAATTAAATAAGGAGAATGTTCCAATTCCATCAGAATATAACAGGCAGCACAACGTGAGGTCAAAGAGTAACCAATATATTCTGACACCGGATAAGCTCTGGAACGCAAATAAAGTGTGGAACATTCTTCGGGAATATGCTTACACAGGAGCCATGGTTTTAGGAAAACGCAGGATACTTCTATCAGGAACGAAGATTACCCGCAAGATGCCAAAGGAGAAATGGTACATCACGGAGGGTACCCATGAGGCTATTGTATCCCACGAGGAGTTTGAACAGGCTCAGAGCGTAATCCGGTTTACCAGCAAAAGGGAATATCAGACGAAAAATGAATATGCCCTGAGAAAGAAAATCCGGTGTGGGCATTGCAACAGAGTGATGCAGCAGAATTTCAACTTAAATGACCCCATCGTGTGGTGTGAGGATGGCAGGGCGATGCCAGAGTTTTCCAACTGCCCAAGTGAAGCCTATACCATCAAGCAGATTGAATGGATTGCCTACCGTGCCTTGAAGCATATGCTGTTTATCTTAAGAGCCATAGACAGTAATATCAGGGAGGCGGATAAGGAACAGGTAAAATGGCAGAAGGCACTTGCAAGAAAGAAGCAGAGAACGGAGCAGGAAGTGACGCTTTTAAAGGCAGAGCGGACAAAGCTATATGAAGCTTATGCCTCCGGCAGCATCTCCCTGGAGGAATATAAAGCCCAAAAAGCACAGGTGGCAGTGCAAATCGAGACGATGCAGAAGGATTTGGAAAAAGAGTGTGCGGATGGCGTAAAGGATGAGATTCCGGCGGAGGTAAGGCAGTTGGCTAGGACGGCACAGGATTTTTATGAGGAAGAAGAATTGACAAAGAATGCGGCAACCGCCTTTATTGAAAACGTGTATGTGTATCGTGGGGCGCATATTGTGGTGCAGTTTAAGTTTGAAGATCAGATTGGGCAGGTGATGGAGAAATTCCACATCTGCCTGCCAGAGAAAAAAGGAGGGTCTGAGTGTGAAAGTGTTAAAGAAGATTGGAAAGATGGTTTTGCGGGTGATCTGCTTTCCAGCTATGTGCATCCTGCTCCTTGCTAAGTGGGTTATGACCTTTGCGGTATCCGTATCGGCATGGCTGTTTTATATCCTGGGTGCGGTATTTACACTTGCCGGTATTTTAAGCTTCGGGTTTGGGCAGGAGCCTTTTCCCGTAATGCTTCAGATGGTTGTGGTTGGTTTTATCATTTCTTCGCTTCCCCGCATCGGGACGTGGTGCATTGCAGGAGTTGAAGCAGGCAGGCTCTTGCTAAAAGAAATCTGCAGATAGTTCTGCAATAATGTCACAGAGAATACCTATATTATGAAGAAAGTCCCCTGGTCGGATCACCATGCAATCCGGTCAGGGGATTTTTTATCCGCATCTGAATCAAAGTGCGAAAATGGCTTATGCATTGGCTTCTCTTATATTCCTAAATCCTGTAAAACTTCTTTTAAGTCCTTTAGATTCCGTAAAAGGATCGTGCTTTCTAGCTCACTGCAGCTACCAAGAGACTCTGCAATCTCATGATAGAGGGGGCTGTCCTTGTGGTCAAGGCAGTCCTGCAGGAGAACATCTACGGATACGTTCAGTACATTTGCGATGTCAACCAGTGTATCCAGGCTTGGCCGCCGGACGGCGGTTTCAATTCTGCTGACATATAATCCTGTCAAAAAAACGGACTCCCCTAATTGCTCCTGTGTAAGATCTCTGGTGTTTCTGTATTGGGCGATTCTTCTGCCCAGCTTGATGTAATTTACCGGCATAAATGTGTTCCTCCCTTGTGTGACTTTTGCATAAGCCATTACTTACATTAATCAGAAAAACACATCCCGCAACTGTCAAAAACAGTGTTTTAAGACCGCAATTTCTACCTCCCTACAGTGATGTTGTCTAAGACCGTTTTTATGCCTAACTGGTCTAGTAAAACGGGGAAATTATGCCTAATTGGTAGAGTTGAACTCTGCACAAAGCATTTATAATTAAGCTTAAGACAACACATTGTCGGTGAGGATATCATGATGGAAAACAGGACAGAAACGATTTTAACCTTATACAGTGATGTGCAGGCAGTGCCCGTGACATGGCTGTGGTATCCCTATATTGCAATCGGAAAAATAACGCTGCTGCAAGGCGATCCGGGAGACGGGAAATCCACCATGATGCTGAATTTGATTTCTGCGATATCAAAGGGAGGTGTCACACCGGACGGAGTGGATTTTGGAAAACCGAAAAGGGTGATCTACCAGTGTTCGGAGGATGATGCTGCCGATACCATAAAGCCCAGGCTTGAGGAATGCGGTGCAGACTGCAATCAAGTCGCTTTTATTAACGAGGATGCCTATAATGCACTGACACTTGACGATGAAAGGCTGCGGCAGGCAATCATTGAATTTCGTCCAAGCCTTCTGGTTATCGACCCGATTCAGGCGTATCTGGGAAACGATTCGGACCTGCAGATTGCAGGGCGGGTAAGAAAGCTGATGCAGAGACTGTCTTTATGGGCTACTGCCTATGACTGTGCCGTTGTCTTGATCGGCCATTTAAACAAGAAAGAAGGCGGCAAAGTCCTTTATCGCAGTCTTGGGAGCATTGACCTGACGGCTACGGCCAGAAGTGTCCTTCAGGTGGAACGGTCTTTGGAGGATGCAGATATCAGGATTGTCAGACAGATTAAAAATAACCTTGCTTCTACCGGTGCGGATATTCAATTTGAGATCAGGCCGGAGACGGGATTTCAATGGTTAAACAGCAGGCAGGGCAAGGACGCACCTGCTTATTCGGATATACCGGCATTTGAGACCAAGGCGGAGAAAGCCACCTATCTCATCAAAGAGATGTTGAAAACAGGTGACAAGAAGGCAAATGAAGTATATGAAAGCCTGAGTGCAGCCGGGATCAGCCATAGGACGGCAGAACAGACGAAAAAAGAAATCGGGGTTCAGTGCTACCGCAAAAAGAGACAGTGGTACTGGAGCCTGGGGAAAGGAGTTGCCTCTGATGACAGGTGAAGAAAAGAAGCTGACTGATGTGCAGCAGCAGAAGCAAAAGATAATAAAAAGGTACACCAAAATTGATAAGAGTGCCATAGAGGTAATCCCTGCCAAAACTGTGGTGGAATTAAGAAATGATACCTCTCATAAAAGAGTGGCGGCATACTGCCGAGTTTCCACCGATAATGTCAACCAGACATCCTCATTTGTGCTGCAAAAGACACATTATGAGGGCTTTATAAAAGAGCATCCCGGATGGGAGCTGGTGGATATTTATGCGGATGAGGGCATTTCCGGCACTTCGCTGGCCCACAGGCAGGAGTTTAACCGCATGATCGAAGATGCCCTTGCCGGTAAGATTGACCTGATCATTACAAAGTCCATTTCCCGATTTGCAAGAAATACAGTAGATGCCATCAGCACGGTGCGCAAACTGGCTCATTTGACAAAGCCGGTGGGGGTTCTGTTTGAAACAGAAAATCTCTATACCCTGAACCAGACCAGTGAGATGATTCTTACGGTTCTTTCTGCGGCAGCACAGGAAGAATCCCATAATAAGAGCGAGATCATGAATATCTCTATTGATCACCGGTTTAACGAAGGGATTTTCCTTACCCCGAAGCTTCTGGGATATGATAAGGATGAGGAGGGGGATCTGGTGATCAATGAGGATGAGGCAGAGACGGTAAAGGTTATTTTCTATCTTTATATCAACGGTTTTTCCAGTGTGGAAATCGCTGAGCTGCTCACAGAGTATAACAGAAAAACGAAGGCAGGGAACACAAAGTGGACGGTATCTTCGGTGCGAAATGTCCTGCAGAATGAACGACGGTGCGGGGATGTCCTTGCCCGTAAAACCTATACACCGAGTTTCCTTGACCACAAATCGAGAGTTAACAGGGGAGAAAGAAAGCAGTACCGTTATCCGGATCATCATGAGGGCATTGTGTCCAGGGATGTATATCAGGCTGCTAACCGTATGCAGGCATACCGTTTTTACAATTCCAAGAACCGCCCTCTCCCGGTAATGAGTGTGATCGACGATGGCATTTTAAAGGGTTATGTGCCGATTGATAAAGATTGGAAAGGGTTTTCCCCGGAGGACTATAAATCTGCTTCCGAGAGTGTATATCAGGCCGAGAGGGAAGGAACTGCTGTGGCTCAACCGGCGGAGTTTTCTGATGGGATCAGGCTTGACTTGTCTGGATATGAGATTGTCAGGGCACAGTTCTTTTCTACCATGCGGGAACCGGCCCTTACCATTTCAAACGGCAGGATGCGCTTTAACACGGCCTGCCTGAAAAAATTTGAAGATGTGGAATATGTGGAGCTTTTGTTAAACTCTGTTCAGAAATGCATTGCCATCAGACCCACCACGAAGGACAATCCGAATGCAATCCGCTGGGGCAGATTAAAAGAATCCCGGTGGCTTACGGGTGAGATCGCCTGCAGAGGTTTATCAGAAACGCTCTATGATATGCTGAATTGGGATGACAATACGAAGTATCGTTTCCGTGGTGAATTCATCCGGGAAGGGGATTCTTCTCTTATGCTGTTCCAGCTTGAAGAGCCGGAAATGATAAAAACGGAAGAAATCGTCATTCCGCCACAAGAGCCGGAAGAAAAGAATTCTGCTGATGATGAGCAGACTGTTTCAGAAGAGATTGTGATAAAAAGAAAACTGCTGCTGTTTCCGGATTCCTGGGAATACAGCTTTGGCCGGCCTTTCGGTCAATTAAGCATGATAGAAACATTGGTGCAGGAACGTTATGGCCGTGGGTGGGATGTGCTGCGTCCTGCCAGACAAATAGAGAAAGAGAATGGGATCACGGAAAAGCAACTTCGTGAAATGATGGAGGAAACAGAAATAATAATAGAAGGGTGGACGGTTGCCAATGGATGAGGCGAATACATATGCGGATCATGAATCTGCGGTAGCAAAAAGGACAGCAGAGCTGGAGGAAAGTTTTTCTTATGACGGTTATCAGGTGGTGAGGAAAGAGCTTTTTGCTCATTTAAGAGACCCTGCAATCGTTATCCGTCGGGACAGCGTGACCTTTAATGCAGCCTGTATTGGAGGGCTGGAGGGCGTTGTTTATATTCACATGATGTTTAACAAAGAGCTGAAGCGCATTGTCATTGAAGGCTGTGAGGAGAATGACAAAGATGCGCTCCGTTGGTGTATCGCAAAATCCGATAAGCGGAAAAGCCGGAAAATGACAGGAAAACTATTTTCTGATTTGCTGTATAAAGAACTTGGATGGGATGGCGGCTGCAGGTATAAAATACTTGGTTATCGGATTCAATATGAGGGGAAAACCTTGTATGTATTTGACCTTACGGTGGCAGAAAAATTCAAAGAAAAGAAGTCTGAAAAGAAATCAAAATCCACAGGGGATGTTATGCCTATAACCGACTCCGAGCAGAAAGAATCACAGGTAGATACAAGAAAAGGCTATTATTCCGAAGATGTTTTAAATACCTTCGGGGTATCTGTTGAGCAGCATAAATCAGCTGTAGCTGTCAGGCAAATGGATGGATATGCTTCCGTAGGATTGCTTACGAGAAAGCAGGAAGATCCTCCAGAAACGAAGTAAAGCTCTTTGAAATCAGACATAGATTTTTAAAATTACCCGGCAATATTTAAGGGGGAAGTGCGCCCTTTTTCAGGTGGAGGTGGACGAGCAGATGGAGGAATTAAAAAATACGGAAAGCAAACAGCCTGGGATTTCTTTTGATTTTTCAAACGGCAGGATAAGCATACACAGGACAACTTTAAGGGTGATAGGCTTTCCAGAGTTTTACCGATTTCTACTTAATCTGGACAAGAAAATGCTGGCGATTCAGAAATGTGGAATAGATGATGCAGGCGCTCATAAGCTGCCCCGGATTACAAAAAGGGACAGATGTGAGGTGAAAAGCAAAGACTTCGTGAAGCTCATTTACCATACCTGCGGATGGGATTTTTATACAACCTATCGAATAGCCGGGATTGGTTATGCGGATGAGGAGACGGTGACTTTTGACCTCCATGACGCAATGATCATAAACGAAAAATAATCTTGCAGTATCAATAAAGCTGCGGCAGCCTGATACCTCAAAAATCCAATAAGTAAAATATGGCCTCTGGTCAGATCAGAAATGATTTGATCGGGGGCTTTTTTCGTGGGAAAAAAGATGTTCCCGTTATTCCACTTACAGGTAAGTAAATTGAGGGACAATTTTTGAGACGCCAAATGGGGGCAGGAAAAAATCCAGGGCCGAAAAGCCCCGTTTTACAAGCTTTTTTGGAAATTTGAAGAAAAATCAAAAAAACTGATGTTCTCCTATTGACATTTTCGGGTGGTTACTGCCTTCCGAAAGACACTAAGCAGATGTTGGCAAACTATGCAGATGTACCTGAAAATCTTGTTGGAGCTATTGTTGAGGCAAATCGCACGAGAAAAGACTTTATTGCAGATCGTGTTCTACAAATGGCTGGATATTATGAGGCATCCAGTGCTTATGACCAGAGCAAAGAAAAGTCAGTGGTAGTAGGTGTATACCGTTTGACAAATGTGCGGATGTCTGTCCACCACTGACTCCTGCCTGGGTGGGAATATGTCCTGCGGGACATTTATTAATTACGTTTGTAGTCTCATCTATATCAAATTCGGATACAGGCAACTTCTTTGTCGGCT
>Ga0255341_1000826_pt1 | contig 48112 bp, 40 predicted proteins | sample wastewater_treat_8_FD_192418 | JGI IMG/M metagenome (GOLD analysis project Ga0255341, IMG submission 192418) | Wastewater microbial communities from Lulu Island WWTP, Vancouver, Canada - plant12 | ecosystem: Engineered > WWTP > Wastewater > Unclassified | place: Canada: Vancouver, British... | reverse complement strand
GTCAAAGCATAATGGTGAGCATCCCAGGATGGGAGCAACTGATGTATGCCCTCTTGTGCCGGTTTCAGGCATAACGATGGAAGAAACCGTCATATATGCAAGAAGGCTTGCGGAGAGAATAGGAAAAGAGCTTCACATTCCTGTTTTCTGTTATGAAAACGCAGCATTTGAGGAGAAACGCAGGAACCTTGCAAACTGCAGGGCAGGGGAGTATGAAGGCCTGAAAGAAAAACTAAGTGATCCGGGGTGGAAACCCGATTTCGGTCCGGAGGCTTTCAATGTACGTTCAGGAGCAACTGCAGTTGGAGCCCGTGACTTTCTTGTTGCTTTCAACATTAACCTTAACACAACATCCGCGCTAAAAGCAAAAGCAATTGCATACGACGTTCGGGAAAAAGGAAGGATCATAAAAAGTGAAACGGGCGAAAAAATAAGTGTGCCCGGTACACTTAAAAATGTAAAAGCAATAGGTTGGTATATAAAGGAATATGGTATTGCACAGGTGTCTATGAACCTGACGAATATATCTGTGACGCCAGTGCATATAGCTTTTGATGAAGTTTGCAGGAAAGCTGATGCGCGTGGAGTAAGGGTGACGGGATCGGAATTGGTGGGATTGATACCGCTTAAGGCAATGCTCGATGCCGGAAAATATTTTCTTGAAAAGCAGCAGAGTTCGCAAAATATAGCTGATGCAGAACTGATTAAATTAGCTGTAAGATCAATGGGACTAGATGATCTGTATCAATTTGATCCGGAGAAAAAAATAATTGAATATGTTATGGCAGAAAAAGATAAAAAACAGTGAACAGATTTTAACCTTGGATGAATTATGAATTCTGTTAGGTATTGAAAATTATCTGTTGGTAAAGGATATAATTGCGAAAGGAAATGACATTGTAAAAAAAGCATTTGTAAAAGAAAGATCAATTATGGAAATTGCTGACTGACTTGGAAATAACAAAATAAAAAAAATATAAAATATTTACATTATTTATAAAATATTTACATATTAATAATTTGAAATATTTGGTATATTTACAATTTTGATTAATTCTAAACCTAAACTTTAATTTATGAAGAAATTATGTATGTTTTTCACACTGTTTCTCCTGACGGGTTATCTCGTTATCGGGCAGACAGTGCAGATAACAGGTACTGTGACCAATGCTGAAGATGGTCTTGTAGTACCTGGTGTGACGGTTACTGTGAAAGGCACAACTGTAGGAACCATTACTGATGTAAGCGGACGCTACAGTATAAGTGTTCCTTCCGGTTCCTCCACCCTTGTGTTCTCGTATGTTGGTATGAAAAGGACTGAGGTTGAGATTGCCGGACGTACTGTAGTCAATGTTACAATGGAATCTGATTATCTTGCGATGGATGAAGTTGTGGTCCTCGGTTACTCAACACGTTCCAAAAATGAACTTACCGGATCAACTGTACAGCTCTCAGGTGATGAACTCAGGAGTATGCCGGTTGTTAGTATCGATCAAACCCTCCAGGGTAAAGTTGCCGGTGTAAACATATCCTCCTCTTCCGGTACGCCAGGATCAACCCAGGATATACGCATCAGAGGTATGGGTTCTATTACCGGAAGTAACGATCCTCTTATTATCATTGATGGTGCTCCCGTTGTGAACAGTAATTTCTCGGATAATGACGATATTAGTTCACTTAGTGCTCTTTCTGCTCTGAACAGCAATGATATTGAGAGCCTTACAATACTGAAAGATGCTTCAGCCACTGCAGCTTATGGTTCCAGAGGTTCAAACGGTGTTATCGTTATAACAACGAAAAAAGGGAAAGCAGGTAAAACTAATTTTGATTTCTCGGCAAGCACAGGATTTCAGAATAATGCAGTACAAGGACGTGTTCCTCTTACAGGAGCCCAGAGGAAAGAACTTTTCCTTGAAGCTATTTACAACTCTTTGGGAGCTGACTATGGATTTGATGAGTCTGAGGCATATGATTTTATGGTAGATAACAACCTTGACTTTGGAGACCTTCAGAACTGGGATGGAGAAGAACCGCGCTGGGATAAGGTAGTAACTAACAAAAATGCTCCTGTTACAAATATCAGTCTTTCCGCAACAGGAGGAGATGATGTATCATCATTTTACGCATCTCTGGGATATAACAAAACTGAGGCAACAACTATTGTCAGTGATTTACAAAGAATTACAGGGAGTCTGAATTATACCAGAAAACTTGCCAATACTGTTAAATTTGCGATAAACACAAATGTGTCAAATATTTTCCAGAATGCTTATCTGGAACAGTCTGCATTTTATGCAAATCCCAACCTTACTAAATATTTCATGAGTCCATGGTATGCCGCTTATAATGACGATGGCACACCAAATTTAAATCTTGGCGGATTATTTCACCCGGTCTACCTGGCAGAAAATGATATTACAACAAACGATTTCACCCGTGCACTCACGAATTCATATGTTGAATGGGATATAATCAAAGATCTTAAGTTCAGAACTTTCGTAGGCCTTGATTATAGTCTTGCAAGTTATAAGGAATACAAAAACAGGACACATGGTGATGCTGAGGCTGAAAATGGTAGTGCTTATGCTTCTGACAGAAGAAACTTCAATACTGTATTTCAGAATTCACTGGACTACACACTCAGAATGGGGGATCACAACATAGCTCTGAAAGCACTTATGGAGTATCAGAAGAATAAAGAATTTTTTCTCTGGGGATTTGGAGAGAATTTCTCAACTGATGGACTTACAAATATTTCAAGTGCAGGAGCAAACTTTGATGCATCATCGTCTTTTTACGACTGGAGCAATCTCTCTTACCTCGGAATGGCAAACTATAATTACAGAGGTAAATATGTTGCTGACTTCACTTTCAGAAGAGAGGGGTCTTCGCGATTTGCACCAGGTCATCGTTTTGGTAATTTCTGGTCTGCAGGTGTTGCATGGAACTTAAGTGAGGAATCATTTATCAAGAATATTGAGTTTATAAGCAATCTGAGACTAAGAGCATCTTATGGTTTGAGCGGAAGTACAAGTGTTGGTCTTAACAGGTATCAGGCACTTCTTTCATATGATGCTGATTATGCTAATCAGGGTGCCGTGTACCCAAGTGGTTATGGTAACAGTTTACTTACCTGGGAGAAAAACCATACTCTTGATGTAGGTACCGACTTTGGATTCATGAATGAAAGAATAACAGGGTCCTTTGCTTATTTTTACAGGAATACCTTCGACCTCCTGCAGAATGTTCCTCTTTCAAGGACTGCCGGACATTCAAGTATTACCCAGAATATAGGTGTAGTTGAGAACAAGGGTGTTGAAGCTACGCTTAATGTTGATATATTAAGAGGATCGAATGTTAGATGGACTGTTTCAGCTAACCTTGCTACTGTAAAGAATGAGGTTCTTGAACTTGCAAAAGATGCAGCCGGTAATGATATTGAAATAACAACAGGAACAAGAAAGACAGCTGTTGGACAACCCATAAACGCGTGGTATATGAAGAAATGGGCCGGCGTTGATCCTGCCACTGGTTCGGCAATGTGGTACCTGAATGGCAAGGATGGTGAGACCACGACTAATTATAATGATCCTGGTCTGGAATATGCATATATGGGGGAAAGTGCTTTACCAAAATTCACGGGAGGCTTTGGAACTCATGTTGATTTCAAAGGAGTATTTCTTGATGTCAATTTCTTCTTTGCGGGAGGTCATAAGGTCTTTGAAGACTGGGCATTCTACACTCATCACGCTGGAGTTTATACACATCTTTTCTTTAACGGTGTAGAGGAATTGATGGACAGATGGCAGGAACCCGGAGATATTACCAATGTGCCTAAAGTTTTGTATACCAGTTCTGATTATTCATCAAGTACTTCTTCAAGATTTCTATTTGACGGAGATTATTTGAGATTAAAAGATGTTGCAATTGGTTATAATCTGCCTTCATCAATCGTAAACAAAATCAGATTCAGTGGTGTTTCGATATTTGCAAGAGGAACCAACCTCCTTACATGGGTTAAAGATAAAGGCCTCAAATATGATCCGGAAGTAGGAGCTGACGGTTTTACCATGCTTACAACTCCTCCAGTCAAATCAATAGTGTTTGGCGTAAACTTAAAATTCTAAAGACATGAGAAAAATTAATATAATAATACTTGCGCTTGCTTTGCTTGGGATTTCATACTCATGTAGCAAAGATTCATTGGAACCAACACTGGCACAATCAAAATCTGTTGAAACAAGTATAAACACAGCAGAAGATCTTCAGGGTATCCTGTATGGCGCTTATAACAGGATGACGCATGCAACATATTACGGACGCGATCTGATAATCTATAACGAGGTTAGATCTGATAACTGTTTTGCCAATGGTAAATCAGGAAGATTCGTTAATCCGGCAGCAATGAATGTTTCTGTCGCTGATGCATATCCTACGGATACATGGTCACAAATTTATGCTGTGATAGCCAATGCCAATATCATCATAAATGCTGAAGATATTGAAGGTGATCAGGATGAGATTGATCATATAAAAGGTCAGGCTTATGCAATCAGGGCATTGGCTCATTTTGATCTCTTGAAACTTTTTGGTCAGCAGCACGTTACGGATCTAGGTGCCAATAGTGAACTTGGAGTTCCGTATATCACTGAATACAAGGGTGAAGACCTTCTTCCTGCAAGAAACACAGTAACTCAGGTTAAAGATGCTGTGAATAACGATCTGAATCAGGCTCTGACACTTATGTCAGCTTCACTGAATGATGACGCAAAACAAGCAATTACAACTCATGCTGTTAATGCCTTGAAGGCCAGGGTAGCTGTATATTTTAAGGACTGGCCTGCAGCAAAAGCAGCTTGCGAAGAAGTAATTAACTCTGGTGAATTCCAGATTGTTGGAGCAGATGCTTTTACAGGAATCTGGACTACTGACAGCCCTGTTAATTCGATTTTTGCTCTCGCATTCAGCAATACAGATAATCAGAATATTAATGGACTCCAGTACATCTACAGAGGAACACAATATGGAGATATTGAAGTCCTTTCCGATCTCAGTGATCTCTTTGAAGCAGGTGATGTTAGAGGATTCGCAAGCGGTATGCTGGGAATGGAAGATACGAAAATTAGGAATATGGGAAAATTTCCTGATATGGTAAGCTATTCTGACGACATAATGCTTATCAGGTATGAAGAGGTTGTTCTTATGTATGCTGAAGCTCTGTTTGAAATTAACAATGCTGATCCTGAAGCACTTGTATGGCTTAATAAAGTTCCGGCAGAGAGGAATGCCACACTTTATGCAGAGGCTACAAAAGCTAACATTATGCTGGAAAGAAGGAAAGAACTTGCTTTTGAAGGATTCAGATTTGACGATCTGGCCAGAACCGGAAGTAATATTCCCCTTGTTGACCCGTTGAAGCAAACTCACGGTGGTGTTACATACGGAAGCTATAAATATGCATTTCCGATTCCCCGCGTTGAACTTAACGCTAACTCCAACATGGTACAGAACGCAGGCTATGCCACTACAAAATAAATCTGGTATTGATTAAAAGAAAAAGCTGTCTCGAAGAGGCAGCTTTTTTTGTCTTATGATCTAAAAGTTCAGGACTCCAGGACTATAAGACTATTCTCCTGACAGCCCTCAGATGATGCGAATAGCCTCCGGTCTCCTGCTTGTAAATACCCTGGTGATCGATCTGATCTATCCTTACCCTCCCGGAAGCATGGATCACAAGACCTTTTGAAATTATGATCCCTACATGTGAAATCTTAGCATATTCATTTCCAAAAAATACAAGATCACCTGTTTCTGCCTCATTGATGAAAGCAATGTCTTCTCCTGCTTCAGCCTGCTGCCAGCTATTTCTTGGCAGCCTCTTACCGTGTATCTTATATACGAGCTGAGTCAGACCTGAACAATCAATCCCGGAGGGGATCCTGCCACCCCAGATATAAGGACTGTTTATGAATCTCATGGCTGTGTCAGCAACTGTTTCAGTAGCTGTATAGTGCTTACTGCTGAAATCTTTTGCTGTTGTATACAAATGTTCTCCTGCCGTGAAACATGATCTTTCGGGATCAGGATTGTATATTTCACATCCTGCTTCCAGTATCATCCTTGTATTATCACTTTTAAAGCAAAGCAGTGACCTGTTCAGCACATAACCTGATGCCTCGTTTTTTACAAGACTATGCTGAATGTGGTTCTTGTCTATCCACCCGCTGAAACTGTCAAATTCAGTTTCTATCTTCAGCCAGTGATCAACCTGATCAAGTATCCTGTATTTTTCGCCGAACAAGATCTGGCTGAGCATTTCAGACCTGTGAGTTGGGCCTGATCTCAGTGGTACGAAAACATTCTCGCAGATATAATGTTCCATATTCAGGAATTTTTAGTAAAAATACTACTTTTACTTGTTAATAAATTATCAGGCAGATGGAACAGACAATCTTTGACAGTGATAATCTTCCGAAGATTAAAAAGACTCTTATTAATATTCTTCTTTTCGTATCAAGCATTGTTGCCGTAGTCTTGATACTGACAAGGGGAAATAGAATTTCCGTTATGGGAACATTGATTGTGGTTACCTTTTGTTATTCAGTGCTTTATCTTTTCCTTCTCCAATTCAGGCCGGAAGTCCTCAAGGTGAACAGGAAAACATTCTTTATTATGCTTACTATTCTGAGCTTCCTTATTATCACGCGCTATGTCCTGAATATTCAGAAAAACAATATTATTTATATTGTACCCTTTGCCGTTATCCCTGTTGTAATCAGGACATTCTACGATTCCAGACTGGCTCTTTTCATCCTTCTTATTACTATAATGCTTGCGGGTTTCATGGTGCCGGAGCCTTATGAATTCATCCTTATGAATTTTCTGTCTGGTATGGTGGCAATATTTACCTTGACAAATAACTTCAGGAAAAGCAGACTCTTCTTTACTTCACTGATGGTTATTCTAAGTTATTGGATATTCTATTTTGGGATGCATATGATAAAGAACAGCGATCTCGGAAGTGCTGTTTTATTTGATTGTCTCCTTTTTGCCTGTAACGGCATACTTGTACTTATAAGTTTTCCTCTTATTTTTTTGTTTGAACAAAAATTCCTTCTTATTTCTGATGCAACATTGCTCTTGCTTGCGGATCCTAATCAACCCTTGTTGCGAAAACTGGCTAACGAAGCGCCGGGTTCCTATCAGCATTCGCTTCAGGTGGCAAATATTGCTGAAGAAGCTGCAAGAGTTATTGGTGCCAATATGCACCTTGTAAGGACCGGAGCTTTATACCATGATATTGGGAAAGTAGCCGCTCCGGGATATTATATTGAAAATGTTGTGGAAGGGGGCAGCCCTCATGATAAACTTGACCCAAAGGATAGTGCAAAAGTGATTATTAACCATGTGAGACAGGGTGTTATTCTCGCCAAGAATTATAAAATCCCTGTTCAGGTAATTGATTTCATCCGAACTCATCATGGTACTTCAGTCGCCTATTTTTTCTTCAAGAAATATGTTGATCAGAATCCGGATGAAAAGGAAAACACAAAGGCTTTCTCTTATCCCGGCCCAAAGCCTTTTTCCAAGGAAACGGCAATAGTAATGATGGCAGATGCTGTAGAAGCCTCTTCAAGGAGCCTGGAGAAATATTCAGAAGAGGGAATAAGTGAACTTGTTGAAAGGATTATTTACTTGCAGGAACAGGATGGACAATATTCTGATGTGCCCTTGACGTATAAGGATATTTCTGATATTAAGGCTGTATTTAAAAAACGCCTGCAGAATATCTATCACGCTCGTATCGCTTACCCTGAAAGGATTTGAAGACGGTCTTGAGATCCCTTAACGCATATCTATTATTTCAACCCCTTTGTATTTTGACGGAATAAAGGTAAAAATACTTTCTTCCGGGGTTATTTTCAGATTGTAATCATTTACAATAAGTGTAAGTGTTATGCCGTCCCTTCTCTTGTATTCAAAATTCCTGAGCTTAAGAGAAGGCTTTTCTATGGTCAGTCTTACCCGAATAAGATCGTGCTTAATGTCCTCAGGGTACAGATCGATTATGTAGGAATCTTTCCTTTCCTCAAGTAGCCTGCATTTGAATCCGGTTTTGTACATTGTGAAGATCATTGAAGGGCGGCTCTGGAAGGACTCACCATCATCTTCAGGATTTGTTATTGTCACTTCCTGCTCGGCAGGAAGATAGCTCCATGATGTTTTTCCGTCGTACCAGACAATATTATCCGGAAGCTCAAGCTTGTACCTGTCCTTATTAAGTATTATTGATCCGGCCAGAGTATCTGCATAATTCTCTACCTGGTCGACTGTTATGAGCAAAAAATTCATTGACACTGATGGTGCTGAAGTAGCTGCTGCAGAAAATTGATCGAGGATGCTGACGGCCTTTGAATCGCTTTGTCCTTTCAGGTTTATTGCAGTAAGAATTAAGATAAAGGTTGAGAGTAAAAATTTACGCATTTCAAATGTTTTAATCTAGACTCTTCAAAATCTGTTCCAAAGCAATCATATCCGAACAAAGAACATCTCTTGCCTTGCTTCCTTCAAAAGGGCCTACAATTCCGGCAGCTTCCAGCTGGTCAATTATCCTTCCTGCCCTGTTATAACCGATTGACAGTTTCCGTTGAATAAGTGAAGTAGATCCCTGCTGATGCATAACAACAAGTCTTGCTGCTTCATCAAACATCGAGTCTCTTTTCTTGAGGTCCAATTCAAGGAGTCCGGATTCGCTGTCATCTATATATTCCGGAAGGTGCATTGCATCAGGGTAGCCCTGCTGCGAGCCTATAAACTCCGTAAGTTCTTCTATTTCAGAGGTGTCGATAAAGGCGCATTGTACCCTTACAGGCTCGTTACCTGAAGAAACAAGCATGTCTCCGCGTCCGACAAGCCTGTCTGCTCCGGTAGCATCAAGGATTGTCCTTGAATCTATTGATGAGAAAACGCGGAAAGCAATTCTAGTGGGGAAGTTTGCTTTAATGAAGCCTGTTATAATATTAGTTGACGGTCGCTGAGTTGATATTATGAGGTGTATCCCGATAGCTCTTGCAAGTTGTGCCAGTCTTCCGATTGGACCCTCTATTTCCCTTCCGGCTGTCATTATCAGATCCGCGAATTCGTCTATTATCAAAACAATATATGGCAGATATTTATGTCCTTTTTCTGGATTAAGTTTTCTTGAAATGAACTTCTCATTATATTCTTTTATATTCCTTGACTGTGCCCCTTTAAGAAGTTCCAGCCGGTTGTCCATTTCGATGCAAAGGGAATTCAGAGTATTGACAACTTTTTGTGTATCAGTGATTATAGCATCCTCTTCGCCTGGTAATTTTGCAAGAAAATGACGTTCAATTTTTGAATATAGAGGCAATTCAACCCTTTTCGGATCAATAAGTACAAACTTAACCTCGGCCGGATGTTTTTTGTAAAGGATTGAGGTTATAATTACATTTATCCCTACTGATTTTCCCTGGCCTGTTGCACCGGCTACAAGCAGATGAGGCATTTTAGTAAGGTCTACAATATAAGGATCATTTGTTATTGTGCGGCCAAGGGCCAAAGCTATATCAAATCGTGATTCCTGAAAGGCCTTCGATGTGATAAGGGATCTCATTGAAACTATTTCAGGCTTTTTATTCGGCACTTCAATGCCAACAGTTCCTCTTCCGGGGATAGGAGCTATGATCCTTATACCAAGTGCGGAAAGATTAAGTGCAATATCATCTTCAAGTGACTTGATCCTGGCAAGCCTTACTCCCCTCTCAGGTACAATTTCATAAAGGGTAACTGTAGGCCCCACAGTTGCTGATATCTGTTTAATTGATATTTTGTGGTCGCCAAGAGTTTTGATAATATTTTCCTTATTCTCAAAAACCTCCTTATTGTCAAAAGTGCTTTCCGATTTATGTTCTTTCAGTATCGAAACAGGAGGGAATTTATATCTTGAAAGATCAAGCCTCGGATCATAGTTCTCCATTATCTGGTTGACTTCTTCTTCAGAAAGCAAATCGTCAACTTCGGGTTTTGCAATACTGATATCGAAATTCTTTTTCTCCGGCACTACCTTATTATTATCATTGTCAAGGTCATGGATAAGGGAGCCCTTAAGGGGAGGCGGTATCATGGGGTCATCTTCACTATCTGATGCTTTTCTGTTTTTTACGAGGAACTCAAGCTCACTTTTATTGTTTTCATCCGGATCGGATCTTTCGACAGGTGTTGTTATTGCAGGCCCGTCTTCTGAAAGAGCTTCCGGAGCTAAATCTTCATCCGCTTCATTCTCTTTTAAGGGCAATGTCAGGCCCGGAACTTTGATTTTCAGTTTCGAAGGCGGTACCTTAAGGGCAAAGATCAGGTATGCGATTGTTATAAGCCCGAGAAGAATACCGGTACCAATTTTCCCCATGAATGCATTAAGCCAACGAGTTATTATGTAGCCCTGGGCACCGCCGAGGCCACTGAACAGAAATCCATCCGATTCGCCAAAGATATAACTGAGGATCAATGAGAGGATTATTGCTGCAAAAGCAAACTTGGCAATCAGGCTCCAGACCCTTAAGCCGGGGAACTTCAAAAGATACAAGCCTATTGTGGCAAAAATAACAGGGATGAAAAAAGCGCCAAAGCCGAAACCATATCCTATAATCATCTTTGCCAGGAAATGCCCGCTTTTACCCGACCAGTTCTTAACTTCTATTTCCGGCCCGGAGATAATATCAGTGTTCTGCAGGCTCAGATCAGTCTTCCACCAGAAAAGATAAGCAACGCATGCAAGGAGAAGGTATAAAGCAAAACCGGAAATAAGGATACCAAATACGAATTTTATCTTTTCATTTCCTGAAGATGATTTTGACTTAGTGGTATCATTCCCTTTTTTTGCAGTTTTCCCCCTGCTGTCTTTTTTTCTTTTATTCATTTTGCTCCGAAAAAATGCAAGGCAAAGTTAATAAATTTGACCCGCTGTATAATAGCTGAAAAGTGATTTTATAAACAATTAAAGGAAGTGACTAACAAGGGAGTAATGACGTCTTGCAGGAGAGACCTATAAAGCTGTCATTTTGTAAATAAATTGATTGATATCTTCACGTGAGATCTTTTTATACTGCTCCCTTCTCTCAAAGGTCTTATCAGGCACTTCTTTTTTATACACATTCTCGATATCGAAATGTAGTTCTTCAGTACCAAGGAGAAGGGAAAAATCCATAAGAACCCCTTTAATTTCCTGATAAGGAGTTCTTACATTAGGATCCTTTATATCTATTTCATCAGTAAACCAGATGTCATATACCTTGTTTCTGTCACTGGCAAAAGTAACCTGAACTTTCTTGCAGTTATAACCACATATTATTGAGGTTTCATTTGTCTTTTTAATTTCAATGTCCTCCATTTTTTCAAAACCCGGATATAATTCCCCTGGCCCTGCAGTATAATAATACTTCCAGCTTAGAAGACTTATATAAGTGTCAAAGATCCCTTCTTTTGGATTAGCCAGATTAAGAATCCATGAATTTCCATAAGGCGCCGATATGTCAAATAATATTTTATTATCCTTAAACGAAACGATCAACTTCTTAGGCATTATTTCCTTGGGCAGGATGCCTGTTTTGCCAGTATAAGTAATTGAATAATGGATCTCTCCCTCATTAATGTCCTTTCCGCCTCTGTCTTTACAGGAGTACCCCGTTATTACAATCAAAGCTGCGATAAGCAATCTGGAAATGAATCTCACCGATCTCGTTTTTTTATAGATAGTGTAAATTTAATATATTTTTTTAATTTCATTTCAGATGAGCAATTAATGCTGATGCTTGCCGATAAGAAAGTTGGGTCAAAGTTAACAATTAAAAATGGGGATGAGAGGTGCAGGCAGGGGCAGGGGAGATGCTTTTTACATATAGAAACTTTAACTTTTTATTAAATTTGCAGACTTATATTAAAAAACTCTAAGTACTTTAAGCACTTCAAACTTAATAATATGAAAATAAACCTTAAGAACAGAAGCTTCCTCAAGTTGCTCGATTTTACACCGGAAGAAATTAAATTCCTTCTTGATCTTTCAGCTGATCTTAAAAAAGCTAAAAAAGAAGGAAGAGAAGTACAGCATTTGAAGGGAAAGAATATTGCTCTTATTTTCGAAAAAACCTCGACCCGAACAAGGTGTGCTTTTGAGGTTGCTGCATATGACCAGGGTGCTAATGTTACTTATTTAGGGCCTACGGGTTCTCAGATGGGGAATAAGGAGTCAATGAAAGATACTGCCAGGGTTCTTGGAAGGATGTATGATGGTATAGAATACAGGGGCTTCGGACAGCATATTGTTGAAGAGCTTGCTGAATATTCCGGTGTCCCGGTGTGGAATGGTCTTACGAATGAATTTCATCCGACACAGATACTGGCTGATATTCTCACAATGAGAGAACATACAGATAAACCCCTTGATAAATGTGTCTTATGTTATCTTGGTGATGCACGCTTCAACATGGGTAATTCGCTTATGGTTGGCTCGGCAAAACTTGGCATCGACTTCAGGATAGCAGCACCGACAGAATATCAGCCGAAAGCAGACCTGGTTGCTGAATGCAAAGCCATAGCCAGCAAAACAGGGGCAAGGATAACTATTACGGATAATGTTGCTGATGCCGTCAGAAATGCTGATTTTCTTTATACCGATGTATGGGTTTCGATGGGAGAACCGGATTCTGTATGGGAAGAAAGAATAAAGCTTTTAAGACCCTACCAGGTTAATTTAGATGTAATTAAAATGACAGGAAACTCCTCGGTGAAATTTCTTCACTGTCTTCCTGCATTCCATAACAGGGAGACAATAATAGGCGAAGAGATATTCAGGAAATACGGACTTGATGGTATGGAAGTTACTGAAGATGTCTTTGAATCACCTCATTCTATTGTCTTTGACGAAGCAGAGAACAGGCTTCACACAATAAAGGCTGTAATTGTTGCTACTCTTGGATACTGAACTGTAAAGGAAGAGGATTGAGTACGCTAAACAATTAATGCTTTGACAAAATAAAATGTCATTACGAATGAAGTGGCAAGTTTCAACCCTATGCCGGTAAGGAAACCAAGCAGACTTCCAAAACCAGCCTTCACAGCATATTTCATGTCATCTTTAAAGATAAGTTCTCCGACAATAGCACCGATGAATGGCCCGACAATAATCCCTACCGGTCCGAGAAATAAACCTATAATAAGTCCGACTGTAGCACCCCTTGTTCCGTATTTTGATCCTCCGAATTTTTTTGTGCCCCATATTGGCACTATGTAATCCAGAATTGTTACCACAATTGTTATAACAGCCAAAGTGATCAGCAGAGTTGAAGAGAACTTGGCAAAGCGTGTCAGATGCAGCATTATAAGACCTAAAAAGCTTAAAGGAGGCCCCGGCAATACAGGTACCAGACAACCGATAATGCCTGTCAGCATCAGAATTATTCCTAATATGAGGAGTACATAATCAGTCATCCGGAAACAAATCTAGTAGAAACAGGCTATTTCTTTCCAAGGTCATCAAAATTGATATTTGTGAATTCCTCAGTTGTAATAACTTCACTTCCGGCATTTTCATTTACAGTTGTATCCATTGAGGTATTTACTCCATACTTGCCATTTCCTATAAAGTCAATAGCACTCCTTAGTCCTTCAGTAAATTTCTCAAAATCTTCCTTGTATAAAAAAATCTTGTGTTTTTCATAGAACACTTTTCCTTCTTTACCAAGTCGTTTTTTGCTTTCTGTGATCGTGAGATAATAATCTTCTTTCCGGGTGGCTTTTACATCAAAAAAATAGGTTCTCTTTCCCGCCCTGACAGCTTTTGTGAAAATTTCATCCTTCTGGCTCCTTTCCTCAATCCCACTTACATCTTCATTAATACTACTTTCTTCTTCCATTTCTAAGTCAGTTAATCTTAGGGGTTTAATTCATGTTGTCAAAAGTAACAAATATTTTTTCAAATCAAAACGGAGTGTAGAAAATGTCCCCGTTTTTTCTGATGTTGTTTTGATGATAAGGGAAAAAGACTATTTTTGCAGCTTAAAAATTAAGGTTCTTTACAGATGATTAGCAGGAGATTATTACGCATAAAAGCCCTTATGGCACTTTATGCATATAACCGGCGGGAAGATAACGATCTTGTCAAAGCAGAAAAGGAGTTGATGTTCAGTATAGCCAAGACCTACGATCTTTATCATTATCTTCTGCTTCTTGTTCTTGAAATAGCTGACATAGCTTCTGACAGAATCGAACGTGCACTCCAGAAAAATATTCCTACTTTTGAAGATCTGAATCCTAACAGGCGCTTTATTGATAATGTTGTCATTGCTCAGCTTCGCAACAATAAAGCCCTTACAAAATATTTAAACGATTCAAAGCTGTCCTGGATTAATTTTTCACATATTCCACGCATCTTATATACGAAGCTGATATCTTGCGATTACTATCTTGAATATATGTCTTCGGAATACCATAATTATCAGTCTGATAAAAAAATAGTTCATAAAATAATAGTCGAATTATTGCCGGCCTCCGAGGATCTTGTTAATTGTCTTGAAGAACAGAGCATCTATTGGAACGATGATCTTGATTACGTGATAATAATGCTTGAAAAAACACTCAAGAAATTTAAGCCAGATACAAAAGAAGATGCCGGACTAATGCCGCTTTTTAAGAATCGTGAAGATGAGGATTTTGTAAAACAACTGTTCAGAAAAGCAGTCCTGAATTCAGCAAGTTACTCGGAATTCATCGATAATAATACTACAAACTGGGAGGTTGAGCGCATTGCTCTTATGGATATCCTTGTTATGCAGCTCGCTATCGCAGAAATTCTTGAATTTCCCGAGATACCGGTGAAAGTGACACTCAATGAATACATTGAGATTGCAAAGTACTATTGTACTTCAAAAAGCAGTACATTTGTCAATGGAATACTTGATAATATAGTAAAGGAGATCCGGGCCAGGAAACTCTTTAATAAGTATGGAAGGGGACTGGTTGGTGAAGCTCCCGATGATAATGAATGATATTTAAAAACTCAATTGATTTGTAAATATTTGTAAATAAGAGATGAGAACAGGATTAATTATTTTGGTTATCTTCAGTTCAGTGATAATTGTAAGCTGTTCTGGGAACAAGAATCCGAAGAGCGGGAACCAGGAAAATATTGAAGTTCCTGATACGGGTGAAGCTATTATAAGCTTTTCCGAGTATGAACATGATTTCGGAATAGTTGAAGCAGGTGAAAACATAGGTTGTTTCTTCACCTATACAAATTCAGGATCCGGAAATCTGATTATTAATTCAGTATCAACAAGTTGTGGATGCACTGTCCCAAAGTATGATAAGAAACCTTTAGCTCCCGGGGAAAGCGGTACGCTTGAAGTCATTTTTAACACTTCCGGCTATGATGGTGTTCAGTCAAAGACAGTTACTATACATTCAAATGCATCAACGCCTGTTGTAATAGTGAAGATCACGGCTGAAGTGTTAAGCAGCAGATCATAATTTATTTTATTGTTGAGTAATAAATAAAAGTAATGAGTAGTGAGTATTTAAAGCTATCCTATGTAAACCGCTGGCGTGGAATTGTCGCTTCACTTTGTTTTGCTTTGCGCATTATATAAATTAATTATAACCTGAATTGAATTATATTATTAATAACTAACAACAACAACAATGACCAATTTATCATTTTTAGCCGTCCTGGCTCAGCAAGCTGCAGCAGGACAAACAAATCCTCTGGTAACTTTACTGCCGCTGATACTTGTTTTCGTGATATTTTATTTTTTCATGATCAGACCTCAGATGAAGAAGCAGAAAGAGATGAACAATTACAGGAACAGCCTGAAGAGAGGCGATAAGGTAGTTACAACGGGTGGCGTTTATGGAAGAGTCCTTGAGGTAAAGGATAGCTATATTATGATGGATGCCGGCGGGGATGTCAGGCTCAAAGTAGATAAGAATGCCCTGCTTAAGGATCCTTCTGCCGATGATTAGAACTGATTTTCCGAAAGCATAACGAATAATGATCAAAAAGGATCTGACAAGGACCGACAGGCATCATAAAAAAGGAGTTAACTCCGTCAGGGAAAATATTATTGTTTTTGCTTTTTTTCTCTTTCTTTCTTTTGTGTTCTGGTATCTTAACTCTCTTAGTAAAGACCTGGAAGCAGATATCAGATATCCAGTTACCTATATCAATCCTCCAAAGAATAAGGTAGTGGATGAAAATCTGCCTTCAAGGTTGTATCTTTATATGAAAGGTCCGGGATTTTCAATGCTTAAGCTGAAAATGTCAGGTAACAGGTCCCCTGTTGTTGTTGATTTCTCAAAGGTTCCCTATAAACCGCTACATGACGATGAATCTTCATCAACAACATACTATCTGATAACCTCGGGAATGATCCCTGATCTCAATTCGCAGCTCAAGTCTATTTGTAAGATCTCTGCAGTAAAGCCCGACACACTGTTTTTTACGTTTAACCAGACTGAGTAATTACTTTGTGATCTTCGGGACATAGTACCTGGTTATTATACTAATGATATCTGAATGAAGGAAAAAATTGGGAAAATGAAGCTGGGGATTACGGGAGGTATTGGTAGTGGAAAGACTTCGGTGTGCAGGGTTTTCAGTGTTCTGGGTATTCCTGTTTTTTCTGCCGATCCTGAGGCTAAAAGGATTATGAACAATCATCCTGACATTATCGAAGGGGTTAACAGGATAGCCGGCAAAGATATGTATACCGATGGCAGACTTAATAGCAAAGAGCTGGCCTCTCTCATATTTAACAATGAGGAACTGCTGACTAAGGTGAATAGCCTGGTTCATCCTGTTGTTTTCGGATATTTCCTGGAATGGGCAGATAATCAGAACTCTCCGTATGTGATAATAGAGGCTGCAATCCTGTTTGAATGTGGTGCTGCATCACTTGTCGACAGGGTGGCAGTAGTTGTTGCACCAGTCGAAGAAAGAATTTCAAGGGTGACAATGAGGAACAAACTTACAAGGGAACAGGTTATGGAAAGGATTAAAAACCAGATGGATGATGAAACGAAAATAAAAATGGCTGATTATGTAATAAACAACTCAGAGGATGAAATGATAATACCTGCGGTATTCAGTATACATGACGATATCTTAAACCATCTTAATTCTTAAACACACATGGGACGTTTTGGCAAATGGATTGGCGGAGGGCTGGGATGGGTTATGGGGGGACCTATTGGTGGACTTCTTGGTTTCCTTTTCGGTTCTCTTATCGATAGTGCAACAACAGAAACCCAGGCTCCTTATGAAGGAAAAAGAAAAACCACTCCGGGTGCATTCGGAGTAAGTCTCCTTGTTCTTATTGCTGCTGTGATGAAAGCTGACGGTAAAGTCGTCAAATCGGAACTGGAATATGTTAAGCAGTATCTTAAAATGCAGTTTGGGCAGGAAATAGCTGCTGAAGCAACACTTTTGCTAAGGGATATACTGAAACAGGACATACCGCTGAAGGATGTCTGCCGTCAAATTGCAGATAACATGGATTATTCATCAAGGCTGCAGCTAATGCATCTTCTTTTCGGTGTTTCTATTGCAGACAGTAATGTGAATCAGATCGAACAGTCAGTTATAGAAAAGATTGCTGAATATCTAAGAATCTCTGACTCAGATTTTGTTTCCATCAGGAATATGTTCATCCCTGAAACGGACTCAGCTTATAAAATACTTGAAATTGAACGCTCGGCAAGCGATGAAGAAGTCAAGAAAGCATATAGAAGAATGGCTATGAAGTATCATCCTGATAAGGTTAGCTATCTTGGTGAGGATTATAAAAAAAGCGCTGGTGAGAAGTTCAGGAAAGTACAGGAAGCTTATGAAAAAATCAAAAAAGAACGTAATATGTCTTAGATTTTAAGGATATTGAATCCCTACATTTCATAACAACAGTTAAATTTGAACACAAAAGTATAAAAATGGTCTTAAAGGATATCTTATCAATTTCCGGTGAATCTGGTTTGTTCAGGTTTATTGCCCAGGGGAAGAATGCAATAATTATCGAGCATCTTGAATCAAAAAAAAGGAGCAGCGCATTTGCTTCAGCTAAAGTCATTTCTCTGGATGAAATATCAGTTTTTACAGAAGAAGAGGATGTTTCTTTGTCAAAAGTATTCGATCTGATCTTTGATAAGGAAAAGGGTGGACCTGCAATTGATTCCAGGTCCGATCCTGATAAGCTTAAACAATGGTTCTCTGAAGTCCTTCCGGAGTACGACAGGGATAGAGTCTATGTAAGCGATATTAAAAAGATTTCTCAGTGGTATAATATTCTTCACGAACTTAAGCTTCTTGTAAAAGAAGAACCGGAACAAGCGGAAACGAATGCCCTGACTGAAAAAGAAACGGAAGCTGATGAACAGGCTGTTGAGCAAAAACCGGAAAAGATCGAAGCAGGTGCTAAGAAATCTGCCGGAGTAAAGAAAAATGAGAAAACAGCAAACACTTCCGGAACAAAATCCGGTAAGAAGAGACCGGTATCTGAAGCTAATTGAAAATCATGAATTTCGGTGGAGCAGAAGTAATCTATGATTATTCCGCATCGGAAATAATCATTATCCCTGTGCCCTATGATGCTACAAGTACCTGGATGAAAGGAGCTGATAAAGGTTCTGATGCAATCCTGGAAGCTTCTGTCAATCTCGAATTCTATGATATCGAAACCCGTTCATGTGTTTATAAAAAAGGTATTTATACAATGCCTCCTGTTGTTTCAGGAGATTCTCCTGAAGAACTTACAGACATGGTATCTGAAAGGATAGCTGAAGTCCTTTCAGATCAAAAATTTCCTGTCATAATAGGGGGTAACCACACAGTTAGTATAGGTTCAGTAAAGGCTTTTTCAGGCCATTTCAAGAACCTTACTGTTCTTCAGCTCGATGCACATGCTGATCTGAGACAGGAATATGAGGGCTCTGCTTTGAACCATGCCTGCGTGATGTCCAGAATTAATGAAATTGTCCCTTCAGTTCAGGTAGGGATCCGAAGTATGTCGGAATACGAACTTCCGTTTGTCAGGGATAACAGGATATTTTACTCTCATGATCTGTATTATGATAAATCTCTGTATAACAAGGCAATTGATCTTTTGACGGAAAATGTCTATATAACAATCGATTTTGATGTTTTTGATCCATCCCTGATGCCTTCAACAGGTACCCCTGAGCCCGGAGGGCCGGATTATTATGAACTGATGCATTTTCTGAAAAAAGTGGCAAGATCAAGAAAGATAGTTGGTTTTGATGTTGTTGAGATGTGTCCGAATCCTGCTAATAAAGCTCCAGATTTTGTTGCTGCTAAAATCATTTACCAGCTTTTGAGTTATATTTTCGCATAACTCAGTCTTCCTTCTTTGCCTTCTCCCAAATTACATTCATTTCATCAAGACTCATGTCACGGAGCGATTTGCCTTTTGTGACAGTCTCTTTTTCAAGATAGTTAAACCTCTTAATGAATTTTCTGTTAGTCTTTTCGAGAGCAGCTTCCGGGTCAATTTCATATAGGCGCGCAGCATTTATAAGCGAGAACATTACGTCGCCAAGTTCCGATTCAATCTTTTCCTTGTCGTGACCTGTGATTTCCTTTTTAAGCTCTGTGATCTCTTCAATTACTTTATCCCATATCTGTTCACGATCTTCCCAGTCGAAGCCGACACCTCTGACTTTCTCCTGAATTCTGTTGGCTTTGATCATAGCCGGAAGGGATGAGGGAACACCAGATAATACAGGTTTATAGCCATTATCTTCTTTTGTCTTTAGCTGCTCCCAATTTTCCTCCACTTCACTTGCCCCCGATACCTTTACATCACCGAAAACATGCGGATGTCTGTAAATGAGTTTTTCGTTAATTCCAGTCAGGACATCCAGAATGGAGAAGGAACCACGTTCTGATCCTATTCTGGCGTAGAAGACCAGATGAAGCATCAGATCACCAAGCTCTTTTTTAATCTTTTCATCATTTCCCAGATATATTGCTTCCGCTAATTCATATGTTTCTTCAATTGTAAGTTTACGAAGAGATTCAAAGGTTTGTTTTTTATCCCAGGGACATGTAGTCCTGAGTTTGTCCATAATAATCAGAAGCCTTTCAAACTCTTTAGCACTTTTTTCCTTTTCAGTCATAATTAAAGGGATTAAAACAAACGATTCGGCATTACAGTCCTGTTAACAGAATCAATTCTCAGTACTGAACCCACGCTAAGGCTCAGTAATTCAGAAACATTAGCTCCATTTATTGATATCTCAAGAAGATCGAGGGAGTTAAAACGTGCAAGCATGTCACCAACAGGAACATCACTGTATTTTTCAACAATGCGATCTGTGTAATATTTATTGCTCTGGACAAAGATTCTGTATTCCTTCTCTTCAAAAACTCTCCGGAATACGTCCTTTGTGATATTTGAGATTGCATTTCCGTATGAATCTATGAAAATAATACTCCCTGTTATGACGTCTTTTTCAAGTGTTGCCCTTAAAGGCATTCTTTCATTGATACTGCTGACTGCTTTTCCGATCTCTGAAAGTTTTTTTCCTCCAACTATATCAGCTGCTGCCCTGGCAAAAACCTCAAGTTCGTCAAGTCCGGGTTCCCGTTTCAGGCTTACTGCTTCATCAAATTCGGTATTCAGTATAAGGTTAAATATGCCATTGTCGGTACCGATAAAGAAATGCCCCTTTGAGCTTACAACAAGGTGGTTCTGCCCCTTCATTGCCTCAGAGTGAATACAGATTATGTGTATCGAACCCTTAGGATAATTTTCAAATGTATTTCTGACAACGAATGAAGCGTGAAGTATATCAAAAGCCTGAATACCGTGAGCATTGTCAATAATAATTATACCCGGGCATAGAGAACAGAGTTTCCCCTTTATGATGCCCTGATATATATCATCGGATTGCCATTCTGTTGTAAGTGTGATTATTCTCATAAGGAAAAAACATAGGACAAAGATAAGCTTCTAATGAAAAATAAACTTACTTTGCATTGCTCCTGCAAACTTTTTTATTAACCGTGCAGGAATTTGGCTTACATACAAAAGGAATAATTAAATAAAAACAGTTACTGATCTAATGTCAGAGATAGTAATTTTTCTTGAGGATATTGATCCTGTTGTTTTTTTAGGTGCAAATAATTCACTGCTTGATAAAATACAGAGTTTTTTCCCGAAGATCAGGATATTATCAAGAGGCAGCGAGATTAAATGTATCGGAGAAGAATCGGAGATTACCCTTTTTGCAGAGAAATTTAATGAATTGATGGAATACTATAGGAAGTATAACCATATTGAAGAGCAGGACATAGAGAAGTATTTTTTTGATGCCGAGCATATGAAATCAGCATCAAACGGTGAATTTGAGCAGGTACTTTTATTCGGGACCAGCGGGAAGCCAGTGAGGGCAAGAACAGTCAATCAGTTGCAGCTTGTAGGTGATTATAAGAATAACGATCTTATAATTGCTGAAGGACCGGCTGGAACAGGAAAAACATACACCTCTATAGCTTTGGCAGTCAGGGCTTTAAAAGAGAGGGAGGTTAAAAAGATAATACTGACCCGTCCGGCTGTGGAAGCAGGTGAGCGCCTGGGTTTCCTTCCAGGTGATATGAAGGAAAAGCTTGATCCCTATCTCCAGCCTTTATATGATGCTCTCCATGACATGCTTCCGTTTAAAAAGCTTGAAACGTGGCTTGAGGATGGGACAATACAGATCGCTCCCCTTGCTTTTATGAGAGGCAGAACTCTTGAGAACGCATTTGTCATCCTTGATGAGGCTCAGAATGCAACTGTAAGTCAGTTGAAAATGTTCCTTACAAGAATGGGTGTGAGTTCAAAATTTATTATGACAGGTGATTCGACACAGATTGACCTGCCAAGAAAGTCCGAATCCGGCTTGTTGCAGGCAATGAAGATCCTTGCAGGGATTGAAGGTGTTTCCATCATCAGATTCGATGAAAGGGATATAGTAAGACATAAGCTTGTAAAAAGAATAATTAGAGCCTTTGAGCAAGAAGAAAATGAAAGCCTCAAAGAGTAAATTGCTTGATTGAGAGGATTAAAATAAAAAGTAAAACGAAAACCATTGGTTTCTTAAAAATATAAATATTTGTACATGAAAACATTATTAACTTCCAGTTTCAGTTTCCCGGGGCAGAAGAATCTTTACAAGGGAAAGGTAAGGGATGTTTACAATATAAGGGACAAGTATCTCCTCATGGTAGTCACAGACAGAATTTCTGCATTTGATGTCGTGTTGCCAAAGGGCATACCATATAAAGGTCAGGTACTGAATCAGATAGCTGCCAAATTCATGGATGCCACAAATGACATAGTACCTAACTGGAAAATAGCAACTCCCGATCCTTCAGTTACTATTGGTTATAAATGTGAACCTTACCCTGTTGAGATGATAGTCAGAGCATACCTTACCGGAAGTGCCTGGAGAACTTACAGATCAGGGGCAAGTGAGATTTGCGGTATTCCGATACCTGATGGAATGAGGGAAAACCAAAAATTTGAAAAACCAATAATTACTCCGACAACAAAAGCGTTACAGGGCAATCATGATGAAGATATCTCACGTGAACAGATAATAAGCAGTGGATTGATATCCGAAAAGGATTATGAGCAGATAGAAAAATACTCAATGGAAGTCTTTATCAGGGGTTCTGAAATAGCATTGGAACATGGACTGATTCTTGTTGATACAAAATATGAATTTGGTAAAATTGACAATAAGATATGCCTGATAGATGAGATAAATACTCCGGATTCATCACGTTATTTTTATGCTGACAGCTATCAGGAGAGATTTGATAAGGGACAGCCTCAGAGGCAATTATCCAAGGAGTTCGTCAGGGAATGGCTTATGGCTAATGGTTTTCAGGGTAAAGAGGGGCAAAAAGTGCCGGATATGACAGATGAATTTGTTAATGAAATATCTGCAAGGTATATTGAGTTATATGAAAAGATAACGGGTGAAAAATTCATAAAAGCTGATTTAAACGACATTGAAAAAAGGATAGAAGAAAACTGCCTGAAGTTCCTTGCTGACTTAAAATAATAATATTAATGATTTCAAAACGCATATTTTATATTTCTATTGTTCTGGGTATTTTAGCTGTATCACTGCATGATACTGATGCACAGGTTGTAGTAGAGCGATCTACAGATAAGGTTATTATATCCGGGACTACTTACTATATTCACCAGGTAAAAAAAGGGGAGACTTCTTATTCAATTTCCAGGGCTTACGGGATTACAGTCGAAGAGTTGACAAGGGAGAACCCTCCTGCCTTATATGGTATTAAAGAAGGTCAGACACTAAGGATTCCTTACAGGGAGCCACAATATACTGAAGCTGCCAAAACTGAATTGCAGAAGAAGCAGCGTGATGAAACAAAGTATATTTATCACATATTACTCCCCGGGGAAACAGTTTATTATCTGTCAAAGCTTTACGGAGTGTCTGAAAATGAAATAATTGCAGTCAATCCAGGAGTTGACATAACAAAACTCCCTGTTAATTCTGAAATTGCAGTTCCCCGGAAAGCGTTTATGACTGAAAAACAGGAATTCCCTGTTCAGGATTCAAAGTATATTTTTCATAAGGTTGAGAAAGGAGAATCCATTTCATCAATTGCCGAAAAATACGGACTGACAGTAAGAGAGCTGCGAAGGGAAAACCGGAATGTGCGATTTCCTCAGGTTGGTTCTTACATGAGGATACCCCGGGTAGAGACAAAGGAGCCTGTTGAAGTTAAGATCGCAGAAGCTGAAGTAATTACTATTGACAGCATTCCGGAAGCTCCCTCTGACACTGTTGTTGTTCTTCCCAAACCAGTCGGATTTACGCCTGTAAAAGATCTGAAGGGTTCATTTGATGTGGCAGTTCTTTTACCTTTGTATTTAAAAGATAATGCCAGAAGATCATATATTGATTCATCAAGGATCGTTCAAGGCAAACCTGTTTACAGGGTTATAAAACGTCCCGATGACTGGATATATCCCAGGAGCCTGGGATTTATTGAAATGTACCAGGGTATTCTTATGGCTGCCGACACCCTTCGAAGCCTTGGTTTAAATGTTAATCTTCATTTTTACGATATCAAGGATGATACAATAGAGTTGTCAAGATTGATAAAGCAGGGAGTATTATCCACCGCTGACCTTATAATCGGTCCTGTATATTCATCAAACCTTAAACTTATTACAGATTATACAAGGGAGTTAAAGATACCTGTTGTATCTCCTGTGCCAATACTGAGTAATAATGCCCTGGAAAATAATCCTGATCTGTTTATGTCTGTTTCATCTCTGAAAGTACCTCAGGATATCATTGTCAAAAAGGTTGGAGATTATTTCGACAGTAATATTGTTTTCATTCATACAGATAGTACCGGTATCAATTCTGATGTGATAAGGTTCAGGGAAGAAATTCTGAAGGAACTCGGTTCAAGGCTTCCTCCCGAAGAGATACGGTTCAAGGAACTATTGTTTTACAGCAGGTCTATTTTTAACAATGACTCTATTAACAGACTTGGTCATGCTCTTTCTGAAAATGTTAATAATATTGTCATAATAGCCTCTGAAGATGCCCCAGTGATAGGAGAGACCCTGATGGATCTGCATTCTCTGGCGAAAAAATACAGGATGAACGTACTAGGTTATCCTGTTATGCGAAGCCTTGGACTTGATAATCTGGATCCGAAATACTTGTTTGACCTTGAACTTTTGGTATTCTCACCCTATTGGATTGATTATTCAAGTAATGATGTGAAACAGTTCAACTCTGATTTTCTACGCAAATTCCATACCCAGCCATCCGAAACAAGCTATGCCTGGCTAGGCTATGACATTATGTATTACTTTGTAAGCGGACTTGCAATTTTTGGAAATGATTTCATAATGCATCCGGAAATACACAATCCGGATCTTTTGCAGACTGAATTTGATTTCAGGCGCAGGAATAATAATGACGGTTTTGAGAATGTTAAAATGTTTCCTGTCCGTTTTACGAAAGATTACGAGGTTAAATTGGATCCTGAAGGCCTTCCTGATAACCATTTCCAAATTGTGGAGCAGCTTATAGAATAGTATTGTTAATGAAAATTAACAATCGGGAATATTTTTTGATTTATCATTGTCTTATCTATAGGTATGAAGGAATCGTACAGGCTGGCTGACGAGAACGAATTGATAAAAGCTTCATTGGAAGGTAATGCATCAGCGTTCGAAGAGATAGTGAGCCGCTACAGAAGGCTTGTAGCACGTACAGTCAAAGGTATGCTTGGCGATTCAGTGTATGCAGAAGATATCGGGCAGGAAGTGTTCATTAAACTTTACTACTCCCTGCCTGAATTCAGAGGTGAGGCAAAACTGTCAACTTATATCCAGAGAATTGCAGTAAACCTTACACTGAATGAGATAAAAAGAAGGAAACGCTTCTTTTCAATGTTCTCACAGAAAGGGAATGATGAAATATATGAGTACGAAATACCTGACCATGGAGGACCTGAGAAGGAAGAAGCAAAGGAATTGGTTAACAAGGCTTTAATGAGTATTGATCCGAAGTTTAGAATCGTGGTGGTAATGAGAATGTTACAGGGTTATTCGACAAAGGAGACTGCAGAAATACTCAATCTGCCACTGGGAACGGTTCTTTCAAGATTATCAAGAGCACAGGAACAACTTAGGAAGATTTTAAAAGCATTATAAAGTTATGGACCTCACAGATATTAAAAGTATTATCATTGCATCGGCTTCTGAACAGGCGGATACTGATGAAATCCCGAGACGGCTCGAAGATCAAGGTGTCTCTTTTGATTTCAGCAGTGATTTTAATGAGAAGGTAATTGAACGAATTTTTAAGGAAAAATTTACTGTGATCCGCGAATCAGATTTCGGAAAAAACCTTAGCAAAGTATTCTACCGGATAGCATTGACTGGCGTGGCTGCTATTGTATTGCTGCTTCTGTCAATATTCCTTACGGAAGGATCAATTTCCTTTAACTCATTTCTTGGAATGGGAAGTATTTATGATGAATCGGTATTCTATCTCTTAACAGGTATCTAATAATTAAATGAAATGAAAACAAAACCGGTTATACTCGTAATAACAACTCTTGTGATAGGATTTATTATCGGAATGCTGACGTCGGCTCAAATCCGTCTTCACAGAATGAGACCGGTACGTTTTTATTTTCCAAGGAAAGAATTCCGTGAGGGTTTCTATAAAGTCATTCAGGCTGACGAGAAACAAAAGTTGCAGCTTGAAAATATCCTTAATGATTACGATGAACTCAATAATAATCTCCTACACGATTACCGGAGAGGATTTGAGCAGAATGTGAAAGATATGCAGAAAGACCTGGAATCATTGCTGACAAAGGAACAACAGGACAAACTAAAAGAAATGGATAAACGCCGGGAAGAGATAATCAGGGAAGCCAGGAAAAAATTTGCAGATGATTCGCTTGAGAACAGAAGATTCAACAGAAGGATGGACCCGAATATAGGACCTCCTCCACAGGGACGAAGACAATATCCCGGTGACAGACCACCACCTCAAAGGGAAAACTGGCACTACCCAGGTGGAAGATCTATGCCTCCGTCCGATAGATTTATTCCGGGTCAGGATAGCATTACGGCAGATCCTGTCCAATAACAAATAGCAGGTAATCAAGTAAAATAGGCAGGTCATCAGGATTTACTCCAGATGATACAAGAAGAGAACGATCCTCTGAATAGATGGTCATGAACTTTTCTTTTGTAATCTCCCCTGACATAACAGATCGCCTGTAGAGATCAACAGCCTCTTTCTTGTTCCCCTGGCATAAAGCAAGATGCCCCATGTTTATTAGGTCGTTTGCCTTAAGTTTTCCTGAAGACAACCTGTCATAATACTTTTGCGATTCCTCTAAGCGGCCAAGTGCAAGATAGCAATAGGCAATAGGCCTGAGAACATTAAGGTTGCCGGGATCGTTATATTCAATCTTGAAATAGTATTTAAGTGCTTCATTATAATCTTTCAGATCCAGATAGCAGTGAGCAGTCATAATTGTTGTATGCAGGTTGTCAGGATCCATATTCCCTGCCTGAAGATAATGCTCAAGTGCTTCTTCATTCTTTCCCATCCTCCTGAGGCAGAGAGCTATTTTCTTTATAGTCCATGATTTTCTGTCTATCAGTTCAGCCCTCCTGTAATACTTAAGGGCTTCTTCATAATTGGCATTTTGTTGGTAGCAGTAGCCAATTTTCTCATTGAGTTCAGCAATTTCAGGTTTCTCAAGAGCTTGCTTCAGATACAGACTAAGCGCATCGTCATAAAAGTTCTTGCTGAAAAAATAATCTGCCAGACCTGCCTCAACTTCAGTTGCATTACATGTCAGCCTGAAGAATTGAGAATTATAGATATCCAGCCTGCCTGAGAAAATATCCTCAAATTCTTTCCTGTAGGGGGAAAGTTTATAGAATCTGTAAATGTCCTGAAGATATTGAGTCACATTGATCCGGAATTTCCGATTTGGATCCGTAAGTGATTCATCATTACCGAGCAGTTGCAAGCCTTCAAGTTCCATGCGGAATACTTTTAGCATCATGCTTTTCTGTGAAGCAGGCAGGAATTTAAGATTAAGTATAAGTGAATATTTGTCTGAATTACATATAAAAGGAGTTCTGTACATTGCCTCTGCCAGGGCATTTGTACCCTGACCCAGTATCTCATCCCTGAAGATCTCATTAACAACCTCATGGTCAGGATGAAATGGCATGAACCAATTGGGAAAATCCTTGAAAAAATCAAAATGCTTAAGATTTGCAAATGCTGACATATAAACATCAGCTCCTTCCATCTGTAATTTTGTCAGTTCTTCCATTGTCTTGAAGATTTCTTCAGAACCACTGAACATTTCTGACCAGTCGGGATTTTTCTCCTCGGCTTTATCCTTAGGAAGGATATTATCAAGGTCCAGTTTATCTTCAAGTTGTGGTCTTAGTTTGGCTACCTTAGGAAGGATCTCTTCATGAAGTTTTCTGCTTAGATTCTCCGTCTCACGCGACCTTATTGTCTGAAGTACAATTATTTTACAGTGTTCCTTAAATAGTGCCGATTGTGCCAGTGTGCTTAACTCAGAGCAGATGTCAGGGTAGAGAAGTATTCTGTCATTGTAATAGTGAAGATTCAATATAAGTCCCGACAAGGCTCTTTCCATAACCTCTTCCTGTCCTGAATTATATATGCTTATCAGATTCAATAACTTAATTGACTGCCAGCTGCGGAGTGAACTGAGAGTGATTGCAGTTGTGAATATACATGCTTCGTACCACCTGAATTTCCCGGAACTGAGGAATATATTAATTAGACTTTCTTCTGCTTCACCGTAGTAATCTGTAAGCCAGAGATGATTGAAAATGTTATTTATCAGCTGTTTGTGTTTTTTTGAGATCTCAGATTCCGGATCTGGATTTATTTCATTACTGAGCCTCAGCCATTCATCCAGATCAGATTTGAACATGAGATCATCAACAGATTCAATAATTGTTTTCCCGCTTAGCTTCTGTTCTTTTTCCGTTTGTTGTTTTACCCAGTATGTGTTCCATCCGGAATAGCGTGACAATATGTCCTGCCTTGCTTTGTCTCCCAGTTCCAGTATAGATTGAATCAGTTTTGTGTAAATTTTGCTCCGTTCAGGGTCATTGATGCCTTCAATGGTATATGTAAGCATATTCCTGTATGTCATTACGAGATTGTCGTATTGATCGCGGAGATCCCCTAATGATGCCCTGGAAATCATATCTGACAAAATATCAAGACTTTGTTTGATCTTTTTCTCCGAAACAAGCGAACAAAGCTGTTTATGTTGCAATATGACCTTTTTTATATCCATATTTCTGCTCTAAAGACAAATTTATAATTATAAAGTTGCACTGAAAAGAATTAAAACAATATATGCAATAATCAGGCCGTCAGCAGAAAGCTGACAATATTCTATCAGAAAAGATAACCCACACTCAAATATGCCTTCACTTTGCTGTAATATTTCTCATGTTCATACAGCCCATGCATTATACCTGCTCTGACAGGTCCTATAATCGACATGTATCCTAGCTCAGCACCATAACCATATAATAGAGAATAACCATTTTTCCTTCCGGCTTCCTGCAATGCAAAAACATTTCCTTTAAAACTGAAATGAAGATCCTTAATAAATTCCCAGTCGATTTCTGTACCTAATCCTGCACTGGCTTTAACCGGGATCTCATTGGGATGGAAGCCGATCACCGGAATGGATCTTTTATTAAGAGAAGCCTGGCCGCCAAGCATGTAAAAATTATTTTGTGATGTAATGGAATCACAATCAGTTATATATAACACGTCGCCTCTCAATGAGAATGTCAGTTTGCTTATCTTTGAAAAATATTGACTGTAATTTGCCCTTAAGGTGTAAAACCTGTTGAATGAAAAAGGACCAGGATCTTCTGCGGAGTAACTCTTTCGTATCGAGCCGGTTTTTACATGTCCCTTTAAAAGATCTGAAGCTCCTGCTGATATATCGAGGATTGTCCCTCTGTCAGGAAAATGCGGTCTGTCAAGGTTGTTTAAATTATAACTATATGTAAGTGACATATAGTCATAGGATATTTTCTTAAGAAATGATTCCGAGACATATTTTGGTATCAGATAAAGATTATCATAATTCAGGGAAATGCTCATCATATTGTTAAGACCCAGTGTTTTACTGACACTCAGTCCTGTCGAAAAATTACGGCTTACAACATCACCTGTTTCCGTTCCCATATTGAGTTTTGGAATTAGTGTATTATCAGCATTGAAATCTATTGAGAATCCCATCCTTTCATTTCTGTTGATATACTGGCGGAAAGAATTCCTGATCCGATAGTAACTTGCCAGATAATAATCAAGATCTATTACTGAGGCTTTTGTCGGAAAATTTTTCACTGACAGTGACATTAATATCCCTGATCTGAGAGCATTATCGTAATGGACTGATCCGTATAGTATTGACTTAGGTCTTTCGATGCAGTCTATTATCAGGATCAGCGAATCATTCCGTGGCTCAATCTTGTATTTAATCTTGTCGAACCATGCTTTTCCGAATAACAGATCAATACCTTCAGACAGCTTTGACTTATCTGTTTCTTCTCCTGGTTTAACATCAAGAACCCCGAGGATTTGCCTGTCAGGTATGATTTCGTTTCCAGTTATCTCTATCTTGTCGAATGTGTATAGCTGTTTGTTAAGAATTTCGGGAAGAGGTTGTTGCGGACCCAGCCTGTTGAGTGAATCAGCAAGTTTTATGAATTTCTCTTTAAAAGGAAGTGCTGCTCTGTAGCCTCTTTCGACAAGTGAGTCAGTTGCATTGAAATCAAGTGATGAGATATCTTTTAGGTCCGGAACTATCAGATAGTTCACAAAGGGTTTATTCTCTTCATAATCCTTGATGCTTTTTGCCGTTACAATTTGTTTTACAATTCCCGTTATATTCTGGAGCTCTTCCTCTGTGGCAGGCCGAAAAGCAGTGTATGATCCGATGACTATATCTGCACCCATCTCTTTCACTTCAATAGCAGGAAAATTCCTGATGGAACCTCCGTCTGATAATAATGTTGTATCTATTTTTATTGGTGAGAAAACCGAAGGTATCGCTGAGCTGGCTCTCATGGCATCAGGAAGATAGCCTTTCCGGAGCACTATATTCTTAACTGTCAGGAGGTCAGTAGCCACACAGGCAAATGGTATTGGTAATTTTGAAAAATCATTTATATCTGCTGCGGGCCAGCCATAATAACTAAGATAGTTTTCAATCTGCTGACCTGATATCATTCCGGATGGAAGTTTGATTTTTTTTGATAAAACAGGAAGGGATATTATACTGTTATTGAAATGTTTTTTTTCATGGTAAATTATTCTGTTCTGGGGTATTGTGTTTAGCATTATCAGATCCCAGTTGACTGATTTACATATTTTATGCAGGCTGTCGGCATTGTATCCCAGGGCATATAAACCTCCTATTATACTTCCCATGCTTGTACCTGTGATATAGTCGGGCCGCAATCCTGCTTCCTCCATAACTTTCAGGACTCCAACATGTGCTATGCCCAGTGCGCCACCGCCGCTTAAAACCAAACCCAGGCGGGGCCTTTGAATATTATTTTGAGCTACAGCAGTGAATTGGAAAATAGTTAAAATTAAAATATGCAGAACGCATATCCTGAAGCTGGTTTTGCAAGTAAATGGAATATATGATCTTGTAAACCTTTTGTAAAACATCATGTATGTATAGTTTCAATTACAAGATAATAAATTTCCTTATTTTTTACGGCAGGAAAAGCGATACGCAGTAAAGGGGAAATGGTTTCTGACAGCCATGAAAGAACTGAAGATCTGGGATTGTATGGACCTTTAGTTTTTATTTTGTGGCACAATAAAAAAGAGGTGTTTCAATAATTTTCTTCTCTCAGTTTCCTTTTATAATCAAAAAGCGGGAACTTTCTGATTATTTTAATTTTCGGAGTCCTTTTTTATAGGGCAACAGGCAGAGAATAAGTTATAGAAACACCCCCGTTATAAAATAACCTTAAGTTTTTTACTATTCGTATTCCTTAATTATATTTCTTACATCGTCGGGAGCAACCCGGCCATATGTTTTATCGCCAACCATAACAACGGGAGCAAGTCCGCATGCGCCAACACATCTGAGGCTTGAAAGCGAGAATTTACCGTCTTGGGTAGTTTGTCCTACTTGCAGTCCAAGTTCTTTTTTGAATTCATCCAGAACCTTTTCTGCACCTCTGACATAACAAGCCGTTCCCATACAGATACTGATTGGATACTTCCCTTTCGGTGTCATTGTAAAAAATGAATAGAAAGTAATGACGCCGTATATTTTAGCCACGGGGATGTCAAGTTCATGTGATACAACTTCCTGCACCTCAGCAGGCAGGTATCCGAAGTGTTCCTGGCATTTATGCAGTACATTTATAAGCTCCTGAGGATCATTATTGAAAGATGTGCAGATCTCCCTGATCTTATTTACATCCTCTTGTCTCAATTCAATTTTAATGCTCGACATGATATTTAGGATATTTTATTTGGTCAACTAATTGTCTATTGTTTTACAATGATTTTCTTCTTCTTATCAAAATATTTTGTATGAAGCAGTTGATGGGCTTTTTCTGAATTGGGTTTGCCAAGGAACTCCTCATATAATTTTATAATAAATGGATTTTCGTGTGATTTTCTGAGGGGTTTTTCCTTGTCCTCTTTGTAGAGGGCAGCAGCTCTTGCCTTCAGGATGTCCGACTTACCATGGTGAAGAGGTTGGCCTCCTCCTCCTATGCAGCCGCCGGGGCATGCCATCACTTCAATGGCATGGAAAAGCGATTTTCCTGATCTTACGTCATTTAAAAGTTTTCTTGCATTACCAAGGCCATGGGCAATACCTATGTTGAGAGGTAATCCGTTAAAATCAATTGTTGCTGAGCGTACACCTTCAAATCCTCTTAACTCTGTAAAATCAAGTCTTTCAAGTTTTTTGCCGGTATAGACCTCATAAGCGGTACGGACGGCAGCTTCAATAACGCCGCCTGTTGTTCCGAAAATAACGCTTGCGCCTGTTGATTCACCAAGGGGTGCATCAAATTCGCTATCTTCAAGATTGTTGAGATCTAAATTCGCCAGTTTGATAAATGCTGCAAGCTCTCTTGTTGATATAGAAAAATCAACATCCCTGTTGCCGTCAACGGAGAATTCTTCTCTCTGGCATTCATATTTCTTTGCGAGGCAGGGCATTACTGATACTACGACAAGATCTTTACGGGATACCCCAATTTTATCTGCAAAATATGTTTTAGCTATTGCTCCGAACATTTGCTGGGGTGATTTGGATGTCGATGGTACATCCTTCAGATCAGGGAAATACTCTTCAAAAAAGTTAACCCAACCCGGGCAGCAGGAAGTAAGTATTGGTATCCTGGCGGTCTTATCACCATTCAGGTGCCGCGTTAAACGGTCGAGGAGCTCAGTGCCCTCTTCCATTATTGTAAGGTCGGCAGCAAAGTCAGTATCAAATACATAGTCAAAGCCGAGAGCTCTCAGGGCAGTGACCATTTTGCCTGTGACGAGAGTGCCGGGCTCCATACCAAACATTTCGCCCAGGGCTGCCCTGATGGCAGGAGCTGTCTGAACAATAACAGTCTTTGTTGGATCAGCCAGAACTCTTAATATTTCAGGTGTATGATCCACTTCAGTAAGAGCACCTGTCGGGCATACGGCAACACACTGTCCGCAGTATGTACAGGTTGAGTGTTCAAGATTCTGCTCGAAGGCAGGAGCAACAGCAGCCATGAATCCTCTGTTTATTGCAGAAAGGGCTCCCACTGTCTGTATAGTGTTGCACATCATTTCACAACGACGGCACATAATACACTTGTCAAGGTCTCTTATTATTGAAGGAGAAGTATCTTTCCTGTAAGTAGACATAGCAGCAATTTCCTCACCCGGCAACTCCTTTATGCCAAGTTGATGAGCCATGGACTGCAATTCGCAGTCTCCCGATTTTGCACATGTCAGACATTCTTTAGGATGATCTGAAAGAATAAATTCCATGACAGTTCGCCGCGCATTCAGAACCCTTGTTGTATGGGTTTTCACAATCATACCTTCTTCGCATTTGGTAACGCATGAAGGTGCAAGATTGCGTCTGCCCTGGATTTCCACGACACATATTCTGCAGCCAGCAGGTTTGTTTTCAATACCCAGATCATGAAGCTCCATCCAGCAAAGGACAGGTATATCGATACCCAACTTTTTGGCAGCTTTGTTTATTGTTGTACCTTTTGGTACTTCGACTGTTTTATTATCTATTGTTAGCTTGATAGTTTCCATTTCCAACACTTCTTAAGATTACTGAATGATGATTGCGTCAAATTTGCATTTTTCCATGCAGGCTCCGCATTTAATGCATATTGATGGGTTTATAAGATGTGGTTCTCTCCTTTCTCCTGTTATTGCACCCACGGGGCAAATCCTTGCACAGGCAGTACAACCGACACAATTTGCTTCAATTATAAAGTACTCCATCAGCTCCTTGCATTTACCTGCCGGGCATTTCTTTATTGTCACATGATCTTCATACTCACCCCTGAAATTTTCGAGTGTTGACAGTACCGGATTCGGGGAGCTTTGACCAAGACCGCAGAGTGAAGTGTCTTTAATGACATGACACATATTTTTAAGTCTGTCAAGATCAGCTAATGTTCCCTTCCCCTTTGTTATATGTTCGAGAAGTTCATGCAATCTTTTGTTGCCGATACGGCATGGTGCGCATTTCCCACAGGATTCTTCAACAGTGAATTCAAGGAAGAATTTGGCTACGGAAACCATGCAGTCATCTTCATCCATTACAATGAGGCCGCCTGATCCCATCATTGAACCGGCAGCTGTAAGGTTATCGAAATCGATAGGTGTATCAAGGTGTTTTTCGGCAAGACAGCCTCCGGAAGGACCACCTGTCTGAGCTGCTTTGAATTTCTTGCCGTTCCTGATACCGCCACCTATCTCAAAGATAACTTCCCTGAGAGTAGTTCCCATAGGAACCTCTATAAGTCCAACATTGTTTATCTTGCCTGCCAGTGCGAAGACCTTGGTTCCTTTTGATTTTTCTGTTCCTATACTGGCAAACCATTGAGCGCCTTTAAGGATGATAGGGGATATGCAGGCGAACGTCTCAACATTGTTGACATTTGTTGGTTTACCCATGAAACCTGATTCGGCAGGGAAGGGAGGTTTGACAGTAGGTTCACCCCGCAATCCTTCCATAGAATGTATTAATGCTGTCTCTTCTCCACAGACAAAAGCTCCGGCTCCGTACCTGATCTCAATGTCGAAATCAAATCCGCTTCCCATTATATTCTTTCCGAGAAGCCCATATTCTTTTGCTTGTTCCAGAGCTTTTTTAAGGCGGGCAATTGCAAGTGGATACTCGGCACGGATGTAGATAAGTCCTTTGGTTGCTTCAATACTGTATCCGCATATAGCCATAGCTTCAAGAACGGAGTGGGGATCACCTTCAAGGACGGATCTGTCCATGAATGCCCCTGGGTCGCCTTCATCGGCATTGCAAACGACATATTTTTGATCAGCCTTGTTTTTATATGCTATCTCCCATTTAAGCCCGGTAGAGAATCCTCCACCGCCTCTTCCACGCAACCCGGAATCCTTGATGATCTTAATGACATCGAGGGGTTTCATCTCAGTCAGAACCTTACCTAATGCTTCATAAGCATCGTTGGCAATTGCCTCTTCAATGTTCTCCGGATCTATGACACCACAATTCCTGAGTACTATTCTCAGCTGTTTCTTTTTAACAGAAAGTTCTTTTTCGGTTGATGACTTTATTTTCCCGGATGGGTCTTTGTAGAGCAGTCTCTCGACCTTTTGGCCTTTCATTATATGTTCACTTACTATTTCCCTTACATCATCCGGTGAGACATGAGTATAAATTACATCACCAGGTGTGATTTTTACTATTGGCCCAAGGTTGCAGAGGCCGAAACAACCGGTACGAACCACTTTAACATCGTTCTCGAGGGCATTTGCCTCAAGTTCCAGTTTGAGATTATCGGAAACGATTTCACTCTGTTTGTCAGAGCAGGATGTTCCTCCGCAAATTAATATTTGCATTTTTTCTCTTGCCATGATTATTCTCAAATTGTTAAATTATTGGATTGTCTGGTAATTGGAAGGAAGGATCCCGTCGACAAATTCACCATTCTTAATATAATTTTCGATTATTTCATCAGCTTTAAGCTTATCGACATTACCGAATACGACCGGTTCCTCTCCCGGACGCTTTACTTCCAGTGTGGGTTCAGCATAGCTGTACCCAAGGTCACCGGTACTTATAACTGAAGCCTGAATATTTCTTTTTTCAAGCTCAAGACGGAGAAAATCATATATCTCCCTTGCTCCGGATGCTAGTCCGCTTGTACCCATATGTACCTTGATCCGTATTGTCTCTTTTCCATCCATTTTTTCACGGACCTCATCTTTGATCTTTTTAAGATCTGCTGGCGATTTTATTTTTTTCATATACGCTTGATTTACAGTAATATAAAGCTGCTTTCTGATTTCAGGTGAAAATTAATTGCGCAAAATTAATAAATTATCTGTTATAAAAATAACAATGTTAATAAGATAACAATATTTTATAATGATTCTAATCACGTTTCCTTCTCTCCCATACCTGAATGATTTCGGTGGGGGGCTGCATAAACAACAGCTTCATCAGGCCTTACTGATCTTCGCGGTATATCTGCTACATTAAATGACTTGTCGATCTTATCCAATCCTATTACCTGAGGTGATAATATAGCAGTCTCATCAGGTATATTCAGCATGAACACTTTATTGGAAGAACTTTTTACTGTCAGTTTTTCTATCTTAGAAAAGATCTCAATCATTGACCTTGTATTTGTTACATACAGTAATACAAAATGTTAGGCAAAATAATATAATGATTTTTTACATCAGGGGAAGCTTTTTTTAATCCTACAATATACAAAAAGCATTTTGTTAAAAATGTCTATTTTTACTGTCTGGATCAAAATTTTAAAATCATTTTATGCAAAAGAAATCCCTTGCTTTTTTATTGGTATTTGCCCTGATTTTTCTCCCCTTCACGAAACAAAAGCTCTCTGCTCAGATCTTGGGTTCAGGCATGAAAGAAGTCTCTGTATCAGGTTGGTATGATGACTTTAATTATATATTGAGGAAATATGACAATGACGGCAAACGAGTCACGATAAAAGTTAATATACGTTCGGGTAAGGAGATAATAATCTCTGAGCCGAAAACTGACCGGGAGCTTTTTATGGAATCGCTTCCGGCCGATGCAAGTCCCGGACCGGGTGATGTTATAAGTCCCGATAACAAGAGTATTGTCTTTCTTCGTAATGACGGTCTTTTTTATTACAGTAAAGATAATAAAAGCCTCAGGAAGCTAATTGACAGTGGTAATGCAGTGAATATTAGTTTTTCTCCTGATTGCAGCAAGATAGCCTATACAAAGAACGGGGATCTGTATGTTTACGATCTTATTGCCTTCAGGGAGATCAGGCTGACCTTTGACGCTTCTGACACAATTTATAATGGTTATTCATCATGGGTCTATATGGAAGAAATATTCGGCCGTTCAAGCAGATATGCGGCGTTCTGGTGGTCGCCCGACAGCCGGAAGCTGGCATATCTCAGAACAGATGAAAGTAAAGTTCCGGTCTTCACCCTTAACCGTCTTGATCTGACAGATGATATTCACGGAGATATTGAACAGTGCAGATATCCAAAAGCAGGTGATCACAATCCTGAGGTGAAAATGGGTGTGGCAGATCTGGCTGAAGCTAAAACAGTGTGGGTCAGTACAGATTATTCAGCCGATCAATATATTGCATGGCCTTTCTGGACACCTGACAGCAGAAAACTTGCGATTCAGGTGATGAACCGTGACCAGACGGATCTGCAGATCATATTAGCTGATCCGATTACAGGAGATTATGATCAGATATATCGTGAGACAAATACGACATGGGTGGAATTTCATGAGGATATTTATGTAATGATGAATGGAAGCGGTTTCATCATAAGGAAACCGGAATCGGGCTGGGAGAATCTTTATTATTATGACTGGAGCGGCAATATGATTTCAAGAATAACAGATCTTGATTTTAGGGTAACATCAATTGAAAAGGTCGATGAAAAAGCCGGAATAGTTTATTTCTATGCAACAGGTGAAGAGTCTGCCGATCTTCATCTTTTCCGTGCCAGGCTGGATGGCAGGGACCTTATGCAGATAAGTAAAGGACCAGGGACGCATAGAGTAAGTATTTCACCATCAGGATTATATTTTCTTGATACCTGGAGCAGTATCGCAAGCCCGGGAGTTATAATTTCCTATGACAGAAGAGGCAGGGTTACAGGCGAGATCCATAATTTTGAAGAAAGCGGTAAAATGAATAGGGGATCGGTTTCGGAATTTGTTAAGGTGACTACATCAGACAGGCTGTTCAACTTGCCTGTCATCGTAACTTATCCGGTTAATTTTGATCCATCGGGAAAATATCCGGTCGTTTTTGATATCTATGGAGGGCCTGACAGGAAAAATGTTGAAAATATCTGGCAGGGTGACTCTCCGTCATGGTATTCATTGAACGGTATTATTGTAGTAAAGGCCGATCACAGGGGCTCGGGACATTTCGGAAGAAGGGGGCTTGATTATCTTCACAGGTCTCTCGGCAAGTGGGAGATACTTGATTATGCAGCTGTTGTTGAATGGCTCAGGGAGAAATCATTTGTTGACAGTAAACGGATCGGCATTACAGGTACTTCTTACGGCGGATATCTGACATGCCTTGCCCTGACAAAGGGTGCAGCTTACTGGACACATGGTTTTGCAGGGTCATCTGTTACAGACTGGAGGCTTTACGATAGCGTATATACAGAAAGGTACATGGATACTCCTCAGGAAAATAAAGATGGTTATGATAATGGTTCAGTAATAACTTACGCAGGTGATCTGAGAGGCAAACTATATCTGAATCATGGCGATATCGACGATAATGTCCACATGCAGAATAGTATATGGTTGATTTCGAAGCTTCAGGACGAGGGAAAGATCTTTAAGTTCATGATTTATCCAGGTGGAAGACACGGATGGCGGGGGGCTAAAAGACTGCATAGTGCGAATGAAAAGAATGAATTCTGGCTGACTAACTTTTTTGGCGAATAATATCAACTTAACCTGAACTATAAGCAGTTTTTTTCGTAGAAGTAGAATGACTGTAGAATATTTATGTTTACTATAATATTTATTCATAGCTTATTTTTTAAAATAATCTCATTTTAAATTCTAACATATCAATTATGATTATTGGCATATTGAGTGAAACAGGCAGCGAGAACAGGGTCGCGATGCTCCCCGGTGAAATAGCAGTACTGAAGAAGATGGGGGTTGATATCGTTGTTGAGAATAATGCGGGTGTTAAAGCTTTTGCTACGGATGACGATTACAAGGCAGCAGGTGCGCTTACAATTCCGAGAGCAGATCTGATAACAAAGGCAGTTATGCTTCTCTCTGTTAATCTGCTTCCTGAGGCAGATATGAAATTATGCAGGGAAGGACAGATACTGTGTTCAGTTCTGAATCCTGGTGAAAACGGTGAATGGCTTGAGAAAGCACGCCAGAAGGGACTTACAGTACTTGGCCTTGATCTGATTCCCAGAATAACAAGAGCTCAGGCTATGGATATACTTTCTTCCATGGCAACAGTGTCAGGTTACAAGGCGGTTCTGCATGCTGCTTCTCTCTTACCCAGATTCTTTCCAATGTTCATGTCAGCTGCCGGTACCATAAAACCAGCACGGGTGCTTATCCTGGGTGCAGGAGTGGCAGGTTTGCAGGCTGTGGCTATTGCAAGGAAACTTGGAGCTGTTGTTGAAGTTTTTGATGTTCGTTCAGCTGTAAAAGAGGAAGTTAAGAGCCTTGGCGCCAAATTCATTGAAGTGGAAGGAGCTAAAGAAGATGCTGCTGCCGGAGGATATGCTGTTGAACAGACTGAAGAATATAAATCCAAACAGCAACAACTCATTCAGGAAAAGGCAAAAGCAGCTGATGTTATAATTAGTACGGCACAGATTCCGTTTAAAAAAGCACCTGTACTGATTCTTAAGGATACAGTTTATTCAATGAAGCCAGGTTCAGTAATAATAGACCTTGCTGCATCAACAGGAGGTAACTGCGAACTGACTGAAAATGCTAAAACTATTCGTGTGAATGATGTTACAATCATTGGTAAATCCGATTATCCGACAGATATGCCGGCCGATGCAAGTAAGATGTTCGGAAACAACCTCATAAACCTGCTTAAGATAATGATCGATAAAGAAGGCAATATTAATCTTAACATGGATGATGAAATAATAAAGGGAACAACTGCTGTTCACTTAAAGGAATATGTAAGTCAGCGAATTAAACAATTACTTAATATCAAACAGGACATTTAATGGAAAATTTTTTTGATTTTTTCTTACAGCACAGGGAGGCAATCTTCATTGTTATTCTCTCAATCTTTCTAGGCATTGAGGTTATAAGCCATGTGCCGGCTATACTTCACACCCCGCTTATGTCAGGGGCTAATGCAATACACGGAGTCGTGATAATAGGTGCAATCATAGTTATGGGACATGCAGATACAACAGGATCGATGGTCCTTGGATTCTTTGCTGTTGTTCTTGGCACTCTCAATGTTGTGGGTGGATTTGTTGTTACCGACAGGATGCTTGAGATGTTCAAAAAGAAAGATCGTTAATACTGGGACTTTATATAATAAGATTGATAATATGCCACATTTTACTTACGGAATACCGATACTTGAGATAGCATACGTTATAGCATCAGTGCTTTTTATTTTGGGCCTTAAAATGCTGAGTCATCCTCTTACAGCACGAAGAGGGAATATACTCGCCGCACTTGGTATGGTTTTAGCAATAATTGTAACCATAGTGTTTCACGAAAAGGATGGGGAACCTATTGCCAACATTCCCTGGATACTTATTGCAATATTTATAGGTACAGTCATTGGATGGATAATAGCCCGCAGGGTGAAAATGACAGCAATGCCTCAACTGGTATCTCTCTTTAACGGGATGGGAGGTGCTGCGGCAGCTCTTATTTCAATAATGGAATTTTTGAATCTGAAACCTGAGTTCATTGCTGAACATGGTATGGCAAACGGTTTCGTGCTGGCTATTCTTCTCGGACTTGTAATCGGTACAATATCAGCGGCCGGCAGTATGATCGCTTTCGGAAAACTTGACGGGAAGATTGGTGATATAAGGATAAAAGCCATGAGATATGTTAATATGGCAATACTGGCAATAATAATAGCTCTGGTTGTATTCATCATGACCCGAGATTTTACAATCAACACTGAATTATTTGTTTATATACTATTTGCCGTATCGATTATATATGGTGTTTTATTCGTAATGCCGATCGGGGGTGCTGATATGCCTGTTGTAATATCTCTGCTAAACTCATTTACAGGTGTTGCAGCTGCTATGGGAGGATTTCTTTATAATAACCAGGCTATGCTCACAGGAGGTATCCTTGTTGGATCAGCAGGAACAATTCTTACAATTCTTATGTGCAAGGCAATGAACAGGTCTTTGTTGAATGTAATTGCCGGCGCCTTTGGAGGAGGCGAATCCCAGGGAACGGAAGAGGTGGGAACTGTTAAGGAGATCACTCTTTCAGATGCAGCTATTCTTTTAAGTTATTCCAAAAAGGTTGTTATTGTACCGGGATACGGACTTGCTGTGGCCCAGGCTCAGCATACCTGCCATGAGCTTGATAAGCTTCTTTCTGAGAAAGGTGTCGAAGTCAGATACGCTATCCATCCTGTTGCCGGAAGAATGCCGGGACATATGAATGTGTTGCTTGCTGAAGCTGATGTTCCTTATGAACTGCTCCTTGAAAGCGATGAGATTAACCCTGATATGCCCAATACCGATGTTGTTGTTGTGATTGGAGCAAATGACGTAGTCAATCCTGCGGCTGAGGATAACCCTTCAAGTCCGATATACGGTATGCCTATTGTAAAGGCACGGGAGGCAAAGAATATAATTGTAATGAAACGCGGTATGGGTAAAGGTTATGCTGCAATAGAAAACATGCTATTCTATCACGATAAGACCAGGATGCTGTTCGGGGATGCTAAGGCAAGTCTCCAGAATCTTATAAATGAAGTTAAGAACTTATAGTTGAAATTCTTCATTGACTTTCATTTGTTGGATTTTCTTTACATTTTGTTTTGTAATAAAATCCCTGTAAATGGATCGACTTAAGAAGCTAAGCACACTAAGATCGTTGATTGCCGAATACAGGATCGATTATCTTGTAATTCCATCAAACGGTCCGGATATCAGCGATCAGGTCCAGGAGCATTGGAAGATAATTAAATGGCTCACAGGTTTCACAGGTTCTTATGCATTTGTCGTAGTTAGTCAGTCTTTTGCAGGATTATGGACTGATTCAAGATACTACATCCAGGCTGAAAAACAGCTTGCAGGATCGGGTTTTAAGCTGATGCTGCCGGAGAATTTTCAGTCATCTGATCATGCCGGCTGGCTTTCAGATAATATAAAGCAGGGGGATACAATAGGCTTTGACGGGAGGCTTGTGTCTGTTACTGATTTCAGGAAGATAAAAAATAAGTTCGGAAACAGGTCAGTCAGGTATGTGACCGATTTGGATCTTTTTACTACGTTATGGACTGACCGTCCTGTGATGCCTGAATCAGTGGTCCGGGACCATTCAATAAAGTATGCCGGGAAAGACAGAAGGCAGAAGCTGGCAGAGGTGCGTGAAAAGATGAAAAAGAAATCTGTTGATGCTCATCTTCTTACATCTCCTGAAGACATAATGTGGTTGTTGAATATCAGGGGTAATGATCTGGAGTTCAATCCGGTTGCGTTATCTTGTTTTTTTCTGAGCGAAAGATCGGCTGTGTTGTTTGCAGGTATTGGAAAAATTAGTGAAGAGTTACTTGAAGAATTTGCCCAGCTTAAGATAGAGATAAAGAATAATAACACATTGACAGAAGTTCTGTCTTCACTGAAGGCAGGGTCTTCAGTTCTGTTATCCCCTGATACTACTTCCACGGCTCTTTATAATTCCATTCCTGAACACCTTATTATAGTTGAGGATGTCAGTATTCCGGGCAGGATGAAAGCTGTAAAGAATCATACTGAGATAAAGAATATTGAGTATGTGATGATCAGGGATGGTATTGCTCTGACAAAATTTTTCTACTGGCTGGAAAACAATACAGGAAAAATGAAAATGACCGAATTTTCCCTTGCTATTAAACTCAGGGAATTTCGGGCGGAACAGCCGGATTATATTGGCCCCTCTTTCAGAACGATATCCGCATATAATGCGAATGCCGCTCTTCCTCATTATGAGACTGATCCAGTGTACTCTTCAATTATTTCCGGCAACGGTATATTTCTGATTGATTCAGGTGCTCAGTACCATGGCGGAACGACAGATATTACCAGGACAATAATAATCGGAAACCCATTGCCAGAGCAAAAGAGGGATTTCACACTTGTACTGAAAGGGCATATTGCATTGGCTTCAGCGAAATTTCCGGCTGGCACAAAAGGGTATCAGCTTGATATACTTGCAAGGCAATATCTGTGGGAAGCAGGTCTCAATTACGGTCATGGCACAGGCCATGGAGTTGGCTTTTGCCTGAATGTTCATGAAGGCCCCCAGAGCATCAGTCCTGCTGCAAACTGTACAAGCATTGAAGCGGGAATGCTGATATCGAATGAGCCGGCTGTGTACAGGGAAGGACTGTACGGCATCCGTACAGAGAATCTTATGATATGCTATGAAGATGAGGAGACTGAATTTGGTAAGTTTCTCAAGTTTGATACAGTATCATTATGCTATATTGACCGGAACCTTATTGAACAGGATCTTCTTTCAAGACAGGAAACTGAGTGGTTGAATAAATATCATGAGGAACTTTACACTAAAATTGCTCCTTATCTTGAATCCGGAGAGAAAGCCTGGCTTCGCTTGAAGACTAATCCTTTCTGATCATATCAACCATACTTCACAGATAACTGAAATTGGCGTAATAATCCTGACATTATTTGTATTCTTTATTAATCCTGTCATTGCCTTTTCCATATCTCATCTTCCCATGGTTTCCTGAGAGTGGGATCTACACTCTTATTAATGTCAACTGCTTCGACAATCTGAAGCATGTCAAACCAGGCGGTACCGGCTGAAGGCATCTGAAGAACAACATTTAGTTTTGCCGGGAGATCTTCCATAGGATAAGGGAGTGTAACAGATGTTACAAATTCTTTCCACTCAGGACTAAGTTCAAATCGTGTGGAGCCAAATCCTCCAAGGGAAATTTCGAAATAACGAGGCTTGTTTGAAGTATTGTCCTTAAGCAGCCCACTTTCCGGATCATTTTTTGCCCTGATGGAAATGCAATAGGTTCTGCCTGCCATCACTTTAACAGGGAAAAATCTTAATCTTGCTGAGCCATTTTCTGTTGGGGTGACAAGGCGGATAGAATGATTTCCTTCAAAATGTTCCCGTGAGTCAAGGAAATAAGTTGCTCCCCTGTCTCCATTGTTCCAGGCATAGCATGATGCAGGTACTCCGGGACTTGAAATATTTTCAAAACCAGGATCTTTTATGAGGTTGTCTTTCCATCTGGCAAGTGTATCCCTTTTTTGTTTTATACTGATCAGGTAAGCCTGGGAACCGAAAGCTGCAATATTATCAGTAAAGGAACCGGAGTTTAACGAAATGTTCCGGTTTTCAAATAAAACTTTAGCTCTTCCTGAAAATGGAATGTCGATTGTAAAATCGGTTCTTACCGGAATATTTGCCTTATTCACTGCAAGCACGAGAAGTTGTCCGTCATGCATGGCTGACCTGACTGAAATGTTATTCGATCCGCATCTGACGGCTATTGATTTTTCCTCCGAGAGAAGCCATGGAGTCATCTCGGCTATTTCAACAGCCATCATGCCACATTCCGCCCATGTGCCTGTCGATTTTGGGAACAGATTCAATCCCTGCCTGACGAAATACTGAATACCTGATGCTCCGTTAATTATCGACTGGTAGGTCATTGATCGTATCTCCTGTCGTGTTGGTTCCCTGCTCCAGATCTCTCCGCCTCCGAAAGCCTGGGGTACTATCCAGACAGGTCTTTTTCCGTAAAATTCCTGGGAGAGGGATCTGGCTGCATTGCCGGTATAAGTTACAGGCACGTCAGGTATTGGGTATGGATCAGCCATTACTATGTCAAGGGAATTAATATATTTTCTTGATGACAGGAAAGGAGCCATGAACACAATGGATACAGGATGCCAGGGATCAATTGATTTTATTATTCTGTATATTGTCTCCAAAGAATCAGGAGCTATTCCGAAACCGTTGGGTTCATCGGCGATATACCATGCAAGCAGGGCGGGATGATCCCTGAAAGCTTTTAATTCGTATTCAAGCAGTTCCATCTTCTCGGCATCACTTAAACCTTCAATAACTGAATTCACTCCGCCTCCCCCGGCAACAGAAAGTATGTTATAATGAACCTTCATGCCAAGTTCTGCACAGCGATCCATATAAGCTTTTCTTTCATGGAAAGATTCAGGGACAATTTTCTGGTACGGGGATATCGTATTAAAGCCTTTTACGACTTCTTCTTCCGGCAATAAGGGATGTACCGGTGAATAGCAGTAAAAACCAAAGGGAAAGAAAGCTCTTTTGTTCACGATAAGTCCCCCTGTGAGTCTGTCGGTTTTTACTTCATTTGGCTTATAATGAAGAATCTTAAGATTACAACTGGTTGTGAATTTCCGTTTTGTCAGAGGCGTGCTGATCAGGGTTGTTACCTTATAATCTGACGGACTGAGTTTCAGTTCGATAGGAATCCTGAGGATTTTTTTTGACAGGATCCCTTTCCAGGTAGCCAGAGTATCGTCATTTATCTTTACTATAGCTGTAATATTATTAAACTGAAATCTTGCAGGTACGTGTAATAATATCTCCGCATTCTTCTCAAAAGTGTAAAAGCTTAATCTTGTATTTGAAGCAAATGATGTTGAGTCAACAGGCTGGCTGAATACAACAGGGAGGTTAATTGTTGTGAAAAAAATAAGCAGGAAGTAATATCTTCTTATCATTAAGTGAAAGTTCGTGTAAGACAAACATACATTTTTTCTTGTTCCGGATTATTTTCAGGCCAATAATCTGATCGCCTTATCGGGCGAATTGAATTATCATTATTTGAATACAACCCTTAACATAACATTATCGTCGGCTTTCTCGCCATTCTTAATGGCTGGCAGCCATGCCGGGCCTTCCCTTATCAGTCTGCTTGCTTCTTCAGAGAATTCATTTCCCGGTGTATTAACAATGTTTATATTTTCGACATCGCCGCTACTCAGCACATTAAAGCTGACTACAACGACAGCATTATCCATTGATTCAGTTGCAGCAGGCCTTCTGATATTTTCTTTTATATATTTTGAATAATTTTCCTGTCCTTCAGCCGGTTGTGCCGGAGCATCAGGCTGAAGTTCAGAGGATTCTACTGCATACCCGGCTGAGTCTGATTCCAGTCCGGTTTGCTTGTAATCATTCAGGGAAGCCTCTGTATTCACTGTTTCAGAAATTAATCCGGTTTCTGATTGCGGTTCAGCGGTAGTCGGATTATAAGCCTCCTGTGCTCTAGCAGCTTCATTTACAGATGCTTGCAAACTTACTGTTTCAGCTTCATCCTGAATAGTATTTTCTTGCATGGTTTCATAATTAAAATAGGAATCAGAAGCCGGAGAGGGTTGAAATGCCTCAATGTTTTTGGCAGGAATAAACATGTCTGCTATCCGGGCTTCCGATCGTTTTTTAAAGAATAGTACTGAAACAGAAACCAATACAAGTATGGCAGCTACTGATGTTGCAATACGATAATAAAGTCTTCTTTGTTTTGGGCTGATCCTTTCCTTAACCTTATTTTCACGCGGATCCAGGCCTTTTAAAGATTTATTTTGCCTGATCCCTGAATAAGCATCTGCAACTTCATCCGAAAACGGATCATTCATGAGTTTTCTCTTAAAGGAATTCTCTTCCTTTGGCGACATCTCTCCTCTGACATACCTTTCAATATCAGAAAGATAGCCTTTTTTGTTATTATTCGTTTCTTTCATTTCCTACTTAAATGCAAAGTTTCAGATTACTATTGCTACTCTGAAGATTGTTCTTCATTAATTCCGGGAAGCTGAGAAATCTCTCTAAAGCATCTGATTTTGTAATAAAATATTTTATAAATTCTTTATGATCGCTATTAAGTCTTTCAATTAGGCAATAATTCCTTAGTTCAACATGCAACCATTTCCTTATGTTTCCAATTCTTTGTTTTGCTATTTCAGGTGTCAGTTTCTCAAAGATCTACATTACTCAATCCTTAGTTACTTCCTTTGTTCTTTAAAGCATTTAATATACACGCACAAACAAGATGCATGTACTTCAGATAGAGTTTCGCCTGGAATTTTTAGGTCATGTGAAAAGATGAATTCATCAACCAGCTCTTCATCGTTCCATTTTATGCAAGGTCCAGATAATCCCTTTAAAGGCCTTTAAAGATATATGAAATAAAAAATAACTGAAATCCTTTTATGGAATTTTACCGGCTTTTGCATCATTTAAATGAATGTTAATCAAAATTGATACTACAAAAATGAATTATTAGCAATATTGATCCTTATTTTACTTTTCAATAAAATCTGTTAAGATCATCTTAAATAACTTTACATATTATGCTGACAGGCAGAATAATTATTTTCATTTATATCTCAATTTCATGTTATTTTAATAACATTGCACAAAACTATTTTTCCGTATCATTTGTTTATTTAAAAACAGTAATAATAAGAGGAAATGAGAAAATGGCGTATAGAGGATTCTGCAGAATTATATAATATCAAGGGCTGGGGAGGAGATTATTTTTCAATAAATGACAAGGGGCATGTAATAGTTACTCCGGCAAAGGGAGGAGGATCGGTAGATCTGAAGGAATTACTGAACGAATTAATGCTCACCGATGTCTCAACACCCTTGCTGGTGAGGTTTCCTGATATATTGGATGACCGTATTATAAGTATTTCCGAATGTTTCCGCAAAGCTTCCAGGGAATACGATTATAAAGCTCAGAATTTTATAATCTATCCAATTAAGGTAAACCAGATGAGACCTGTTGTGGAAGAGATTGTCAGTCATGGCAAAAAATTCAATATCGGACTGGAAGCCGGTTCAAAACCAGAACTCCATGCGGTTATTGCAATAAATACTGATCCGGAATCACTTATAATATGTAACGGTTATAAGGATGAGGATTATATAGAGCTTGCTCTTCTTGCACAGAAA
>Ga0255341_1000825_pt1 | contig 48114 bp, 60 predicted proteins | sample wastewater_treat_8_FD_192418 | JGI IMG/M metagenome (GOLD analysis project Ga0255341, IMG submission 192418) | Wastewater microbial communities from Lulu Island WWTP, Vancouver, Canada - plant12 | ecosystem: Engineered > WWTP > Wastewater > Unclassified | place: Canada: Vancouver, British... | reverse complement strand
GACGCTCTACGGCGTTCGATGAGGCATTGATGCGCGACGTGGGCGGGGTCCTGAACGAGCTGGACGCGACTGCCGAGCAGTGGGCATGGGAGGTGATCCCCAAGGTCTACGGCGAAGGCGTACGGGAGGCCCTGGCGCCGTTTGCGGCGATGCGCGGCGGGAAGGCGCTGCAGATCGCGCCCGGGATGATCAAAGCGCACCAACACGCCGTGCAGATTCTCATCGATTCGCTGCTGGATGACCTGCACGACGCGCATACGTTCGTCGGTCGCAGGATCCGCGATCAGTGGCGCTCGGCACAGCTTGAGGCAGTGCTGGAGAAAACAGCTACGGGCCAGACGATGCGCCAAGCGCAGAAGGCGCTGAGGGAGAGCCTGGCCGACGAGGGGCTGACGGCCTTCCGTGATAGCCGCGGTCGCGAGTGGGGCCTCGACAGCTACGCGAACATGGTGGTGCGGTCTGTGACCGCTGAGAGTCAGAACGCCGGTCTGCTGATGCAGCTCGACGGGATGGGACACGACCTGGTGAGGATGACCGAGCACCGGGCGACCTGCCCGATCTGCTCTCAGTACGAGGGGCGGGTTTATTCGCGCACCGGCAAGACGCAGGGCTATCCGGTGTTGACTGACGTGCCGGGGTTCAGCGAGGGATACGAGTCCATCCACCCGAACTGCGTCCATCGACTGACGCCGTATGTGCCCGAGGGCGACGACGACCCCGACAAGACCCGCGAGTTCAGCAACCGCCCCTTCGAGGACACGCGAAGCGCGGCCGACCGGGAAGCCTACGCGCGGCAGCAGGAGATGGCGCGGCTTCGCCGGGATCGTCGCAAACTCGAACAGCAGCTCGCGATCCTGCCGGCAGGCGCCGAGCGCGATGCGATACGGGAGAAGCTCCGCGAGGTGCGAGGCGAGCAGCAGAGGATGGGTCGACAGGAGAAGCAGTCGCGCCTCAAGATGGCCGCGGAGAACCGTGCTTACTATGCGGCGCGCGACTCAGGGCAGGCGGCATCATGGCCGGGGAGAGTCTAGCGACGAAACATAGAGCGAAAGGAGGTGTGGGTAATGAAGCAGGTAGTTTGCGACGCCTGCGGCAAGGAGCTAGGCAGGGGCGAGCTCATCCACAACGCGCATGCGCTGGAGGTGCGCATTGCAGCAGTATCCCGTGATGACGCATACGCAGCCGCCCACTTCTGTAGTTGGCGGTGTCTGGCCGAGTGGGCTACCCAGCGCGACGATGATGCGAGATCGGGCAAGCCGGACATTACCGCACCCGCCCCTCCACCGCGACCCCGGATAGACGAGGATCCCGGTATCTGATCGGGACCCGGCACCGGTAGCCATCGTGGTGAGTCGGCGCCTGGCTGACGCGCTGGGCCCTGTGTTCTCGCGCATAGACGGCCGACGCTGCTGGGCCGAGGCGCACCAGCGCCGGCTCGAGGCCGCGTTGTCGCACCTGCGAGATCTGCCAGTTGATCTCGCAGGTGACGCTCCAGTAGATCTGGCGGTTGAACCCGCGACGGGCCCAAGAAGGCCGGCGGTCGTGAACCCATGACATTAGGATCACCCAGGACAAGTTTACCACCCGCGAGGGTGGTTTTCCATTACACGGCTACGGCCGGACGCCGACGGGCGTTAAGCGGGAGGTATTGCAAATGGACGTTCCCAATGCAGGCGGAACACCAACCCCGACTTCGACCCCGACTCCTAACCCTAACCCGACGCCTACGGATGGCGGTCAGACTCCTCCGCAGCCTACTCCGGCTGGCGGAGGTAGGACATTCACGCAGGAGGAGCTGGATCGGATCCTCGGCGAGCGCTTGGCGCGTGATCGCAAAGAGCGCGATCAGGCTGCCGAGGAAGAGCGCAAGAAAGCGCAGATGACCGAGGCTGAGAAGGCCAAAGCCGAAAAGGCCGAGGTTGAGAAGAAGGCCGCGGAGACGTTGGCGACTGCCAATGAGCGTCTCATTCGAGCCGAGGTGAAACTGATCTCCGTCGAGCTGGGCATCGTCGACGCAGACGTCGCCTACGCGGTCATGGATCGCCAGGGCGTCAAGGTCGACGACAAGACTGGCAAGGTGGAGGGCGTCAAGCCTGCGCTCGAAGCGCTCCTCAAGGACAAGCCCTTCCTGAAGGCCGCGGCTGGCGCCGGCAAGGCCGGAGTCGGCGCGCCCGGCGGCAACCCGGGCCCAACCGGGGCCCCGGATGCGGTCGAGGCGGCGAAGAAGCTCGCCGAGGAGCGGAACAAGAGCAAGACGCCTGCGGGCGGATACGACCCGTGGGCAGTGAAATGAGGTGTGACTCATGAATCTGGAACTCAAGACGACCACGCTCGGGGGCAAAATCAGCTTCCTGGACTCCGAGAAGGTCAGGTATGTGCGGGGCGGCATCACCCTGAATCACCTGACGGTGGCGCCGGATTCCCTGACAGGGATCAAGCGGCTTCCGGCAGGCACCGTCGTGGGTCGGCTGGGTAACGGCAAGTACTCACCCTACGTCGCTGGCGCAGCGGCCGTCCCCGGCGTCGCGTCCACAGTCACGCTGAAGGCTAGTGACACCGGCGCAAGGAATGACATCGTTATCACAGCCAAGCAGACCGGGGTTGCCGGCAACGCGATCAAGGTCCAGCTGGTGCATCCTGGCGCGAAGAACGCGACTCTCAAGGTCGCAGTAGAGACGGACGTGATCCGGGTCTACCTGGCTACGAACGGCGCCAATGCCAACGGCGCCATCACCAGCACGATTGCCGAGGTTATCGCCGCGATCAACGCGACGCTCTACGTCAAGGACATCGTGACGGCGGCGCTGGCGGAAGGCAGTGCTGGCGACGACGTAGTCATTGCCGTTGCCGCTACCGCTCTCGCAGGAGGGGTGAACGGCACACCGGCAGGGCCGGCGAACGTGGTGCCCAGGTACCTGCTTGCCGACGATGTGGTGTTCACGACATTCACGTCGAGCGGCGGCGCGACCCATGCCGATCAGGTCGTAACGGCCATCGACCAGGCCCGGGTAATCGAGGCCAGGCTGCCTGTGCCGCCTGACGCGTACGTCAAGGCGAGCATGCCCGGGATCACCTGGGTCTAGGGTGGAGGTGTAACGAATGAGCGAACTGCTGAAGGAATTCTCTCGCAAGGCGACCCTGGCCTATGCCCGGGCTCGTCAGCCGCGTGAATACGTGGGCTTGACGTTGTTCCCGATGCGGGCCACCAACGAACTAACGTTCGAGTACTGGCGCAGCCAGAACCTGCTGCCCGTGATGGCGTCCGTCCAAGCGTTCGGGGCCGAGGCTCAGATCGCGTCCAGGGACGGGGCCGTGAAGGTCAGCGGTGAGATCCCGCCCATCAAGCGGAAGATCAACCTCGGCGAACGAGAGCTGATCGCCCTGAAGCGCGAGGGTGCCGGTGATGTGGCGATGGTCCGCGAACAGCTCTACAACGATCTCGACAACATGATCGACTCGGTGCTGGCCCGGATTGAGGCCATGCGCATGAGCGCCCTGGCCACCGGCCAGATCGTGCTGAACGAGAACGGGATGATCATGACGGTTAACTACGGAGTGCCCCAGGGCAACCAGACGATCCTGCCGGCGCAGAACGAGGCGGGGGGACAATGGAACCAGGCCAACGCGCAGCCCATCACGATGATCCAGACATGGGTCGACGCGGTGATCGCCGCCTGCGGCGTGAGGCCGACTCGGGCCCTGACCTCCAACACGGTCGTGGCAAACCTGATTCGCAACGCGCAGATCAGGACCATGATCTACGGCGACCTCGGCGGTTCCCGGGCGGTCAGCGTCAACCAGCTCAACGATCTGCTGCAGACGCTCAACCTACCCCAGATCGCTACCTACGACCTGCAGGTTCGGACCCAGGCAGAAGACGGCACGATCAGCGCGGGAAGGTTCTTCCCGGCCAACCGGTTCGTCTTGCTCCCGCCCGATGCCCTTGGTGAGACCCTGATGGGGCCTACTGCTGAGGCACTGCTGGATGTCGAGGTCGAAGCGAAGGAAGTAGCTGGAGTATACGCCGCGGTAACTCAGGAGGCCGAGCCTCCGGCGATCTGGACCAAGGCGGCGGCATGCGCAATCCCCACGTTCCCTCAGGCCGATGCTGTGTTCCAGGCCCAGGTGCTGGCCTAATAGCCAAACGAGCGAATGCAGGTCCGGCAGCCGCGTGACTGCCGGGCCTAGCTTTCAGAGAAGGCGGTGAGCCGTATGGACATTGCGACCGCCGATGCGCATTTCGAAACGCGACTGCACTCCGAAGCCTGGGAACAGGCATCGCCGACAGACCGAGTCAAGGCCCTGGCCACCGCCGAGAGGCAGATCGGGACGCTGCAACTGCACGAACTCACGCCGAGCAACGTGCGAAACGATGCCATCTGCGAGCAGGCGATATGGCTACTGGCCGCATCGGACTACCATCGCAAACTCGAGTCCGATCTGGCCAGGGGACTCGTCAGCCGGTCTGTAGGCAGCGCGAGCGAACAGTACACTCCGTGCGCTGCCGGGCGGATACCTCTGGCGCCGCTGGCCCTGGCGCTGCTCGATGGATGGATGCAGCAATACCGCATCGGTGAGCTCCGATGATCGCGTCGGTCTGCACGGAGACATGCACGTACTGGCCCGGCACGCCGGACGGCTATGGCGGACGAGATTACGGCCCGCCACAACAGCTGCGCTGCCGATGGGAGCAGAAACAACGGCTGATCCGCACGAAGACCGGCGAGGAGCGCGTCAGCCAGGCGCGGGTATTCCTGACGCAGTCCGTGGATCTCGAGGGCCGGCTCTACCGGGGCGCGACCGCTGAGACAGACCCGCGAGTCCTGGATTCCCATGAACTCCAGGCCGGTGAGGAGCTGCAGGAGATGGACGGGACCGTAGTCGGGTGGGTGGTGTGGCTGTGAGGGTGCAGGTGAGAATCGAAGGGTTGCAGCAGGCGCAGCAGCGCCTGAACCGCGAGCTCGCCAAGATCAAGGTTGGCGTCCGAGAGGGGCTGCTTCTTGTCGGGCTGGATTGCCTGGGCAAGTCGGTGTCGGATGCGCCGGTGGACAAGGGCGACCTGCGGGGCAGCGGCTATCTGGACTACGGTGGGACACTGATCGCAAGAGGGCAGAAGGACGGGTCAACTGTACGAAAAGGCCGTCCTCATGCCAACTGCCCGGACGTAGCGGAAATCGGCTTCGGCACGCCCTACGCAGTGCGGCAGCATGAGGAGCTCGAATGGCGGCACCCGAAGGGCGGCAAGGCCAAGTACCTGGAGGACGTGGTCAAACTCAACACCGACCGCTGGGTGCGGATGATCTACGACAAGGCGAAGGCGGGAAGGTGAGGGGCTGATGAACTCGCCGGCAATCGACGTCCGAAGCATACTGGTCGCCGCGTGGGCACGGCGGGGAAGCTCCTCCAAGGGGTGGGAGTTCCATGCCACGCTGGAGCCCGCCCGGCCGCACACGACGGTGACGGTCTACGACACGGGAGGATGGGGCCCGCCGGTGAACATGCCCCTCTACAATCCCACCGTCGAAATCCGCGTGCGCGGCAATCCTGAGAGCTATCAGGATGCGTACGCCATGGCCGAGTGGGTCCGCAGCGCGCTGCACTCCTACGGGCCCGTGACGGTCGGCGGCATGCGCTATCTGGCTATTCAGCAGATGGGCGAGATCACGCCGCTGGGTTATGACGAAAGCAAACGGCCGGCATTCTCGCTGAACTTCCAGGCGCACCGCGAGCCGGTCGGGGGGTGAATGCGATGAGCACGACTGACGCAATGAGATACCTGATACTCAGCATCCGGGCCGCCTGTGAGGCGGCTCTGAGCTTGATGGACGAGGAGTCCGGGGAGCAGAGACCGCCGGAGCTGACCGCGTCGCCCGACCCGGCCCTGTGCGAGCATCCGCATGACCAGCGCGTGCACCTGGGCACCATGGGCTCCACGGGCGAGTGGATATGCGGCGTGTGCGGCTTTAACGGCTCCGAGGGGGTGAATGGCAACAGTGGGTAAGCACATCTTGAAGAACTGCCGTTGCTGGCTCAACGGCTACGATATGAGCGGGGACCTGAGCCAGATGGCGTTGACGTCCACGCCGAAGAACCCGGAGCTCAATCTGTTCGGCCCGTCAAGCTCCGTCCGGCGCATGGCAGGCCTGTGGAACACGGTGGCTGACCACCAGGGCCTGTGGGACACTGCCGAGACGGGCGGGCTGGACAAGACGCTCTATGACGAGATCGGCGTGTCCGAGGGGGTCATGTCGGTGGCTCCGCTCACCGGGGCGGCCGGGGAAACGGCGTTTACGTTCGTGTCGACGGTCGGGCAATACAATCCAGGAGGCAGACACGGGGATCTGTTCGGCTTCTCGGTCCACGCCGAGGGCGGAAATCTGATACGCGGCACAGTCATGGTCAACGGCAATCTGACAGCTACTGGCCAGGGGACAGCCCGGAAACTGGGCCCGGTAGCCGAGGGCCAGCAGCTGTACGCGGCTATGCACGTCCTCTCGGCCAGCGGGACCAATCCGACGCTGGAGATGGCCGTGCAGAGCGCGACCGCACAGGCGTTCGGGACACCAACGGAGCGCCTGGCGTTCCCGAAGACGATTGCACCGGGAGGCTGGTGGGCGGTGCCAGTGGCCGGACCCATCACGGACCAGTGGTGGAGAGTCTCGTACACCGTCGGCGGCACGAATCCAAGTCTCGCCGTGGTGGTAATCATTGGCATACAGGCTTAACGGAGGTGATATCTAGTGGGCAAGATGATCCTGAAGGATGCGCATCTCAGCATCAATGGGAAAGATCTCAGCGACCACCTAGAGCAGATCGACCTAAACTACTCGGCGGTTATCCACGAGAAGGGCGCTATGGGCGAGAATTCGATCACCCGGATCGCTGGTCTCAAGGACTTCAAGTTGTCCGCCACGCTGCTGCAGGACTATGACGCAGCTTCGGTTGACGCGACGCTGTTCCCCTTGATCGGGGCAGCGTCGTTCCCAGTGGTGGTCCGGCCTAAGAAGGCAGTCAAGAGCGCAACGAACCCCGAGTTCACGGGCAACGCCTTGCTCGCCAGTTACCCGCCCATTTCCGGGACGCACGGCCAGGTGGCGAAGACGTCGATCTCGCTCGAGGGCGACGGCGACCTGCTCCGGGCCGTATCCTAGCGCGATTTACGCAGGCCGCTCCATAAGGGGCGGCCTTTCCCAACATAAGGAGGTATTAGCATGCCTAAACCCAGACAGCGGGGCGGCGTCGAGATAGAGTTCGGAGGCGAGACCCGCACGTTGCGACTGAATTTCAACGCGATCGCGCTGCTCGAGGAGCGACTGGGGATGACGATTCCTCAGATCCTGGCTGGCCAGTATGGCATCCGCGTGGTCCGCGAGGCGCTCTACGTGGGGCTGTCGCAGGATGACCGCACGCTGAACCTGAACAAGGTGGGTCGTATCATGGACTCGGAGCCTCAGAAGATCACCTACTGGATGAACAAGGTTTACGAAGCCCTGGCCCTGGCCATGGGCATATCTGACGTCGCGGAGGATTCTGACGAGGGGGAAGCCCCGACGCCGGACGAGCCGGCGGAAAACGCCGAATAAAGGGATTTGACTGGGACCAGCTGCGCCGCCGTGCGGCCGAGATCGGACTGACGCCGGACGAGTTCTGGAGCTTGACGCCGCATGAGTTTGCGCTGTGGTGCCAGGGCTACCGAGACCGCCGTGAGGGCGATCGGGTTCTAGCGGCCTGGACGGCGGCAAACATCATGAGCTGCTGGACCAGCGAACCTGTGCAGCCGGCTGCCCTGCTGGGGATCGAGACGGACCCGGAGGAGGCCCTGGTGGCGGAGTGGCGCCGCTTGCACGGCAACGATGACGATGACGATGAGGACGAGGAGGTGACGGTCGATGCCGCTGGTGATTGGTGAGCTTTTGGTTCGGCTTGAGGCCAGCACCGAGGGGTTGCAGAAGATTCAGAAGGGCATGGAGGAGGTCGCCAATAAGGCGCAGAGGGCCGGGCAGACCCTGTCCATCGGCCTGACGGTGCCCCTAGCCGCGATAGGCACGGCCGCCATCAAACTGGGCATGGATGCAGTGGAGGGCGAGAACCTGTTCACGGTGTCCATGGGACGCATGGCCGATTCCGCCCGCAAGTGGTCGCAGGACCTGCGGAAGGAACTCGGGCTCAATGAGTATCAACTGCGACAGCAGGTCGGCACCTTCAATGTGATGTTCCAGGCTATGGGCATCGGCGAGACGGCTGCCTACGACATGGCCAAGGGCTTGACCCAGCTAGCCTATGACATGAGCTCGTTCTTCAACATGCAGCCGGAGGCCGCGTTCGAGAAGCTGACGGCCGCCATGTCCGGGCAGGTCCAGCCGCTGCGACAGCTCGGCATCGTCATCAACGAGACGACCATCGAGCAGTACGCGCTCAATCACGGCATGATCAAGCAGGGGGAGCAGCTGAGCGAGCAGGGAAAGATCCTGGCCCGATACGGCGCGATCCTCGAGCAGACAGCGGTCGCCCAGGGCGACATGGCGCGGACTCTGGACTCGCCTGCGAACAAGTTGCGCATCTTGCAGGAGCAGATCAAGCAGACGTCCACCGAGTTCGGCGTTGCGCTCCTGCCAGCCTTCCACAAGGCCATGGAGGCGGCCCGTCCGCTGGTGGACAAGCTCAAGGATGCTGTGGACTGGTTTGCCAATCTCTCGCCCGCCTTGCAGGAGAACATCGTGAAGTGGCTGGCGCTGGCTGCGGCAATCGGGCCGGTGACGCTGGCCATCTCGCAGCTGATCAAGGTTGGCGGGGTCATCACAGGCGTCGTCGGCGGCATATTGCCGGTCGTCAACAACGCCATTTTCGCTTTCGCTGCATGGCAGGCCGGGGCCGCGACTCTGTCCGAGGCGCTGGGTCTGGCGGCCGGCAAGATGTCGTTCCTATTCGGTCCGGCCGGGATAGTGCTGGCCGGCATCAGCGCCATCGCCCTGTGGGTGAAGCATACAAACGACACCATTGAGGCCGAGCGGCGTCTCCAGACTCAGCACGAGTCTACGGCTGCCACCCTCCGCGACCTGCGCGACCGGTACTCCGAGATCAGCGGCCAGATGGACAAGCTGAAGCCCGATACGGAGGAATACAAGAAACTCGAGGCTGAGCTCGAGACGGTCATGACGAATCTCGGCACGATTCTGCCGGATGTCACCACGGCGACCGACAACCTTGCGGAGGCCCGGAAGCGCAATCTGACCGCGATCGACGATGAGATAGCCAAGGAGACGGCGCTGGCTGCCGCCTTGGAACGCACGGCGCTACAACGCGACCAGGCACGCAAGCAGCGGGAGATCGAGAACTACTCGGTGGAGGCCGGGCGCTGGCGGGCGCAGGGTGAACTTCAGCTTGCGGAACAGATGGAGCGGCTTAAGGCGAAGGCCGAGGCCGATCTGGTGCAGCTGGGCCAGCGCATGGCGCTGGTCAGTGAGGCGATCCGCACCGGCGACTACTCGAAGCTCGTTGCCGCGCTGCCGGCTGCAAAGGCATCCGGCGGTGCAGGCAGCGCCGGGGCCATCCCGGGTGTGCCGACGGGCACCGGTGCGGCTGCGACGAAGGCCACGGGAAAGACCCCAGAGGAGATCTGGCGCGAGATCATCGACGGGCTCCGGCAGGCCCAGCGAGAGATGGCCGCGGGCATATACCCCGAGATGCGCATGGCTCTCGCCAGGGGCGAGAAGTGGGACTGGAAGGCCGAGACCGCTGCTCTGATCGAGGATACCATCAGGGCCCTGTACAGCGCCGGCATGGCTCCGGAACACAACAGCATGCAGTGGCTGGTGCGGGAATACTCGGGGCTAGTTGGAGGAACCAGCGCAGGCGAGGATCTGTTGTCGCGCCTGGGGATCCTCAGCGCCGGCAGGCGCGACAGGCCGGTGGCAGACTGGGGTCTCGCGATGACCTCGACGGAGCGACAGGTCAGAGAGGCTGTGCAGCAAGTCCGCGACAGCATCGTAGGTGAGGCCATTCAGGAAGTAGCAGATATCGCTGAGCGCCGGCGCACCACATCGGGCGGACTCGAAACCATAATGGCGTGGGGCATGACAGCTGGCGAGAGACAGGCCCGTGATGCAGTGCGTCAGGTCCAGGATGCTCTGTTCGCGGAAGCGATTCAGGGCGTCGTCGACAGCGCCGAGGCTCGCCGCGCTAGATCAGGTGGCGTTGATACGGTCCTGGCGTGGGGCATGACCGCATCGGAGCGGCAGGTCCGCGAAGGCGTTCGTCAGGTCGCGGACTCGATCTATACGGAGGCGGTTCAGGCGGTGGTCGACGCCGCAGAGTCTCGCCGTGCCCGCTCGGGAGGCGTGGACACCGTGCTCTCGTGGGGTATGACTACCGGAGAGCGCCAAACAAGGGAAGCAGTTCGGCAGGTCTCTGACGCCATATTCTCCGAAGCTGTTCAACAGGTGGTGAATGCAGTCGAGGCCAGACGCGCCAGATCGGGAGGCGTCGAAACCGTTCTATCCTGGGGCATGACCCTGGGCGAGAAACAGGTCCGTGAAGGCGTGCGACAGGTGGCGGACGCCATCTTTGTTGAGGGGATACAGGCTGTAGTCAGTGCAGCGGAAGCCCGCAGGACTAGATCGGGAGGCGTGGAGACAGTGCTCGCCTGGGGCATGACGCAGGGCGAGCGCCAGACACGCGAAGCCGTTCAGCAGGTGGCCGACGCCATCTTCGCCGAGGGCATCCAAGCTGTAGTTGATGCCGCAGAAGCTCGACGCGCTAGATCCGGCGGTGTAGACACCGTGCTTTCGTGGGGGATGACCGCATCGGAGCGCCAAGTCCGTGAAGGCGTTCAACAGGTCCGAGACGCTCTGTTCGCCGAAGCGATCCAGCAGGTTGTCGATGCTGCAGAAATGAGGCGCTCCCGGTCTGGAGGCGTTGAGACGGTTCTCGCATGGGGTCTGACCACCGAAGAGCGCCAAGTCCGTGAAGGCGTTCGTCAGGTGCGTGATGCTCTGTTTGCTGAGGCTATCCAGCAGGTAGTGGAAGCGGTAGAAGCCAGGCGATCTCGATCAGGCGGAGTTGAAACAGTCCTGGCCTGGGGGATGACGCTCAGTGAGCGCCAGACACGCGACGCCGTTCAGCAGGTGGCAGATGCCATCTTTGCTGAGGGGATACAGTCGGTGGTCAACGCAGTGGAAGCGCGTCGCGCGCGTTCCGGCGGGGTTGAAACGGTCCTTGCCTGGGGGATGACCGCCGGCGAGCGGCAGACGCGTGAAGCTGTTCAGCAGGTACGTGACGCTCTGTTCGCCGAGGCTATCCAGCAAGTGGTGGAAGCGGCAGAAGCCAGGCGTTCGCGGTCCGGCGGAGTCGAGACTGTCATGGCCTGGGGGATGACGCTCGGCGAGCGGCAGGTCCGCGAGGGCGTCGCGCAGGTAGCGGACGCCATTTTCGCCGAGGGCATACAGGCCGTTGTAAACGCTGTGGAGGCCCGCAGAGCCAGATCCGGTGGCGTCGAAACGGTCCTTGCCTGGGGTATGACCGCCGGAGAGCGCCAAGTACGTGAAGGCGTGCGGCAGGTCGCGGAATCGATCTATGCGGAAGGCATACAGGCTGTGGTGGACGCTGTAGAAACACGTCGCATACGCTCCGGAGGGGTGGAGACGGTGCTCGCCTGGGGAATGACCACTGGCGAGCGGCAGGTGCGCGAAGGGGTTCGCCAAGTCGCAGATGCGGTTTTCGCCGAGGGCATACAGACCGTGGTCGATGCAGTTGAGGCGCGCAGGGCCAGATCGGGTGGAGTCGAAACCGTGATGGCCTGGGGGATGACTACATCGGAGAGACAGGTCAGGGAGGGTGTCCGGCAGATCGCCGACGCCATCTTCGCCGAAGCGCTTCAGGCCGTTGTAGATGCCGCAGAGATGAGGCGCGCCAGATCGGGCGGAGTCGAGACCGTGACCGCATGGAAGCAGACACTGCCTGAACGCCAAGTCCGAGAAGGCGTCCAGCAAGTCCGCGAGGCGATCTTTGCAGAGGCGATCCAGCAGGTTGTCGATGCTGTCGAGAAGCGCCGTTCGCGTTCGGGAGGCGTGGAGACCGTTGACGCCTGGGGGCTCACCGATGCCGAACGTTCTGTGCGTGAATCGGCGCGGCAGACGTGGGAGTTCATCAACGAGACGCTGTGGGACAAGATCAAGCGGACCTGGGAGGAGACCCTCAAGGATGAGGTCATGGCCCGCATGCCGATCCTCAACAACGCCGTGACGGCCGCGCAGCAGGCGGCTCCGGGCGGGCCCGAGGCCATGGCTATAGCCGTGTTGACCTCGCTGCTGGTGGACTCCACGCAGTTCGCCGAGCTGCTGGAGCGGATCAACCCGCTGTTGCAGGCCGGGGCGGATGTCATCGGCGCGTTTTTCGAGCCTATCATGCCGCTCATCACGGTGCTATCGTCAGCGCTCACGCCTGCACTATCCGTACTGGCGCACGTGATCGGCTCGGTGGGGTTGCCCGTCATGCAGGCGCTGTTCCCAGTGTTCAAGGGGCTCGGCCTGGTGGCCCTGGGCGTAACCATCGCGTTCGGCCATGCCTGGAACCTGCTGGCCAGCATCATCAACAAGGCGCTGGGTTGGCTGGGCGTAAACCTCAAGCTGATCGACACCGGCGAGCTGGGCGAGGCGTTCCAGGCGCTTGCCGCACTGACGTGGGACCAAGCCGCAGCTACGGAGGCCGCCACTAACGCCATGTACAACGTGCCGCACGGGTTCAAGATCGCCATGCGGCGCTTCGAGGCGGCGACTGCCGAACCGTGGACACCGGGAGGGACGGACGCCGCAGGCGCGAGTCGTAGCATGGGTTCCGGGGAGTCCAGGGGGCTGACAGCGGCGGGCGGAGGCGTCACGGTGATCGTCAAGGGCGACGTGTATGGCTGGGACGACTTCAAGCGCAAGGTCCGCGAGGCCCAGATGACGGGCGAGCGGTCCGTGCGCCTGGCTCAGTACGGCACGGTGGGGGTGTAGCGGATGGCAGTGGCCTACATAAACAAGAGCATCGCGCTGCCGAGCGTCACGGCCCAACGCATCTCGCGGGAGATGGTAGGCGAGCGGTCCAGCACCGCCCTGGGCAAGCTGCGGCAGGATGTCGTGAAGGTGCGGCGCGTGTGGCGGATCGAGTGCCGATTCCTCACACAAACGCAGTATAGCACCATCGTGAATCACCTGCAGACAAACCTGTTCGCTGCCACCGACTTCTGGCTCGACGAGTTCGGCGGCACCGCAGCGGCGAACTCTATCGCGGCCTATGTGGACGTGGAAGAAGACGAGCGGGTCCAGTTCCGAAACCCAAACAATACATGGGAGTCTCAAGGACGCCATTTGACTCTCATGGTGCGGGAGCGATGACGGCATGGGCACGATACCACATGATAGGCAAATACACACGAGACTGTCGATTGGTCGGACCGATGGGGTCACCTGGGCGGATCTTACGGACTGCCTGGCCCGGGCCACGGTGGAGTTGGGGGATGTATCAGGGCTGGGCGCCGAAGGCACGGGAGGGGACATGCCCGTCAGGCGCATGACGATGACGCTGCGAAACGATGGCGCTCCCCTCAGTCCTCACATCCAGGCATCGAGCTGGAACCAGTTCGGGGGTGGATACTCGCCGCTGCTCTGGCCGATGCGCGAGGTCATGCTGGACGTAGCGGCCACTACGCCGGGAGTGGCTCCTGTGAGCGGAGATTGGGTGCGACTCTTCCATGGCTACCTGGGCGACAGTATCCAGGTGGATGGAGACTCAGTGACTTGTGGATGCCGTGATCTGGCGAAGCGCTTACAGAACACATACATCGAGACGGTCCGGGAGTATGGCAGCAAGGCGGGCGTAGCGGCCCAGACGGTGATACAGAGCATCTTGAACGACAACTTGGGGTCTGGGGTGGTGACTCTCTACACACCCACGAGTCCCGGGTTCATGCTGCATCCCTACCGGGTCGAGTATCAGTCCGTGTGGGACGCCATCCAGCAGATCGCAGCCCAGATTGGGTGGTGGCTGGGGTATCGGTGGGACACGGGCAGTAACCGGTTCCGGCTCACATTCATGGCTCCACCCCGGGGTAAGAATGCAAGCAGTGCGGACTGGACCCTAACCGCCGCCGACGACATCTACGCGCAGCCGCTCGACATCTCGGATGCCGACATCCGGAACGTGGTGGCTGTGACATACAAGGACCGCACACTGGGCAAACGTCGAACCGTGACTGTGTCGGATCCGACCAGCATCGCCGAGTACGGCCGGCGGGCCATGGGTATTGAAGAACAGGATGCGTCGCTGATCGACACTCAGGTAGAGGCACTGGCACTGGCCCAGGCCGCGATCGACGACCTCCGCGACATGACGGGCACTACGCGCATCGCCATGCCCCTCATGCCAAGGTTGGAGTTGTTCCACGGCGTGATAGTACAGAACCCGCTGGTCAGCGACCAGGACGACTTCTACGGAGTCGACTCGGTCATGCACACCCTGGACTTCGAGGGCGGACGGTTCCGCACGGAGGCCATCGCCTCGCGCCGCGTGGCGGGGGCGAGGACGCGGTGGCTGCAGATGCAGACGCGTCCGGGCGGCACGGTGCCGATCACGGGAGGCGATGTGATAGGCGGACAGGCCACCGCGACGCTGGTGGTGGCAGCGGCAGACAGCTCCTGGCGCGGCCGGGAGTCGGCTGACTATATCTGTGACGGTGTCAGCGACCAAGCGCAGATCAACGACGCGCTGAACTGGCTTGTTTCTGACGGCAGGACCGGCGGCAAGGTCATGCTGCTTGAGGGCACATATGTGATCGACGGCCACATCCTCATGCCGTCGTATACCGAGCTTGAGGGGCAGGGGCCCGGAACTACTATCAAGATCAAAGATGGGTATGCACTGCCGCCGGCGCCCAATCGGTACCTGTATATGATCGCCAACAAAGACGGGTCCAACGGCAACAGCCGTCTGCGAGTGGCCCATTTGACGCTGGACGGCAACAAGGCGCAGACGGCGGAGACAGCCTATATCTGGGCCATCCAGTGGTGGTATGTCTCGGATTCGGCGGTCGAGGATGTCCAGAGCGTCAACTCGCCGGCCCATGACATCGAGGTCTACGGCAGTCGCAATCGCATCGTCGGATGCCGCATGCGGGACGCAAGGACTGGCGGGCTGCGGGTCATAGACGGCTCGGGCTGCACGGTGACGGACAACGTGGCCGAGAACTGCGGGACGCACGGCATCAGCGTGTCCAAGCTGTCGAACAGCGCCTGCAGCAACAACGTGAGTTCGGGCAACGAATTCGGGCTCAGCGTCTACGAGTGTGTATCATGCACAATCTCCGGCAACGCAATCTCGCTGAGCGGCTATGACGGCATCTACATGTATAAGTGCACCGAGTGCCAGGTAACAGGCAACAACATCGTGTCCAGCGGCCAGAAGTACAACCCCGACTGGGGCGGCAGCGGAATCCGGGTGTTTTGGGAGTCTAGCCGTAACAACATCCAGCACAACACAATTCGCCGGGGCAGCCTCAGCATGAAGCCGGCGTATGGGATCTGGATTCAGAGCGCTGACTGCGACCGGAACTTGGTGACCAACAACGACCTGTACCTGAGCGGCACGACCAAGAGTCTGAAGAACGATGGGAGCAACACAGTGGTGACGGCGGGGAACCGAACTTAGGCGCGATATCGCGCATCAATACTCACAGGACCGCCTCAAGGGCGGTCCCCATCTTTTGGAGGTGCAGACAATGGCAGTGACAGCGAAACTCTACGGCAAGATGGTGCTGAGCGCATTCGGCAAGGGCATCGACTGGGTCAACGATGCTATCAAGGTGGCGCTATGTACGGCGACCTACACGCCGAATCAGGACACGCACCAGTATTACAGCGACCTGACTAATGAGCTGTCCACGGGCGGGGGCTACACGGCGGGTGGAATCGCGCTGACCGGCAAGACGGCTACCTACGATGCGGCAACTAACACAACCAAGCTGGACGCTGATGACGTCAGCATCGCGACGGCGACGTTCGACTGCCGCTATGCAGTGATCTTCGATGACACGCCGGCAGCTAACAAGCCTCTGTTGGGCTACATCGACTTCGGCGAGACGATCAGCCCGCGGAACGGCCCGTTCAAGATCGAGTGGGCCGCGGACGGAGCGATCAGCTTCACGGTGGAGTAGGGGGCGGCGTGAATGACTGACATTCCCCCGCTCCCTGAATTATCTGAGGCAGAGCAACTTGAACAGGATATTCTCTCGCAGCCCGATGCGCGTGAGCTAGTCATGCGCGAGGCGCAAGGAATCGGCAATATCATATGGAGCGCCTGGGAGTCTCAGGCTCTTGGAAAGCGCGTGACTACGGTTATGCGGTATTATACCCTCTACGATGGCGATGTGCTCATAGGCCGTCAGGGCGACGGAGGCGAAAAGCACACCACGGACGCGGGGGTATCGCTAGGAGTCAACGAACTGCTGATTGTGGGCAGCAGGCAGCGTGGTGAGTAGGTATGGCCGACATCCATTACTATGTGTCGCAGCAGCACGGCGATGACAACAACACAGGTTTGTCTGTGGCGCAAGCATGGGCGACGCTGACCAAGGCGGCGCAGACCGTGCAGACTCCCGATGCTGGAAACAGGCATCGTATTCACTGGGGGCCGGGCACGTACAGAGAGAAAATCTCATTTAGTTACGCCGGACGGTCGGCGACTGAGAACATCACCTACGAGCCTGACCCGAACTGCGTATGGCTGACTGGGGATACGCCGAGTAGGTGCCGGATTACCGGGTGCGATAGTAACGAGATAGCATCGAGCGGCGATTTGGTAAAATGGAACAACAAGAACTACGTTACGTTTGGCTGCGACGAGGCCGAGTGCTTCGCGGACGGTGTGAAGGGCACAGCCATGTATGCCACCAACGGCGGTTTGGGTCAAAACTGCGTGCGAGTCAATGCGCAGGGCGGCGGCTACGGGTTCCTCTACTGCACTGCCACGAACTGCACGGCGCAGGGCGGCTACTACGGGTTCAACGGCTGCACCGCCACGAACTGCATGGCGCAGGGCGGCAGCAACGGGTTCAACTACTGCACCGCCACGAACTGCATGGCGCAGGGCGGCAGCAACGGGTTCAACTACTGCACCGCCACGAACTGCACGGTGCAGGGCGGCAGCACCGGGTTCTCCTCCTGCACCGCCACGAACTGCACGGCGCAGGGCGGCTACTGCGGGTTCAACTACTGCACCGCCACGAACTGCACGGTGCAGGGCGGCAGCAACGGGTTCATGGGCACTCCCTCTAATAAGTGCGTAGTCTACGACTGTACTGCCGCGTCGTGCGCCACAAACACTACTGCCGCCTCTACGCTTGGCGGCGACGCGAGCGTGACCGAGGGCGCGGTGGCTGTGGGCAGGATAGGGCAGATGCCGTATATGCCGTTAGGCGTAAGGCAAAAAGGCACTACAGCGATAGTTGATACATTGAATAGCGTTAGGACCGGCACCGCTCTCGCTTTGAGCGCAGAACGTCTCATCGCATTCACGCCGAGTAGTGCATGTACAAGCAAAAGCGTGATGATATACGTCGAAGCATTAGCGGCGTCCGGCAATATCACCTGCGAACTGCAAAAATACGTTGCAGGCGCGTGGGCGACGCAGCGTAGCAAGACACTTCCGACATCGTCTCTCATAGCCGTGGCATGGAATCGTTTTGTGTGGGACACAGGCGGGGGCGATGACCACTTGACCGCCGTAGCCGACACTTGGCGATACCGGGTCACGGCTGACGCGTCCGCGCAGACATCGACAATCCGCACGTCCGATGGCACGCTGGTGAGCTACATCGGATATGCAATCCCGGATGCGTATGACCCTTACGACATCGATGGCAGACCGAGAGCGGTATCTGTAGGATGCAAGCCTAGTATTGGATGCTGGGAGCCGCCGGATATGACAGAGGAGTGGACGACCTACAAGACGACTGCTCCGGCTATCAAGCTTACGGGCAACTCCATGCACATCATGAAGGTCGCGGCGGCGAAGGACAAGGCCATCACCGTGAAGTGGTGGATACGCCACCACGGGACTGCCGCAGACAAGAAGCCGCAGATATGGCTCAAGGGACCGGGACTGACGACACAGACGGCGACATGCACCGCTGCCGCGGATACGTGGGAGCAGGTGTCTGTGTCCGTTACTCCGGTAGTGGACACAGTGCTCGACGTGTGCCTGTATGCGAGAGACCCCGCAACGGGCGCATATTCGATATTCTCGGATCCCGAAGTCAGCTAGGAGGTGGGCGTATGCTCCTGATAGACGGCGAGCTGTTTGCCCACCTTCCTGGAGCGACGGGGCTGAGGATAGTAGATGGCGAGATATATGGGGTGCTGTCGAAGCCCGCGAGCGTGGGAGCCACCATCCAGGCTCCGTGCGCCACGGGCAGCGGGTCCGGCCTTGTGCCGGCAATCGTGGTCGGGGCTACCGTCTCCGGCACGGTCGCCAAAGGCGCTGGGATGGTCCCTATCGTAGCAATCAGCGCAGGTTGCACGCTACTTGTTCCATCGGCAAGGGGGACAGCAGCGGCCAACAGCCCGGTTCTGAGTGCGGGCACGGCTGTTATGCCCGAGATCGCTGCAGCATCTGGAAGCGGTCTACCACCTACGTCGTCTGTGGGCGTCGCTCTGGCAGGGCCTGCCTCGTCCGGCAGCGGGCAGGCGGCCGCTCCAGCGTTGGTTGCCGGGGCCGGCGTCTCTGTAGCGACCGCCCAGGGGCAGGCGGCTGCACAGACTCCGACCGTCGCGGCAGGGATCTGTGAGCATCCGCAATCCTCGGCCGGCCAGGGCGCGGCATCTGCTCCAACGGTCTCAGCCGGCACGACGGTGGCGGTCCCGTCGGCGACCGCGTCGGGTACGGCCCATGCGGCTGCGGTCGTGTCCGCGGCGATACTGCAATGGCCGGCGACACACGCATACGGTCTCGCTCCAGCGCCCGATGTGGCTACCGGCATCATGATCCGCGCCGGGCCCGCGGCGAGCAGCGGAGAGGTCGCGGTTCCGAGCATCCAGGCAGGTGCAAATATCCAGGCGGCGACTGCCGAGGGCGCGGGAGTCGCATCGGCGCCGAGCGTAGGCATAGGGCGCATCATTGCTGCGCCATCGGCACAGGGAGGCGGACAGGCTCGCAGGCCGGAGGTAAGCGCAGGGGCGTCGATCAGTGCTGGTGCGGCAGCGACCGCAGATATGCCGATCCCAAGCGTGACCGTCGGAGTCTCCCTGCAAGCCCCGGTCACGGCCGGCGCGGGGCAGCTCAACCTGCCGTCCGTATCCGCTGGGATGGTCGCGCATCCAGACGCTTGCGGCGCGGAAGGGACTGGCCACGCGCCTGTGATGACCTCGGGGGCGCTGGTTGCGGTAGTCGCGGTTAACGGCACCGCCGAGATCGCTGCGCCGGGACATGTCGCCGGGGTTTCACTGAGCGTACCACCGGGGGTATTAGCCGGCGGGTCTGTCGCGCCGGGTATCAGCGCCGCAACGACTGTTACGCCTGGCCCTGCCGAATGCACAGGCAACGGACACACTCCACAGGTCGCCTCGGGGACAGCCTTGGCGGCCAAGGCAGCGCAGGCGACCGCAGAGATGCCTGTACCCTTCGTGGCCAGCGGGTGCGCCGCAGAGCCTCCTGTGGCGGTCGGGTACGCAGCGGCACACGCGCCTGGAGTGTGCGCATCGACAGACATTATCTCGCTTACAGCGGTCGGCGTAGGGCAGTTGGCTGCGCCTGTGGCGAGCGCCGGGGCGGTCATAGCCGCGGCGGTAGCAGAAGGCTCAGGAACTGCTCACGCGTCGACGCCTACGGCCGGCAGCATTGTGAGCGTGCCCGATGCCCAGGGCGACGGCAACGTTAGTGCTCCCGCGATCAGCGCCGGGGTGGGTTACCCTGCGCCTGCTGCGGCAAGCGCGGCAAGAGCGCACGTGCCAGACCTGGTCGCAGGCGTGACCATAGATGCGGCGACGGCTACGGCCAGCGTCACGATCCATGCGCCGGGCATTGCGGCTGGCGTACAGGCTGCGGTAAACTCTGGCGTCGTCCGAGGCGCAGGAGTCCCTCCAGCGCTGGCGGTCGGCGTCATCGTGAGCCCTGCCGCTGCCGCAGGATCGGGTCGCGCCCACGCGCCTGTCGGGTATACGCCGCTCAACCCCATCCTGGAGGCGATCTCGCGCGCGGTGGCATTGGAGACTGATGCACGGCCAGCGCAGCTGGAGGCGATCTCGCGCGCCGTGGTATTGGAGGTGCTGGAGTGATGGAGTATTTCCAGGGCGACACGGTCCGGCTCAAGGCCACGTTCCCGGATTTCGATGGGCAGTTGTTTGATCCCACGGACCTCCGTGTCCGCATCTTCGACCGGCAGTGGCAGCAGATAGGCGCGGACATCACGGCAGACATAGTACGCCTCGACGTAGGGGTGTATACTGCCCCTTACACGCTGCCGGTGGGTGTGGACTGGATCGCATATGAGTGGTCCGGTCGCGATGCGACGGGGCGTCCCGTAGTGGCGCGCAGAACCCTCGAGCCGATCCGGGCGCGGCAGTAGGACCCAGCAGACATAGGCATAGCGTAGACCCCCGGCCAGCGCCGGGGTTTTTGATTGGCGGGGGTGGTGAGGATGAGATGAGCGCAGGGCGACCGACAGGCACGACGGTGAAACGCGTGGGCGACCAGGACGACATAAGGTCGGGGCTGGCAGCGCTGCGAGCTCAAATGGAATCCATGGAGGTCCGCATGGATGAGCGCTTCGAGGGACTCGCCGAGCTTATCGACGCGAAACTCAGCCCGATCAGGGAGATGGCCGTCGAGCAGAAGACGACCATGCAGGACCACGGGCAGCGGCTCACGCAGATCGAAACTGCGATGGACAAAGAGATCGCTCCGGCAGTTAGGCAGACATGGAAGACCCGGGATGACGTGCAGGCGCTCCAGGAGCACGCCAAGCGCTGCGATGAGCGGAGCAAGACGGCCGGCAATCGGTGGTGGAGAGTAATCGAGCTTGCTTTGTCGCCTGCCATCGCCGCCGCCGTGGGCTGGCTGCTCGGGCGGAAGGGGTGACAGATCATGAGCGACCGTGAGCGATTCGACCGGCTTATCGGCGCGGTGCTGGAGCACGAAGGCGGGTATGTCAACGATCCTGACGACCCCGGCGGCGAGACGAAATATGGCATAAGCAAGCGGAGCTATCCACAGCTAGATATCCGGGCGCTCACCATCGAGCAAGCCCGTGAGATCTACTACCGCGATTGGTGGCTGCGGCTCCGGTGCGGCGAAATTCAGGATGACCGGATAGCCCAGAAATACCTGGATATGTCGGTGAACGTGGGCAAGACGGCAGGCATCAAGATCATGCAAAGGGCATTGCGCGAGGCAGGCCAGTCGGTGGCTGTAGACGGCAAGATCGGGCCGCAGACTATTGGCGCAGCGAACAAAGCGAATCCCGACGCGCTTCTGGCGGCCATGCGGCGACTGCAGGCAGAGCATTACGAAAGTTTGATTAGACGCAATCCCAAGCTCGCGAAGTTTCGGCGCGGGTGGATGGCTCGCGCTGCATTCTAGGAGGTGCAGAGTGAATCTTGACAATCTCATGACAATCGGCATAGACGCAGCGTGCGCGTTTGTGACAATGAATCTCATCAACATGCTCAGGCGCGGGGTATTCGGGCTGGGGCCTAAACAGTGGCTCAATGCGCCGAAAACGAAACGCGAACGGACTGCGCGACTTATCCTGCTCGCGGCTATTGCGGCCCTTGCTACGTCGAGCGTGTTTGCGGCCAGATCGTATGCCAGCAGCTGGCAGGGCTACATCGGTGAGTGGCTATCGAGGGCTATCATCACGTGGCTGTTGTGTCTCGGGCAATTCGACGCGGCGAAACTGATATGGCCCACGGCATTTGGCCGGAAGGAGGATGCAGATGAAAGCGTGGATTAGAGCTAACTGGATATGGATTGCGGCAGGCGCGGGCCTGCTGATTTTGATTGTAGGCACTGTGTTGGGCTACAAGCTCGCGCAGGCTCTCGGCATCGGCATTACCGGCGCGGCAGGGCTCACTGGCGCAGGCAAGGCCATCATGCAGCCCGACCCCGCAGTGGACGGCGCACACAGGACCGTGCAGGAGACGCTGGAGGCCAAGGAGCGCAGGAAGCGAGAGGCTGAGCGCATACGGGAGGAATCGAAGCGATGAAGAGACTGTTTACTATCCTGCTCGCCCTGGCGCTTATTGCCATGCCTGCTCTTGCTGCCCCTGACTACAAGGCCCTGTATGAGCAGGCCATGGCAGACGCTCTCGCGTGGCAGGATCAAGCCTTCGAGCTATCCGCAGAGGTGGGCAGACAGAAGGCGTTGGTAGAAGATGCGCTCAAGCTGTATGAAGATGCAGAGCGCGACGGGGACCAGCTCAGAGCGGAGATTGGCAGATTGACACAAGAGCTTGAGGCGCGAGACTCAATCATCGAGATTCAAGCCCAGCAGCTAAAGCGGCTTATGGGCACAGAGAGGTTCAGTTGGCTCTTGGCCGGGATCCTGGCCGGCGCTGTTGGGGGATACATAGCGGCCCCTAGCAAATAGGGAGGGATTCCGTGAACGAACGCAAACTCCCGACACGCGACGAAGATTTCATAGCGGCGTATCGGGAATACGGCTCATATGCGGCGCTGGCAATGGCTTATGGAGTGGCAGCGTCTACCGCAAAGCAGAGAGCCAGAAACATCAAACGGCGGCGGCCAGACCTAATCGGGAAGGCCGCTGCTTTGATTTCGGAGCCAACGCAGGAGCTTGCAGCGGCGATCCTGGCGGACGTGCAGCGCAATCCCCGGAGCATAGAGGAGTTAGCTGCAAAGCACAAGGCGACGCCGGAGGCTATACACGGGGCTATAGGGATGCTCAGCGTCCAGGGCTACAGCATTATGGAGACTCGCGGCGAGTATGCCCTGATGCGCATTCCTTTCGTAGACTACACGAGTTTGCGCAAGATTCCGCATACTAGCGGGCGCATCATCCGCTTTGGCGCGGTCTCCGATTCGCATTATGGCAGCAAGGCTCAACAGCGGACTGCGCTGCACAAATGCTACAAGGTGTTTGAGCAGCACGAGATACAGCACGTGTTCAACTCGGGCGATCTGGCAGCCGGAACGAACATGTATCCTGAGCAGCCATACGAGGTGTATTTGCACGGCGCGGATGAACAGGTGGAAGCCGCCATAGCGGACTACCCGACATACCCAGGCTGCGAAACGCTTATGATCGGCGGCAACCATGACGCTTCCTTCATCAAATCAGCGGGGCACGACATATTCCGACGCGTCGCCGCTGAACGCCCGGATATCACCTTCGGCGGCTGGTACGAGAGCACGTTCGAGATTGGCAGTCTTCGGGCGCGCCTCTGGCATCCCAGGGGAGGCGTCCCATACGCCAAGAGTTACCGCATACAGAGATTGAGCGAAGGCATCGCGCATGGGCCGGACGTGCCGCATGCGATCCTCTACGGCCATCTGCACCAGGCTCTGCATATGGAGCACTTGGGGATACAACAATGGCTAGTGCCGTCATGCGAGGGCTCGACCGCATGGACTCGCCGGCTGGGGCTGATCCCGTGCATTGGTGGATACATCATCACCATCGTAATGAGCGAGGACGGCTCGCGCATCGAGCAAATGTCTCAGCAGCTCCTCAGATTCCCCGAAATCGAACATGATTGGGTTCCATAGGCCCCGGCTCACCCCGAACCGGGGCTCTCCCCCTCCCACACGCGCCACACGCCTCTATGCCGAGTGCGGCATACAATCACCTTACCCACACCAAAACTCACGTGCTGGCAACGCTGGGCGCGTTGTTCCGGGCGAACGAGCGTTCTGCTTGCCGTCGCTTCTCCTCTACTCATCATCACTCCCCTCTTGATTTCTCGAAACCTCTCGATGCACCAATACTTGACAAAACCTATCTCTACATGTTATAATAAAAATAAAAGACTCCACACAGTGGGCCATACGGAGAGGGAGGTCGGGAAGATGAGGAGGCAGGGACTTTGCGGTTGCGGTTGTGGGCAGTTGACCGGCAGGGAGTTCGCCCCCGGGCACGATGCCAAGCATCGCAGCAACCTCCTGAGGGCATGGAGGGGGACCCACAGCGCGGAGGCGCTGAACGAACTGAGGGACAGGTGCTGGCTGGGACTCGGCGGGACGGATAACAGGACGTTCGGGGTCGAGATCGAGTGCTCGGTCCCATCTGCCGTTGGGCGCGAGGGGCTAGCCGAGGCGCTCAGGGCCAGTGGACTGCGGGCCCAGTACGAGGGCTACAACCACCGCATCCAGCCCCACTGGAAGGTGACGACGGACTCCAGCGTGAGTGCCGACCCAAACTACACGACCCTGGAGCTGGTGAGCCCGGTGCTGAAGGGCGACGAGGGCAGGGCCCAATTGAGGGTGGCCTGTGGGGTCCTGAGGCTCGCTGGGGCGAAGGTTAACAAGAGCTGCGGACTGCACGTCCACCACGGAGCGAACGGCCTGGGGCTGAAGGGGTTCCAGTACCTGTTCTCCCTCTACCAGACATACGAGAAGCAGATAGACAAGATGGTCGCGCTGAGCAGGCGCGGCGAGTCGAACAATTACTGTAGGTCCCTCCAGGGCGGCAGATGGAGTGCCCTCCGCGTTATGGAGTGCAAGAGCATCAAGCAGATAGTCGAATACATAGGGACCCGCTACCTTAAGCTTAACTTCGAAAGCTACATCAAGTACGGGACGGTTGAGGTCCGGCAGCACCAGGGCACGATCGATGCCGACAAGATCATCGCGTGGGTGGACTTCGGACAGGCCCTGCTGAGGGAGGCCAAGCGGATGGCCACCAGCGGGTCCGACGATTGGGTGATCGACAACACCCGCCAGGACGTCCCGAGTCTGATGGACCTGCTGGAGATGACACGAGACCAGGTCGCCTACTGGGCCTACAGGGTCGGGGTTCTGGCCAGAACGGGCGAGGCGGCGTAGAGCCGCCCGCCCCACGCACACGAAGGAGGAGGACACACGATGCTAGAAGTGATGTGGGTCAATACTAAGGGGTTCACGGTTGGGGAAGACGCCCAAGAGGTCGTCGAGCGGATGCGGGCGGATGCCAAGCGGTGGGTGCCAGAGGAAACCGGCAGCACGAAGGACTACATGGCCGGGGTGGCCCGCAGGGTGGCCATCTACGCGGGTACCGAGATACGATACAGCGACGAGATGGAGTTCCTGCGGGAGCTGGACCGAGTCGGAGCCATCACGTTGAGAGTGGTGAGGTAGGATGCCGAGGACTTCAGTGGCTGTGGGGGTGCAGATCGGGTCGGCCACAGTGACCACGGCGTTCAGCAAAGAGGGGTTCAGGTCGGCGATACAGGGGCTGCGCCGCGACCTGGATAGGGACCTCGCGCCGAAGGGCAAATGAGGATGCTGGGCGAGTAGGCCCACCCCCAGGGCCCCCCACGGACCCGTACCGAAACCTCTCGAAACCTCTTGATGTCAAATACTTGACAAAACCCATCTCTACATGTTATAATAAAAACAAAAGACCCCACACAGTGGGCCATACGGAGAGGGAGGTCGAAATGGATATGAACGAAGGGAAGGTCAAGCGGGAAGAGAAGCTCGGGCGAGCTCTGGACGACGCCCAGCTGGTCAAGGCGACCACATATAAACAGGAGGTGCGCATGATGCCCCATGATCATGATAAGGTTTACGTGACCATGACCGACAAGTTTATGAGCGGTTGGGGACTGTCCCAAGGCAAGATCAACAAACTGATCTTCGTATGCGACTCCGCCGAGGAAGCGCAAATCGTATTTCACAACGCCGAAAGCAGGGGCGATATGAAACACATCAACATGACTGTGACGAAGCCCTACTACTCGCCGAGCAAGTACTACGCACAAACCAAAACTAAGGAGGACGCATCGAACTGGTACAAGCCCAACTACAACTGGGGGCGCTAACACGTCCCCGTTCTACCCTGCCTGCTGCCCCTGCGTGACGTGGGCAGTGGGGAGCGTAGAACACAAGAGGAGGAGAATCGAATGTCTATGCCTGCGACACTGCCCAAGCCCGCCAAGTGGCAACGCGCGATACTCAAAGCCCGCACATGGGATGGCTACCACGAGTGGCCTGGACACGTAACCGATGCCATGCCAGGAGTGGCAATTCTGCGGGCGCCTGTCTCCAAGGAGTGGCGTGTCACCCACATCGAGAGTGGTTGCTACATCGCCTTATGTGGTCCCAAGCGCCGACTGGAGGATGTCAAGCGCCTGGCCTTGCAGCACCTGACTGGTATCGACTGGACGCAGCCCATGGACCAGATCAAGCGGGACTCCGCAGCCATCGACGCGGCGAACAATCTTATGCGAGCGCTCAGGATATGAAGGAGGTAACCCCATGACCACGACACTCAGCGCAGCCATCACCCAGGCGAAACAGGTTTCGCTCAGGACCGGCGCGACCCTTTACATTCGCGCTGAAGCGGGACGTTACCCTATATCGACCCGCGACACCGGCGACACGATCCTGACCGTGCAAGCTGGCCGTATCATCGACGTGCCCTACGAGCCAGCATACTACCTTGCGCTACTTGGGCAGGCTTGACCTGCCCTCGACTGAGGCAGGCTGCTCAAACCGGCCGTGAGCCAGGATCAGGCGACACCCATATATGATGAGGAGGTATCACCCATGACCCAAACCACTGCCGAGCGCGTCGCTGCCCTACTGGGCGACGATGGTATGAGATTCGAGACCGAGGACGGGCGCGAGTTTGCCGAGCTGTTGGAGGCCGAGCATGCGACCGAGCAGCACGACTGGACCAGGAGCGCGACGCGCTACCTCTTCCCGGACGGCTCAGCGATAGTGGAGCAGGGCGGCGCGTGGGACATCGAGGGCAGCGAGCCGTTTTCCTGGGCTGGCGCCGAGTAGGCCACCTAGCAGGGCTCTTGCCCTGCCTCCGCTCCAGGCGAGTCCTGGGGCGCAGGGAGTGCAAGATACCGAGAGGAGAAGACACCATGACTACCGTGCCCGTATTCTGGGTCCACTTTGACGGCGAGGAGCAGCGGGTTCATGACGGTACCCTATACCGGGATGATGCAACTACATCGCCCATGCTCGCGCCGCAGGACACATCCCAGCCCATTGGGGCGGGGGAGTTGGCGAACCCCATCCACCTGGACTTGGACCTAGACCCGACCGCGCTAACGCCAGAGCAGCGCGAACTGCTACTGGCGGCAGTCCGGCGCGACCGCCCGCACTTTAAGGCAGGCGCAAGCATCGCCAAGCTCTTTACGCGCAAGGAGCTGGATGGCGATACATACGTGTCACTAGGCGAGTTGATCATGGGTAAATCAACAGATAAGAGCTGATAACCACCAGCACGTGGGGCTGGCTTGTGCCAGCCCCGGAAGGAGGAAAACCAAAATGAAACCCGAAATCAAGGTGTTTTTTCAGCAGCTCGGGACTTGGGGAGGTCGCAGTTTTACCGCGTCCCTCGCCCTAGAAGACATGGAGGTGATAATAGTTGAAGAAATATCAAATAATTTATGCTGATCCGCCTTGGGAATATCGGGACCGTGCTAGTGCTGGACAGCGTGGATCAGCATATAAATATTCTGTAATGAGAATTCGTGATATTCAAAACCTCAATGTTGCCAGTATTACAGATGATAATTGTGTATTGTTTTTGTGGGTTACAGCCCCACTACTGGATGTTGGCATACAGACGTTAGAACAGTGGGGTTTCAAGTTTAAGACTGTTGCGTTTGTATGGGTAAAAACAACGAAACACGGTAAGTTGTTCTGGGGCATGGGAAATTGGTCCAGGGCGAATACGGAATACGTACTTTTAGGTATTAAAGGAAAGATGAAGAGAGTATCGGCATCCGTTCATTCCGTAATCATATCACAAAGGGGTAAACACAGTGAGAAACCCCCAGAAGTGCGTGACAGGATTGTTCAATTGTTAGGGGATTTACCACGAATTGAGCTATTTGCGAGAGAAAAAGCGGAGGGCTGGGATGCCATTGGGTACGAAGTTAATGGCTTAGATATCAGAGATTTCTTGAAAGAAGAATGAGGGGCCGAGCGAGGTGTTCCCCCTCGGGCCAAGCTACTTGCACTTGTATGAGCCGGACGATCCCGTTACGCTAACCCCCGAGCAACGCGCTCTCCTATTGCGAGCAATCCGCTTCGACCTCAATGACCGCAAGATACCAGGAAGGAGGAGTGAGTCCAGTGACCATCACCCCAGCCGAGATCCAAGCAGATCTGAACTACCGCGCGCAGATCGAGGCCCACGCCCGCGACCTGGCGGACCTGCTCAAGCGGCACAATCTGACCTTTGCCAGCAGGTTTGGAGGCACCATCATGACCTGGGGCGAATACATCTATGCCCAGTTCGGCGACGAGGTCCATGCGGCCTGTCGCGCGTATCTCGCCCTCGATGCCTGATCCGCTAGGCCAGCGCGGAGAATGCCCGCGCCGGGGGACTTGTTCCCCCGCCGCTCAAGGAGGTGGATACCGATGGCAGGGACTATAATGACCGGGCTCTTTGACCACGATGGACGGCTGGTCGGGGTCATGGTCAAGTGCCAGTACGCCGACAACGCGAAGATAAAGTCGGTGGGCGGGTATCGTTGGGCCCCGTACGCTAAGGGATGGCGGTACGACCTAGACGCCCGTGCCCTGGGACGCCTGATAGAGCTGTTCCCCGACGCCCAGGTGAGCACGAGCGTCCAGCAATGGCTGGAGGCCCACCCGCCCATGGCGGAGCAGCCACAAGCGCCCGAGCCCGGAGAGATGGAGTTGACGTCGGCCCTGGCCCCCAAGCTGTTCGAGTACCAGAAGGCGGGGGTGCGGTTCCTGGTTAAGAGCCGCCGGGCTTTACTGGCAGACGACATGGGCCTGGGCAAGACGGTGCAGGTTATTGCGGCTTGCGAGGAGCTACATGCGAGCCGGGTGTTGGTGCTGTGCCCCAACGCGGTGAAGGACGTCTGGTCAAAAGAAGTCGTCAAGTGGGCACCCGACCGTGTGGCCACCGTGCTGCGGGGTAGCAACCGGGCTGCCAAGCTCAAGGTGTTGGAGGAGTTCAGTGAGGGGTACCTGGTAGTTAACTACGAGGCGGCCCGGGAGAGGCGCGAGAACGGCGGGCTACTGGCCGAGCTGCTGGCCATGGACTGGGGCGTGGTGGTCGTAGACGAAGCCCACAACGTCAAGAACCGAAAGGCGCAGCAGACCCAGGGCATCCGGAAGCTGGCGCTCCGGGCCGAGTGCACGTACCTGCTAACCGGCACCCCCATCATGAACCGGATAGACGACCTGTGGTCGCCCCTGAACATGCTCTACCCCAAGCAGTACGGCTCGTTTTGGGCGTTCGCCAAGAAGCACACCTGGGTCACTCAGGGCCCGTTCGGCTGGCAAATAGACGGCAGGCCCCGGGCACCTGAGGCGCTCAGGCGCGAGCTGGCCCCGTTCATGCTGCGACGTGAAAAGCAGGAGGTGTTCCCCGACATGCCGCCCAAGATGTACCAAAAGCTGTGGGTGGACTTGGAGGGCGAGCAGCTCCGGGTGTACAAGGAGATAGAGGAGCTGGCCATGGCCCAGGTGACAGAGGACATGCTGGTGATAACGCCCGGGGTACTGGCTCGGCTGACCCGGTGCAGGCAAGTGGCCATTTCGCCCGGGCTGATTGGCGGCGAGTCGACGGGGGCCAAGCTGGACGCACTCCTAGGGGTGCTGCACGGCACAGAGAAGAAGGTCATCGTGTTCTCGCAGTTCGCCCAGGCCATCAAACTGGTCAGCAGAATCTTGACCGAGGAGGGAATACCGCACCTGACCATGACCGGGGATACCCCGGACGCAGACAGAGCCGGGGCGGTGGAGCGGTTCCAGACCGACCCCGGCATCCAGGTCATCCTGATGACCACCCAGCTGGGCGGCGTGGGGTTGACCCTGACAGCCGCATCGGTGGTGGTCTTCTTAGACAAGATGTGGACTCCAGCCCAGAACGAGCAGGCCGTCGACCGGACCCGGCCCCACCTGCAGAAGGAGTCCGTGCAGGTGATAGAGATACTGGCCAGGGACACCGTCGACGAGATGGTAGAGGAGGTGTTGGAAGGCAAGGCATCCATCATCGAGGCCGTAGTGGCCCGGAAGCGGAAGGTAGGCGGGATTGACAAGCTTTGACAAGTATGATACAATGGAAATAGGCACCAAGGGAGGTAGACTGATGGAAAGTACGGTGAGTTGGTCCCAGATACGGACCTGGACCACGTGCAGACAGAAGTGGTACTGGCTCTATCGGGTGGGCATAGTACCCAAACGGATGCGTCGGGCCCCGAGCATCGGGTCCTGCGGCCACGTGGCCCTGGCGGCGGTCACCGCCGGGACGGACTGGGAGGCGGCGGTAGACGCCTGGCTGCAGGAGGAGCTGGCCAAACCCATGTTCGACGAGGAGGTCGAGGAGTACCACAAGGTGGCCGACCTGGTACGGGGCATTATCCCTAGGTATGTCGCCCACTACCAGGACACGTTCGAGCCGGTAGTCGTCGAGCGGAGGTTCAACATCCCGGTATCGGGCGTCAAGACCCGGCTCGTTGGGTACTGGGATGCTATCGTCAAGGACCGTGACGGCAAGCTCTGGCTCAAGGAGAACAAGATGCCCCAGCATGGATTCCGCACCTATGAGGACTTGGTCCTCGACGGACAGATAGGGGTTTACCAGTGGGCGGCCCGCAGGAGTGGGTTCCCCGTGGTCGGTACCATCTTCGACCAGTTGCTGGCGAAGCTCCCTGCGGAGCCCTCAGTGAACAAGGATGGGTCACTGTCCCGGGCGAAGGTCTACACGGACTGGGGGACCTACAAGGCCCGGCTGCTGGAGCGCGGACTAGACCCAGCCAACTATGCCGAGATGGAGGACAAGCTATCGGGGTTCGAGTTCTTCAAGCGGGACTACATCTACCGGCCACCGTCCGAGGTGAAGCAGTTCACTGAGGGCATGCAGCAGAAGGTGTGGGAGCTGTCCGCGACCAGGAAGCGCATCTACCGATGCGATTCCTTCATCAACTGCTCAGGGTGCGACTACCGCGAGCTGTGCATCGAGCAGGCTAAGGGCCGGGACGTTCAGGACCTGATCGAAATGAGCTTCGAGCCCAGACAACCAAGGAAGGAGGAGCAGAAGGATGACGACGAAACCACGACCGCCTAGCGCGACCACTGGGGCCGCCCCACCGACGGACCTGCCCGGGCTGCGCATCTACAAGCCCGAGATAGTGGACTATAAGCTGAAGGCGCTCTTCTACGGCCCGCCCGGGGTCGGGAAGACGTCCCTTCTGGCGACGGCGAACCTGCACCCGTCGACGGCTCCCATACTCATCATCAACGTGGAGGGCGGCATGCTCAGCGTCACGGATACGACCGCCCTGGGTATGACCGAGGCCCCCGATGTGGTGGACCTGACCAGCTACGACCAGCTGGGGGACATCTTCTGGTTCCTGGCTAAGGGCGACCACCCGTACAGGTCGGTGGGCATCGACTCCCTGGCAGAGCTGAGGACCCTCAACCTAGACTCCGTGGTCGGGAGGTCGATAGCCAAGAGCGGAGGTAAGCGCACCTCCCCGGACGAGGTGTTCCTGGATGACTACGGCACCTCGAACACCCAACTCAAGCGGGCGCTCAGGATGTTCCGTGACCTGCCGATGCACGTGTTCTACACGTGCCACGACAGCGCCAGCCAGGACAAGGAGAAGAACGAGGTCGTATGGCCGGACCTACCGCCCGGCCTTAAGAGTGCGGTAGTCGGATACATGGACGTGGTCGGGTACATGTACGCGCAGAGCACCAGCGAGGAGGACGGCACCGAGTCCGTCCAGCGTCGGATGCTGTGCCAGCCCTACAGCAAGTGGTGGGCCAAGGACCGGTCGCCCAGCTCCCGACTCGGGCTCTGTGTGGACGAACCCTCGATACCTAAGCTGATCGATCTCATAACGAACAGAAAGGAAAGTGACCCAAATGCCGCTACCCGGAACTAGTAGGGACAAGGCACCCAGGACCGTAGCCACCACCCCGGGAGGACAGGCCTCGATAGGGCTACCGGTCGCAGAGGAGGAAGTCTTCGAGGAGGACTTCACCGAGGTAACCTCCAGGTACGCTATAGCCGAGGAGGGCCTACACCACGCCAAGGTGGTCGGGTTCGAGAAGTCGGAGAGCAAGTCCGGCAACCCTCAGTACGTCTGGCAGTTCCGCATCCTAGCAGGCAACTCCAAGGGCGTCGAGGTCAGGTACTGGACCAGTCTGCTGCCCCAGGCCAGGTGGAAGGTAGTCGAGGCGCTTGAGGCCGTCGGCGTCGCAGCCAGTGGCAGCGTAGCCCGGTTCGGACTCAGCGACATCATGAACAAGCCCTGCATCATCGAAGTCGTCCACGAGGACTACGAGGGCAAGACCAACCACAGGATCGACAAGGTCTACGGACCTAGCAAGGATACCCTGGCCTTTATGAAGCAGGACGAGTCGGCACCCTTCTAGTAACGGTAAACGCATGGGGCCGGGGTGGACAAACCCCCCGGCCCTAGGGCGACCGACAGTAGGGAGGATGGGGGACATGCGCGATGTTGGTATCCACGGCAGAGAGTTACAGGGCGATGTTGGGGGAGCTGGAGAAGCGGCCCTACATGGTGTGCGACCTGGAGACGACGGGACTGGACCCCTGGAACGGGGACAGGCTGATAGGGGTGTCCATCCACCTACCCGACGAGGGGGGCGGCGACGCCCGGACCTACTACGTGCCGTTCAGGCACGAAACCGGGGGTAACCTACCCATCGAGGAGTTGCACCGGCTACGGCCACTCCTAATGGACCCGGACCGGGTGTTTGTTGGCTTTAATGCGAAGTTCGACCGGCACTTCCTGGCCCGGGAGTTGGGTGAACCCATACGGAATCAGACGGTGGATGTCATGCTGGCGGCGCATCTGGCCAACGAGAACGAACCCACGTTCGCCCTGAAGGCGCTAGGTGCGAAGTACGTCGACCCGGAGGCGGGCCAGGCTGAGGCTAAGCTGATGGAGTTGCTCAAGTCCCAGGGGCTAGGCAAGCAGGGTATGCACCAGTTGCCCCCCAAGTGGGTGGCCCCGTACGCCGAACAGGACTCGATACTGACCTGGCAGTTAGGGCAGAACCGGCAGGCAGAGCTAGAGGCCCAGGGGCTGCTCGGCCTGTGGGACGAGGTCAACATCTACAGCGACGCCACGGAGGCCATGGAGCGGCATGGGGCCCTGGTAGACCCAGCGAAGTGTGCCGAGAGCCTGATCATGGCCAAGGACAAGCAGGCCGAAATACACCAGCAGATGGTGGGAATGGTTGGGCACGACTTCAACCCGGCCAGCGTACCCCAGCTCAGAAAGATACTGGGGCAACAGGCAACCGACCGCGAGGCGCTGGCCGAGTGCAAGCACCCGATTGCCAAGCTACTGTTGGAGCACCGGGCGTGGTCCCGGGCGGCGGGCACCTACTACCAGGGGTTCATGGACCGGCTGGACGGCGATAACCGGCTCCACCCGAACCTGAAGCTGACGGGCACCATCTCGGGGCGGCTGTCGTGCAACAAGCCCAACCTGCAGGCGCTGCCCAGGGGTGACGACGTGTATAAGGTCAGGGACCTGGTCATAGCCCCGCCCGGGCACGTGCTCATGGCGTGGGACTGGAGCCAGGCGGAGCTGAGGCTGCTGGCGCACTACACGCTGGACCCGTTCCTGCTGGATGCCTACCGGAACGACAAGGACATCCACCAGGAAACCTCGGACCTGCTCCGCATCCCACGATACCAAGCCAAGCGAGTTAACTTCGGGATAGTCTACGGCATCGGACCGGGGAGCTTGGCGAAGCAGATAGACTCGACCTACGGCGAGGCCAAGGCCATTCTGAATCGGTACCACAAGATGATTCCGGGCGTCCGTCGGCTGTCGCGGCTGGCGGAGGACACGGCCAGGAAGACGGGCAGGGTGCCCATGTGGACCGGGCGGCTCAGGCACATTGAGGACGAAGAAGAGATGCACAAGGCCATGTCGAACCTAATTCAGGGTGGGGTGGCCGAGATGATGCGGGTGGCCGTGACCCGGCTGCACCAGACCTTAGAGGGCACCGGGGTTCACATGATACTGCAGGTCCACGACGAGATACTGTTCGAGCTGCCCGAGGACGAATGGGCCAAGTGGAGCCCGGTCATCCGGGACACGATGCAGGACTTCGGGTTCGCGGTACCCATCCTGGCGGATGGCAAGGTGGGCCGGTCGTGGGGGGCCATGCACCGCATCAGTTTCGACAATGAGGACAGGCCTATACTGCCTAAGGGGGCGGTATTATGAACCTAGTCCTACCGAAGACGACCCTGCTGGCTCTGGACCCCGGCGAGACTACCGGGGTGGTCGAGGTCTTCAATGGCGAGCTGATCAGGGCCTACACGGTGAGCTACGACAAGATATTCGACTCAGTGGCGGACGAGGGCGAGCCCACGGGGCGGTGGGCGCACGAGTACCCCCTGTGGGTGATAGAGGACTTCCGGGTCTACCCGTGGGCCAACCTGGGTTTCGACCCGGTCAGGACGGCGAGGTTAATCGGGGTGCTGCAGGTGGCCGCCCAGCGGGGCAACGTCAAGGTGGAGTATCAGATGGCCGGGCTGGCGAAGCAGATGGTCAGGTCGGACCTACTCAGGCAACTGGGGTGGTTTCACCGTCTGAAGGGTACCCACACGAAGGACGCGGCCAGGCATGCCGTGTGCTACATGCTCAGGCAACTAGCGAAGGAGGGACGAAAGGTATGACTAAGACGATGTGCGACGTGTGCGGCGCGGAGCTTTCGGTCAACGGCGTAACCGTCCGGGGCATGGCCAAGGCGAGTTACGTAAACAAGACCTACCACTTATGCAGCGCTGAATGCACGGAGGAGTGGGTTAACCACGTGATTCGGAGGGACATACAGGAGGAGGGTAAGCATGGAAAAGTCCGTTGACATCGTAGCAGGGGGTCAGTTCGGGGACGAAGGTAAGGGCCAGATAGCCGCGTGGATGGCCCACAGGGCAATGGAGTCTGGCGAGCCCTACCACTACGCCGTCAGGGTGGGCGGCAGCAACGCGGAACACAGGTTCACGATGCCCGACGGGCGGAGGTTCACCTCCCGAGTACTCCCGACGGCAGGCTGGATAGACCCCGACGTGAGGCTGGTCCTGGGGCCCGGCCATGTGATTCGGCTTGATAGCTTCCTGAAAGAGGTAGATACGCTGACCACGCTCTACGGCGACCAAGTAGGGCGAATCTTCATCGACCCCAACGCAGGGGTCATCGACCCGGACTGCGCCGCCAAGTGGGGGGGCAGGGCCGCGGAAGCGGCCATACGGCGGGGCAGCACCCACCAGGGCGTGGGGGCCACCGTGGCCCACAAGGTGCTGAGGGACGGCACCTTCCGGACCGCCAAGGACTACCCCGAGCTGGAGCCTTTCGTCGACTTCGAGGGCGTCTGGCGGTCGTTCAGCAGGTGGATGGCGGCTGGGCTAACCGGACTGTTCGAGGGGTCCCAGGGGGCGCTGCTGTCCCTGGACCACGGGTACTACCCTTACTGTACGTCCAAGAACGTGACCCCGGCTGGTATGCTGGCCGAGGCGGGCCTGCCCATCGGATGCGTCAGGTCGGTGATTATGGTCTACCGGGCCGTGCCGATGCGGGTGCCCGGCAACAGTGGCCCCACCGGGGGCAAGGAGATAAGCTGGGACATGCTGGAGGAGGCAACCGGGCTTAAGCTGCTCGAGTCCGTTAAGCGTCAGACCGATTCCGGTAACCGGGAGCGAGTGTTCCTCTGGTCGTGGGATGACTTCCAGAGGTCGATCACCCTGTGCGGCCCCACTGGCATGGTGCTGACGTTCGGCGACTGGTGGCCGGAGCCCCTAACAGGGTACCCTATCGACGACCTCATTGCCGGCATGCAGGCCAGGGCCAGGTGTCCGGTGGTGGTAGTCCGGCGCGGCCCTGGGTGGGGTGACTACCTGATGTGGCCCCAGCACACAGGTAACGAAGGAGAGTAACGCCATGCGACTGGTAGCAGTCAAGACGGTGGGCGCGTTGGGGCGCGTTGTGATACCTAGCGAGCTAAGGGAGTCCCGGGGAATGCACCCCGGGACCCCCATCGACATCCTAGTAGACGAAGATAGTGAGCGGATCATTATCCAGCCTGCCCGGGGGCGTTGTGTGTTCTGCGGGGCTAGGCTGGAGAATGGAGGTCCCATCCACCGGGGTAAGCCGGTATGTCCGGATTGTATTGGCGAGCTGATAGCACTGGAGGAGGGGAAAGGATGATCAGACTAGTGTATCTGGCTGGGCCCATCGACCTGGTTGACGGCCCGGAGCGCCACGACTGGCGCATAGAGGCAGAGAAGGCGCTGGGTGCGCGGGAGATGTCGAGCTACAACCCAGCGAGGGCGTTCCACTGGGTGGGTGATGCGAACGGGGGGTCCAAGGTCATCCGAATAAACCGGATGGCGATGGAGCAGTCGGATGCGGTACTGTTCCGGCTGACCACCAAGCCCACGGTGGGCACATGGCGCGAGCTGCAGATGGCCATCGACATGGGCAAGCCCGTGGTCGGGTGGGACGTGACCAACGGTGCGGCAGCGAACGCCATTTACTTGGACGGAATGCAGCGGTACTCTACCCTGGAGTCTGCGGTGTATCGGCTGCTTAACGGGGACCTGGATGCGCTAAAAATGCCGGTGTGAGGTGAGAGCGATGGGCAGCGGAAACGCCCGGCTGGAGGCCGCCCTGGGCTATAGTCGGGCAGGCTGGAACGTCGTTCCCCTCAGTGGTAAACGGCCAATGGTGCCCTGGGCCAGATACCAAAAGACCCGGGTCATCGAGGCCGAGATAAGGGACTGGTGGGCCCGGTGGCCAGACGCCAACGTAGGCGTCGTGACCGGAGCCATCTCCGGGCTGGTAGTGTTGGACGTTGACGGCGAGGAGGGGTTCCGGGCCCTGAGTGAACAGGGGCTGGCGGTGCCCTCGACCCTGACCTCCAAGACCGGTGGTGGTGGGTTCCACCACCTGTTCCGACACCCCGGCGGGGGCCAGACCATCCGGAGCTTCGTACGCAAGCTGCCGGGGCTGGACCTCAGGGGCGACGGCGGCATCATCGTGGTTCCGCCGAGCGTCCACCCGAACGGGACGCCCTACAAGTGGGCGAACGACGAGCGCATAGCCGACCCCCCGGCGTGGCTGCTGGAACTGGCGCACGAGGTCGAACGGGCCCCGGTGACCCCAGCGGACTGGGCCTGCGACGTGGAACGTGGGGGCCGCAACGCGCATTTGACCCGGCTGGCCGGGTCCCTCATGGTGAGGATGAGCCGCAATGAGGCCATGCAGGTGCTTATGGCCTGGAATCTGGCCAAGTGCAAGCCGCCCCTGACTGAGGCCGAGGTTGAGGTCATCGTGGACTCCATAGCCAACCGGGAGGCCGCGAAGCCCGACCCAACCCCCCACGTGGAGGCAGCTGCGGGGGCAGCCGGGGAAGGGAAACGGAGGCCCGGACAGTTCCGGGTAATGGGGTTCGCCGAGGCCCTGGACCAGTACGGACTCGGAGAAGTGGACTGGGCCATCGACGGCTGGCTACCGGCGAAGACCGTGGGGCTGGTGGTAGCACCCCCAGGCACCTACAAGACTTGGCTGCTGCTCAACCTGGCTCTGGCCGTATCGACGGGCAAGCCCTTCCTAGGGCACTACCCGGTGAACCGATCCGGCCCAGTGTTGGTGATTCAGCAGGAGGACCCGTTCCCCATGCTGTTCGGCAGGCTGACCACAATGATGGGCATCGGCCCGGCCACAGTGACCCGGGCGGAGGACACCTTCGGGAGTAACGAGGACGTCTACGAGGTGCCAATACCCCCTCCGCCCCCGGACATCCTGTGGCACCCGGACAGGTCCCTTAGCTTCGAGAGGCCCGAGTCAGTGGCCGGGCTGCGCGAGGTTGTGGAGCAATGCAGGCCGGTGCTGGTCATTATGGACCCCCTATACTCTATGGGCAGCACCGATGACTACATGGCCAAAACCGCGCAGTCGATGCTGGTCCTAAAACAGCTAAGGGACGAATACGGCTGCTCCTTCATGATAGCCCACCATACCTCCAAGAGCAAAGAGGGCGGCACCGGGCGCGAACAGGCGTGGGGCAGTCAGTTCCTGAATGCCTGGCTCGAAACCGGGTGGCAGGTGCGGTCGACCGACAACGACAAGACCATCCTAGTCAGACGACACTCCAAACTGGTGCCGCCTATGGAGCCGATTCGAATCAGCTTCGACATCACACCGTGGGAGTTCAAGGCTACGGTGGAGGGGGCCGCCGACACCCCGGAAGACCGGATACAAGAGGCGATGGCCCTGGGCAGACAGTTCAAGAGCATCAACGCACTGGCCTCGTACATCGGGTGCAGCAAGTCCACGGCCCACGATCTCATTCAGCGGATGGGTCTGACTAAAAACGACGCCGGGTACTACGGCGTATGAGGAACGGAGTGCGTATGCGCGATGTTTACAAAAGAAATGATGCATGCTCATGCAGTCCGTTCGTTCCTGGGGCGTTCGTTCGTTCGGTTTTTAGGAAAAAAACCGAACGAACGAACGAGAGGCCCGCGTTCGGCGAGCGTTCGGCTCTCGTTCGGCATCCGAACGAGAGCCAGACCAACACGGACCAAACCAGAGGGGGTGGGGCGATTGAGCGTTCGGTGCGCGTTCGACGAGCGTTCGTGTTACGGGTTACAACATGACCCCATCGTTCGGCGATCGTTCGGCGATTACCTGTTATAATCGATGCATAATTATACAATAGAATGTAAGCTTATGCAGAAAGGGGTGGATACCTATGGGTGACACGAGAGGGTTCAGAACGCATGAAGGAATACTGGCGGACGTGTTGGTGACGGCATGGATTCTATCTATTACAAGCCGGAGACCGACAGGAAAGGCATTACCGAGTGCATCATCGCCAAACAGAGGCATGGGCCGGTGGGCACGGTGGAATTGAGATGGAATCCCGAATACGTGACTTTCGAGAATCTTGCAAAGGAGGTGCCGGCATGAAGTGGATAGCAGTGATGGCGCTCGTGTTCATCGCTGGAATCATCGTAGGCGCTATCAGGCCATACGCGCCCAAGCCTGCGATGGCCAGCGAGCCATACGCGGATGACATGACCTATCGCGGCGATCTGGTAATGACGGTTGCCATCGGCCTGAACGGCACGGCGGTGCTGGTTGATATACGACTCGCCGCAAACGAAGGTTTACGCGAGATGGAGTTCTCGCACGACACAGCCGCGGCGGTGGGGATCACGGGCTTGCCGAAGGCCCATGGGGTGTATGAGTGCATCGTTGAGGAGTGGGTAAGCGATGTTCGGCGGGAATTCAGAGTGCGGGAACATCGGAGGCACAACTAGACGGAACTGCATGGAGGTCAGGAGGTGGGACTGTGGGCAGAGTGGGATCATGGTATTACATCGGAGGCAAGGGGCTAGAGCTGGCCCGCGATTGGAAAACAACGACATATTGTTCGCAATGCGACAGTTGCGGGTGTTGGTGGCCAACAAAGAGCGTTTACGATTGCCACAGTCATGATTTTTGGCGTATGAGCGATTTTGGCATGGAGGACGTGGAGCGAGGCAAGCGCAGTTGCCCTGGATATGTGCGGCGGCAGACGCCGGATGAGCGCTTGATGAAGCCTCCGTCTGGCCCTGTGCAGCGAGTAAAGACTCGCAAGCGCGGAACAACGGCCAAGAAAGCCCCGCAGCAAGAATCTGCTGCGCTGGCAGTGAGCAGAGATGTCCGCCAGCACATACAGGCGTGGCGCGACCCCGCGCCGGTGAAAAACAGCCCAAAGGAGGAAAACAGATGACCGACGTAGCAACAAGGGTATTGGAAGCAAGATACCTGCAGCCTGGGGAAACCCCGGACGCCATATGTGACCGGGTGGCTGGGGCCCTGGTTGGCGATAATGAGGCCAAGGCCCGGGAGTGGGCCGATATGATGCGGAAGAGGCTCTTCCTACCCAACAGTCCGATGCTCATGAACGCGGGCACTGGGCTGGGCCAGTTAGCAGCCTGCTTCGTCCTGCCCATCGAGGACGACTTGGGGGCCATCTACGACACGGTAAAGGCCATGGCGCTGGTGCACCAGTCAGGCGGGGGCACCGGGTTCGACTTCTCACAGCTTCGCCCGGAGGGCGATTCGGTCAGGTCCACTGGGGGTGTGGCTTCCGGGCCCGTGGCCTTTATAAGGGTCTTTAATACGGCGGCTGAGGCCGTCAAGCAGGGCAGCAAGCGACGCGGGGCCAACATGGCCGTGCTCCGGGTCGACCACCCCGACATCGAGCAGTTCATTCAGTGTAAGGCCGGGACCGAAACCGAGCTGACCTGCTTCAACGTTTCGGTCGGGCTGACCGACGAGTTCGTGCGAGCGGCCCGAGAGGGCGGGGAGTACAACCTGGTCAACCCCCGGACCGGAGAGGTCGTGGGCACCAGGAACGCGTCGGAGATTCTAGACCTCATAGTTCATCACGCCTGGGCCAACGGGGAGCCTGGGGTGCTGTTCTTGGACGCCATCGAACGGGCCAACCCGACCCCCGACTTGGGGCGGCTGAGCGCCACCAACCCCTGCGGGGAGCAGCCCCTGTTGCCCTACGAAGCCTGCGTCCTGGGCAGCATCAACCTGGCGGCCATGTATGACCACGTCAGTGGGTGCGTGGACTGGGCCCTACTGGACCATACCGTGTGGTCAGCAATCGAGCTGCTGGACAGGTCCATCGACGTGGGCGCGTACCCGCTACCCGAGATAGAGGCGGCAGTTAAACGGACCCGCAAGGTGGGTCTAGGGGTCATGGGGCTGGCCGACCTGCTGATACTGATGGGCCTGCCCTACGACTCCTGGGAGGGCGTCGAGCTGGCCGAGGTGATCATGGCCCGCATACAGAGTGCAGCCCACGCAGCGTCGGCCCAGCTGGGGGCCGAGTACGGCCCTTACCCCGCGTGGGGGCCAGGACAGGGTGTGTTACGCAGGAACGCGACAGTAACTACAATAGCCCCGACAGGCACCCTGGCCATGGTTGCAGGATGTTCGTCCGGCTGTGAACCTATATTCGGCGTGGCCTTCGCCAAGAACGTGTTGGGTGATGAATCCCTCTACCAGGTCGACGCGGCGTTTTCCTACGCCATGGAGTCCCGGGGCCTGCCGGTCACGGACGAGCTGCTAGGGCGCATTGCGGCCAACGGCGGTTCGGTGCAGGGTCTAGCTGAAGTGCCTAAGGACGTGCAGCGTCTCTGCAGGACGGCCCTGGAGATAGACTGGGTGTGGCACGTCCGGATGCAGGCTGCCCTGCAGAAACATACGGACAATGCGGTGTCCAAGACCATCAACCTGCCGAATGACGCCACGGAGGCGGACGTCAGGAGTGCCATCCTCTTCGCCTACGACGAGGGGTGTAAGGGGCTAACCGTCTACCGGGCAGGCAGCCGGGCAATCGAGGTCATCGACCGGGGTGTGGCCCCGAATGCCGTGTCGGCGGCCCCGGCGGTGGCCCCAAACGATGTGCCGGTGCCCAGACCCGACGTTCTGCTAGGGGTGACCCGCCGGTCCCGGACCCCGCTAGGCACCTTATGGACTACGGTAAACACCCTGGGCGGCTGGCCGTTCGAGATGTTCTGCCAGATAGGGTCAGCCGGGTCGGACGTGGGTGCGTTCACTGAGGCCATTGCCCGACTGATCTCCTTGGCGCTCAGGTGTGGCGTTGATCCGGGGCAGATAGTCAGGCAGCTCCGGGGCATCAGTGGCCCTGGGCAGGTCGGGTTCGGCCCGGAGGCGGTCCGGAGCGTCCCGGAGGCGATAGCGCGGGCACTGGAGGCCGAGATACCGAGCAGCGAGCCCGGGGCGGCTGCACTACAGTGCGACCTGTGCCCGAGCTGTGGCGCATATACGCTGATCCGCGACTCGGGTTGCAAGCACTGTGAGTCCTGCGGGTACTCGGCCTGCTAGCAGCCGCGTAATTACGAGCGGGGGTCGGGTGCAGCCTGGCCTCCGCAGTCGGTAAATCTTAGATGGAGAAATGCGGTTCGTAAATCTTAAATGCAGAAATGCGGTTCGTAAATCTTGAGAGAAGAAATGCGGTTCGTAAATCTTAGATGAAGAAATGTAGTCGCCGGGCGCGGGGCTGGGTATGACGTCGGCTACCGGCGCGGCTGGTACGACGGTCTGCATACTTGCCAGGACAAGCCCTCCCGTGTTACAATGGGAATAGAGGAGTGTGATACGAATGAGTCAGGGGCGGAAACAGGAGCAAAAGCAGGAGCGCATGGATAGCACCATCACCATCAAGATGACCGCGAAGGAGAAGACGGCAGTCATGAGGTTCACGGAGGCCCATAACATCAACCTGTCCGGCCTGGTCCGGACCCTGCTGTTCAACTACATGGGCAGTCAGGGTATTGACACGCGGGCGAAGGTGTGATACAATGGAGGCGGAGAGGTGTACCCACGTCAGTGTAAACGCGACGCGCCGTGCACTGTTGTGTGTTGCCGAGCAGTACCTGTACTGCTACCCGCGGATCAAGCAGGAGCTGGCCCGGGTTGAGCTGGATATCATCCTTCGGGGTTCGTCCACGATCGACGTCCCGGTGGGTCGGACCAGTGTGGTGAGCGACCCGACGGCCCAACGGGGAGTGCTATTGGCGGATTCGGCATCGGTTCAGCGGAACCGGGCCGTGGTGCGAGTTATTGAGGACGTGTTCGACAGCTTGCCGGGCAACCTGAAGAGGTTGACCCGGCTCATCTTTTGGAGGCACCAGTCACTAAGCGGGGCAGCCCGGGCGCTGGGTATAAGCAGGGAAACGGCCCGCCAGTGGCGGGCGGATGTCGTATGGCGGGTGGCTATGAGTCTTGGGGGCGGTGCCACAGGGCTCAGTGACGGCACTAGTTTATCGCAGCAGGATGAACGATCGGCGTCGACCCGCGAGTATGTGGGAAGGAGCACCGAATGCGATACGTCGAATCCAGGGAGCCCGACGCCTACCGACCTGCCCGCGTGAGGGTCATGGGTGGGCCCGGGCGTGCGGAGGATGCCGACATCGAGTACGCTCTTCGGGCCGTGCTGTGGCTAGTGGGCGCTGGGGATGACCCCCGGGGGGGAGGCACTGAAAGTCGGGTGAGGCAGGATGGGCCAGTTGTCGGGTACGGCGCTCGCCAAGGGCGTGTGCGAACTGATGGAGGTCAAGCCCCGTCTGATAGTCCTGGTGACCTGTCCCTACTGCGAGGCCCCCGGGCGAATGGAGATGGAGCCAGCCGCCCGGACGTTCTGGTGTGGGAACTGCAACAAGTCCGGGCGTCTGGAAGAGCTACATACGGTGGCTGAGGGTGTGTTCCTACACCGGCACCGAGCAACCAAGCAGTTGATGGAAGAGAGGCCCACGCGTCGGTAGTGTAATGGTAGCACCCCCACCCTCCAGGTGGGTAGTGCGGGTTCGAGTTCCAGCCCGACGCTCCTAGGCATGATGTTGGTGTTGGACGTGTTCGAGCGGCACCAGACCGACCTGGCCGAGGGTTGGGGCGTTTCGGAGTCCAACAAGCAGAGGTCCCGGGTTCCTTTGGCGTCCGTGTTCGGCGGCGATACGGTGCCCGTGGACGTAGCCCGCACCCTGAAGCGGGCGGTGGATAAGATGGTGGCCCGCAAAGAGGTGGAGCCAGAAGAGGCGTGGCGTTGCCTCGAACAGTGGGCGACTAAGTACTTGGAGGGTGAGTAACCGTGCCCCGAAAAAGAAACGGCCCGCCCCCCTGGAAGACGGGTTTCACCCGTTCGAAGGCCCACCTGGAGGTGCCCGGCATGGATGCAGTGAGGGCCCCCTGGGAGCGCCAGAAGGGCGAAACCCGCGTGGCGTTCGAGGCGTTCATCGCGTATCGGGACAGTATGGAGCGTACGCTGGCCAAGACGGGGGCTGCGCTAGGCAAGTCGACCAACCTGATGAAGCGGTGGTCCTACCGATGGAATTGGGTGGACCGGTGCATGGCCTGGGACATCGAGGTGGATCGGATCAGGCGCGAGTCCATGTTGAAGGAAATCGAAGCCATGAACCAGCGACACATCACCGAGGCCATGGCCCTACAGCAGAAGGCTATTGAGCGGCTGCGCGGGGTGGACCCCGCCGACCTGAACCCTAACCAGGTGCTGGCCTACCTGACTGAGGCAGCCAAGATGGAGCGGGTGGCTAGGGGTATTCCGGACAGGGTTCAGCAGGAGGTTTCCGGCCCTGATGGTGGGCCGGTCGAGGTCAGTGCACAATCTGGCCTGGACTTGTCGCGCCTGACGGAGGAGGAGCTGAGGGCGCTTGCTTCCATACGACGGCGTCTTGCAGGGTCTGCTGAGTGACCCGGGCATAGACGACAAGATAGGGGCTGAACTCGCCCGGCGCAGGCTGGCCGACTTTATGCAGTACACCTCGGGCGGGGTGTGGCGGCCAGGCAGGCACCACCTCGCGTTGTGTGAGAAGCTTGAGGCCGTAGAACGCGGCGACATTCGGCGGCTTATGGTGTTCATGCCACCCCAGCACGGCAAGAGTGAGATAGTGTCTCGCGGGTTTCCTGCTTGGTTCCTGGGCCGCAACCCGAACCGGAAGGTCATCATCAGCTCCTACGCAGCCGACTTGGCGTATGACTTCAGCCGGGCGTCACGCAACACCCTGCGGGAGTACGGCCCCCCACTGTGGGGCACACGGGTGGCGACCGACAGCTCGGCAGTAGATCATTGGTCTGTCCGGGGGCACCGGGGCGGGTGTGTGGCCGCTGGCGTCGGGGGCCCCATCACTGGTCGGGGTGCCAACGTGGCAGTGATCGACGACCCTTTCAAGAACCACGAGGAGGCGTCGTCCCAAACCATCCGCGATGCGGTCTGGAACTGGTATCGCAGCACCCTCCGGACCAGGCTGTCGCCCCATGGGGCTATAGTGCTGGTCATGACCCGCTGGCACGAGGACGACCTAGCTGGGCGGTTGCTCAAGGAGATGAAGGCCGGGGGCCAACAGTGGACTGTGCTGGAGCTGCAGGCCGTGGCGGGCGAGAACGACGCCTTAGGGCGCAAACCCGGCGAGGCCCTGTGGCCCGAGTATGGGTACAACGAAGCGTGGGCAGCCGAAACCAAAGTAGATGTAGGCACCTACTTTTGGAATGCGTTATACCAGCAACACCCGTCCTCACCGGAAGGCGGCATGCTGAAGCGCGGGTGGTGGCGGTTTTACCGGGAGCGCCCCTGGAGTTTCGATGAGGTTCTGCAGAGCTGGGACATGACGTTCAAGGACTCCGCAGGCACGGACTACGTAGTAGGCCAGGTGTGGGGGCGCAGACAGGCCGACCGATATTTGCTGGATCAGATCAGGGCCCGGATGGACTTCCCGACCACCGTCACTGCAGTCAAGAGCCTGACGGCTAAATGGCCCCAGGCCACCGTCAATCTCATCGAGGACAAAGCCAACGGGCCCGCGGTTATAAGCACGTTGAAGCACCAGATTGCCGGCATCATTGCCGTCGAGCCGCAGGGTTCCAAGGTTGCTAGAGTGTCGGCTGTTAGCCCACAGATCGAGGCCGGGAACGTATATCTGCCCGATCCGTCGCTGGCGCCGTGGGTGCACGACTTCATCGAGGAGTGCGCGGCGTTCCCTACAGGCGCATACGACGACCAGGTGGATGCGATGAGCCAGGCCCTGCTTCGTATGGCGTCCCCTACAGCGCGCGGCTACGCCGGCAAACCGATAGGTTGGTGATGTGGATGTCGATCATTGATGTCAAGGCGGGCGACCCATGGCCGCCGAATGGGCATGGGGAACGCATCGAGGCATACGCGACATACAGGCAGCTGTTCCTGGGCAAGCACGAGGACGTGTTTCAGCGAGTGCAGCAATGGCTCGACAAGACGCCGGACAAGTCGCTGATCTACATCGTGGCGAACTTCCCCAAACTGGTGAGCCTGGTGTGTGCCGACATGCTTTTCGGCGAGGAACCGGGGTTTGTGGCGGGCGCCGAGGGGTCTGCAGAGCAGGCCGCGCTGGATGCCGTCACGCGTGCCAACGGTCTCCACGCTCTCAACTACGAAATGGCCCTGGGAGCCAGCGTCCGCGGCGACGCGGTGTACAAGCTCCGCTACGGGCAGCGCTACAGCTACAGCGAGCGACCGGAGGCGATCATCTCCGCGGTCAACCCGGCGCTGTTCTACCCAGAGTTCGCGGCTGACGATGTCCGCGTGCTGGCTGGCGCTGTTATCGCCTGGGAGCGCAAGCTCGACGACAGAGTTTACTTGCGGCGCGAGGTCCACACCCCCGGCATGATCAGGAACGAGCTGTGGCTCCTCGAACGCGGAACACTGCGGCAACAGGTGCAGTTAGCTACACTGCCGGAGTATGCAGAGCTGCATGAGGAGGAGGAAACCGGGTATCCGGGGCTCCTGGTAGAGTATGTGCCGAACTGGAGATTGGACGACGACTGGCGGGGGGTTTCGGACTACATCGATATCCACACGCTGGTGGACGAGCTGAACAACCGGCTGAGCCGCGTGAGCAGGGTGCTCGACAAACACGAGAGCCCGAAGTTAGTGCTGCCGCCAGGGATGATGAAGTTCGACCCTTCCACGCGACGCTACTACATTGAGCGGGACAGTCTGGACGTAGTCGAGGCTCCGCAGGAGATCGGCGGCAACCTGCCGCGGTATCTCGTGTGGGACGCTCAGCTCGACGCCGCGTTCAAGCAGATCGACAAGCTCATACAACTAGCATTTCTGGTGACTGAGACCAGCCCGGACGCCTTCGGCATGGGCGAAGCGGGCCAGGCGGAGTCGGGGCGGGCGCTCAAATTCCGGCTCCTGCGCACTCTCGCCAAGGTTAACCGTAAGCGCCTATACTTCGACACGGCGTTACGCAACGTCCTGAAAGCGGCGCTGTGGTTCGAGGCTGATCGCGGCCGCAGCCTGTCCGATATTGCTGAAGTCCGTATTGAGTGGCGCGACGGGCTGCCGGATGATCCGTTTGAGGAGACCCAGACGGAGGCCATGGGGGTTGAGGCGGGTGTTTCTAGCCGCCGATCGGCAGTGCGCCGTCTGCACAGGCTCACAGGGAAGGAACTTGAGGACGAACTCGCCGAGATAGACACCGATCGCGCTATGGCCGGTCCTCCTGACACCCGGACACCGGCCAGAATCGATTTAGGTAACCTGTTCGGCAGGGGCGAGGAAGAGGCAACCGGCGGGGCGGGTGAGGTGTAGTGTTTGATGCTATGGCGGCCGCCGACGCGCTGATCGAGGTCTACCGACGGGCATATCTCGAGATCTTGAAGCGGATTGCCGAGCGACGAGCGAAGGGGCGATCCACTGCATTCGACGAGGCGCTCATGCGCGACGTGGGCGGGGTCCTGAACGAGCTGGACGCGACTGCCGAGCAGTGGGCATGGGAGGTCATACCCCGGGTCTACGGTGAGGGCGTCCGCGAGGCACTGGCGCCGTTTGCGGCGATACGCGGGAAACAGGCATTCCAGATCGCGCCGGGGATGATCAAAGTGCATCAGCACGCTGTCCGGGTGCTGGTCGATTCGCTCCTGGACGACCTGCACGACGCGCACACCTACGTCGGGCGCAGGATCCGCGATCAGTGGCGCTCGGCGCAGCTCGAGGCGGTGTTGGAGAAAACGACCACAGGCCAGACGATACGGCAGGCGCAGAAGGGGTTGCGGCAGCGACTCGCCGACGAGGGCCTGACGGCCTTCCGCGACAGCAAGGGCCGCGAGTGGGCGCTCGACAGCTACGCGAACATGGTGGTGCGGTCGGTGACCGCCGAGTCGCAGAATGCCGGCCTGCTGATGCAGCTCGACGGCATGGGGCACGACCTAGTGCAGATGACCGAGCATCGGGCGACCTGCCCGATCTGCTCTCAGTACGAGGGGCGGGTTTATTCGCGCACCGGCAAGACGCAGGGCTATCCGGTGTTGACTGACGTGCCGGGGTTCAGCGAGGGATACGAGTCCATCCACCCGA
>Ga0255341_1000821_pt1 | contig 48233 bp, 59 predicted proteins | sample wastewater_treat_8_FD_192418 | JGI IMG/M metagenome (GOLD analysis project Ga0255341, IMG submission 192418) | Wastewater microbial communities from Lulu Island WWTP, Vancouver, Canada - plant12 | ecosystem: Engineered > WWTP > Wastewater > Unclassified | place: Canada: Vancouver, British... | reverse complement strand
GAAATAGACGTTCCTGAACTATCAATTCAGAAAAAAATAGGCTCTATATTGAAAAGAATCGATGACAAAATAGAACTTAATAGAAAGATAAATGATAATTTACTTAAGCAGGCCTTTGCTATATTTGAAAGTAAATTTACAGATGTTTGTAATGGAATGCATCTTGTTTCTGATTATATTTTACCTAAGAGAGGTAAAGGGTTACTTTCAAAGGATGCAGTAAAAGGTAATATTCCTGTTGTTGCAGGCGGATTAGAACCATCGACATTTCATAATGTAGCCAATACATCAGCGCCAGTTTTAACAATATCTGCTTCAGGAGCAAATGCTGGATTTATTAGATTATGGAATAGACCAGTTTGGTCGTCAGACTCATCATTTATAGATAAAAACACAAGTGAATATGTATATTTCTGGTATGTTTTTCTTAAAAAAAGACAGGAAGAAATTTATGGTTCACAAACAGGATCGGCTCAACCCCATATCTATCCATACCATATCGGAGCGCTACCTTGTAGCGAATTAAAAATAAATGATATAAAGAGTTTCAATGATGATGTTACTCCTTTATTTATGGAGATTGGAAATAACGAATCGGAGAACTTGAAACTAGCAAATTTAAGAGATTCACTTTTACCTAAACTCATGTCAGGTGAAATTGATGTGGATTCAATTGAACTGTAGATAGATAAATCATTATTTATATTATTAAAAGGAGGTGCTTTCTATGCCATACAATGAAGAAAGCTATGAAAATTCACTAATTGAGTTATTCCAACAACTGGGATACATTCATAAATACGGACCAGAAGTAGAGCATGATTATAAAAGCCCTCTTTTTGACGCTGAATTTGAAGAATCAATTAGAAGATTAAATCCAACGCTTCCAGAAAGTGCAATCACTGATGCTATTTATAAGATTAAAAACTATGAAAATGGTACATTGGAACAAAAAAACAAGGTATTTACAGATTATCTCCAATGTGGAGTACCTGTTTCTTATCATGAGCGTGGAGAAGAAAAATCAGCAATTGTTTATTTAATTGATTATAAGGATAAAAAGAATAATTCTTGCATTGTTGCTAATCAATGGACATATGAAGAAGAATCAATTAAACGTCCAGATATGATTCTTTTTATCAATGGACTACCTTTAGTCATAATTGAATTAAAAAGTCCATCACGTACTGAGACTGATGCTTCAGCAGGTTATAGACAACTTAAGAATTATATGAAGGAAATACCATCAGTTTTCATTTATAACCAAATATGTGTTATGAGTGATATGACTACATCAAAGGCAGGAACTATTACTTCAGATGAAACACGTTATATGGAATGGAAAACTAAAGATGGTAGCTACGAAAATACAAAGTTTGCTCAGTTTGATACTTTCTTTGAAGGAATGTTTGAGCAAGAAAGATTGCTTAACATAATAAAGAACTTTATTTGTTTTTCAAATGAAGGAACAAAACTTATAAAAATACTTGCTGGATACCATCAATATTGGGCGGTAAATAAGGCAATTGAGTCTGCGAAACATGCAACAGTCACTGATGGAAAAGGTGGTGTTTTCTGGCATACACAAGGTAGTGGTAAATCACTATCTATGGTTTTCTTTGCACATTTACTTCAAGATGCATTAAGTATGCCTACAATTGTTGTTTTAACCGATAGAAACGATCTAGATAATCAGCTATATGGTCAATTTGCAAAATGTAAAGATTTTTTGCGTCAAGAGCCTGTTCAAGCAGAGTCTAGAGAACATTTAAAGTCTCTTTTAAATAATAGACAAGCAAATGGTATTATCTTTACCACTATGCAAAAATTCATCGAGGAATTTGGTTGTTTATCTGAAAGAAGAAACATAATTGTTCTTGCCGATGAGGCTCACAGAGGGCAATATGGTTTAACTGAAAAAATCAAATTTACTAAAGATGAAAATGGAAATGATATAGCTGAAAGAGTAATAGGTATTGCTCGTGTAATTAGAAATTCCCTTCCTAATGCAACTTATGTCGGATTTACAGGTACACCTATTTCATTAAAGGATAGATCAACTCGTGAGGTCTTTGGTGACTATATTGATATTTATGATATGACACAATCAGTAGAAGATGGTGCTACACGTCCAGTATATTATGAATCTAGAGTTATTAAACTTAAGCTCGATGAAGCAACAATGAAGAAGATTGATGCTGAATATGAAATAATGGCGAACAATGCAGATCCTGAGGTGATTGAGAGAAGTAAACGTGAGCTTTCACAGATGGAAGCCGTACTTGGAAACGAAAAAACAATCAATTCTCTAGTAGATGACATTTTATCTCACTATGAAAACTATAGAGAGCATTTACTAACTGGTAAGGCTATGATAGTTGCTTATTCACGTCCAATAGCTATGAAAATCTATAATCGTATTTTAGAACTTAGACCAGCATGGACAGAAAAAGTCGCTGTTGTTATGACTTCTGGAAATAACGATCCAGAGGAATGGCGAGATATAATAGGCAATAAAACTCATAAGCAAGAATTAGCTAATAAATTTAAAGATAATTCATCACCATTAAAGATTGCTATTGTTGTAGATATGTGGCTTACTGGTTTTGATGTTCCATCTCTTGCGACAATGTATGTATATAAACCTATGGCTGGTTATAATTTGATGCAAGCTATCGCACGTGTTAATAGAGTTTTCCGCGATAAGGAAGGTGGACTAGTTGTCGACTATGTTGGTATTGCTTCAGCATTGAGACAAGCCATGAATGATTACACTGTTCGTGATAGAAAGAATTATGGCGATCAAGATGTAACGAAAGTTGCTCTTCCAAAATTCCAAGAAAAACTATCAATCTGTCGAGATTTAATGCACGGATATAATTATGATAAATTTATGAAGGGAACTGACCTAGAAAGAGCAAAAGCCATTACAGGTGCAGTTAACTTTATGATGGACCCATTAAAAGAGTCAGAAATGAAAGAGTACTTGAAGCAAGCATTGATGTTGCATCAAGCATTATCGCTATGTTCATCACTTGTTGATGAAGATACAAGATTTGAAGCTGCTTTCTTTGAATCTGTTAGAGTTATGATTTCAAGACTTGTTAATCAAGGAAGTGGAAATAAAATCTCTCTACCAGAAATGAATGAGAAAATAAATGAATTATTAAGAAATTCTGTAAAAAGTGAAGGGGTTATTAACCTTTTCTCTGACGTAGATAAAGATTTTTCATTATTTGATCCTAAATTCTTAGAAGATATTTCTAAGATGAAGGAAAAGAATTTAGCTGTAGAACTATTGAAAAAATTAATCGCAGAGCAAATTCATATTTTTAAGAGGACAAACGTTGTAAAAAGTGAAAAGTTCTCTGATTTGATGCAAGAATCTATGAATAAATACTTGAATGGTCTTTTAACAAACGAAGAAGTTATTCAAGAGTTATTAAAAATTGCTAAAGAAATAGCTGCCAATAAGTCTGAAAGTGATAACTTAGGATTAACTGAAGAAGAGTTAGCTTTCTATGATGCGTTAACTAAACCTGCAGCAATTAAGGATTTCTATGAAAATGATCAATTAGTACAAATTACTAAAGAGCTAACTGAAGCACTAAGAGTTAATAAGACTATTGATTTCCAAAAGAGAGACGATGCTAGAGCAAAAATGAAGATGATCGTTAAGCGACTTCTTAAAAAATACAAATATCCACCTGAAGGAATGGAAGATGCTGTTCAAACAGTAATGACTCAATGTGAACTTTGGGCAGATACAATGGAGGAATAAGCTATGAAAGATAAAATAGAAAATTCGTTAACTCTCGATGAAATTCTAGGTAATAAAAAATATACAGTTGATTCGTACCAACGTGAGTACAGATGGGGCAAAAAGCAAATAGAGCAATTAGTTGATGATTTGACTTGCGCATTTGAGGATTCGTATGCGACAGTAAGGCCTACTGAATTAGAAGATGTTGAAAAGTTTGATTACTATTATATGGGGACAATTATTGTAACTGGAAATCAAAATATCCAATCAATAATTGATGGTCAACAGCGTCTTACATCAATGACATTGTTGCTAATGGCATTAAATAATCTTCATAAAAAAATACCTGACAATGGTATAGGATTCGATAGAATTGATAATCTAGTTTGCGTTGAAAAGCACTGTAAAAAGAGTTTTAACATTTCTGTTGAAGAGTGGACTCCTTGCATGAATGCTTTATTTAATGGGGATGACTATAATCCAGAGCTTACGACTGAAAGTGTGCAAAACATCTGTAAGATGTATTCAGCTTTAACAAATTTACTAAACGAGTATTTTGAAAATGACGGGAATCTTTTAAGTTATTTTACATCCTGGGTAATGTGTAAAACTTTATTCATTAAAATTACTACTCCAAGTAAACAGGATGCGCATAAAGTGTTTGTTTCTATGAATGATAGAGGATTGAGCCTTAACCCATCAGAGATGTTAAAGGGATATTTATTATCTGAAATAAAAGATGATACCGAAAGAAATAAAGCGAATATGCTATGGAAGGAATTAGTGTTTAAATTAAAGCAGTGCGCAGGTGTTGATTCTGAAGGTGTTTTTTCTACTGAAGATGTGACATTTATAGCAACATGGATTAGAGCAAAATATGCTATGAAAATTCGTGAAGGAAAGAAAGACGCTAAAGATCAGGATTATGAAATCATTGGACGTGAATTTCACGAGTGGGTTAGACAAAATCATGTAAATATTGGTCTTGTAAAATCTGATGATTTTAGAGATTTTATTTCTGTTCAGTTTAAATTTTATGCAAACATTTATTTAAGAATTAAGAATTATTCTGATAATTATACTAAAGGATTTGAAGAAGTGTTCTATAATGCTGATAAAGAATTGAATTATCAAACTATGTTAATAATGTCTGCTCTAGACGCGTCAGATAGCGAAGACATTGTTAACAAAAAAATAAAGATGGTAGCGGCATATGTAGATTGTTATTCAACAAGAAGACTTTTCCACTTTGCAAAGATTAATTGGAATACTAATAAAGCCGATCTATTTGCTACAATTAAAGCTATTCGCGGAATGAATATCTCAGATTTAACAACATATTTAACTTATAGATTAAATGAGATGGATCTTCAGCTTGATGGCTTAGTAGAAAAAGGATTCTCTTGGAATCAATTTACAGGAAGATATATTTTACATTTATTAGCAAGATTTACAGATTATGTGGATGTTTCAACTGGTAATGAATCATTATTTGATTCATACGTTAATAGAAAGGTGAAAAATTCATATGATCGTGAGCATGTATTGCCTGATAAATTTGAAGATTATTCAAATCAATTTTCATCAAAAGAAGAATTTGATACTTTTAGATGGAAAATTGGTAATTTAATATTATTGAAGTTAGATAAGAATCGTAGTTACCAAGATATGAAATATTCAGAAAAAAGAGAACTTTATTTGACAAATAATATAATTGCTCAATCATTTCATGAAAAATGTTATGATAACAATCCAAAATTTTTATCATTCATTAATGAAAATAATTATTCCTTTAAGCCATATGAGACGTTTGGAAAAAACGAAATAAATGAACGACAACAACTTTATCAAAATATGGCAAATGACATTTGGAGTTCTCGTATATTAAAAGATATATCTGGGGTGTGGAGCGAAAATTTAGAAAAAGAAATTAATAAGAAAAAACTTGAGTCTGCTTCATGTATTGATCTAATCACAGACAAATTGAATATGCTAACTAATAAAAAACCAATTTTAATTGAGTTTTCTGATGAGCGAATTAATGTCCAGCATTATTCAGAAGTGGTTGGTATAGTTGTCCAGTTAATGTATAAAAAGGATAGTTTAAAACTTATCAAATTAGCAAAAGAAAGATTCTGCGATCGTTTAGCATTTTCAGAAGAGGAGGCTATTGATGGTAATCAGTCTTCAAAATGGACATTGTCTAGCGTTGATAAAGTATTTTTTGATGCACATGGAAGTGGAAAAGAACACGGACAGTTTATTAAATCGTTATTAAATGAATTTTCTATTGAATCATTTAAAATTTATTTAAAATAAAAGATTGCTAATAATAAAAAGTGGTGTATCTCTATTTTTAGAGTTTACACCACTTTTTTATTTACTTCTTTTTCTTAGCATGTTGCTTCGTAATGAAGATTTTTCTTCCACCCTTTTTATTACATCAAAGTAGTAATCATGTAGAGCATTGAATTCTTCATAAAAATTACTGTTTTTATTGTCAAGAGCAGATATAATATCTGAATATTTATCTTGGTTATTAAATAATATTTCTGGTTTTATCTCCATTAAATGTCCTGTTGGATTACTTGGATCATCTGACTCATTGAGTGGAACATAAAATTCAAAATTTCTTCCCCTTAATTGCATTCCGTATTCTTCGATAGTTATTTCATTATATATTGTTCTTATTTCTAAAGGTCTAATCGGAGAGATCCCTAAAATTTTTTTAATAATAAACTCGTAGAAAGGCATATTAGAAGACGTATCACAATCATTTTCATCAATTAGGCCTTCTGATACTCTAATATAGTTAAAACATTTGCATATAAAATCGTGATACTCATTTTTTTTATCAAGACTATCAAAAAGTCGTTTTAAATAAGGGAGTATAATGTGTTTTTCAAACTTGTCCTTTTTTTGATCATAAAGCATATCAAAAACTGAAGAATTGCGAATTGCTTCATTTTCATCATAAACTTCAGGAAGTTGTGAAATAAACTCTTCATCTAAGTTTTCAATACATCTTGTGCAAAAATATTCTTGGAAAGCTTTATGTATAAAAACATATTCGCTTCCTTCCATAACCAAGTGGCAAACGTTTTGTATCAAAATTGTATGCCTTTGCCATATTGAAACAACAGGATTGATACATAAAATATCAGTCCTTTTTTCATTTTTAAGGGCTATTTTGCTTGTTTTAGGCTTATTTTGCTTAAATTTAGGTAAGGTAGTCCTTTTTTATTTGCTATTTTTTGTTAACCTTTATTTGTGAAAAGCACGAACTGCTAATAAAAAGCACGAATTTAATTATAAAAAGCACGAAAAGCACGAATATACTATTATCCCTATTTATTGGCCACTGGCAACAAAGCTGGTGGTCTTTTTTTATGCCCTAGAAAACTTTTTTAACTTTTTTCAAAAAATAGGGTGGTCAAAACCGCCTCCAAATCTCCATATGGTGAGCAAGGGATAAACAGCAACAAAAATCCAGCTCAAAGGAGGATTCAATATGAAACACAGATTAAAAATCAATGTTGCAAACGAATCTCCTAAAGAAGGCATCGTTGCCTGCAAAAAGAAAAAGGTAAATATAAATTTTTTGATTTTAAAATAATCAATTTTAGCATTAACAATATCCAAAGAATAAATATTGACTAACAATAGAACTTTTACCATCTTTACATTCCTCAAGTTTGATTCTAGGAATTTTATATGCAATACCAGTCCAGTTTTGCATTAGGTTGCGCCTTATTACAAGTCATTTGGCGGCTTTCTTTTTTCTTCGGATTGTCTCATGGGAGAAAGTAGATGCAAAACAGATTCAAATAAGCAGATTCGCGTGACCGAACACGAGATACTCGCAGTAGCGATATCAGCATTATATCATTAAACAGAAATTATTTCGCGCAGTGGATACTAAAAGATGCAGGAATATAAAAAAGTTGTCCCCGAATAGGGACAAGCAAAAAAATACGTGTCATAAAACATTGACTCTGCGATTTTCATATGATAATATTGGTTTAACGATACAGGGTGTATCGCTAAAACAGAGGAGAAACCACGATGCAAGTCTACGATGAAGCACTGTTGCAGAATACGCTAGAATTCATACGCAAGTATCAGGAGAGAGAGGGTAGATCACCTTCGTATCGCATGATAATGAACTCGGTGAAGGGTTATACCGTTATAGGCAAAGTTCAGAGATACCTAAAGGTGTTAAAAGACAGAGACCTCATAGATACTACGCCGAATGTGGGAATTGACATACCTGTCAGTCACGATGCAGGTAAATGTGAGCCGGCACAACTAGTTGGCTCAGTAGCCTGCGGCACACCGATACTCGCATATGAAAACGTAGAGGGCACGTTTATGCTTCCGACAGAACTATATGGGAGCGGAGAAAAGTTCCTTCTAAGAGCACGCGGCAACAGCATGGTAGAGAAGAACATCCACAACGGAGACCTCATCGTTGTCAGAAGACAGAATTTTGCGGACCCTGGAGAAGTGATAATAGCAATGATAGGAGATGAAGCAACTGCGAAGATATATCTGCCGCGCAAGAACAAGGTGATACTTAGGGCGGCAAACAGTAACGTAAACGAAGCAGGGGAACGCATCTATAAGGATATAGAAACGAAAGAGTGTGAAATACTGGGAGTAGTTGTCGGCTACTTAGGGAAAATATGACACAATATATAGCAATACCAATTGAAGTGCTTGTAAAATACAACGAGCAAGGGCAGATTAGACCCGTCAAGGTCATTTTCTCTGATGAAATGTTCGTTGTTGACAGGGTATTTACGGAAAAAACGGTACAACCGCCGTGGGGTGGGTACTCGGTATACGAATATGCGTGTTTACTTAAAGGCAAACGGAAGAAATTGTACTTTGATAAGCAGAACAACAAGTGGTTTGTCGCTAAGGAGTACAATGAATATCAAAATTATGTATTGGGAGGTGTAGGTGATGTGTAAAGATGTAAAGTGTCCTATCTGTGGTAGTCTGCAGAAGCGGCTGTACTTGGAAGAGACAAACGGTTGGTTCGTTTGTTCAGAATGTGGAACAGAGGTAATGATACCGGAAGATGCGAAAATGGTAAAGATACCAATTTATTCCATAAATATTGATAAAGGGTTTGACAAAAAACCCGCTTAGAATATCAAAAATAACGAGATAACGCGGCAGACAGCCGCTGAATCAGGTCGCAAACGTAATCTTTCTACGTGTTCGGAGTTCCCAACCGGCACAATGCAGGGGATTAAATCTAGACGTTAGGCGGCTAGGGAAAAGGAGAGATTTATAATGGCGAAATCTTTAACAATTGAATGTCCGAGTTGCAACATGATGCACTTTCAAGTCGCTGAGTGCAAGGATCTGGTAATCCAGTGTCCAACTTGTGGTGCAACATTCAAGGTGACGGCTACTTGCGAGGATGCGGTCATCAAGGTCAGATTGCCAAAGTCGACGAAGCCTATTAAAAAGGCAAGCGGAACCTGACCGTAAATCCAACAACCAAATATCTTTGAAACCGCTTGCTCCGCAGTGGTCAGTAGGTGTGAAATACCATAAATCCTACGCACGGAAGTAAGCCAGTGTGACGAAACTGGAGTCTATCTACAAGGTAGAGGATATCTAAGCCTCACAGAGCGTTAGCCAACAGGTTAACCCTTTGTGGGGTTTTTTAATGCCCTAAAAGGAGTCCGACGTATGGCGAATGTTATGTGTCGGGCTTTTTTTATACACAAAAAGACGATACAAAATGACACCTAAAAAAGTTTTACTATTTTTTCAAACCTTTCATTAGGTGCAAGGTTTGATTGCGAAAATACAAGCATCAAGAGCAAAGGAGGTGAGAACAGTGCAGTACGCAACAGAGCGTCGACAACAAATATTGGAATACATGTGCGAAAAAAGGCATGAGTCGTGCGCAAATCTGATGAACGAATATGGCATCTCGTACACAACGTTGTACAGAGACCTACAGATACTGCAATGTTCTTACCCGATTTACACAACGCAGGGCAACGGTGGCGGAGTACACGTCGTAGACGGATACTACATGGGGCGCAAATATTTAAAACCGAGCCAAAAGGCGTTACTGGAACAGCTGTCAGCAACGCTCACCGGAGAGGATGAAAAGACTATGCAGGAGATACTCAAAACCTTTGCTCTTGAAATACCTAAAAAGGACTGAGGAATATGAATAACATTCGAGACGGCACGGCAAAAGTGCCAAAGAAGGAAAAGTTGGAGAAACCAATAGTGCCAATGCCTATCAAGGCGAAGCCATATCAGCACCAAGTCAAAGCGTTCAATTTCGCGCTGAGGACACTGGGCGTAGGAGGTAATGATGAAAACAAATTGTGATTATTGCGGCGCGGAAATAGAGCGCAAAGAACCTAAACAGCACAACTTCTGTTGCCGCGAACACATGAACGCTTGGAACAGGGGGAACTGCGATTACAGTCGAATGGCAACAGGACACAAAGCGCTGCACCTGACGGCGTTAAACAAAGCCACAAACGGTTTGGCGAAGATGCCGTTCTCGAACACGAAACACGGCAACTCACGCAAAGCAAGGCGCATTTTGTCGGAATATCTTGGCAGACCGTTGAGGGCGGACGAAGAAGTGCATCACATCAACGGCGACGAAACAGACAACCGCGTGGACAATCTGATACCGATGACACGAAGTGAACACCGACGGTATCACCGGCTGAAAGCACTGTTCGAATACGAGTGGAGAAAGAAGCATGCAAAAGAGTAAGGGCGTGGCATTTCTGATGGACATGGGCACAGGCAAAACGCTCGTAACGATAGCACTAGCAGGCACGCTGTTTCAGCAGAACAAAATACATAAGTTGTTGGTCGTTGCGCCGAAGTCAATTCTATCAGTGTGGGAAGACGAGTTCTTCAAATTCGCGGACTTCGACTATCAGCTGACAGTGCCGGAAGGTGACACACAACGCAAGGCACACACGATAGCCGGACTGCAAGCGGCAGACTTCCTGCAAGTGGTGGTGCTGAACTACGAAAGTGTGTGGCGACTGGAAGACGAAATGCTGAAATGGAATGCCGACATGATTGTTTGCGACGAATCGAGCAAGATAAAGAACCCGAAAGCGCAGTGCAGTAAAACGCTTCACAAACTCGGCAGGAAGTCACAATACAACGTAATTCTGACAGGAACGCCAGTGGTGAATAACCCGCTAGACTTTTTCAGCCAATATAAGTTTTTGGACGAGCAGATATTCGGCGCAAGCTTCTATCCGTTCAGAGCAAAGTATGCAATCATCGGCGGCTACGGAAACCACCAAATCGTAGGGTATAAGAACCTCGAAGAACTGGTAGAAAAGGCGCACTCCGTAGCGTACAGGGTAAGGCTCACAGATGCAGTAGATATGCCCGACACGGAAGACCGCGAAATCTATATTCAACTAGAACCGAACTCGATGCGAATGTATAGACAGATGGAGCAGGAAAGCTATGTCGAACTGATGAACGGAGAAGTGGACGGAAGAAACGTGTTGACGAAGCTGTTGCGGCTGAGTCAAATAACCGGCGGATACGTAACCAACGCGGAGCACGTAGCACAACAGGTCAGTTCTGCGAAGCTTGAAGCACTGGAAGATATACTTGACACTTGTGCTGAGGAACAACGAAAGGTGGTTGTGTTCGTTCGATACCTACCGGAGATTGAAGCGATACGCCGCATGCTCGTAAAGAAAGGAATAAAGCACGCGTTGGTATGCGGAGAGGTCAAAGACCGCGCGACAGAAGTGGCACGTTTTCAGGAAGACAAGGAATGTCTTGTGTTCGTAGGGCAACTGGCTACTACCTCAATGGGACTGACTCTAACCTCATCGTGCGTGGCAGTGTTCTACTCGTTGGACTTCAGCTTCGCCAACTATCAGCAGTCGAGGGCAAGGATATTCCGAATAGGGCAACAGAACAAGTGCATTTACATTCACTTAATAGCAAAAAACACAGTGGACGAGCTGACGATGAAGGCTCTGAAACGCAAAGAATCACTGGCGAAACTAGTGGTTGACAACCCCAAAACAATATTAGTAGGAGAAAACAGATGACAGAAACAAAAATGTTGGAACTCGCAGACCAACTCAAACAACTGCGAGACAGAAAGGCAGACCTGGACTTTGAGACCAAAGAGGTTAACAAGCAAATTGAGGGCGTTGAACTGGATTTGATTCAGGAAATGACGACCGAGGAATGTGAAAGCTTCAAGCGCAACGGTGTGCTGTTCAGCTTGGTGAGGAAGGAATACCCTTCGGCGATACCTGAAATGAAAGGCGAACTGTATGAGGTCATGAAGCAACGCGGCTTCGAGCACTTGTTCACCATCAACACACAGACGTTGCAGGCAACGCTGAAGGAACTGAAAGCGAATAACGATGACCTGATGCCGGAATGGCTTGACGGACTGATACAAATCGCCGAGAAACAATCAATTCAAGTAAGAAAAAAATAAGGAGATAGAACAATGAGCAAAGAGTTAACAGTGAAGGAATCAAAGTATTTGGCAACAAGCAACGGAATGATGGATTTCGCCGAGGAAACAGACGGTTTGACACCGAACTTGGAACGCATCAAGATACCCGCCGGCGGCGGACTTGCATTCGAAGTACCGGGCGACGATCCGAACAGCCCCGACATGGCAAAAGAGTTCGAAGCGGTGATACTGTTCCACCACCCAATCAACACGTACTACAAAGACAAGTACGACGGAAGCAACAACCCGCCCGATTGCGGTTCGATGGACGGAAAGGTCGGCATCAACTCGGACGGTGAAGTAGTTGAGTGTGCAAAGTGTCCGTTCTCGAAGTTCGGAAGCGACGAAGGCGGCAAGGGAAAAGCGTGTAAGCAAAAGCGCAGGCTCTACTTGCTGAGAGAAGGGGAGATGCTGCCGATTTTGATGACACTCCCGACAGGCAGTCTCGGTGAATTCAGCAAATATATTATGCGTTTGTTGAACAAAGGCAAGAAGTCGAGCCAAGTCGTCACGAAGTTCTCGCTGAAAAAGGCGCAGAACGCAACCGGCATCAACTATTCGCAGGCAATGTTCTCGGTTGTGCGAGACCTTGTCGACGAAGAACAAGCGTTCATCGGGAATATGGCACAGCAGGCGAAGTCAATCGCACAAAGTGTCGAGACCGTAGACGAAGGCGAATAACAAAGAAGGGGACGGTAGCGGGTTTCCCGCTACCTTGCCCCAAAGGAGCAACAATGAAAGACGAAAAAATCAATCAACCAAGCCACTATGCAGGGACTCAGATAGAGACGATAAAGTACATCGAGGATAAACTCTCTGTCTCTGGCTTTGAGGGGTATTGTGTAGGTAACATCATCAAGTATGTCTCTCGTTATCGTTTCAAAGGTGGAATTGATGACTTAAAAAAGGCGGCGTGGTACTTGAAAAGGCTAATTAAGACGATGGAGAAGCAATAATAATGAAGAAAGTATACATTTGCTCGCCTTTTAGGGGGCGTAGCGCAAAGGCAACAGAGAAGAATAGACAAAATGCACTGGTATATTGCCGCTTTGCATACGAGCAGAGATGCAATCCGTTCGCTCCACATGCGTATTATCCTGAGTTTTTGGACGATACGACCGCATCTGAACGCAAAGACGGCATGACGATGGCTCAGGAATGGATGTGGGCATTCCAGGAGATGTGGGTGTTCGGAAATGTTATCACACCGGGTATGCGAGAGGAAATCAAACTGGCGCGATTGCTAGACATAAAAATAAGGTACTTCAACGAATTCATGGAGGAAGAGCGGAAATGAACGACTTATTCGAAAAGGTCAGAACTGAAATAAATATTGCCGACGTGTTGGAACGCTATGGCACCCGCATTGACAGAAGCGGTAAAGGTCTTTGTCCTTTTCATAACGACTCAACGCCTTCGTTATCGATTGACAAGAGCACAAACAGATTCAAGTGCTTTGCGTGTGGGGAATCAGGAAGTTCGATAGATTTTGTAGCAAAACTGAAAGGCATGGAACCGCTTGATGCGGCGAAAGAGATAGCGGACAGCTTCGGCATAAGGTACGAGGAAGCAGAACAAAAGAGCAAGAAGCAGACGATAAAGGAATACTTGCGGGAATGTATCGCAAACGTTGGAAAGACGGACTATTTTCAACGTCGGGGGCTGAGCGCGGCAACAATAAAGAAGTATTGCTTAGGCTACGACACCTGGCGCAAGTCGGTGGTCATACCGTACAGTTCGAAACTCGAATACTATCAGAGCCGCGGCACTGTTGAAAAGACGTTCTTCAAGCCAAAGACAGAGGATGCAGGAGTAGAGCCGGTCTTTAATACAGAAGCTTTGTCAGGCAAGAGCAAATGCCCTGTCTTCGTGGTCGAATCGCCAATCTGTGCGCTGAGCATAATGCAATGCGGCGGAGTAGCAGTGGCGACGTGTGGAACTGGTGGTTGGCGCAAGGTTGCTGAAGCGGCGGAGAAAAGCAAGATACAAGGCGGCTTGATACTCTGTTTCGATAACGACGAACCGGGGCGCACTGCATCAAAGAGCATGGCTGCCGAACTCTTCGAACACAACATAAAGTACATAGCATACAACGTTGCGGGCGAATGCAAAGACCCGAATGAGCTTCTGATGAAAAGCGCACAGCAACTCGAAGCGAATGTAAAGGCGGCGAAACTCGAAATGAGGAAGCGGTATGCAACGGACAAGGACAGCTTCGATGCCTACGACTTGGTGAACGAAACGCTGGCACCTATCACGTGGATCGTGGAGAACCTACTTCCAACTGGCTTGGCTATGTTGTGTGCGCCGTCGAAGTATGGCAAATCGTGGATGGTGTTGCAATTATGCCTAGCCGCTGCCGAAGGGAACTCGTTTCTTAACTTCAAAACGGTGAAATGCGAATGTTTGTACTACGCACTTGAAGACGGAAAAATCAGGTTGCAGGACAGACTGAAAAAGATGCTCAGAAACAAGACAGCACCACGCGGTATTCACTTTGTCATCAAGGCAGACACATTGGAGACTGGGTTGCTCGATAAGATAACCGAAGAACTGAGGACGTTTCCGAACATCAAGTTGGTCATCGTTGATACATTGCAGAAGGTACGCGGCAAAATGTCTAAGGACGAAACGCTATACGGCAATGAGTACAGAGAAATGGCGGCGGTGAAGGACTTTGCGGACAAGAACAAGATATGCGTGCTCTTCGTACACCACCTGCGAAAAATGGCAGACGAGGGCGACGTGTTCAATATGATAAGCGGCAGTACCGCTTTGATGGGCGCGGCAGACACGATACTCATCATCTCAAAGAAAAAGCGCAACGACCAAAACGCAACGTTTTCTGTAACAGGACGAGACATACAGCAAAGCGACTTGGTTATAGCGTTCAATCAGGCAGACTATAAGTGGGAAGTTGAAGGTACCGCAGAGGAAATAGCCGAAAGGCGTGAGCGCGAGGAATATGAGAACAACGTATATGTGAAAACGATAAAGGAACTTGTTCGAAGAAACCCTGTCGGCGGTTGGAGCGGCTCGGCGGCGGACTTGATGAAGGCAGTGTACGACATAACAGGACAGCAGGTCGCAGATTCGGCATCATCGGTCGGAAGACAAATCACCAAGTTTGACTACAAACTGCACTGCGACGATATTGAGCACAAAGCATCACGTAGCGCAAGCAGAGCACATACGTTCAAGCGCATAGACCGAAGCATTCCGTATTGCAGGCAGAGTAGCCTGTATGACAACGATGATGAATAAGCGTCGTTTACAAAACAAAGTGTCGCAAGCGTCGAAGCGTCGTAACAACCCCTACGCGACGGGAGGTTAGTGTCGTAAGTGTTGGAAGTGTCTTCTTCGACGCTTCGACACTAACGACAGATACTTTTACAGGAAGTATAAATGCAGGGAGACAATATGAACGAAAGCGATTTGGTGAAAAAGATAAAGGACTATTTGAAAACCATAAAGGACTGCTTTTACTGGAAAGAGCACGGCGGTCAATACGGAACGGCAGGCATACCCGACATAATTGTCTGCTACAGGGGAAGGTTTCTAGCCTTCGAATGCAAGGTCGGGAAAAACAAGGCAACCGCACTTCAAGAACTGACAATACGACAGATTGTGAAGGCAGGCGGGTACGCACTCGTAGTCAGGAGTGTTGAGGAAGTGAAGCAAATAATCGAAGCATTTATAGGAGAATGAGCAATGTTTGAGAAGGAAATAGTGAATCGCTTAATCATAACGGAAGAAGCGCGGGTGGACTATCAGGAGATAGACAAAAACGCAGTGCTACCGTTTAAGGATATGGTAGAGGAACTAAGTGAATACATAGACAATATGAATAAAGGCGGTCGTCTTACATGGCAACACTATTTCCGAGCAACGTACTACGATGAGGGCTTGGATAGAATGCTGATGCTATTCTGCTACCGACACAAAGAGGTTGACGGAATACAACTGTGGCTTCTGCGAGGGATATGCGAGGAAAAGGACTGGACAGAGGAAATGGAAGACTGCGGGCAGATCAGGTCGTGGGTGATGACAGAACTCTATCCGACCGACGAATATGACTGGGTAGAGGAATACAACAAAAGGCGCGCTGAGGAACAAGCGTATCAAGACGAACTGGATAAGGAGAACAAAAAATGCAGACGAAAGAAACGATAAAGGAGATGTTGAAGGACTACCGCACGTTGAATACCAAGTGTAAGGTATTAGCGGCGACAGGGAAAACAACGCCGGAAACAGAATTGTTTGCATTAGTCGTGAAGTGTATCAGCGGACTTGATGACGAAAGCAGAGACATAATCGAAAAGGTGTACATGACCGGAATGTCAATAAGGGAATACGGAAAGAGGAATTATATGAGCCGGATGACCGTTTGCAGGCGAATTGAAACGGCGGCGGAAACAATTGCGGAGTGCCTAAAATAAGATGGGACAAAGTGGGACAAAACGAGACAACCGCGTGACAAAAAGTGACAAACCGTCCGTATAATAAGGTTGTAAGCAAAAGGGAAGCGGCTTTCGTCGAAAATCGGCAATCCGTTTTATAGGAGAAAACACACAGGGAAGCGGCGGCTCCCCTTTTTGTTTGCACAAAAGCAGGAGGAACAGGACATGCCAAGGAAACCAAAGACTCCTTGCAGATACCCTGGCTGTCCTCGACTAGTTGAAGGCGGCAGTTATTGCGAGGAACACAAAAAAGAGATAACACGACAATACAACACATACGAGCGCGACAAGGTAGCTCAACGCTTCTACCAATCGGAAGAGTGGAAAGCAACCCGCCGCCGCAAATTGCAGATAACTCCGCTATGCGAAGAGTGCATGCGACTAGGAAAACTGACGAAGGCAACGATGGTTGACCACATAAAACCGATAAAAGAGGGCGGCTCACCGCTAGACCAAGACAACCTGCAAAGCCTTTGTTGGAGTTGTCACAGCAGAAAGTCGGCGCAAGAAGGAAGCAGGTGGGGAAAATGAGTTATAAACGCGGAATTGAGAATACGCACCGGGCAATATATGAAGGCGCGGGAGCGTGGGACATACCACAACTGAAAGGAACAGATAGTATTGATATTGTTAACTGGCAGTTCTCTAAAGGAGGTGTATGTGTAGGTTATAACTACTGCAACTCTCTCTTGAAAAAAGATGTTGATTGTAAAGAAATTGGCGTTCATTTCTTCCTAGAAGACTACCAGTTTGAGCGGCTATGGCAACGACCGAGCGAATATATCAGCACATTGAGCAACTTCAAGTTCGTTATGAGTCCTGATTTCAGCCTATACACAGACCACCCTAGAGCGGTTCAGGTGTGGAATCACTACAAAAAGCATTGGATGGGACGTTTTTGGGAAAGAAACGGACTGATTGTAATACCTACAATCTGTTGGTCTGACAGCAGGAGCTTCGACTGGTGCTTTGATGGCGAACCAAAGAATAGTATTGTGGCGATAAGCACGAAAGGTACGCAAGGAGATGCACTGGCAAAGGAGCGTTTCTACGCGGGATATTATCAGATGATGAAGCGGCTCGAACCGACGACTGTCATGTTGTTTGGGAAGAACCCAGGAGCACTGGACGGAAACATAATCGAAATGGGGTATGAGTTTGACGATTGTATGAGCAGGAGGAAATAGCATGGGCGGACGTGGAGGTGGAAGCGGGCGCGGTGGCGGCGCAGTAGCCGGAATGTCGCGTGCTGACAGAGAGAAGGTAGGACAACTGGCACCCGATTATGTCGGATATCAGAAGGCACTACAGATGCTGTCGAAAGAGACCGGCATACCACTGGAGGAAGTGGACAAATACTACTCGGCGTTATCGTCATATTTCGGAAGTGGGTACACAGGCATACGTGCAGGCAAGCCGCCTTCGGAAGCAATGAAAGGTAAGCTGATAGACCAAGTCATCAAGAAAAGTCGTGTCTATAACGGAACCATATACCGAGGAATACACCTCAGTGATGCAGAGTGGCAGTCGTGGCAGAAAGGACTGGTCAAGGGTGGCACAATAGATATGAAAGGAATCAGCAGTTGGAGTAGTAAGCAAAGCGTGGCAACTAGCTTTGCAAAGACCTATTCAGGTTCGGGACAAAGCGTAATATTTAAGGTAAAGAGCACCAGTCACGCCGCACCGGTACAGCATCTATCGCATTTCGGTAGTTCGGAAGCGGAAGTGTTGGCACCGTCAACGGTTAAGTACAAAATAAGCAGTTATGTAACAAAGGGAAAAGTAATCTACGTTGACCTGACGGAAGTAGCATAAGGAGGTACAAGGCTATGGCAAAACAAGAAACTATTGGAAATCGTTGGGGACAGGAAAAACCGCCTGTCATAAAACCACCGAAGAAACCGAGCAAACCTACGACAAAAAAATAGGGGGTTTTGAGTGACTTTCCCTTCCTCTTTTTGAGGGGGAGGGGGAGTCAAATCTCTGACGGTTTAACACAGAAGAGCGGGGCGCGAAACACACGCGAAAAAAAACCGAAATCAAGAAGGGTATAAGGGGCTACCCTTATACAAAGTATAAGAAAACGGAAATTTTTTGAAAAATAATCAAAAGTTTTCAAGTTTAGGAGGAAATATGGCAAACGGACACGGTGGAGCGCGAGTTGGCGCAGGCAGGAAAAAAGTGCCCGTTGCGGACAGGGTGAATGACGACCTATACAAAAAGAAAATTGAAGTGATAAAGGTCGATGCAGAACTTGTTGGAGCGGAAATGCCTGAGCCAAGCAAGTATCTTACGCAACAGACGAAAGGTGCAAGCGAAAATATAGGGAAGGAAGTCTTCGAGAAGACGTGGAAATGGTTGCAGGAACGCGGTTGCGACAAGATAATCAATCCGCAAATAGTCGAGCAGTACGCAATGTGCGTTGCTCGTTGGATACAAGCAGAGAACGCTGTTCATACGTTCGGTTTTTTGGCAAAGCACCCGACAACGGAAATGCCGATTGCCAGTCCTTACATAAAGATATCGCAGGATTTTTTGAAGCAAAGCACGAACTTGTGGCTACAAATCTATCAGGTGGTAAAGGACAACTGCACAGAACCGTATGGCAAGGATGAGACCGATCCGATGGCAATTTTGCTCAATCACCAACCACACGGAGGTAGTAAAAAATGAACATAGAAAAGATAGGCGTTGAACGCCTCAATCCTGCGGCATATAATCCGCGCAAGGAACTGAAGGCGGGGGATGAAGAATACGAGAAGCTGAAACGTTCAATAGAGACGTTCGGCTACGTAGAACCAGTAATTTGGAACAAACAGACAGGGAACGTAGTTGGCGGACACCAAAGACTGACGGTAATGAAAGATATCGGATACAAAGAGGTCGATTGCGTGGTCGTTGACCTCGATGAAACACACGAAAAAGCGTTGAATGTTGCCTTGAACAAGATACAGGGCGAATGGGACAACGACAAATTGAGCGCATTGTTAACGGACTTGGACGGCGCGGCATTCGACGTGAGTCTGACTGGTTTCGATGCTGCCGAAGTGGACGAGCTGATGGACTCTTTCTACTCGCACGAAGCAGTGCAGGATGAGTTCGATATTGACAAAGAGCACGAAGAGGTTGTAGCCAAAGGCGCAGAGACAAAGGTCGGCGATATTTGGAAACTAGGCGAACACAGGCTCATGTGCGGGGACAGTACAAACGACAAGGACTTCGCAAAGCTGATGCGCGGCAAGAGAGCACAGATGGCTGTGACCTCACCACCTTACGGAGTAGGAAAGGACTACGAGAAAAAGGGTATAGAGCCGTGGCGCGAAACGATGAAACCAGTGATAAAAAATCTGACAAAGTACGCAGGTATTGTATGTTGGAATATCATTGATTTATACAGCACCGGCACGCAGTTCATTGAACCTACGAACGCATATTCGACAGAGATGTTCGCCGAGCGCGGATACAGACCTTTGTGGATAAGAATATGGAAAAAACAAGGTATGAACTTCGGCGTGGGACCCTATCACTTGGTAACGAATAAGCCTGTGCAACAGTACGAATACATCACCGCATACGGCAACAACGCGGAACCTGAATACAACGACCAAGAATATGTATGGCTCAGCGCGTTTGCGGCACACAGCTTCCAATTTGTGAAGCGGTTGTCAAAGGAAGAACGCAAGAAGTGGGGCTATGCAGGAATATGGGAGATGGCGACGGTCAAGGCAAACAAAGAGCACCCCGCAATGTACCCAGTTGAACTGCCGTGGAGATGCATCAAGATGCACAGTGACAAGGACGAAATAGTGCTAGAACCGTTTTGCGGTAGCGGCACAACGATTATTGCCTGCGAACAAACAGAACGCATCTGCTATGCAATGGAAAGAAGCCCCGAATACTGCGACGTTGCAGTAAAGCGTTGGGAAGAATTCACAGGGCAAAAAGCAGAACTTATACGAGAGGAATAATATGGAAAAGAGAGTAATGACGGCGGAAAGCGTAACTTGCGGACATCCCGACAAGTTGGCAGACCTCATAGCAGACACGATACTTGATGCCTGCTTGGAGCAAGATATTGACAGTCATGTTGCGTGTGAAGTCCTGCTATCGGACACAAATGTGTTCGTAGTCGGAGAGTTGTCATCTTCTCCCGATGTGGATTTTGATGCTTTGATACGAGAGGTCATAGAGGAAGTCGGCTACGATACGAGCGATTTAACGATAAAAGTGGCATTTCATAAGCAAAGTAGCGACATTTCGCAGGCGGTTGAGCAAAAAGAGCAGGGTGCAGGCGACCAAGGTGTAGTATTTGGGTATGCTTCTGATGAAACTCTCTCTTTCCTGCCTCTTCCAATAGAACTGGCACATCGATTGACCGACAGACTTACATACTGTCGAGAAGAAGGAATAATAAAGGGACTGCTGCCGGACGGAAAGTCTCAGGTGTCGGTTTCATATAAGGACGGCAGAATTGACAAGATTCAATCGGTTTTGATATCAGCACAACACGAAGAATCAAAGAGAATCGACGAATTGAAGAAAGACATTCGGGAAAAGGTCATTGATTTTGTGTTCAGGGACATACCTTTCGGTGACGATACGGAAGTAATCATCAATCCGAGTGGGCGTTTCGTGCTCGGCGGCTTCAAGGCGGACAGCGGTCTAACTGGCAGGAAACTGATGGTTGACAGCTACGGACCCGAAGCACACCACGGCGGCGGAGCATACAGTGGCAAGGATGCAAGCAAGGTTGACAGGAGTGGCGCGTATATGGCGCGATATATCGCAAAGAACATAGTCGGCGCAGAACTGGCAAACAAGTGCGAGGTGGCAATTTCCTACGCGATAGGGAAGGCAGAACCGACAAGTGTGGATATCAATACGTTTGGAACGGCAAAAACTGATGATGAATTGATAAAGAGGGCGGTATTGAAGGTGTTTGACCTAAGACCGGCGAAAATCATTGAAGCACTAGACCTAAAACAACCGGTCTATGCACAAACGGCAGTAGGTGGGCATTTCGGTAAGGACTATCTTATGTGGGAACAATTGAATAAGGTAGAAGAACTGAAGGCGGCAGTAGCAGAAGCTTAACGACCGCGACCTATGAGAAAATCGACTGAGCAATTGAGATACTGAGCAACGATAACAATGCTCTCAAAGTTGGGAACGCGCTGTTCGAGCAACCATTTGGAAACGGCGGCGCGACCAACATTGCAATCCTTTGAGAGACGGTAAGAGGTGAGGTTACGTTGTTGCATAAGAAGTTGGAGTTGATGAGCAAACGTGCAGGGCGGATCAAGGCGAACAAGTGTCGGATAATCGGACAAGCCAATCATAAAGTCGATGGGCACGTTGAAGTAGTCGGCTATTCTTATAAGGCTATCGAGCGACGGCATGAACTCGGCTGTTTGCCAACGTTTAATAACGGAATTGTTAATTCCTGAACGCTTTGATAGTTCGAAGACGGAAATATCGCTTCGAATGAGTTGTTCGGTTATAAAATCGCCAAAATTCGACAAAAAATCCATAAATTAGTACCTCTTTTCATAATAATTTTCGCATACTGGATACTAAAATACTTGCAGTTAGCATACTGGATACGGTATAATGAAGCCAGTAAATCAAAAGGAGGTACACGTATGGTTAGCGACTTACTATTTGCACTTGGCGAAGCGGCTATTTTGGATGTTGAAGAAGTTGAAAACGTTACATATCCGCGCGGCGAAGAAAGTCCGACAGAGTTTGTAATAGAAACGAGAAACAATAAGAAATACAAGCTCACGTTGGCATTGATAAACTAAGTTTACCATACAAAAGATAAAGCATGACGAAAGAAGAAATAATAGATATCGTTATTGAAGCAATGAATGAAAAGGGTGTTTTGGCAGGCAGTCATAAGATACAAAACGGAAAGGGAGTGCAAGTCAAAACAACCGACGGCACATACTTTAATATAGGTATGTCAGAAGTCAAAAAGGGCAACGGATACATAGTTGAAAAACTAAAATAAGCGTTACCGAGAAAGACGCGTAAAACCACATCTGAAAAGGTGTGGTTTTTTGTTGGCAAAAACGGCTGAAAAGCCTTTATTTACTTGGTTTTGCGGGTGTTTCGACACCCCCAAAAATTCTTTGAAAATATTGTGTTTTTCTTCGGTTTTTCCCTAGACTTATGCGATTCTTTGTGGCATTGTTTGTCCTACCAAAAGGACAGGAGGTAAACACCATGAAAACACAAAGATTCGGACTGGAAATCGAGTTCACAGGCATAACGAGAGGAACGGCGGCAAACGCCATAGCAAAGACCCTCGAATCGTATGCAAACTACGTCGGCGGCGGATACAGCGCATACGAGGTAAAAACAGCGGACGGCAGAAGATGGAAGGTAATGAGCGACTCAAGCATACAAGGCGAGAACGCAAGCGGAATGGCGGGCGGCGACTACAACTGCGAGTTCGTAACACCGATATGCACCTACGATGACATCGAGCGCATACAGGAAATCGTAAGAGCGATAAGGAAGGCGGGCGGCAAGGTCAACGACAGCTGTGGAATACACGTACATATCGATGCAAGCGGACACACGGCTAAGAGCCTGAGAAACCTGGCGAACATCATGGCAAGCAAAGAGACACTGCTGTTCCAAGCACTCGAAGTCAACCCCTCAAGATACAACAAATGGTGCAAGAAGGTCGACGACAACATGCTCACAAAACTGGACAGCAGAAGACCGAAGACACTCGAAGAAGTCAAGAGAATATGGTACAACGGCGACACGAACAGATGCTACAGCCACTACGATAACAGCAGATACCATGCACTCAACCTGCACGCGGTATGGCAGAAGGGGACGGTCGAGTTCAGAATGTTCAACAGCACGCTGCACGCGGGCAAGGTCAAAAGCTACATACAGCTGTGCCTAGCAATAAGCGCACAGGCGAAGAGACAGAACGGCGCATGCAGAAAAGAGACGGTCAGCACGAATCCGAAATACACCTTCAGAACATGGCTCATAAGACTCGGAATGAACGGCGATGAGTTCAAGACTGCAAGGCTACACCTACTGGCGAACCTCGAAGGCGACATAGCCTTCCACGACGGCAGAAGAGCGGCATAAGGAGAGAAACGATGAAATACATAGCATACGGAAGCAACTTAAACCTCAAACAAATGGCACGCAGATGTCCCACCGCTACGGTGGTGGGCACTGGGTGGGTGCCGAACTATCAACTGACATTCAGAGGGGTAGCAACGATGGAACCGATGGACGGCGCGAGAACGCCAGTCGCAGTGTGGGAGATAGACAAGGCGGCAGAGGTCGCACTCGACATCTACGAAGGATACCCGCACTTGTATCGGAAGGAAACGGTCAAGGTTGAGTGTAACGGAGAGGTCATGGATTGTATGGTCTATCTGATGAACACAGGACGACCAAGCCTACCGAACATACACTACTACCGAACGATACAGGAAGGATACCACGATGTCGGAATGGACGAAGGCTATCTAATAGGGGCAATCGAAGACACAGAGCGCAGAATAAAAGAAAACTAAATAGTAAGATTAAACGACAGAACGGACACATAAAGTGTTCGTTCTTTCATTTCGAGGGGCAAATATGGAAATACGAAAAATCACAGTTGACAAGCTGAAAGCGGCTGAATACAACCCTAGGAAAGACCTTCAACCGGGAGACGAAGAGTTCGAAAAGCTGAAACGCTCAATCGAAGAGTTCGGGTACGTTGAACCAGTAATATGGAACAAGCGAACCGGCAACGTTGTGGGCGGGCATCAACGCTTAAAGGTGTTGAAACACTTAGGACACACCGAGGTCGATTGTGTGATATTAGACATAGACTTACAGAAGGAAAAAGCACTGAACATCGCGCTGAACAAAATCAGCGGCGAATGGGACGATACGCTTTTGACGGCATTGTTGAAGGACTTGTCGGACAGCGGCTTTGACACAACGCTCACAGGCTTCGATATGACTGAGGTCAGCGAAATGTTTGACGACGAGAGTGACATCGTAGAAGACGTTGTGCCCGAGGTCGAACAGGAAGAAGGGAAACGACCGTTCACGGCGCAGGGCGACGTATGGGAGCTCGGTCGGCATCGTTTGATATGTGGGGACAGCACAAAAGACAAGGACACCAAGCGTCTGATGAATGACAAAAAAGCTGACATTTATCTGACAGACCCACCTTACAACGTGAACTATGAGGGCGGCACCGGACTGTCAATACAGAACGACAACATGAGTGAGGAAAACTTCGTTCGTTTTCTTTCTGCGGCATTCGGGAGCGCACGCAAGGTCATGAAGGACGGAGCGGCTTTCTACATTTGGCACGCAGAGAGTCAGGGTGGAGCGTTCAGGCGTTGTTGCACAGAGCAACTGGGCAAGGTACGACAAATGCTCATTTGGAACAAAAACTGCTTCACGTTAGGAAGAAGCGATTACCAGTGGAAACATGAAGCTTGCATCTACGGTTGGACTGACGGCGCGGCGCACTATTTCATAGACGACCGTTCACAGTCGACTGTGTTTGAGGACAAAAAGATAGATGTGGCGAAACTGAAAAAAGAAGAGATGCGCGACTTATTAAAGGAAATGCTCAGCGATAAAATCTCAACGACGGTCATCAACGAAGACAAGCCGGCGAGGAATGCAGAGCACCCGACAATGAAGCCTTTGAAACTCCTTGCGCGGCTCATCAAGAACAGCAGTAAGGTCGGGGACATTGTGCTCGACAACTTCGGCGGAAGCGGAAGCACGCTCATAACGTGTGAGCAATTTAACCGCACATGCTACACAATGGAGTTAGATCCGAAGTACGCAGATGTCATAGTAAAACGATACCTGAACTTCACGAAAGCAGAGGAAATAACGCTTATTCGAGAGGGTAAAAAGAAGGTTGTAAAATCTTCTGAAATTCTTTCGATTTAGGGCGTTTTTCCCTAGACTTATTGTGTTCTTTCCGCTATTGTTTGTCCCACCAAAAGGACAGGAGGTCACAAACATGATAGGAAACGTAATAAGCCAAATAAAGTCGAACAGCAAACAGCCACAGGCGGAAGTCGGAATGGGATGCACGGTGTGTGCATGGTCAGACAGATATGCCTGCACAATCATCGAGGTATCGAAAAGCGGCAGGACAATCGTATGTCAGCGCGACAAGGCAACGCGCACGGACAACTGGGGAATGAGTGACTGCCAAGAATACTCATACGAACGCGACCCGAACGGAATGACATTCACAATGTGGTTTAACAAGCACGGTCGGTGGGTAGAAAAGGGATGCCCTGACGGGTACAAATGTTACCTCGGTAGCAGAGACGAATACTACGACTACAGCTTCTAAGGGGGGTGAAATATGAATAACTCAGTGTACATGACAAAAAAATTAGCAGAAGACTTAGCGGCAGACAGCGGCTTTCATATAGAAGTGCTGAATGCGCTTCTGCGGTACATGGAAAAAGACTATGGCGATGACCTAAGTGAAGCGGACAAATCCTCAAATGAAAACGCGCTCAAAAATGGCGGGCAATTGATTGCCGCATACCATACAAGCAGAGGAAACGTGCTTATCATAACGGATGACACAAAGTCCGCAAAAAAAACAACGACTGTATTGTACGCGAGCGAATACTGAGGTGATAATATGACAAAAATTAAAGTAACCTTTGACAGCGGGGGACCCAGTGGAAACATATACTCAATACTCGCGGAGGTGAGAGCCGTCTTGCGAGCCGAACGACGAATAGTCGAGTACAACGACATGCGGGACGAAGTGTTCAAAGCACATAGCTACGCGGCGGCACTCAAAGTCATTCGAGAACATGTGGACTTAATCGACGTAAGCGGAAGATACTAAGCAAAAGAGCAATCGGAAACGGTTGCTTCTTTTTTAGGAGAGAAAATGAGCGAGATACAAAATAAGACACATTACGACAAATCTCGCGCAGACAGAGCCGTTGCATTCATCAGCATGCTCAAGCACACAAAAGGTGTGTGGCATGGCAAACCGTTTGAACTGTTGCCGTGGCAAGAAAAGATTATCAGAGACATATTCGGGACTGTGAAGGAAAACGGATACAGGCAGTATAACTACGCCTATGTTGAGATACCAAAGAAACAGGGCAAATCAGAACTTGCGGCGGCGATAGCACTTTACATGATGGCAGGAGACGGCGAGTGGGGCGCAGAGGTTTATGGATGCGCCGCAGACCGGCAACAAGCAAGCATCGTCTTCGATGTAGCGGTAGACATGGTGGAGCAGTGCCCCGCATTGAAGAAGAGAATCAAACCGTTACTATCGCAAAAGCGATTGGTATATACGCCGTTGAATAGCTTCTATCAGGTGTTGTCAGCAGAGAGCTATACGAAACACGGATTAAACGTGCACGGCGTTGTGTTTGATGAACTACACGCACAGCCGAACAGGCAACTGTATGACGTTATGCTACACGGTTCAGGCGATGCAAGAAAGCAACCTTTGTTTTTTCAGATAACTACGGCAGGCACTGACCGCAATTCGATATGTTGGGAAGTGCATCAAAAGGCGGTAGACGTACTTGAAGGAAGAAAGATAGACCCGACGTTTTACCCAGTAATATACGGAATTGGGGACAATGAGGATTGGAGCAACGAAGAGAATTGGTACAAGGCAAATCCGTCATTGGACGTGACGGTTGACATTGACAAACTGAGGGCGGCATATATGAGCGCAAAAGATAATCCTGCGGAAGAAAACTTATTTCGACAGCTACGGCTCAATCAATGGGTGAAGCAGTCGGTGCGTTGGATGCCAATGGATGCGTGGGATAAGTGTGCATTTGAGGTTGATGATGCCGAGTTGTCAGGACGTGAGTGCTACGCAGGACTAGACTTGTCTTCGAGCACAGATATAACGGCTTTTGTTTTGGTTTTTCCGCCACAATCAGAAGAAGACAAATATGTGATTAAACCGTACTTTTGGATACCGGAAGACACGATAGAACAAAGGGTGCGGCGCGACCACGTTCCTTACGACGTGTGGAAGGCTAAGGGAAGCATATTCAGCACAGAAGGCAATGTCATACACTACGGCTATATTGAAGCGTTTATCGAAGACCTTGGCACCAAGTTCAACATAAAGGAAATCGCTTACGACAGATGGGGTGCTGTGCAAATGTCGCAGAACCTAGAAGGAGCGGGCTTCACGATAGTGCCTTTCGGACAAGGATTCAAAGACATGTCGCCGCCGACGAAGGAACTTATGAAACTGGTGCTTGAACATAGAATAGCACATGGCGGCAATGAACCGCTCAGGTGGATGATGGACAATATATTCGTTAGGACAGACCCGGCGGGAAACATTAAGCCGGACAAGGAAAAGTCAACAGAACGTATTGACGGAGCGGTAGCAACGATAATGGCACTTGACCGTGCAATCAGAAACAAAGCCGCACCGGACAGCGTTTACAACACGAGAGGAATACTTATCATTTGATAATGATAAATATGGCGAATTCGCCACAATAACAGGAGGAAAAATGGGATTGTTTTCAAAGCGAAGCAGAGATAAGCCTGCGGAAGAAAAACGCGCAGTAGATGCAAAAATGGACGAGTTTATTCGTGGCGTTGACGTTGACTATAACGGCGTGTCAAGCGGCGTGCAAGTGGACGAAATACGCGCAATGCAGACCTCAGCGGTATATGCATGCGTGAGGGTACTTGCAGAAACAGTGGCAAGTTTGCCGCTTTGCTTATTTCGAAGAGACAAGGAAAGCAATGCAAAGGCAACAGAGCACCCGCTGTTCGAAGTCTTACACGATTTGCCAAATAACGAAATGACGAGTTTCAATTTTAGAGAGGTTATGATGACCTCTCTTTTATTATACGGAAATGCATATGCGCGAATCATACGAGACAAGGCAGGACACGTAAAGGAACTGTGGTATTTGAAACCTAACTTGATGGAGGTTGAAAGAGACCAAAACACGAAGAAAATCAAATACACCTATTCGGACGACAAGGACAACAAAACGTATGTCTACAAGCCGGAGCAGGTATTTCACGTAGTTGGTCTTGGCTATGACGGCGTAAAAGGTTTGTCTCCGATAGACCAAGCGCGGGAAGCAGTTGGGCTGGCACTGGCAACGGAAGAGTATGGTGCTCGTTTCTTCGGAAACGGAGCGCGACCAGGGGGCGTGCTAGAACACCCGGGGGTAGTCAAAGAACCGGAGAAACTACGCGAAAGTTGGAATCGGGTATATCAGGGTACCAAGAACAGCAACAAAATCGCTGTGCTTGAAGAGGGTATGAAGTACCACGAAATAGGGTTGTCACCTGAAGCAAGCCAGTTCCTTGAAACGCGCAAATATCAGCTGAACGAAATCTGCCGAATATTCAGAGTGCCGCCACATTTAGTGGGCGACCTTGAACGAAGCACATTCAGCAACATAGAGCACCAGTCGATTGACTTTGTAACACATACGATAAGACCGTGGCTAGTTCGGTGGGAGCAGGCAATATACAGAAGCTTGCTGAACGAACAGGAGCGACAACTGTATTACGCAAAGTTCAACGTGGACGGTTTGTTGCGCGGCGACTTTGCAACAAGAACGCAAGGCTACGCTACGGCAAGGCAGAACGGATGGATGAGTATCAATGAAATCCGAGCATTGGAGGAAATGAACCCGATATCCGAAGAGCAAGGTGGAAATGCGTACTTGGTCAATGGCAACATGGTCAGCGCAGGACAACAAAATATAGAACAAGGAGGAAACGATGGAACAGGGCAAAAAGGAAATTAGAACATTGCCTTTTGTGGAACTCAGAGTCAACGATGACGGCGGCGAGAATTTCATAGAGGGACATGCGGCAGTATTCGACAGTTGGTCTGAGACACTCGGTGGCATCTTCCCGTTCAAAGAAAAGGTGAGGAAGGGTGCGTTTATGGACAGTCTTGGACAAGATGACATACGCGCTCTTTTCAATCATGACCCGAATTATGTGCTCGGCAGGAACAAGGCAGGCACCTTGAGTTTGACCGAAGACGAAAGAGGGTTGCTTGTGAAAATCTTGCCTCCGAATACAACTTGGGCGAAAGACCTGAGGACTTCGATTGGACGTGGCGATATCAACCAAATGTCGATTGGCTTTGTTGTCGAGGAAGACGAATGGCGATATGAGGATGGCTATGACGTGAGGGAACTCAAAAAGGTCAAGCTGTATGACGTATCGCCAGTAACATTCCCCGCATACACGGCAACGGATGTCGGCGTTCGTGCGATGGAAAGCTACAACGAGTACAGAGCAAAGCAAGCCGAGGAGCAACACACAGCGGACAAGCTTGCTGCCGAAGCAAAAGAAAAGCAGAAGCTACAAACACTTATCAACAAATTCAAAAACATATAGTGGAGGAAACACAATGAATATTAAAAAGGTCATGGAAATGGAAGCAAAAAGAGAAGACTGTCGCTTGAAGGCGATGGCAATTCTTCAGAAGGCAGAGGATGAATCACGATTCCTGAGCGACAGCGAAAAGGAAGCAGTGGACAAACTCGAAACGGAAATCAGGAATTGGGACGAAAGCATTACTCGTTCAAAGAAAATGCTTGCCTACGAACCTGAGGATGCGCAGGAAGCAAGAAACGAAGAACCCGAAGTAAAGAGTGCACCTTCCGACACCACCAAGAGATTTGCAAGCTTGGGCGAGCAGATGATGGCGGTCTATCGTTCGGCGGCACCGGGCGGCAAGGTTGATGCTCGTCTTTCGAACAGAGTGGCAAGCGGCGCAAACGAAACCACACCCAGTGATGGTGGCTTCCTCGTTCAGCAGGACTTCGTCAGCACGCTGTTGAAGCGCACATACGAGACAGGCATTCTCGCAAGCAAGGTCAAGAAGATACCTATCTCATCGGGTAGCAACGGTTTGAAAATCAACAGCGTTGATGAAGAGAGCCGCGCGAATGGCAGTCGTTGGGGTGGCATTCAAACCTACTGGGAAGGTGAAGCAGACGAGATTACCGGAAGCAAACCCAAGTTCAGACAGATGGAGTTGTCGCTCAAGAAACTGACTGGTCTGTGCTATGCAACCGACGAACTTTTGCAGGATGCCGCCGCGCTTGAAAGCGTTATCAGAGAAGCATTTGCAGAGGAGTTCGGTTTCAAAATCGACGATGCAATTCTTGCAGGTACTGGCGAGGGTGAACCTCTCGGCATTCTGAACTGCGGCGCACTTGTTACCGTAGCAAAGGAAGCAAATCAGACCGACAAGATTACGGTTGAAAACCTTATCAAAATGTGGAATCGCATGTGGGCAAGAAGCAGAGCGAACTGCGTGTGGTACATCAACCAAGAAATCGAACCGTACCTTTACACACTCAAAATCGGCGATAAACCCGTATATATTCCCGCAGGCGGTCTGTCGGAGAAACCTTACGGCACGCTGTTTGGTCGTCCTGTTGTTCCCCTTGAGCAGTGCTCTGCGGCAGGCGAAGTTGGCGATATCATACTCGCCGATGTCAGCCAGTATTTGCTGATTGACAAGGGTGGCGTTCAGTCTGCAAGTTCGATTCACGTTCGTTTCTTGTACGACGAAAACGTGTTCCGTTTCATCTACCGCGTAGACGGTCAGCCGATTTGGAACAAGCCGCTCATTCCTTATAAGGGAAGCGCATCGGTGTCTCCGTTCGTTGCATTGGCGAAGAGGAACTGACCATGTTCGAGCTTGACGAAGTAAAGGAATATTTGAGGATAGACGGTGACGAGGAAAACAACCTCGTCACTTCTTTAATCCTCATGGCAACGGAGTTGGTCGAAGACATACTGCGCCGGAAAATGACGGAATTTGAAACGATACCCGAAACTGTGCGCCAAGCGGTGCTTCTGACAGTTGCAACCTTATACGAAAACCGTCAAGGCGGCAAGGAAGGACTAAACACGGCGGACTTAATCGACCTGATCAGAAGAATGACGTTTGCATACCGCAAGGAGGCATTTTGATGACAATAGGCGATTTGAACAGACGAATAAACGTACTCGAACAGCACGTGGAGCGCGACAGTTACGGTGCGGAAGTTGGAGACTGGATAATCGTCGGCAGAGTGTGGGCAAAAATCGAACCGGGAATTGGCAGGGAAAACCTAGTCAACGAGCAGGTGCAGGGATTTCAGGAAGCGCGTGTAACCATGCGCTTCTATCCTGCAATGAGCATTAAGCACAGAATTCAGTACGGCGACAAGTTCTACGAAGTAGTGTCGGTCAAGGACATAACGACAACGCACAGATGGACTGAGGTATCAGTCAGGGAGATTATCGATGGGATACAGCGCGAAACAAAGGAAAGTCCGAGTGAGCCTTGAAGGCGGTCAGAAACTTGTGAGAAGACTTAAAGCGATGGACGAAGCTGCCGCTGACATTCTGATGCAAGCGGCGAAGGCAGGCGGCAGGATAGCACTTGACGAAGCAAAGGAACGATGTCCAGTTGACACAGGAGCACTTCGAGACAGTCTCAATATGACAGAAAACACACAGAAACCAACGAAGGCGGACGTGAAAATCGACTATGACAAGAGCCTGAAATATGGCACTTTCGTAGAATTAGGCGCACGTGGTCGTCCTGCGAATCCATTTATGAGACAAGCAGTTGACGAAAACGTTGACAAAATCAATGAAGCAATATCGGCGGAGGTTTCCGACGCTGTTGGAAGGAGAATGTGATGGACTTTTTTGAGTGTATGGCTCAATACCTTTTGCAAAACAAGAAACTGCAAAAAGTTGTGAGCAATCGAATATACCCGATTATTCTGCCACAACAGCCGACGTTACCTTCTATCGTGTACACGCCAGTAACAACGACATATGGCGACGGATTACAACGCCAAACAGGCTTTGTTCGGCAAATCGTGCAGTTCTCGGTGCACAACACAACCTTCGGTAAGGCGCGGCAAACAGGGCGCGTTTTGAAGACGGTACTGCAAGACTTTAGCGGAGATATGTGCGGTATAAACATACAAGCAACGCACACACTCAGCGACTTGTCGTCGGACGGCGATTCGATGACGAACTACAAAACAGAAGAGTATTCAAACATACTCGAATTTGAATTCGATTACATGGAGGTATAAGAATGGCAATAGCAGGAAAAAGCGGAAAACTTGCGCTTGGCAACGATAATCCCGCAACCGTGGTTGGCATCAAGAATTGGTCGATTGACCTTTCACTTGACACGCTCGAAACAACCGCACTCGGCGAGGATTGGAAGAGTTATATCGCAGGCTTGAAAGAATGGACGGCATCAGCAGACGGTGATTTCAACATTCACGACGACCAAACAGGGCAGGCGGCACTTCAAGAAGCATATCTGAACGGCACAGTGGTTGACGTTAAGTTCTATGTGGACGGTACGCACTACTACGGCGGCAAGGCAATAATCAGTTCGCTGAGCATTGAAGACCCCGTCGATGACGTTGTTTCGGTAAGCATTGAGTTTACAGGCAACGGCGCAATTTCATTTAACTAGGAGGAAGAATACGCATGGCAAAGAAAACGGTAACGGTTGAACTCGATAAAGCGAGAAACCTCAGATACGGCATGAACGCTCTGGTCAAGGTCGAGGAAATGACAGGGAAGCCTATCACGAAACTTGACCTTGAAAACTTGTCGATGGGCAATCTCAGAACAATTCTGTTTGCGGGGTTGTGCCACGAAGACAAGGAACTCACACCCGAAAAGGTTGGGGAACTGATTGACGATTATTCTGATATCGGAACAATAGCTCAAAAACTGGGCGAAGCATTCACAGTGGCGTTCGGAAGTAAAGAAAAAAACTGAACACCCCAGTCTCGGATAATGACTGGGACATAAGCGATTATTATCTGTTTGCCATACGGAGTCTTGGGCTCGATCCGATAGCCGCTTGGGATTATACACCGTTTGAAATAAGCCTGCTTGCAGAGAACTATACGTTCAAAGCAAAGGAAGTGCTGAAGCGGGACATAACCCAAGCGTACTATACGGAATACTTTGCGCGGCACAAAAAACTACCGAGACTAAACAAGGTCTTGAAGGAAATAGACAAGCCTTCAAAAAAGATGACGAAGGGGGATATGGTGCTATTGGCAATGGCGAGGGAAAAGGGAGTTTTCCTCTAGGACAAAATAATTGGCATAAAAACTTGACAAAAAAGTTGGCATAAAAACTTGACAAGAAAAAGGGGGTGAGACTTTGGCGATTATTCGAAATCTGGTCGTGAAAATCGGAGCAGATATCTCAGGTTTAAGCAAAGGATTAAAAACAGCGCAAACAAAGTTGCAGAAACTCAGTTCAGGTCTCACCAGTATTGGCACTTCGATGACGATGAAGGTCACGATGCCGCTTGTTATGCTAGCAAAGCAAGCACTGGAAACCAGTGGACAATTCGAACAATCGATGGCAAACGCGGCTTCGGTCTCAGGTGCTACCGGCGAAGAACTGCAGAAAATGACAGATGTTGCCCGAGAGATGGGCAAGACAACTGTGTTCAGCGCAAGCGAAGCGGCAGATGCTATGTACTATATGGCATCAGCAGGCTACAAGGCGGAGCAGATGGCGCAAGCCATTCAACCGATATTGAACCTCGCATCAGCGACACAAAATGACCTCGCATATACTACAGACACAGTAATCGCAACGCTCAACCAGTTTCAACTGGAATCGAGCGAAGCAGAGAGCGTGTCAAACGTATTCGCTTCTGCAATCGGCTATTCGCAAGCAACACTAGAAAAGCTAGGCAACTCGATGGCGTATGTGGGACCCGTAGCAAACAGCTTGGGTTGGAGTCTTGAAGAAACCACTGGTGCGTTATCAGTTCTGTACAACGCGGGCTATGACGGAAGCATGGCGGGCACATCGTTGAGACAATCACTGGTGGCGTTGATGAATCCGTCGACAAGCGCAAAGAAAATCTTTGAAGACTTGGGGTTGCAGTTGAAAGACCTGGACCCCACGACAAACAATTTTGCTGACATAGTAGACAGACTACGCGAATCAGGTTTGACAACTGCTCAGGCGATGGAAGTGTTCGGAGCGCGTGCGGGTCCCGGAATGATGGCTCTGCTTGCGCAAGGCGGCGATGCGATAAGGGACACGACTGAAGCGATAACCGGCACAAATTCTGCTGCCGAAATGGCGGCGAAGCAAGTAAACACGATGCAAGGCTCGGCGAAGCTGATGAAGTCGATGATGGAAGAGGTCGCTATTTCAATTGGTGATATCCTGATACCGATGATACGCGAACTCATGGAAAAATACATGATGCCGTTGCTTGAAAAGTTTCAGGGACTAGCAGACGTATCGAAGACATTGGTCGTCAAAATCGCAATGGTAGCGGCGGCAATAGGACCCACGTTCCTCATATTGGGGAAAGTGGTAAAGGTCGGAAGTAAGTTGTTGAAGCTGATAAGCATGTGCTCGTCGCCAATTGGACTTGTTATCGCCGCGGTCATTGCTCTGGGTGCGGCTTTTGTCTATCTTTTCAAAACGAACGATGAATTCAGAAATAAAGTTTTGAAGCTGTGGAGCAGAGTAAAAAGCGGAATAATCAAGGCTTTGAACGCGATTAAGGCGTGGTGGGACACAAATGGCGAACTGGTTTTGCAATCAGTGAAGGCAGTGTTTCAGAAAATGGCAGATGTGATTGTGTTCGTAGTTGGAGTTGTAGTATCTCTAATCCGAAAATTTGTCTCTAGCATTTTATACTTGTGGGAGAACAATAAGGCATTCAGGGATGCGGTAGTTCAGATATGGAACGGCATAAAGCAAGCAATAACTTCGGCGATTTCATTCATTGTGGCATGGTGGGAAGAAAACGGACAACGGCTATGGGAGAGCGTGAAGACGATTTTCAACACGATATGGGATGTTGTCGTAGCCGTGCTTGACCAACTTATAAAGAGCGTAACCGTGTTCCTCGGTTATTTGACACCCATTTGGGAGCAAATAAAGAGCGTCTTCGCGTCACTATGGAACTTGCTTCAGGAACTGTGGGTACTGTTTGAGCCACTTTTGAAGGTTATTGGTGGAGTGCTTTCGGGACTTCTTGCTACGGCATTAGGCGTGATAAACGGAATTATACAGGCACTAGGACCCTTGATTCAGGCAGCCCTTGACGTTCTCCAAATCGTGATAGACGTGGTTGGCGCAATCGTCTGCTTGCTTACGGGCGACCTTGACGGCGCGTGGTCGCACATGAAGAGTGCAGGCTCAAGTGTTTCGAGTTTCTTCGAGCACTTGTGGGAAGGAATGAAAAACTTTGCGAAAGGTTTCGTTGATGCTTTCCTCGGCTTTTTCAGCGGATTTGGCATTGATTTTGTCGCAGAAACAAAGCGAATCTGCGGCATAGTTGGCGACTGGTTTGCAAACTTGTGGACTGGCATCAAGAACGGAGCACAGAACATTTGGACAGCAATAACTGGCATATTCGGCAAGATAGGCGACTGGTTCAGCAACTTGTTTAAAGATGCATATAACTGGGGCAAAAATCTCATTCAATGCATCGTGGACGGCATAAACGCGGCAATAGATTGCGTAGGCGACAGCATCAAGAGCGTAGGACAGAAGATTAAAGACTTCTTGGGTTTCAGTTCTCCTACAAAGAAGGGACCCGGACACACGGCGGATGAGTGGATGCCGAACATGATGGATATGTTCGCGGAAGGCATTAAAACAAAACTACCTGACATCGAAGCGGCAGTGAATATGACGGCAAGCACGTTGGCAAATCTTGGTGGAGTGAGCGCACCGCAGAGGGACGATACTGGGATGCTAAACAGCATACTGAGCGCAATGAGCTTCATGCAAACAACAAATAAAGGCGGCAACGAACCAGTGGAACTTTCCATAGACGGTCAGGTGTTCGCCAGAGTGATACTCCCAAGTCTAACGAAGGAGTTCAGAAGAAACGGCATAGTGATAGCGGGGGTGTAAGATGGACTATTTCAAAATAAACAGCAAGTCGTTAACGCGCAACCCGACTAGCATTAGCCAGTCAAAATATAAAATACAAAAGACAGACAGAACCATAGACGGCACCTTGGTCGCAGACATAATCGCTGTAAAAAACAAGGTGTCGTTTACATGGGACTATCTAACAACCGCAGACCTGAAAAAACTCACGGACGAAGTGAACGGAAGCAGTTTTCCAGTAGTGGAATACAACGACCCTGACAGCGGCGAAATGCTTAACATAACAGGTCACGCGGGCGAAATCACGTACACACCGTATTATGACGTGCGAACACGCGGTCTATTGTGGAAAGAAGTAAACGTGTCATTCGAGGAGAGGTAGCGTATGAGTTATGCGAGTAACCCGAGACACGTGCTCGGCAAGGTAAACATTGTATACGCGGACAGCGAAATCTCGATGGACTTGTCGGTGGAGACTTCGGGAAACGGAGAGATATCGTACCCCGAACAAGTTTACGGCAGTCATCTGACACCGACTATAAAGGCTTGCACGATGGACGGAAACTCTACGATGGGCGGCGGGCATCAGATGAACGGACGGGGACTGATAACAGGTTGGTGGTCTGATGTTCACTGTGACGAGAACGGCGTATTTCAGAACCCGCCGTGGATAAAGCTAAACTTCATCGAAAGACCGATGATACGGTGGACGTTGCTTGGAGACAACAAACTGATGCAGTACCCAGTCGATTTTGACCTGAGCATTTATCAGGGAGAGAATTTGGTTGATACGCGTCCAGTGCGGGGAAATGATAAGGTAGGTGTTCAGATACACTACGCGGTCCCTCTTGTTGGGATAACGTCTATAAGGATGACAATCCTGAAATGGAGCGCGCCGAACGCAAAAGCGAAGCTGTTGCAATACTTCGATATTGTCGAGGAAGAATACACCGGCTCCGACCTAAAAGAGTTTGAAATACTTGAAGAACTGTGCAAAGACGGAGACGTTGGGTATGGAATTAACAGCGATACGGCATCATTTACGATATTCAACAAGAACAGGAAATTCGATAGGGGATACTTGAAATCGTTGGTGCTACTGGGCAGGAAGGTAATACCGTTCATCGGCGTAGAGAAGGAAGACGGCACAATCGAATATACCAAGTTTGGCACGTTTTATTCTGATGATTGGAGCGTGCCACAAAGCGATGTGTGGGTGAAACTGAAATGCGTTGACAAACTAGACCGGCTACAGCGAATAACGTATGTCGGGTATCCATATACGGAGATGGCAAACCTTTACGACATCGCGGAAGACATACTGAAACAGAGTGGCTTCAAGCCTTCAGAATACAGTATAGACGAAACGCTGAGAACGGAATTGATTGACAGGGCGTTCCTGCAAAAGGGAACGAGTTGGGACAGCTTGCAGTCGGTGTGCTACGCGGGGCTATGCAACGCATTCGTGGACAGAAACGATATTCTAACCATACAAAAAGAGAGAATCAGCACAAGGGATTTTCCGATCGGCGCGGACAAGATAACCAGTTTTGAAAAGCATACACGCAAGACGGACTTCTGCAATTATGTAGAGGTAGCGTACACGGACGTTGAAGTTACGACAACACAGGTTACGGCTTATGAGGGTTATGTGAGCATCGATGCGGGAACGCAGAAAACCCTGACGGTCGACTATGGCAGTCTGATAACGGATGCGTTTATTAGTATGCAACCTAGTGCTGGAATACAGGTGATAAACTTCGATAGCGGAGTGAACGGTGGAAAGTTCACAATAAAGAACAACAATACTACGGCGGCGGTCATCACGGTAACGATAAAGGGAATGTCAATGTCAACATCGACACAGACCGTCGTTGCAACAGACGAAGAAAGCATCGAAGCCTGGGGCAAACAAGAATACATTTACGAAAGCAGTGACCTGATCCAGAGTTATGATAGGGCGCAGGAGATTGCAGAATTGCTTTTGAGCAGACTGAGACAGGGGAACGGAAACGTGAAAATATCGTGGCGCGGAGACCCGGGACTAGGTTTGCAGGACACTTTCGTAACAAGAGACAGATATGGAACGACGGACAAATGCGTAAACGAATACAATCGCTACAAGTTTGACGGCGGTCTACAACAAGAAACAAGAGGGAGGTTATTAGATGGCGACGTGGAATGAGCCAAGAAGCAACTACGTGATTCAAGACGAAGTAAAACCTGAAATCTTTAACAACCTCGCCGAAAACGAAAAGTATCTGAAGGAAACGCAGGACACAAAAATCACGTCGGCTGAGGTGCAAAACGCAACGATAGCAAGCGTGGTATATGGTAGCAGAGAAAACATAGCGGCAAGCGAAACGTTGAAGGTTGCCATAGGCAAAGCACGGAAATGGTTTGCCGACTTGAAGGCGTGCGCTTTCAAGGATGTGATAACGGAATCGGACATAAGCGGTACTATCAGCGGGAGCAAAATAAGCGGCGAGGTTGCCCTTGCGACTAAGGCAAAGCAGTTGGAAACTGCGCGAAGCATAGGACTATCGGGAGTAACAGCAACGGCAAGGTCTTTCAACGGCACGTCGGCGATAACGATACCGATTACGGCAGTTCCTGCAAGTCTGTTAACTGGCACGATTGCGCTTGATTCAACAGGTAATGCGGCAACGGCAACGAAGCTGAAAACGGCACGTACTTTCGCATTATCGGGAGTAACAGCGCAAGCAGTAAGCTTTGACGGAAGCGGCAACGTTACGTTGGTGATAACCGGAATACCGGCAACGCTTTTGACAGGCACTGCAAGCATTCCTACGAGCGGCAACGCGGGTAGCGCAACCAAGCTACAAACCGCACGAACAATCGGTTTAAGTGGCGTTACGGCGACAGCACAGAGCTTCAACGGAACCTCGAATATCACAATTCCGATAACGGCGATTCCAGTCAGCTTATTGACAGGAACGCTAGACAGGGGAAGGTTGCCAGTTGCAACGGCAAGTGCTGTCGGAGCGGTCAAAGGTGGCTCGAATGTTACGGTAGCGGCAGATGGGACTATGACAGCAACCTTCTCAGGAACTGGTATAACAGTTACAGCGCGTGCCGGACTGGGCAATTTGACAAACCTTGATGCGGTGTTGAACTACATATCCAACGTATTCCTCGGAAGTCAAGCAGTAACGAAAATCAAAGCAGGCACCTTTGACACTACGAGTTAATGGGGGGGAATATGGCAAATATTAAGGTTATACGTGGAGACACGCTGAACATAGCCGTCGTAAACATTCTGATAGAAATGGACGACGGCTCTTTTTATCCCATATCAGGTGAAGACAGATTCACGTTTTCAATATGCATGCCGAGGAACAAGCCGATACTACAACGGCGATTTCCTGAGAATATGCAACTGGTCAATGGCAACGATTTGCTGATGACATTTTCCCCTGAGGAAACGGAAACGCTGAAATGTCTGAACTATGACTACGACTGCAAGTTCGATTACAAGGGAAAGGGCGAGGACATATACACAATCGCTAGGGGCGAGTTGCAGGTGTATGAGTCGGCAACGAAACTAGCAGGAGGTAGCGCATGAAGGAAAAGGTGATACGGATAGAAGCTGAAGTTGGACAGTTCAGCAGGGTAACAAGGAACTACAACGGAGTGGAAAACGACACGACGATTGTATTGATAGACAACCCGAAAAGCACGATTGAGGTGCAACTGAAATCTCAGCAATACGGAAGCAAATTAGAGTTCCCGAACGTAGGCAATAGTTCAGTGGTTTATTTGGACAAGGCGGCAAACAAGGCTTACAGGTGGGACGAAGACAACTTGAAATACTACTGCGTGGGCAGTAACTATGAAGACATAAAAATCATTAACGGAGGTACAGCAAATGAGTAATTTTACTTTGGAGAGCAGAATTCAGATAAGGAACGACATCGCGGCAAATTGGGTAACGGAAAATCCGATACTGTTGAAGGGCGAAATCGGTATTGAGAACGATACGAGGAAGTTCAAAATCGGTGATGGTTCAACCACTTGGAACACCTTGAAATATGCCAGTGCGCATGAGGTGCAGTTGAACACGGTAGATCCGACCAACACGGACGTGGACTATGATATCGGTTCGTTGTGGATAAACACCACGGCAAAAACAACTTTCACATTGGTCGCAAAGACGGCAACGGCGGTATGGAAAAGACTGGTTACGGCAGAGGAAATCCTTGTCGTAGCAGAAGCGCAAGTCGCACAAAAGTTAAAAACGGCTAGAACTATCGGTATAACAGGAGACGGCACCGGTTCCACGAGTTTTGACGGTAGCGCGAACGCATCAATCACCCTCGTGTTGAAAAACAGTGGTGTCGGCGCGGGCACTTACACAAAACTGACCGTAGATGCAAAGGGTATCGTAACGGCGGCAGAACAACTCTCGGCGGCGGACATTCCTGAATTGACACTCGCAAAAATCACAGATGCGGGCACTGCGGCAAGCAAGAATGTTGGTACAGCGACAGGCAACGTGGTAGAGGTTTTGGAGAACGGCAAAATTGACGAGAATCTGTTGCCTGCAATCGCAATCTCTGAAACGTTCGAGGTCGCAAGTCAAGCGGCAATGCTTGCTCTTGATGCGCAGACTGGTGATGTTGCCGTAAGAACGGACGAGAACAAGTGCTATATTTTGAAGCAAAAGCCCGCAAACACCCTCGCAAACTGGGTATTGCTCCGCACGCCGACCGACCTCGTGTTATCCGTAAACGGCAAGACAGGTGCTGTTGTTCTCACAACTTCGGACGTTGCAGAAGGAACAAACCTTTACTACACCGAAGCAAGAGCAACGGCAAACTTCAACGGCAACTATGCTGCAAAGAGTTCAGGTGGCTTGACTGATGGCGCAACGATTGTGCATTCGACTGATACGGTGATACTTAACGGCGGCAATGCATAAGGAGGTGGGCTATGTCAACCTTCACTATAAAGGCGAAGCAACAGCAGAGGATTGACACGGCGGCGAACTGGGTGACCAAAAACCCAGTTCTGCTTGTCGGCGAACTAGGCATAGAAAGCGACACAGGGAAGATAAAAGCGGGAAACGGCGTTGCAGTGTGGAACTCGCTTGCGTATATCGGCATAACGACCGAATACCTTGAAGCGAACTATGTCAAGAAAACTGGAAACGCGGCAAGCGCAACGAAACTAGCAACGGCGCGGAGCATAGGTATATCAGGTGTAACGGCAACCGCAAAAACCTTTGATGGGACAGCGGCAATTGTGATACCAATCACAGCAGTGCCTGCGACACTCTTGACAGGAACGGCAAGCATACCGACAACAGGAAATGCGGGAAGCGCAACAAAGCTTCAGACAGCAAGAACCATTGGGCTGTCGGGAGTAACCGCTACTGCGCAAAGCTTTAATGGGACGGCAAACATAGTCATACCGATAACAGCAGTGCCGACAAGCCTGCTCAGTGGCAATATTGATGCAAGCAAAATTACGGTAGCGGCCAACAGCTACTTGGGCAACAACACAAACCTTGCTTCTGTTCTGACCTATATCGCAAACGTGTTTGCGGGCAGTCAGGCAGTGACAAAGATTAAGGCGGGTACATTTGACACTACAACATAAGGAGGGAATATGGGGTATAGCAGAAACGGACAAGACTTTGTAAATACGCTGTGTGAAGTCTCTTGGGGTAGCGACGATAAGCGCGGTAAAGCAGATATCAATACTAGTAAGTTTTGGTTTGGTGGAGCAAGCCGCGCAACAAATTATCCTAGTGCTCAGTTTATAACCTATGTGAGCGGATTCCGTTATAGCAAAGAAGCATTGGGTGGCAAGTATGGTGGGTGGCCGACATTCCAAAGAAAGTCGTATGAGATATCCGCAAAAGGTTACAGACCATATAGTAAATACAGATATTCAACATCGACAAGCGGCAACTTGTTCATCAAGCGCGGAACTGATGGCTCGATATTTGTGACTAGTGCATTTAACAGTGGTTCAGGAACAGTCGTTATTCCTGCCGCACTTGCCGCGAAATACTGCTTTGTTTGCACGTGCGGCGGCGGTGGCGGCGGCGGTGGTTCTACAGCGGTTGCATCAGCAGGTGGTGGCGGCGGAGCAGGATACGGTTTCTTGCTTTTGGAAATCACCAAGTTTATATCGTGCTACATAGGTGAATCGGGTGCAGGCGGCGGCGGTACTCAAAACGGAAGTTGGGGAGCGGACAGCTCAATCGCGTATTATGCTGATGCTCTAGCATACAGAAACGGCGGCTCAAAACTGGATGAATTCAGGTGCTATGCGGGTGAGTCAGGATACGGCGGTGGCAATAATGGCGGCAGTGGTGGCGCGGGAAAAGGGACAAGCGGACCCGCTACTGGCACATACATATACGCAGTTGCCCGCAAAGCAGGAGCAAGCGGGGCAACCCGAAATGGCACTGGTGGCACAAGCGGAGTGAACTTTACAAACTACACGCCTGAGTCAGAGACAATCACATACTTCACTGGAGGTGGTGGCTCTTCTGGCGGTTCGTCAGGCGGCGGTGGTGGCGGCGGCTCACCACTTGGTCAGGGCGGAAGCGGTGGCAGTAAAGGCGGCGGTGGAAACGGCACACTTGGCTCAGGCGGCGGTGGTGGCGGATACAAAGCTTTCACCACGCAGTCAGGCGGCTCAGGCGGACCCGGCTATATAAGCATAATGTATTAGGAGAATAATATGGCAATTTTAATGAACGAAACAAACAACTACTACAAGATTGAGTTCGATACTTGCAAAATAATGGGGTTGTCGGTATATGTCACGTTTTCCGTTTATCAAACACCGGAAGACAGGGAAAAAGAAAAGGTACGCCGACCGCTTTTGTCAGGTTTTCTGACAAAACTGCAACAGCGAATCACGGCTTTGAACGATGGCTTATTGGCGAAGGTCGCCGAAATGGGCGTGCAACCACAGGACATAACCGATGAAAATGGAATGATACTAGCTGACACATACCCCGAAATGCGCGCACAGCAGGATGAGCTTATAGCATTACAGGCAATGCCCCAACAGATATATGACAATGCTTATCGTTATGGTGTCAGCACTCCTGCGCCAATTGAGTATTTCATAAGCAATGAAACGCTTGTGGCAGATTACGGCTTCGATGAAACATGGGTGACAGACCCGATAATGCTCTCACAGCAAGCGGAGGTTTACTGCGGCGAATATGACGGCGAAGCAATCACAATGGAGTTTTACTACAACAGATTGAAGACGGTCATGGTCGGCGCGACCGAGGACTGCTGAGGAGGAATATGCAAGTTTTAACAATAGTATTGAGCATACTGGCAAGTGTCATCAGCGGGATGGCACTTTTCTTTATGCAGAGATTTTTCAAGCGCAAGGCAAAGAAAGATGAGGAGCGCGACGAAATGAAGCGCAAGGAAAACGTGTTGATACTTAAAAGTATCAATGCAGTAGGAAAATTGACCTATGCAGATGCCATAGCAATACGAGACGGCAAGACAAATGGCGAAATGCGTGAAGCAATGGAATCATACGCAGAGGTCAAGGATGAACTGTACGAGTATCTGCTCGAACAGAATGCAAGGAAATAGGAGGGAATATGGACTACTTACAGATTATCAGTGTACCGGCGATAGCGACTATCGTCTATTGGGTTGTGAACTTGATCAAGTACGCGACCAAAAACAACGAAACGTTCAAACGTTTTATTCCGTTGTTATCAGCGGGATTGGGCGCGGTGCTTGGACTGATTTGCTTCTACGGCGTACCCGACATCATAGCGGCACCAAATGTGCTAGTAGCGGTTTTGTCAGGCGGTGCAAGCGGACTATCGGCAACCGGCTGTAACCAAGTTATAAAGCAATTCACGAAGGAAAGCAAAGGGGACAAAGACGATGGAACAGGAAATACAAAAGTTTGAGTTTAAGTGCGCCTGCGCAATCGTGACGAGCATGATGCGGAGCGGAAAAATCACTACGGTCGAGCACGATTTGATTGTGCAGAAGCTGAAACAGAAGTACGGAATTGAAGAAGAGCATACGGCTTAGTTCGTATGCTTTTCTTTTTTGCCAAAACGGTACACGTGAGATACGAAACATTGTTCTGGCAAAAGTATTATTTCTAGCCGTTTTTGCTAGACTTTTGAAATTATTTCCTGCCTAATTGTCCCTACCCTAAAAGGGAATAAATTAAGGAGATATTAACATGGAGAAAATCAAGACAGCGGCGTACTGCCGCGTAAGCACGAAAAATGCAAATCAGGAAATGAGTATCACCGAACAAATTCGGTACTACACAAAGCTGATGGACGAAACACCGGAATATCTGAACTGCGGCGTATATGCAGACAACGGCGTTTGCGGTAGATACCTTAGAAACAGGGATGCATTCATTCAGCTGATGAAGGATTGCGAACTTGGAAAAATCGACATGGTATTCTGCAAGTCAATAAAACGATTCGGGCGTAGCGTACTAGACACAATGCGCGCAGTAACGCGACTACAGGAACTTGGAATACCAGTCGTCTTCGATGTGGAAAGGTTGAACACAATAACTGACCGAAGCAACATACTGCTGACCTCACTGGCGCAGATCGCTCAAAGCGAATACGAAGAAAAGTCGGAAGCGGTAAAGTGGTCTGTGCGAAAAAGGTTTGAGCGCGGGGAGATGATAATCAACCCAAATACGCCACTTGGCTACAAGTTTAACGAAGATGGAAAACTGGTAGTCGTAGAGGAAGAAGCAAAGTTGGTGCGCAAAATCTACGAAGACTATGTGCACGGCGTAGGATGTGCCGCAATAGCAAAGAAACTTAACGCGCAAGGCAAAACGACAGCCCACGGAAAGACGTTCCTGTCGTCAACGATACTCTACATACTTAAAAACGAAAAATACAAAGGGGACGTACTCCTTCAAAAGTGGATAGTGGTAGGCGGCAAAAAAGTCAAGAATAACGGATGTGTTGAAAGCTACTATGTAGAAAACAATCACGAAGCAATCGTGTCAAGGGAACTATGGGACAGGGCGCAGGAAATGATAGCAAAGCACCGAAACTGCGACTATGTTAAACCGGAAAATAGAGTAAAGGACGTGTTCCGCGGAATGGTCTACTGCGGTGTATGCGGCTCAAAAATGTTGCGCATAGACCACGGAACAGCGGGCAAAGCAGTGCGATATGGATGCGGAGTCAGAGCACGGAGCGCAAAAGAGTGTAAGTCAGAGAATGTTAAGAGGGAAACGCTTGCGGATGGCTTCATCGCGCTGTACAACGAACTGCGCGGCAAGCACAAACCATTAAAGCAAATGTACTTCACGGCTGATGTGCGAGAACAGGACGAAGTGTTAGAAAAACTGCTCGAACAGGAAAGAGTCTTCCTGCAACTACAGGCACGCGGACTAATGACCGACATGATGAAGGCGGAATACAACAAGCTGATAAATAAGATTATTACGACAGAAAACTTAAAAAAGAATCTGCTGAATAAGAATGCGACAAACGTACAGGCACAGTCAGACCTTCGACAGTTTAACAAGGCACTGGCGGCAACGAAGGAAGATATAACGGCACTAGACGATAATCTCTTCACGGCGATTGTACGAAGGGTGGTTGTAAATAGCCGAGAGGAAATCGTCTACGAACTTAAATCGGGAGACAATGCAATAGTCAGCATCGAATATGGCTACAGAGACAAAGATATAATAGGAGGTATAAGGTATGAGTCAAGTAAATAAAGTGCGAGTGATACCCGCCGCGCCGAAGCATAACACCTACGAAGCATTATTTGAAAGAAAGAAGCGCGTGTGCGCGTATGCGCGTGTCTCAACCAATAAGGAAGAGCAAGTGACAAGCTTCGAATCGCAGAAGCGGTACTACACGAACTACATACAGGAAAACCCTGAATGGGAGTTCGCGGGAATATATGCGGACGAAGGTATATCGGGACGAAGCATGAAGAAAAGAGGTGAGTTTAGACGAATGGTGCAGGATGCGCTTGACGGCAAGATTGACATGATAATGGTCAAGTCGGTGTCGAGATTCGCACGGTGCGTTGTGGATGTGCTGACAATCGTTGATGAACTGAGACAGAAGGGCGTACCAGTCATATTTGAAAAGGAACACCTTAACAGCATAGAGGACGATAAGCGCACAAACTTCATGATAACACTGTACGCATCAATAGCGCAGGAAGAATCAGACAGTTTGAGCGACAGTGTGAACTGGGGAATTCAGCGCAGAAATGAACAGGGAATAGTACGCGGCGTTAGGATATACGGATACGATATGACCGAAGATAAAAAGTACATAGTCAATCCAGAACAGGCAGAGGTGGTGAGGTTAATATTCAGCCTATACCTCAGCGGGTTGAGTAGCAAGGGCGTAGCGAACGAATTAAAAAAGCGCGGGATAAAGACATATAAAGGCTTCGACAACTGGGACGAATCGACAATACTGTATATGCTGAAAAATGAAAAGTATCTAGGGAACGCGCTTCTCCAAAAGACGATTCTGGAACCGTGGCGTGCAAAGCGACGTACAGCGTATGCCGACAAGCAGATGTACCTAGTAGAGGACAATCACGAAGCGATAATTGATAAAGACACATACAACCGGGTACAACGCGAATTGGAGTTCAGAAAGACTATACGTAGCTACACGAAAACAGGAAGGGGCGGCTACTCATCACTGTATCCCTTCTCGTGTAAGGTGTTTTGCTACCAGTGCGGAAGCGTATTCAGACGGCACAACTATCACAGCGCAGGGAAGACGATACCGACGTGGGTATGTGTGAACCACGAAAATAACGGCAACGCAGTATGCTCACAGAAACCTATAAGAGAGGACGAGCTGAAGCAAGCCTTCATGAGGGTGGTAAACGCGCTTGTAGCGGACAAAAAAGCGATGCTAAGGAAGATACAAGAGAGCATTGAGGAAACGGTCGGCAAGGGCGACCTGAGCGGCAGAATCGAGGAACTGGACAAACAGATACAGGAGAAGCAAAGGGAACTCGTAACAATGATGAACAGGGCAAGGAACGCTAACGAAATCATAATGAACGAAGGCGCGCAGAATGCAATAATGGCAGAGATAGAAAAGCTGACAGAGCAGAAGCGGCACTACGAAAACACAACGGTAGAGAACGAAAGAAACAGCGGTAGAGTTGAAACGCTGATAGACCTAGCGGAGAGGAAAGTGCAGATGACAGAGTTCAATGATACGCTGTGCAGGGCACTACTGGAGAAGGCGGTCGTCGATGGAAAGGAAGTGACCTTCATGCTCGGCGGCGGCTTGGAAATAGCAGAAACACTTAACTAAACACAACGCGCCACCGTGGGAAACTGCGGTGGCTTCTTTTTCAACTTTTCACGGAAGACATTTTCAAAACTTACTTATGGCGGAACGACTTTTTAGAAACACTCCGTCTCTCCAAGTTTACGTTTATAGTACCAAAGATGCAAATGGTAATACATTAGTGGCTGGTATTAATGATATTCGGTCCATGCAAGTTATACTACCGATAATGGCAGCAATGTGTTTAGCTCTTGCGTTATTGAC